>BNJU01001731.1_pt1 | contig 108605 bp, 149 predicted proteins | sample 8539281 | NCBI WGS metagenome assembly BNJU01 (sample SAMD00202456, study PRJDB9452) | human saliva metagenome | isolation source: human saliva | place: Japan
ATAACGCTAATTGTCATCACAATTTTCGAAGCCTTCATTTGCTTAAGAATCAGAACCGCAACGCCAATATTCAAAGCTGCCACCAGATACGCGCTGCGCATTAAGCCAAGATACGGAAGCATAACGAGCGGGAATAATAGCGACGCAATTAACGCCCCAAAATAATCGAGCGCTAAGATCTTGCTAAATAATTTCACCGAAGACTTGCGCCCGAACTCCTGAAACATCTTCATTAAGAGCGGGATTTCCAGCCCGATACAAATACCAATTGCCAGACTTATGACGGCAAAAATTAGCCAATGCGAACGCGTAAAAACGAATCCCAAATACATCAGCATCACCGAATTTCCGCCAATTAGTCCCAGAATAATTTCGTTCGTTGCGAAGCTGGTCGCCGGATGAAGCTTGATGTAATTGACCAGCAGCGAGCCAATTCCCATACCGAACAGCGTCACGCCAGTTGCCAGACTAAAGCTCAAAATCGAATCGCCCACCAAATATGACGCAGCCGCGCCTAAATCAGCTCGTAAATAATTCCGCCAATTGCTACCAAAATTGCCGCCGCAAATAGAGCAACTTGCTCCCGTTTTTTCGTACTTGATCGTGACATTATAACTCCTTTTATTTGCCAAGCCCGCCGCTACTGCCGCCGTAAACACTGCGCGATCCGCCGTGACCTCCGCCATTACTATTGTCGGAATTGTTGTCAAAGATGAATGCAAACAAAATAATAGCGATAAATATGACAATGAATATAATCGTCGTCCAGTCAATCGGCTTAATGGTCCTGCCGAACATTTCCTTTTGCTCTTTGTCGCTCAACTGAATCTTACGATAAGCGTCGTACTCGCGATTATTATACTTCTCAATCGTAATCAGCTGACGGTTTTTCGGCGCGCCAGTATCCCTCAAAGTAGCATACGCCATCAGTTCTTTCGGGAAAACTTGGTACGTGTTTTTACCCTTGATGTTCATAATTTCACCAATTCCAACCTCGTCAACCACCACAACGTGATCCTTGCCGTCCTGCTCAGAAACGGTGAATGATTGACCCTTTTCCAATTGCGTTGGATCAATTGCCTGGGTGAAACGAATCGGCTCATACAGAGAAACGGTTTGATCGCTGTGATCATATTCCACCCAGCTATCATAATCAGCCAGCCCTGTAATCTCCCACTCTTCCCAGTAGTAAAATCGCTTATCTTTCTTATCCCACTCACGAAAAAGCAAACAGCCAACAACTCGTAAATTAGTTTTCTTTCCAGTCAATATTTGGTTGATTTTAAGTCGCGCCTTGGTTCGTTTCATATTACAATACCATTTCTTTCATAATTATATTTTTTGCGCCCAGCAGCCGTGCAGTCAGCTCTTTTATTTGTTGCAATTTATCATCATCCAACATTTTACAAGTTGTCATCGCTATATACGCCACGCCGCTTTCCGGCCACGTATGAATCGCGATGTGCGACTCCGACAAAAGCAGGGCAGCGCTGATTCCTTGCGGGGAAAATTGATGCGTTACCGATTCCAAAGAATGCAAGCCCGCCAATTCCGTAACATTTCTTAACAATTTCTGCAGCTCATCCGCATCATTAAGTAAAGCAGAATCAACTTCGCTCACTTTTATGGTTATAGATTGGACCGCGGCATGCATATTATAGTAATTATATCACCTCTGGAGCGTCAGGAGTAAAGGTGAAACGTGACTCTTAGGGAATATCGGTATTTAGATTGTTGGTGAATTATAACCAAATAATACAGAAAAAAATCCCCGAATCCCATTACCGGGATTTAAGTGGGGATTCTTCTGATTCTACTATAGCAAACAATCCTCAAAATACCAACGATCAAATAGCCTGTAAATTTCTTAGAAGACAGACAATAGGGCGAAATACTCTTTATGAAGGTAACATAAGAAAAACCTCCGTGTCGCCAGGGGAACTTATCGAACCTGGTTATAACACAGAGGCTTCTGATCGTAATATAGCACGAGAAGCCCAAAATATCAATGATGAAAATGATCACGCCACAACAAGAAAAGCCCCTGTGTCGCCAGGGGAACTTACCGAACCTGGTTATAACGGTGAAGTATCACTAAAATCTGCATATAAAAACCGCTAGCCAATTCACTAGCGGACGTTGAGCGTAACGTGGTTTCGGGCGAATCCGCTCAGATAACTCCGAACGAAGACGCCCGTTTAGCACCAAACAATCGTTCGATTGAAGTTGCCGATAGGCAGCTCGCTGACAACTTTACAGGTGCTACGACTGATTATAGTGTAGCAAATAACAGTAGAAATGTGAATGAAGACGTTAAATACAAGCTCAATCCAGAGTATGAAGTACAAGTCAGAGCGTATAACGAACATATAACACGTCTACGCCAACGTGAAGAATACTTACGCGGTCAAGGAATGAGTGAAAATGCTCCAGCCATGATTAACCTACGTAAAGCTCAAGAGCAGGCTATATACGCCAGAGATCATATCGGTGAGGTGGATAAATTAGGCAATGTGTTAGCTTATGATATTTCAGGCATAAGAAAATCGACTGGGCGCGGACTCGATGGTTCCGCTATTAGCGCAGATGCGCTTGACCAGTCGATTGACAACTCTAGTATAGCAAACAATCCTCAAAATGCCAACGATCAATAGCCTGTAAATTTCTTAGAAGACAGACAATAGGGCGAAATACTCTTTATGAAGGTAATGTGTGAAGCCAAGAAAAAAGCCACCCAGGCAAGACTGGTAGATACAATACGGCTACAATAGCTGATTTTAATGGGAATATAAGCTTAAAGAACATTTCACCAAGAAGAGAAGGAGAAATAAAAAATCTCTCCCAACAACGAGAAGAGATTTCGAGAGCTTCGGATGGGGGCGCAAATGTTGTTCCATCATCCACCAATAGCGATAGCTATGTCGGCGGCGCGCCAGTTTCCGCCGGTCGGAGCTCTGATGTGACTAATATAGCACAAGAAGTCCAAAATGTCAATGACGAGAATGATCACACCACAACAAGAAAATCCCCCATGGAGCCAGCAGGGACGAACCCGTCAACTGAGTTACACCATCTAGGGGATTCTCACGTAGATAGCATAACAAATAATCTTCAAAATGTCAATGGCGAGAACAGCCATATTACATGTTCCATGGAGTCGGCAGAGGCGAACCAGTACAATACCAAAAAGAACGAATTAAAGAGTTCAGGAACCGTGCAGAAGGTCAATTCAACGACCAGACCCGTCAAAAATCAGCAACAGCGACGTACAAACATCAATAACATTAACGATCGCTCAGCAGTTGGCTTACGAGGACTATTGCGTTCATTAGGAAGTATGGGTGCAGTAGGTTCAGACATGCAATTAGCAGGTCGCGCAGTTCAGAACCAAGCTAACCAGCAACGAACAGGCGCAGGGCAGACTTACGCACAGAACCAAAGGCAAATCGACACCACATGGGGTCAGTTTAAGAATGATTACGCGGATGAAGACAAAAAGCTTAACGACTGGAAAGCAAATGAAGACAACGCCGCACGTCAGTCATCTCAAACTACACGTCAGAACCTATTAACTCAATTAGCTCAGATGAAGAGCCAGAAAGCCGCCGCACAGGGCGCTAATGGTGCTAATGCCGCACGTGCAGACCTTGGACGAGCAAACGCTCTATCAAGCGAAATTGACAACCTAGGACGTCAGCAAAACACATACAGCGGCAATAAGGTCCAGTACAACGCAAAGACCTAGACAGCTACAAGGTAGAAGGTGATACAGCAGTTGGTGTTTCAGATCCACAAGCAGCAGGTAATGACCCAACACTAAACATCTACAACACACGTCTAAGACAAGAAGACGAGCGTAAACGACAGAATCAATACCTGTAAATAAATTAGGAGGGGATTAGAGATAATGGACTTTTTCCAAAGAGTAGGCAACTTTTTCAGCGGTAAAGGTTGGGTAAGCGATGATGAACGTCGACGTAAAGAGCAACAAGTTCAAGCGCCAGTTCAACCACGCCCTCAGCCATTACAGCAGGTACAGCAACCTAACATTAACAGGCTAAACGGTCTATCTGGTGTAAATACACCTGGATTAGGTGGTGGTACTAATATATTCAGCCAAGCTCAGCAAAAAGTAAATCCTAATCCCCTTCAACAGGCTAATCCGAGCCAACATTGCAGACGATAATGACACCGCAGAGAGAATAGCTGAAGAGATACACGAATACTCACGGCGAAAGGGATATAAATAATTAGTAAAATCCGAATCGAAATTAAGCTGCTTGATTTAGTATCCGGCAGCTTTTTACTTTTTGATATAATTAAGGTATGACAAGTGAGCTAAAAATCAAACAAAGTGATAGCATTTTTGAGTCTATCAAGCATGAAGATAAGCAAGGTGAGTTTTGGTATGCCAGAGAGCTTGGCGAAGCTCTTGAATATGGGGCGTGGAATGGTTTTATGCCAGTAATTACACGGGCTAAAATAGCAATATCTAAAACAGGTGCTCCTGTGGAAAACCATTTTCGAGATGTGTCGAAAATGGTTTCTATAGGGTACGGCAATCCAAGAGCTATAGATGATATAAAACTTACACGTTTTGCATGTTACATTATTGCTCAAAACGGTAGCCCTGTTAAAAAACCTAAGATTGCGGAGGCTCAGGCATATTTTGCTATTCAAACACGCAAACAGGAGATATCAGATCAATATAGACAAGATATGGATAGACTTGCACGCCGGCGTGAATTTTCTGAATCAGACAAGAGGCTATCTTCTAGTATAATGGAGGCGGGTATTAGCCCAAGAGGGTTAGCCATAATAAAAAGCGATGGCGATAAGTCTTTCTTCGGCGGCAAAACTAATAAGCAGATGAAAAGGAAACTAAACACTGGAAGCAAGCCTTGGGCAAATAAAGCCCATAATGTTGTACTAGCCGGTAAAACATTAGCAAACGAGATGACTGCAGCCAATATAGAAAACTACGGAATATCATCATACGACTCTATACTCCATGATAATAATGATAATAATGACGCAGTTAGAGCGACTATCCGCAATCAGCAAGGTATGAACCCAGAGGATTTTCCAGCAGCTGAAGATACTGAAAAATACAGCGCCGCATTGAAAACCAGAGTACACCTAAAATTGATAGCCCTAACCTCTAGATTGTGCTATAATAACCTTACAATTAAGCACGAAGTGTGACTCTAAAAAACGAGAGCGCGTTGTCATCCAAAAAAGAAGGAAGCGTGCGTCGCAGCGTTGTATAAGTAGCAATCTGAGGTGATCGTTTGAGATAAATACGAAGCCGCCCAAGTCAGTATGGAGCGAAGAACTAGGCCCTCTTGGTGACCAGACAACAGACGATAGCTCTTATCCAATTTAATAGTATTTTTACAATTTGGAGTGTTGTTGAGAGATTTGGTGTTTGTGGTGTATACTAAAGGTACTTTAGTAAGTAAATGGGAGGCTTTACTAAAATGGTATCTAAAGACAAGATCATCAAAAGTACTATTGGCGCTGTTGTTGGAGTAAGCGAGTGGCTGTATGAGTGATTGGCACGTGTGGCTTTTCTGTGGCACCGCTGCATTTATTTCTGTATATTCAGTCATAACCTGGAAACAAATAATGTGGCTATATACGCTGGCATCGCCATATGTAGTTGATGATAACGATGTTGCTATAGGGATGTTTTCATGGAGCGCTCTGCGTCAGTTGGCTGCTAGTACCTTTTCTATACCGGCATTCATTTTGCTTGGTCAAAAATGTATAAGTAGTATTCCAACGGAGTTTGTTACTGTTCCATTTACTTTAGTTATTGCTACAGTAATATATACACTTGTATGTAGCTATTCAGCACCAGAAAAAACATTTTATAAGCTCAAAAAGTATGGATACTTAGCGGAGGATGCAACTGGTAATGAGGGATGGATAGAATTTACCATTCGCCATTTTATGCAATATACATATGGGATGGTCCTGTCCCTTATCGGCATTATTGCAGTGTCTATATTTCTTTTGTATATAGTGTTATTCTAGCGTGCTACACAAAAATGCTGCACTACAACCCTACCATCACCTACGCCGATACCGGTGTAGGTATACTTAGGGTCTAGCATAGCAGCTTTGTGTGGCGGTGAGCTAAGCCACCAATCTATAGATTGCTTTGTATCTGTTCCGCTATCGTTCCAAGTCAAGTTTTCGCTAGAGTTTATGCAAGCGGCAACTTGAAGACTCTTCATTTCTTCTGTAAGCGGTTGGTTTGTGTCTGGCATGTAGTGTCCGCGATAATTCCTCGCGATCATGTCGTCGGCTTTCATTTGAGCGGTCTTAGATAAGTTTGGGTGCAGCTTTAACGGTGCAACGCCGACTTGGCTCGTTCAATATTGACAGCGTTCAATATTGACAGCTCTGTCGGTGGTTCTATCTTTTTGCTATTAGATAATTTGTTAGGATTTTGAGATGAAGGCGATTCTACAACAGGGGTTGTCTTTGTCATTTCTGCATTACGTTGAGTAACAAAGAAATAAGCAGCACCTGCACCAACGACTACTGCGATGCTAGCAAAAACGGCAAGAATAAATTCAGTTTTCTTCACGCCGACAGTATAACTGAAATCATCAGATTTGTCAATAACACTCCAAGTTACAAAAAAGGAGTGTTTTTCTTATGCAAGGAAATGAATCATATCGTCAGTACCTTCAATATCACGCAAACAACCACCCGTCAGCAACCAAACGAGCAGAAGCGCAAGCCCTACTAAATGTTACTGGAGATGACGGTGGACTTAACGGTTACTTCCTAATGGGTAATGGCACTAATAATAGAGGTCAAACTGTCGGAGAACAAAAGTCAAACGGTTACACTGCATCATCCCTCAACCGTTCAGTAAATCCGTGGTGGATGAATTCATATGCCAGTTGGCGAAATAGATACAACAAAAAAAAAAACAGACCTACCGCCTGAATCTTTTGCAGAAACATTTTAGCTAATGCTTTATTTTAACCTGTAGTGTTATATTGAAGTACCGAAACGGTACAATATGAGTATATACAACCAGAGCAATATTGTAAACCCCAAAAGTAAGAGATATACTGAAAATAATTAAACAGGGATATTACAATGAAACAATCATATTCTATAGGTCTAGACATCGGCACAGGTAGCGTAGGATGGGCAGTCATCAACGAAGATTTCAGTCTGCGCAGACATAAACATCAGAACATGTGGGGAGCAAATTTATTTAATGAAGCCCAAAAGGCTGAGCTAAGACGCTCATTCCGCTCATCACGCAGAAGGCTCGCCAGAAGAAAGCGACGTATTACATTATTGCAACAAATATTCAATAATGAAATCTGCAACGTCGATCCTAATTTCTATCTACGCCTGACAGAATCCATGCTCTATATAGATGATAAAAGCTCGTCCTTAGACCTTGACGCCAACATATTATTCTCGGATCACACATTTACAGATAAGACGTATAGGGAAAAATATCCGACAATTTACCACTTGCGCAGCGAACTATTTCACAACCCAGAAAAACAAGATATTCGCTTAATTTATTTGGCATTACATCACATTATTAAATATCGCGGCAATTTCTTGATCGAAGGAGGAGTAGACGGCGTAATTTCGTCATTCGATAGCCAAAACTTGCAAAAATTTATGGAGTTTATTGGGGCTGGAGATAAAGAAGCTAAGCAGATTAAGTCCATCTTGCTGAATCAATCTCAAACGCGAAGTGCTCGAAAATCAAATATAATTCAGCTACTACAACCTTCTGCTGACAATAAAAGCATTATAAGCGAAGCTGTCGGTGCAGCAATTGGACTAAAATGGAATGCAGAGAAATTATTTGACGACAAATCCCTTGAAATAAAAGGAGAGTTTTCTGATAAGAATTACGAAGATCAGCGAGACTACATAGCTGCAGCAATCGGCGACGATCGATACGAGTTGGTAGAAACCTTAGAATCGGTCTATCAATGGACAATTTTTAGTCAGTTTATCAGAAAAGATAGCTGCCTGTCTGATATCATGGTCGAAAAGTATGACGCTTACCGCCAGGATTTATCAGACCTCAAAGGACTATTCCGAGATTTTCTCTCTGAAAAAGAATATAAATCATTTTTTCACGGAGATGCTTCAAAAATTTGATTTATATAACAAGCATAAAATCGATGCAGACGATCTATATAAATCAATTAAAAAGCACTTAGGCGAATCGGCTAAAGATGATGTGCGATATCAAAGATTTGAAAAACGAGCAGAATTGGGTGAATTTTTGTCCAGACAGCGAATACGTGACAATGGCGCCATACCACACCAAATTCATCAATACGAGCTTGAGAAAATTATCGACAACCAAGCAGTTCATTATCCATTCTTGGCGCAAAATCGCGATAAGATTATTAGCATTTTCACATTTAAATTGCCGTATTACATCGGACCATTAAAAACGGGTGGCGATTTTGCGTGGTCAATCAAAAAGAAAGACGGCGTAATTTATCCGTGGAATTTTAATGAAATCATAGACGACGAAGCTTCAGCTGAAGAATTTATCGAGAGAATGCGCAACAAGTGTACATATTTACCAGATAAAGATGTACTTCCCAAGAATTCATTACTTTATCAAGAATATGAGTGCCGAAATGAACTAAAAAATGTAACAGTTAACGGAAAAAGGTTAAGTCCAGATATCCAAAATCGCATAATTGACGAGCTGTTCACGAAAGAATATTCTGTTAACTATAAAAAGCTTGCAAAATACCTTTACGATAATCAAATATACGACACTAGTTCGCTAGTTATTTCCGGAACAGTCGACGATAAATCTTTCGTGTCGTCACGAAAAATCGTACATAGACTTTTACTAATAAAATTGGGATTGAAATTACACCAGAAAAACAAAGCAGCAATTGAGGAAGTAATAAAATGGATAACCCTGTTTGAAGACAAAAAAATCCTGTCAAAAAAACTACAAAAAAATATAGTGACATTTTTTTAGCAAAAGACCAAATCGATAGTATTTTTGAAACTGAAATATACAGGCTGGGGAAGGTTATCCAGTGAACTGCTTGACGGAATTGCGGCGTACACTCGTTACGGAAAAATGACAGTTATTGAAGTAATGCGTCAATGCTCTGACAATTTTATGCAAATTATCCAAAGTGACCGATATGAATTCAAAAAAATCATAGAAGATGCTCTTTTGAAAGATGCTAACCCAGAAATCACTTATGATGATATTAAAAAAATCTCGCAGCATCTCCAGGGATTAAGCGCCCTCTGGCGAAGCATTCGGATTATAGATGAGATTGTCGATACGATCGGCTATGGTCCAAAATTGATTAGCATTGAAATGGCGAGAAGTGAAGAGGATAAAGTCAGAACAAAAAAACGATATTCTCAGCTAGAAAAAGATGTACAAAGAATTATACGGAAGAGAATATAATAAATCCGATATAAAGCCTCAACTAGAAAATTATAAAGATTGCCTTGATAAGAAAAAAATATTATCTGTATTTCTTACAAAATGGCAAATCTGCATACTCAGGTAAAAAAACTAGACATTGAAAACGGACTTAAAGATTGCGAAATCGATCATATTTTACCGCGTTCATTGACAAAGGATGATTCTCTAGATAACACAGTCTTGGTATTGCGAGAAGAAAACCAGCTAAAGCTTGACGATTACCCAATATCGCCCGACATTCAAAAAAAGATGTTGCCAGTCTGGATGTCTTTAAAAAACGCCAAGTTTATGTCACAGCTCAAGTTCCAGCGATTAACCAGCCAGAAGCAGCTATCAGACGACCAGATCTATGGCTTCATTAATCGCCAATTAGTTGAGACACGACAAATTACCAAGCACCTGGCTAGAATGCTAACCGAAAAATACAAAGACTCATCAACAGAGATGTTTACTATTCGCGCTGGCATGAGTTCCGAATATCGCCGCATCCACGACTTACCAAAATGCCGCGAAGTAAATGACCTCCACCACGCGAAAGATGCCTACTTAGCAGCAACTCTAGCCCAATATGTAAAAGTTCGCTATCCAAAGCTTGACAAAGAGTTTATCTACGGAGAATATAAGAAATTTAAATCCGACAAAAAGAAAAATAACAGAGAATACGGCAGCTTTATTTTATCGTCAATGAAATATGATTTTACCAACACAATTACTGGTGAAATTGTCTGGCAGGGTAAATCATCCTGTGAAATCATTGATAAAACGATGAAATACAATGACTGCTTGATTACGAAAAAAACCGAAATTGGAGATAATCAATTCTATGATCAAACCGTCTACAGTAAAAACTCAGGCAAGAAGATGATAGCAAGAAAAGCTCACCTACCAGTCAACAGGTACGGTGGATATTCTGGCAAAAAAGCAGCTTACTTTGCGGTGATCAATTATTTAAAGCCTTCAGGCAAAAAAGAATCTCCCGTAACTGAAATAGTCAGCATTCCGGCACAAATATACACCCTAGAGAAGACTCACCCAGGATCGATAGATAAATATATCCAAGATAATTATAAAGATGCCGTAGTACTTCTACCAAAAGTACCAATCAACCAAAAAATTGAGCATGACGGCAACGAGCAATTTATAGTTGGTAGTAGCGAAGTTACTAACGCCAAGCAATTAAAACTTCCTTATGATATCGAATATGCCATTGCAATAGCACTAAAGCGCGGAGTTCCACGCGTTACAATTTCAGAAGAACAAGCCGACGAAGATGATAAATTACGTGACAAGCGCAATAGACAAATCGAAAAAAGGAATAAGGTTATTAATGGAATAAATCGCTTTTGGAAAGTTTATTCTGATAAGCTCGCTAATCAATATCAACAATTCGGAGAGGCGGGGAACAATGCTCGCAATGCGGCACCGGAATATGACAAATTATCAATAGACGATAAAAATAGAGGTTGTTAAACTAGTTCTGGTGGCTACGAGCGCTGGATCTGGTCGCGTAGACATGAAAGGTAGCGAGAAGAATCCTAAATTTCCAGAGTTAGGTTTACCAAATTCATTTGGTCGTATGTCAGGAAAGACTATAAACCCTCTCAATATTACCTTCGTCTACGAGTCTATAACTGGGCTACACCGTCGAAAGCTAAACGGAAAATCATTAGGACATAAGCGTTAAGATATGTCTTGGCGAACTGTAATCGTCAAAAATCGCTGTAAATTAAGCTATAAAAATGATTATATGCTTATTACTAGCGACGGTAATGAAAAAAACACTCCACATAAGTGAAATTGGCACTTTAATAATTGAAAATACCGCTGTTAATCTGACGGCTTATCTACTGTGCGAATTATCTCGCTATAAAGTCAAAGTGATATTCTGCGATCATCAGCGTAATCCGTACGGAGAGATAATTCCTTATTACGGATCTCACAATGTAAGCAAACAGATGTCAAAACAAAGCCAGTGGTCGCAATCAACCAAAAACAGTTTATGGAAAACAATCGTTACTCAAAAGATAATTAAGCAAGCCCAGACGATCTATAGAGAAACTGGCAATAGTTCCGCTTGCGAAGCACTAATGAACTTCGCCGCGAACGTATCTCCCGGAGATCTCACCAATAGGGAAGCTCATGCAGCCAAGCTCTACTTCAAAGAATTGTTTGGTCCAAAATTTTCACGAGACAGCTCTAATGATATAAATGCGGCATTAAATTATGGCTACGCTATTCTTCTGTCTGCCTTCAATCGAGAGATTACGGCTGCTGGATATTCAACAACTATAGGCGTCAATCACTGTAATGAATACAACCCGTTCAATCTTACTTGCGACCTCATGGAGTCGTTCAGACCTATAGTCGACAGCGAGGTTTACAAATGCCGCAATTTTGCATTTGACGACTTCTTTAAGAGTAGGCTGATTGAAATTCTTAACCATAAAGTTGTTATCCTCGGCAAAGAACAGTTCCTATCAAACGCTATCAGTATCTACGTGAAGCTATTTTTCAGGACAATGGAAACAGGGGACGACGAGCTACCTGAATATGAATTAATATAACTATGAGAGTACGCTATATGAGAATGATTATATTCTTCGACTTACCAATGACCAATGCTAACGAGCGCAAAACATACACCACTTTTCGCAAAAGACTCACCCAAGAAGGATTTGTTATGATGCAGCAATCTGTTTACACTAAACTGGTGCTCAATTCCACAAATGAAAAAAATCAACTCATGACAGAATCAAAAAAATAATACCAGAAAAACGGTATAGTTCAATTATTGACCGTAACCGAAAATCAATTCGCATCGATGGAATATCTGGCTGGAAAATATGATGAATTATCAATTCAAAATACAGACAGGACAGTAATTTTATGAGGATTAAAATTTCAGGATTCGACAATGCAGTATCGATACCAGAGAGTGGGGGAATTGCGACACTAGCCATTCACAACGATTTGTTTTTTTAGAAAAAAATTATAGAAAATATACTTGATACATACACAAAAAAAGAGAAGAGAATAATCGCATTGTAATTTGTGATGATAACTGTAACCCGCTAGACATAACAAAAGACTCGCTAATAATTACTGACATATACTCATACGACTTATCCAGCCGAACTATTACTGCGGCGTTATATAAAAACATTCAGGACAACAGCGACATAGATCAGACAAAGATAGAGCAAATAGAGTCGAGTATATTTGATATCCTTGATAATATAAATATCGATTTCTCACAAAATTTGAGTTACCAATCAACCATTTCCATAAATGACATCTTAAAGATGGCGCATGTGGGATTGGAGGTAAATTTAAGGAATAACTATATTGATAGACTTTATGGTATCATAGATTCAGCGCAACAATTACTGTCAAAACAGCTAGTAGTTTTGATCAATCAGCGCCAACTATTATCACATAGCGAGTTGCGAGCTCTTTTACAATACGTAGAAGATAATCATTTTTCAGTACTTTTTATTGAAAAAATCTGTAAAGACAAGTTAGACAGCGAAGGACTTTTGTCCATAGATGACGATTTTTATGATTTTAGTACTAATTCACGATAATACCAGGTAAGCACTACCACGTTTACCTCTGTAAAACCGCGCACATGAGGTTTTTACAGTAGTGTTATATTGAATAGTACTGAAACGTTCAGTAGACGATTTGTGATGTCGATGTTTTTACAGTAGTGTTATATTGAATAGTACTGAAACGCGTGCAACTACAGTATATTCATCGTAATTGTTTTTACAGTAGTGTTATATTGAATAGTACTGAAACATCAGGGTAAAAACACTAACGTAACAACTGGGTTTTACAGTAGTGTTATATTGAATAGTACTGAAACTGTTTGTGGTAAATGTAAGGCGGTTAAAGAGTTTTACAGTAGTGTTATATTGAATAGTACTGAAACTGCTGAAAAATCATATAAGAAAGCTGTTTAGTTTTACAGTAGTGTTATATTGAATAGTACTGAAACCCTGTCTGCCGATATACACACGACTTCCGACGTTTTACAGTAGTGTTATATTGAATAGTACTGAAACTTCGCTTTTTGGCGATAATTGCTGTTGGTGCGTTTTACAGTAGTGTTATATTGAATAGTACTGAAACGATTTCGACCAGGTGTCGCTTCTGTATTCGGTTTTACAGTAGTGTTATATTGAATAGTACTGAAACGATAGACAACACGTTTAGCAAATCCACGTTGTTTTTTACAGTAGTGTTATATTGAATAGTACTGAAACTCAGGCATTGATACGCCAACCGCCAACGTTGTTTTTACAGTAGTGTTATATTGAATAGTACTGAAACTCCTGCCACTTCAACTCGACGTCAAAAATCAGTTTTACAGTAGTGTTATATTGAATAGTACTGAAACATGAAGCAATAGAAACAGACAGCGGTACATGTTTTTACAGTAGTGTTATATTGAATAGTACTGAAACCCAGCGATTACAAATCTATTTAGAAGCTGAGTTTTTACAGTAGTGTTATATTGAATAGTACTGAAACATAGTTTTTTGAAATGCCTGCACTTTGAATGGTTTTTACAGTAGTGTTATATTGAATAGTACTGAAACAAGTTGACCCAGAAGGTTTGCGGCACTACTGTTTTTACAGTAGTGTTATATTGAATAGTACTGAAACTCGCCGTATTGATTGGTGCGTTCGTCGGTCGTTTTTACAGTAGTGTTATATTGAATAGTACTGAAACTTAATACTTGCGATGGTTATTATTTTGTCTGTTTTACAGTAGTGTTATATTGAATAGTACTGAAACACGGCAGAAGAGGGGGACGACATTAAGGCTGTTTTACAGTAGTGTTATATTGAATAGTACTGAAACCTTGGTAAACAAATTATCCCTGGTCGAGTTGTTTTTACAGTAGTGTTATATTGAATAGTACTGAAACCGCACGAGCGACATATTGTGCGCCGAAGGCGTTTTTACAGTAGTGTTATATTGAATAGTACTGAAACTAAAAAATGTAACGCACATAAAGGAAATCGGTTTTACAGTAGTGTTATATTGAATAGTACTGAAACAGTAGTGCGCGAAGACGACGACTTCACAGTGTTTTACAGTAGTGTTATATTATATCTAAATTGTTAGGGAACTATAACGAAAGGCGATATTATTGATTTTTCAATGACGGTTGTAGTAATATGGCAATGTAAGACAGCAGCACCCCTCTTATGTTAGAGCAACGCGGGCTGTCTTATTTTATTTTGACTGATGTATTACCCTTAAACACCACCAGAACTGTATAAATGTCTAAATTGTTAGGTAGCTATAACCAAAGACAATATTAATAACAACCATTTATTGATTTTTTATGATGGTCGCGGTAATATGTCAACATAAGGTGTATGCGCCCCGGGTCTGGTCTCGGAAAGCGGTACGCCTTATTTTATTGTATATTTAGGCATATTGCGGAATCTAATAAATAGTGATAAACTGCAAACGCATGGTTTGAACATCCATGTATCCTTTCCGCCCTCTGAAAATGGGGGGCGGGTTTTTTTGATGCTCACGATAAAAGCTCAAAATTATAAGTGACATAGATCAAGACACCGTCTTTAACATATGATAAACTAGTCTCATGGAAACAACGCTTATATTTATAGTAGCCGCCGCAATTATTTTTCTGGCAATCAAAGCAAGGCAGGGGGCTGACGGCGACACAAGCCCGATTAAAACCCCAATAAAGAAAGAATATGTATACATTAAAAAATCTTGCGCAATGACGCCAAGTGAATTATCGTTTTATAAAAACTCTACACGAAGCAATAAACGGATGTGTAATTATACCTCAGGCTCATTTAAGTATGTTTTTAGACCATGAGATAAAAGGGCAAAACTGGAAGGCGGCTTTCGCGAGAATAAACGGCAAATCTGTAGATTTTCTAATTTGCACCAATGATATGAAGCCGCTCATAGCTATTGAGCTTGATGATAATACTCACAATCAGCCCGATCGAAAAACGCGCGACGATTTTGTTAATTCAATCATAGCCAATACTAATATGCCCCTACTGCGATTTAAGGCGGGCGAATGGAACAGTGAAATAATTAAGCACAGAATCACCCAAGCTCTTTCACAAAATTAGCAATTAAAGAACAATAGAACAAAATACGAACTAATTATTAGTCATTTTTAAGCATATATAAAGACGAATCCGGCTGAGTATTTATATTGATAAATTTTGCGCAATACACGCATAAATTATAAATCCGATCTCAAAGCAGATAAACCAATATACAACATAAAACGCACCAAGCCAGCAAATAGGGCGGTTTATAAAACAATAAATGACAAGCAGGTTGATTTGGTGAAAATGAGATAAATTTATCGTGAAGAAAAGACGATGGAATAGTCGTGTTTTAGATATAGTTTTAATGTCGCACAATGTACCTAGTCAATACATTAAAGAGTGTAAAATAAACAACGTATTTTATGATAAAATGAGGGCAGGAGGACAATATGGATATAACAACAGAAAACAGCAAAACTATATTAAACGGAACCACTAAGATATTAGACAATGGAGTTATCTTTCACTCTTTTACGATGGGGGAATTGTTGATATCAGTATTATTATTGATAATCATAATAATACTCTTGGTCAATATCAATAAAAAGACTAAAATAGTTCAAAATTGGTTGAAGCAGTAAGTTTACCATAAAACTCATGTTTTTGAATCTCGAGCCGATCATTTATAAACTCAGGCTTTTTATTGCGAATCAGCGATTGTAACTTAAACTTTCTAATTCCGTTTACTGTCGTAACGGGCTTGTTTAAGTTTGTTGATGTCAGAAATCGACGACGGCCGTGGATCAGCGGCATGTCTTTTGTAATATACTTACTGATATAGCTAATAACGCGTTGATATTCTGAGTTAAAATCGACGTCATCGAATCTTTCGCCGATTCGCACAAATTCAGTAAAGCCTGAGTAATAACCGACGGCATTATAGACAGTTTGACCGTTCTTGGTCTTTTTACCAGAGTCGCGCAAGCGACCGTTAAATCCTGATATCATACAATGAAAATGAATCGCACCGTTTTTGTGGAACTCAGGGACTGCAAGGTACTTCAGTTTCGGCGAATGCTTCTTCTGATTCCTGTACCAATTTTGAAGAGTTCGACGCGTGTAATTTATGTCGAATCGCTTGCATGTTGACGGATTGCACGTACACGGATTGTTATTGCATTTTGGATAACAAGCGCGGCAATTATACGTAAACGTACACCAATAGTCGAATCGGTTGCATAACATAATGTCTTTTATGGTTGTTTTTGTGCGACGGAGTGATCGATGGATCGAATCTTGACGACGCGTCTCTTTATTGACTTTTTTGATCTCTTTACGATCTGAGGACGGTAGATAATAACCGTCATGATAGATAACAATTTTGAACATGTTAGGGTACTCCTTTACGATATCGTTTATAAAAATACCCTCCTCACTAAATCTTTTTTCCACCAAATACTCCCTAGTTTTTGTTAAAAGTATGCAAGTTGTGTCCCTATATCAAGTAGGGGCACAACTTTTGACGCTTGCGTCAAAAGCCTGCAAAATGCTTTTCTGGCCGTGGTGGAGGGGCCGAAAAGCACCGCCGAAATCACGCCCTTAATAGGGCGTGATTCGACTTTTTGCGAGTTGTTAAGCAACTAAGCAACACCGCCAGACAACTTACGACGAACAGTCTTAATTGCCCATTTTACTAATCCGACAACCATGATTGTACCAGCGACGCCTAGAATAAACGGCGCGAATGAAACAAACGTGTCCAATAGACCAGCAGGGTTAAACGCGGTTGTAAGTTTTGTTACAGTCTCTGCACCCATCGGTTCAGTTCCTTTCTCGGCATTATTTTCTATTACATGGGCGCCGACCCCTTCTGATTTTGAATTATGACATGTTGAGGTTTCTGTTTTGAATATTGTTCACGTTTGTTTGGATCGATGTCCATTGTGGCACCAACAATCTCATAAGTGTCATAAATGTCATATGCTTCATTATGTCGCTTCCAAATGTTGATATGTCGCGTCTTGCCGATATAATCATTCTTTCGTGAATCGAACCGTAAAGATTCTGGGTCTTTCCACAATTCAAATTGAATCGGGGCCGAACTTAAAACACTCAACCTGAGAACGTAACTGTCGACGATATTTTATGTCTAAGTCTAAGAACTCCTGCATGGTACCAATGATAGTTTTCTCGGCTTTTCTCTGTTGACAAATAGCCTTGAATGTTTCCATGGAGACGGCTTTTTTACCAGAAAATAAAACAGTTTGAATTTCATCGATGAAAAACGCAATCGGTCGATCGTCTTTCACGTCGAGGATATGATCGGCGATCTGGTCGCTAGTCAAAATCTTATCCGCTATTTTTAACTTAATATTGCTATAGATGTATAGATTCGGATATCGATCTTTAAGCTTTTTGATGTAGTGGGTGGCAGATAAGCTTTTTCCAGCACCTTGCGAACCTGTAAAGAATATGGTTCCAGTAGGGAATCCGCGTTTTTCTTTACGGCGTTTTTTCAAAAACGTATTCCACTCAATCGACATATTAACCTCTTATCCAGTTAATTAGCTTTTTGATCCCATTTATGGTTGGAATGACGGCAAAATACAGCAACAACGTGGAAATAATCGCATTCCAGATAACAGGGGAGATTCCAGTTAAGGAGACAAGAGTGGAGGGGATATTGCCGACATATCCGACAATTGCGGAAATCGATTCAGGTATGACATTGATGTTCGGGATCTGTTTAAGTAGATAGTCAACAGGGGTCAAAATCACGTGAAGAGGGAACATAAAGAACGAGAGAATTGCGTCGAATAGAGCAGAGAAGTTAATATTCATGTTACACTTCTCCTATCATATCGTCATCTTTATGACTTGTTAGCTTGTTAAATATTCGAACAATCAGCCAGAGCCAGAAAATCGCGGCGGAAAAATTGATTGCGACTGTTGCAAGCGGGAATGATTGACGAAACGTCTTAGTTCGAACGCATGCATCAGAAATCACGCTTGACGGATTGAATGCTTGAAAACGTCGATCAGAAATCGGCGGAATGTCGATTCCACATTTTTGGCGGATCAGGAACGGCTAGAGATGAAACTAGCTTACGAACCGCTAATAGCGACGGATTAAGCACGCCACTAGAAAATTGCTCATTCATTCTACAGCTCACACGATCGAGCGTGTCGCTCATGTCTTCACAACGAATCTTATATTCGTTTTCTATACAAACACCGTCGACATCACAATTATTAGAGAACGTATCGCCAAAATGACCTTTTCCGTCCGCGTTTATGAAAAATGTACGCTTCTTTATGTATCCAAAATCGGGGCGCGGATTCCAGACAAGCGGCATGTCGGAATCGTCGAGAGTTATCTCAAGCTTGTAGAATCGTCTCTCTGGCAACATATATTGATAGCCAAAATTGATTCCGTTTTTTGAGTCATCAACAACTTTACCGTCTGCACGCTTGTCATCAGATTCTCTAAGCACGTAATGCCACTTGAGATAATCAGATAATTTCGGATATTTTGGATCCTCAAACTCTCTAACATTTTTCATATACGTTACACGTAGCTTAAGCTTATCATAGAGCGTCCACATAAAATCTGGTTGTAATTTTTCTTCAAAATTCTGAGGAATAAATAAGTCATCGATATCTACACCATCTAAACCATCACCTAATTCATATTTGACGTCAGATATGAAGACTGCAGTTTGAGCGTCAATATTAGGTTCATGTCGCTTTTGAGATAGAATGACCTGAGATTGGTCTCGTAATCTTCCAAAATCACACCTAACTCCTGAATTGCCAGGAATGACAGTCATAGACAGAGAATTGAATTCTATCGGATCAGCAAAATGATATCCGTAATATTTATCATAGTTTAATTTTTGCGTTGGTAATTTTTCCTCAGACCAATAGAAATGAAGCGTATAGCCAACATCATAAGTCGATGCTTTATCGCCGAAAACAACATAACCTGAATAACTAGTCTGAGTAATAACTATATTACCATCGCGAACTGCTTTATCGAACGAATTTTTGGCGATGGAGCGGGGAGTGGAACACTTCCACGGCATATTACCGGAATCTAAAAATAGTTTGCGATAATAACTATATTGAACATCACGGTCATAATCGTCTTTACCGTTATTGAAGAATCCTGAAGTGCGATATCCTAAACTAAGATTGCGCGTACGAACGAAAACCTCAGGCAGATTCGATTTTGCTAAAGACGTCGTAGAAAATACGAACGACATTGAGATAGCAACAGTTATTGCTATTAAAACAAACTTGTTTATCTTTTCCATAATACCTTATACTCCCCAGTATCCAACATATATATTCCAATACCATCATAATCGCACGACAAGCCGAGAATACCTAAGTATTCAGCCTTTCCGAACGGCGTAATGATCTCTGATTTCCTGTGGATCAATGTAGTATTCTCCAGTCATACGTTTATATTCCTCATTCACCTCTAAAGTATGCCATTCAGCTTCTTCCGGTTCAGAATACTTATCATACTCTTCATAATGATCTAGAGTATTTTGAAGGTCTAAAATATACGCTTCATCATCATAACGTTCAATCTCCTCCTGTTCGAACTTCTTCAGCATAAGATGATTGCGCAATTGTTTAATCAGAGACGAGATGATCGAAACTGCAAGCAGACTAGCAACGACGCTAAGAATAAATGGACCCAATTGAGTGAATATATCCAGCAAGTGCGAAACTGAAAACGCTTTTGAGATTGCTTGTAATTGATCGCTTGTCATTCTTCAAGTCTCCTTTTGAAAAATCTTCTAATATCGTTAAGCACGTAATGACCGATCAAAACGCCTAATAAGAACCACAACACGCTGCTAATTCCTCCTTAAGTTAAATTATTTTGCTTGTACCAATATCTAGGGAGCAACCAACGCAGAAAAAGCGTGAGGACGAAAACTACAATGGTTGCGAAAAGTAGGGAACTAACAGCGAGCAGTAGTTCGTATTGAAGTACTAGTAATTCATGATCTGAAAATGCTAGTAATTCAGGGCGCGAGTATACGAGCGGATTCAGCATCACAAACCTCTTCCGCTCATATTATCAATTAAAACGCGCAACCAGCTAAAGACGACAAACAGGATAATTAGTAACATCAGCAGGGGAGCGGATGAAATAATTACCTGTGCTATTGCGTCTGCTAGTCTCATATCGAACAAAAAACGAACTAGTCGTTAATTCCTTCCTTGAAGTCATTCTGGGCTTGAACATTAAACTTTTTAATAGCCATTTTCAGAAGTTCACGAGTATTGTCGTCAATATAGTCGAGATTCAGCCGAATCGGCGTTTTCAGAAATTGGCGACTTAATATAAAGAGAGCCAACTAAATATTCATTGCCAGATTTTTTCGACTTGCCAACGATAATCTCAAAATTATCGACAAGGGCAGTCGCGTTGATATTTTGTTTGTCAGATTGTTCAGACATTATAGTTAAAACCTTTCATTGGTTATTTATTGATCGATAAACGACGATAGAGTAATCGTGTTTATGACATAATTATAATGTCGCACAATGTACCTTTTACGCAATAATAAATGCCATACAAAGATGAATATACATATGTCTATATATATCCGATAACACCTTATAAAACGAACTTTTTTTCCAGTAATTTGGCTAGGGATTCTCTATTATATACAACTTCATAAAACATACTGTCTTTTTATAAAAATATACACCAACAAAATACGAACTTAAAAAAATATTTTTTTAATTCCAGCACTACACATACTGGAGTGCTACATTGATATTTTTACATCAATATAAACTCTGAGTATGCGCGCCGTAAGCTCGTTAAGTTTTTCCACAACGTATTTTTATATTATTTGACATTTTTTTATATTTTTATTACCCTACTCCCCTAGCTTATCATTTTGCGATTATTTGACTTTTGCATATTTTTTTATATTGTTATATATATTTTTCTACGCCATACAGAAATAGAACAAAAAGAGAACTTACTCTATCCAGAAGAGAAGTTGACCGCCCTACTTATAGAACGACCTCTGATCTACCCTGACGTCTATATACCCCTGGCTTCGCGCCGTTATTGTCCAAATAATTCAAAGTAGCTACCACCTGTTTAACCTGAGCCTGAGCAGACCTATCCACCGTCATACGGATCTGGGTTTCCCTGCCCTCGACCTTAAACCAAACTTGGCGTACAGTATTAGCTGGCAGAATAACCTCTGAAACATTCATTTTATGTTGCGAAAATTCAGACACGGCTTGACCAAGGAAGCTCAAGAACTGACGATTGATAACTTCTTGACCACCTCTAGTCGGTAGGCTACTCTCATCACGAACAGCAACAGTAGGCGCGGCAAAATAATTCTGCTCAAAAGTAACACCGCTATCATCAACAAAATAAATCTTATCCCCGGAAGACCACTGAGCCACCGGCTGCCTAAACGTCAACTTGACAGCTGATCGCGCTAGAAAATCTCCCTCCACGCGAATATTTTTTACCTCAGGAGCTTTCTGTAAAAAGAATTGCTTTAGGTCATTATTATTGAGGAAAAACCGAAATCTCTCCGCTGGATGAGTGCTGTAATATTCATTAAGAACGTCCACGTATTTATTAGCGTTACTGGAACTTTTTGCGTCGGGAGTTTGGATTGAAATATTGATTGTCAATTGGAATAAAAGAAATGTCACAACAAGCAAGCTTACCGCAGTCGCAAACATTTTCCGCATTACACGGCGGCGTTTCTTCACCAATTCGTGAGTCTCGAGTCTCTCAGAAGTCTCCAAAGGAGAGGATGTTTGGCGGCTATTAAGCGTCCTGTTCCGACGATACGATTGGGTGGGCAAATCCTCGTAATTCTCAGTCCGACGACGCGCCGCGATTTCTCGACGACTTAGATTCTCGTCCGATTTTTTCTTAGAGAAGGGGAATTTCACTTTCGCCTACCCTGCCTTCGCACTGTAGTAAGAATAATCTTCGCCATATCTTTAGCCGCGTTTGGCTTGGCAAATTTACCAAAGTTATCGCCCAGACCTTTAAGAATTTTTCTTAGATTTTTAATACGCCAATTATTTTTTTCGTGCCAATATTTGGTTGTCCTTATCCAACTCGTCTTCGGAAACTATCAACGCCGCCAATGCGTCCTGGTAAACTTTAGCGTTTTTTTCAATTGATGCCCGCCTGTCAAATGGTACCGTTAGGGATGATGATTGTCGGTTTATGTAGCGCCGCCAGTTCCAAAAGAGTGGTCGCCCCTGCCCTGGTCACGACTATATCCGCTGCCGCCAAAACTTCCGCCATCCCGTTGTGAACAAATGCCTGCAATCGCCAGCCCTCCCGTTCGTCGGTTTGCTTGAGAATTTCTTCATATTGCTGATTTCCCGATATCAAAAAAATACCGAAGCCTCAGAAAGCAGGTTTTTCCCTAATTGCTACAATCGCGGAATTAATTCGCCCCGCACCGAGTCCACCGCCCGTAATAACAACTAGCGGTTTATTGACATTAAAGCCTAATTTTTTTCCTTCAATTCTTTCCTCTCAGCCTCAGAATATGGATGGAATTCTGGCGCAACTGGAATGCCAACATATGAAGCTTTTTTTCTGGTGGATAATTGTAATATTCAAGCGGCGCGCCCGTGCCGATAGCTTTTGCGAAGGGACTCAATAAGCGATTCGTCAAACCTGGATGCGCGTCAGAATCATGCAGAACTAGCGGAATCCTTAGCAGCCTAGCTGCATAGCCGACCGGCAAACAAACATATCCGCCCTTAATGAAAATAACGTCTGGACCCCACTTTATAAGCTTAAATAAACTCTGGAAAAATCCAACCATCACCTTAAAACCGTCGCGCAAATTCGGAAATAAAATTGACGGATGTAGATGAAATGAGATACTTTTTCCGTGATATCGGCGTAATTTTCCAGCAATAATCAAATCGACTGGAATACTTTCATCGAACTTAGCAAAAATCCCGCGTGCGCTGGCGCCAAATTTTTTATCACACCAAAAACGAAGCTCGTGATCACCAGTTTTCTGTAATTCTCTAAATACGGCTACCACTGGCGTAACGTGTCCGCCTGAGCCGCCGCCGACCGCTAAGATCTTGGCCACTTTCACCCTCCTCTAATGCTTTATGTGACGTATATTTGGAAATTTGGAAAACTAAACCGAGCGCTGCCGCGATAAACAACATACTTGTACCGCCATAACTTAATAATGGCAATGGGATTCCAGTAAGCGGCGCCAACCCTGTCATTGCAGCAATATTCAATATTACATGCGACGCGATCCAGCCAAAAATTCCCGCCACAATTAGCCGCAACGTTACGTTCGGAAGCCTCGCGGCTACGTGCAAAATCGACAAGAGTAGCGCCATAAATAGCGCCAATATAGCCATTAAGCCGACAAAGCCAAACGTTTCTCCCATGACTGCAAAAATCGAGTCGTTAGTCGCCTCTGGAAGATATCCTGTCGCCTGCACACTCTTACCAATTCCAAGCCCCAGAAGCCCACCAGAACCAATCGCAATCCTGGCCTGCTGAATGTGATAATTCTTATTTTCTTGACTACTATTACCCTTATGATTGTCACCCTGAATAAATGTCATCACGCGCTCAATTCGGTGTGGCGACGTAAAAATCATCACCAAACCACAAAGTGCAACAATCGCCAGAATCTTCTTGAAAATCTTCCAATCAATTCCAGCCACTAAAATCATTGATAAGATAATCGCTATCAACGAAATTCCCGTTCCCAAGTCTTTTTGTAAAAACACAATCATCAGCAGCGACAAGCCGGAAATAATGCCCAGCGGGATGATAGTTTCTTGGATGTCGTTCAATTTTCCCTGTTGCGAGCGACGCCCTAAAAATCCCGCCAAAAACAATAGCACGCCATATTTAAGTAACTCTGCCGGTTGAAAGCTACCTAATCCTCCCAGATAAAACCATCGATACGCACCGTTGGTTTCTTGCGCAAACGACAAATGAAGTACCGCGCCCGAGAGAAATAGTAAAATGCATAGCGCAAATCCAGCGTAAAGAATGTATTTTGATCTCTCGCCCGTAAACCATTTGTACGGTGTAAAATAAAACGCAGAAAAAGCCACGACAGCAATAAGCACACTCGTCAGCTGCTTGCCAAAGAAATACGTATCACTATAATTCGTACCGTAAGCATAATTCATCACGTTGGCGCGTTGCGGCCCCAGCGCATACATAACAATCAGCCCAAGTAGCAACAAAAGCCCCATATAAAGCACAATCTGGTACATCGGTACGATGGCTTCGAACCGGCTGAGCGATAGATTGACGATTTTTTTGGCGATCGAATTACGCAATATGACCTCCAGCGAGCGCCAGCATCACGCCGATAAACGCCATCACGCAACCAATAACCCAGAAGCGCATCGTCACTTTGGTTTCTGGCCAACCAATCGCCTCCAAGTGATGATGAATCGGCGCAGATAAGAAAAATCTTTCTCTTAAACAGCTTTTTTTGCTGACGATTTGGGTCAAGCTTGATCCCGCCTCAATTACAAATAGCAAGCCAATCACAGGAAGTAGGAGCAAAGAGTCGGTTAGCATCGCCACAACTCCCAAACACGCGCCATAAGCAAAAGCTGCCAACGTCACCCATGAAGAATCGAGCTGGATAAATATTGAACCATAAATAGCTCAAAAAGCACTCCGACAACCGTAAAGCAAAATCCCGCCAATATAACATGTTGTTGCAATAAAGCAATCACACCAAACGCCCCAAAGCTAAGACTGAGCAGCCCACCTGCCAACCCATCCATTCCGTCAGAAATATTAACAGCGTTACCAGTAGCCACCACCGCAAATGCGAACAAAGGAACTATTAACCAGCCAATATTCACCTCGCCCACAAACGGCACATGGAAACTCGCCACGCCCAATTTGGCAAAGAAAAACCAACCAAGCACCACGCCAATCAACGTAATCAGCGCAAACTTCACTGGACTACGAAGCCCAGCCGCGCCGCCACCCAAACCGCGCAGATTGATGATATCGTCAATTAGCCCAACAATTCCGCCACCAACCAACGCCGCTAAAGGAAGCCAGGTCTGCGCTCGGTCTAAATTGAAGAAAATCGTCACCACAAAAATTGAAATTACGCCAATCACTCCAGCCATCGTCGGGATGTTTCGCCGCAATTTTGCGGCTTGGAATTTGGCAAAAATCTTCAGCTTTTTCCCGTCAGTACTCTCCGACCTTTGGCGCTTCCAGAAGCGATATCGATAAGCAAAAAACGTATAAATTGGCGTTAAAAACATCGCTAGTAAAAACGCGCCGACGCTCAGTAAAAACACGTGCGTTAATTCATTAGTTACTGTCTGCAGAGCTATTCCCATATTTATTCCTTTGGTGCTATTTTCATATAATCAATCATCCAATTGGATATATCCGTAAAAATTGGTCCGGCATGAAGATTTCCCTGTAGGTTAATCCCTTTTCCCGGAGCCGCTACACGTACCATTATGACATATTCGGCGCCATTTTTTCCACCACCATAACCAATATATGTAGCAATCGTTTCCTTCTGTGTGTAAGCGCCATTAACCACCGCTTCAGAAGTACCAGTTTTTCCACCAATTTCATAGCCAGATTTGTCACTCTTTGACAGGAATGAAGATCTACGCGCCGTCGTTAGCATCGTTCGCATCTGCGATGACGTGCCGCCGCTTACGGTTTGGCGAATAACTTTATTTTCCGACGGTTTCAGATTGCCAGATTCGTCAATTGTACCAACGAGAACGGTTGGCTTATAATATTGACCGCCGTTAACTAGCGACGAAAATCCAGCCGCGACTTGAACCATAGTCAAGTTCATACTCTGCCCGTAAGTCATGGCCGAATAGCGAACCTCATTTCCTTCTACACTATCCGGCGGGTAAATATAGCCCGAAGCCTCGCCCAGCTCAATTCCAGTTTTAGCGCCAAAGCCAAATTTATCGTGATAATATTCATACAAAGTCTGGCGAGCTGGCAAATTAATCTGCGAGCCATTCCCTAATTTTCGAATCGCGGTAATCGTGCCGACGTTGAGCGAATTGTTAAACGCACCTTGAATCGTCATCGTGCCGTCCAAACCTCTCAGAACATTACACATCGTGCGATCAGCGACTTTAATACAATCGGTATTATTATACGTGCTGGACGGAGTAATAACTCCCTTGTCAATTGCCGTAGCAAAACTAAAAGACTTGATAATCGATCCCGGCTCAAATGGCACCATCGACGCGCTATCCACGAACACTGACCCATTTTTCTGCTTGGCAAAATCCGCTGGATTATAAGTCGGATAATTCGCCATTGCCAGAACTTGACCGTTTTTTGGATTCATAACAATCACACTTCCCTCGGTGGCGCCAGCCGCTTCAATTCCCTTTTTCAGTGCCAATTCAGTCTGATTCTGAATATTCCTATCCACCGTCAGCGCTAAATTGTCGCCAGATTTTGCCTCGATTCGCATATTATTTTTTCCAACCGTCAAAGGTATATTCCTCACGTCAGTTACAGACTGCAATAGCCCGTCCCGACCCTTAAGCTGCTTATTCAAAGAACCTTCAACGCCATATTGACCTTCGCCAGCCGCATTCACAAATCCAAGCACGTGCGCCCAGTTCGCCCTCAGGATAATTTCGAATAGAACTTTGCTGATATAGCACGCCCGCAAAGTTTTTCTTTTTCAATTTTTCCGCTTGAGTTCTGGTGATATTTTTCGCCAAAACTTCATAGCGCGACTTTTTATTATTAAGCCTTTCGGATACATTTTCCGTCATTTCACCGCCAGCAATTTCCCTCAGGCTATCAACAAGCTGACTCCGCTCTTTATCGTCAATCGACTGCGGATCCGCAATCACCGTATAGACCGCCTGATTAAGCACCACAGGAACTGGCGTTTTCCCGTCCATCATATAAATTTTCCCACGCTCCGCAGGAATAACGAATTGACGCTGCTGACTCGCTCGCGCTAATTCCGTATATTTGCCATATTGCAAAATCTGCAATTGAAATAATCGCAACACAAAAGCCGCCATCACTACTAGTAAAGCGATGGTACAACCAACCAGTTCTTGAACGAATAAGCCGCTGCATATTGCTTATCCTATTATATCACTATTGAGCGTAATGCGTTTCAGTTGTCGTCATAGCTGAAGCGACATTGCTATTCTTCACCTTCTCTAGCGCCGTCAGACGCGCATTCTGAACTTCCAATTCTGACTTTTTTGCGCTTAGTTCGGTGATTTTTGTATCCAGACTCTGAGCTTCATAGCCGTAAGCTGTAAGTCTGGTTGCCTGAGTAAGATAAATCAAGCCCAGTACTGTAATCATCAATGCAACTAGCACTGTATGAGCAACAGGACCAAGTTTGACCTGAGACTGAAAACGTGTAGAATTCTGATTTCGGCGCAATTGACCGTGCGAGCGTCGTGAAGTAAATGTGGTGGTGTTTGTCATTTGTCTCTATCTTTTATGTTTATATTTGTGTTTAGCATAGCAAACCAGCCCGCCCGTTAAAGACAGGCTGGTTTCTCTAAGGTATATTCCGGAATACGCTTTAGTTTAGCCGCGGCGTACTGAAACAGCCTCTGCCTTGTCCGTATTCTGGAATTCTACTTTGATGTGGATTGGCATAATAGCCTCCTTCTTTTTGTTTTATTTTTTCACGGCGTATCGAAACTTCGCACTTCGACTACGCGGATTGTGAACATCTTCAGTTCCAGACACCGGTTTTTTCTCTGGAACAATCAGCTCAGCCTCATAGCCAGCCATTGCTTGCTCCGAAAAGTAACGCTTGATCAATCTGTCTTCCAAGCTATGAAAACTAATTATTCCTACTCGCCCACCCTTATTAAGTAAGCGTGGCAAAAAGTGGCAATAGTTCTTCAATCAGCTTAAGTTCGCGATTGACTTCAATGCGTAGCGCCTGAAAGGTACGAGTCGCAGGATGATGTTTCATACTACCGCGACCAACGGTTTGCTTAATCAGATCAGCCAGCTCAGTCGTTCCCTGAATTGGTCGAGCTTTGACAATTGCCTGTGCAATTCGCCTTGCTCGTCCGGGATTTTCCTCGCCGTAACGAATAATCAGCTGCGTCAAATCATCAACCGAATATGAATTGACAATATCCGCCGCTGTGATTTCCGTCCGATTGTCCATCCGCATATCTAACGGACCATCAAATCGAAACGAAAAACCTCTCTCTGCTCTGTCAAGCTGCGGTGACGACACCCCCAAATCAGCCAAAATCACGTCAAACTTACGCCCCTGCTTGACCAAATCTTGCGCTGCACTCACAAAATCTTTGTGAATTAAAGTTACGCCTTTTTTTCAGCCAAATCACCCAATGTCTTAATCGCGTTTTTCGTCGCGATCTACTAACACTGAGTTCAAGTAATTATCCGTCCCTATTTAAGAATGCCCTGGCATGGCCGCCATAGCCAGCCGTCAAATCGAGATACGACTCGCCTTCGACTGGCTGCAGCTTGCTAAGGGTTATCTCCAAAAAGTACGGGAACATGAATCGGTTCGCTCGCTTGGAGTTCTTCCGACTGTGGTGGATGTTCTTTAATACTCATCATTATTCCATTATACAGAAATAATGCTCGAGATCACCTAACTGGATATTTAATTCTGGCTTTTTTTGTATTTGTGTTTTGTTTGTTTTTGTTGTCTTAGAGTGGAAATTTGTTGATTGTCAGTAACAACCATGTTTTTCCAAAGAGACTTATGTGTAGGTGGAGTTTTTGGGAGGTGTTTGAGGAAGGTACGTTGCCTTTTTTTAATGTGGAGCAAATTGCCACATGCCATTTTCAAATACCCAGATAGTTGATCTCGAGAGGTTTCTAATTGTTAAAGTGCTTAGCTAATCTACTATTCCGCATTCTCATACGCTATTAGCCGAAAAATATTCCCCTGCTCGCACAGCAACGACTTCTCTGTCAATTCCAGCGTAGTCGAGCAAATGCTGCTCAATCGTCACTCGTCCTTGTTTTTGGTCGAGCGCCGATGCGGTTTTACCTCGTCGGAATTTAACGTTCAGGTCGGCAACTCGCTCATCCAGAATACTTCCAGTTAAAGCACTTTCCACTTCCCGATCCCAGATTTGCTGTGGATACAAGTGGAGATATTTGCCAAACCCGCGAGTTAGCACGACGCCTGATGCAAATTCTGCCCTGAGCTCAGCCGGAATTGTCAAGCGTCGCTTGTCGTCCAACTTACGCTCAAAGTAATCTGTCTGCACGTCGTCCTTCCTTCGTGGTAGATTAGTTGTTTTTTTGTAGTGGATGTTTGTTTTTGTTGGTGATTTTCCATCAACTTTCGTTCCACTGACTCCACTATACTACCCACACCTACCCACTTGCAAGCCCTTTTTATAACTTTTTACCCATTTTTACGTCAAATAAAAACTTTTCCACATTTTTGTGGAAAAGCCTAGTGTTGGGTTGGTGCAAGTCTACGCTATTTAATAGTTTTGGGCAATGGATTAGCACTTAAAGTTATTTCAGACCAATCTACAGCTGAAAGGTAAACTAGTATACGCTTTAACAATAAAAAGAACACCGGCGAACCGCTCAAGTAAGGCGATTTAGCTCCGGTGGTTCTTAGCGGCAGTATAGTAAATAATCCTCAATAAATCAATAGCGATAAACTCCAGCGCTCTATTCAATAAACTACTGATGAGGTCTAAAGACCACACCTCTATATCTCTCAACAGACTCCCTACTTGCCTGCCTCAAAACCTCGTCAATCGCTAGTGCGTCAGGAGAAACTTCCAGCGCCCTACGGTTAATTCCGTATAGATACAAATTGTCCAAATCTCGCACGCGACTCAAAGCCACATAACCCATACCTTCAACAAACGCCTTTCTCAGATCAATCTTAGCCGCATCCAGCGTCATTCCCTGGCTTTTATGAACCGTTATCGCCCACGCCAAACGCAGCGGAACCTGAGAAATACTCGCTCGCTTACGCTCTCCATCTCGCAACTCCCAAACATCCGGCACCATCGTCACCCGACGACCATCTCGAAAACTCAACAACCGGATATTCCGTCAGCGGCTCAAAATCCACGACCGTTCCAATGCTACCATTGGCATATAATTTTTGCGGCGAATTTTTTTAACCGCCATCACCAACGCACCCAGTTTAATCACCAGATTTTTCTGGAGCCAAAACTGACCTTTGCAAATTCTCTACATAAATTTTTCGAGCCCGTCGTCGTTTGCTGATACGATCGCTCTTCTCCTGGCAATTCCGCCAGTTTTTTTGAATATTAATATCATCTACGTCAACGTTTACGGTGTGCAGTTCTGTAATATCACCATCTGGCGGCTCAATTTCCGTGCGTGCTAGCAACGCTTCGACGTGGCGTCGCCTAACATCGCCAGTTCTTAGAGCGGTCAAAATCTCCAAGAGCTGCTCGTCATTCTGACGATATTGTCGCTCCAAATATAAAACCGCTGGCTGAAGTTCTTGCCAAGCATCAGAATAAACCACAAATCCGCCGCCCTGCTCGTTCGGACGATTCACTGGCGGCAATTGAAAAAAGTCGCCGCTCATCACCAACTGAATGCCACCAAACGGCTGATCATTTTCCCTGACGGTTCGTAAAACTTTATCAATCATATCCAGCCGAAAATCGTGAAGCATCGAAATCTCGTCAATGATCAACACGTCAGTTTTGGAAATCACATCACGCCGCGTTTTTGACAATCGTTCAAAAAAATTGTTCGGCAAATGATCACTCACACCAATGCCACTCCAGCTGTGAATTGTATTGCCCCCTAAGGTGCGTCGCCGCCAGACCAGTTGTCGCTGTTACCGACACCTTTTTACCCCGTTTTTCGCGCCTGCGCAATAAAAAGTATTCAACAGGTAAGTTTTACCAGTTCCAGCCGCACCAGTCAGCAATGCCGACCGGTACCGCTCAGCAGAATAGCCAACGCTAATTCTTGGTCCATTTTAGCCCCGTGGCGGTTCGCCTTCTGGCTCACCGAGCAGCTTCTTTGACTTAATTTCGTAACGCTTGCCCGTGATTTTTACTCTCGATATAATCCTCGTTGATGAGATTTACGAACATATCCAAATCGTTGCCGTCCATGATAATAATCGCGCCATTATCATCGCTCATCAATTCCAATTGCATCTCGTCAGCATAGTCCAAAACATCTTCCTGCTTAATCGCGCCGATTTCCAATTTCTGCAATTTATTAATCGTCTTTTTGCGCTCCTTCACCAACGCGTTAAGATCCATTCCCTCTGGAAAACTCAGCTTATATTCCTTCTCGATTTCAGCTACTTTTTTATCAGCAATCACCTGCTTTTTATATTCATAGCCAAACATTCGCTCAAATTTTCCAGGATTAAACGCAAAAATATCTTTACCGACAATCAAAACTTGATTATCATCCGGAACCTTAAAACCAACTTCCGCATTAAATGAACCAAATTTGCCGTCAGAAAATTCCCAAGCCAACGCACTCTTCAGTGTCTGACCTTGCTGGATTAGCTTAACCGTGTAGAATGTCGCATCAGGATTATTCGGATCAGTAAATCGTGCCACAATTCCCTTCATACGCTTGAATTCGTGCTCAGTTTCCGAAAACTCTACGATATCGTGACGCTCATGCTCAATCAAATGAATCAGCGTTTCAGCTCGCCCAACCTTTTCCAAGTCAGTTCTCAATAAAACATTATCTTCTGATTCGCTCAATTCATAATCGCGAACGCTCAGTCCAGTGCCCGCACCCAAATTGACCTGATTGATATAATCAAACAAGAACAACGGTCTGAGTTGCTGCTCAACATCGCCTTTTATTGGCATAAAATATGGCGTGTAATTTTTGCTAAATAAGAATAGCTCTATCTGTAAATCATTCTTCTTTGCGTCGTTTTGATTTGCCCACAAAAAAATATCAGTCGTTTCCCTCACTTCTTCCATTTTTCTAGTATAGCAATTTTTATAAGATGTCGCTAGCAGTTATTTAGCTAATCTTTCGCCTTCACGTGCTCGATTAGCCCATTCGTCAGCCAATTCGTTTCCTTCATCGCCCTCATGACCGCGCACCCAACGCAAATCCGCCTGAGAATTCGAATATAATTCGTACAATTCGCGTACAATATCCAGATTTTTAATATCGCCGCCCTTTTTTGTCCAGCCGCGCTTTTCCCAGCCCGGAGCCCATTTGGTAACTACGTTAATCCAAAACTCACTATCAGAATAAATCACACGGCGCGCCATTAGCGTCTTTCAATGCCGCAATTAAAGCCTTGCCCTCCATGCGAATATTAGTGGTATCACCGTCTTCCGATCCCAAAATCCACGGTTGAAGATCACGAATAACCGCAAACCCACCTGGACCGGGATTCGGCGAAGCAGAGCCGTCAGTATAGTAAGTTGTCATTAGTATGATTATATCACGCGCAAGTCATTAATTGTCAGCCCGTAGGTCAATCAGTCTCTCAATAAACTTATCTTCACTAGACAGAGACTTCGGATTAATACCAAGTTTACCCGTAATCTTACTATTTATCATATCGTAGCGTCGCTTGTGTAGATCTCCCAAGACCTCTTTCGCAAGACTGACTATTTTCATTCTCTCGACACGTTGACGAGTCGTCTCCTTTTCTAGATTATCCTTACCAAAACCCTGAGACTGTAGATATTTATAAGCAATATGAGATACTTCACCTGTACGCGCGCGACGTCGCTCGTCTTTTGTAATAAACTGTATTTCAACTGGGACTTCAACATCATCAACATCCACAGCAAATGTTACTTTAGATATTTCATAGATAGAATATCCTCGTTGTTCGCGCTTTTCATCGGTATCAATTTTTACCAAATACTCATCCGAACCAACACCCAATTCACGAAGATTCTGCTCCACGACATCAACATATTCCTTAGTTCCCTGGATATATACAGGTCTGTTTTTACTCCGAGCACATACTGGTCTAAACTCCTTCAACCTATCAGCAATAAAATGCGCAAAATCACAAGCTGTCGTTTCACGATCTCTAGATATCACCATCATACCGACAATATCCATAATTCCGTCACCGCCCTTAAGTTTATCCGCAAGCGATCCTACAGTTTTAATACGCCAGTTTCCAGCAACCATATTGCCATATTTGGTATCAGCCGCAAATTCCCCCATGTGAGTAGAATATTCGCCAGAATCCTCATCTTTACGAATAGCGTAATTGATAGTACCGTCATTCACACCAAATATCTTGTCTGCAATTTTGTCCATGCCGACCTGTAGAATCCTGTCTTGTGTCTCTTTAGCACTTTTAACAAGGTCTTCCTTACCTTGACCAATTAGTCGTCTTACTTTAGCCACACTACGTAGTTCTGCAGCAAAAGCCTCATATCCCATCGCCTCAAGAATTGGAGCATAGAATGACTCAGCTTCCAACACATCCTGTAAAACTGCAGATTCTCTCTTTGACGACGGATACTGCAAATTATCCATTATCTCGGCGCCTTTTATTATAAACGCCTCGATATTAACCTTATCCATTCCCATTCTCATATGGTCAAGATCTAACAATGGCTGAGCAACCCTCCATTGATCTGGAGAGACTTTGCCCACGTACCTCTCAGCGACCAGAGAGTATGCCTCTCGATAATCATCGTTAGACTCTTCTTCGGCGATTTTAGCCATTAACTTACGATGATGCGCCGCGTTTTGCTCAATTTCAACCATATCGGCTAGTAAGCACGCGGAGTATTTCAACTGATCATGGCTAATATTCTCATCATCCATAAACTCATAAAGTGCATCTGTGGCATTCCTGGCCCACACGTCGTTATATTTTGTGCTCTTTTTATTAAACATCCTATCAGCAACGTCGTGAATCAATGACAACGAAGCTGCCTCTGGCGGTAAATCATCACTCGTATATGCTTTTACGATCTTATACACTCGGTAAGCATGATCCTTAAAATCTTCGCGCTCACCTTCAGTGCAACTAATATAGCCGTCTAAAACCTTACGGCATGACTCATGAAAAACCTCTTCTGCGGGTATAATCTCTTTTTCGTTCAAAATATAATTTTCACTTGACACAACCCTTGCATTATATCATAGTAATGGGAAATTATCAAGCCCTGGATTATCTACGCAAAATAAATCCGCATCAATTCGCGCGCTACTCTGTCGGCATCGTGACGAATTAAGCTACGTTGAGCCGCTAATGGATCGCTACTGGAGTTCGTATTGACCCACACGTCATCAGCAATCAAACGCTTACCCGACGCATAATAATGCTTTTTCTTCAGCAATTCCTTATCCCACTCGACCAAATATTCGCCGTCGTGAGCATATTTCTTTATCAATTCCTCTGGCGGGCGATGATTATTGTAAAGCACATAATCCATATTCACCCCTGAAAATCTCTCAATTTCATCCGCAAAATCCGCCACGGTAAATCCATCAGTTTGCGTTGGCTTGGTAACTAAATTGCAAACATAGACTTTCTTCGCCTTCGTTTCAGCAAGCGCACGAGTAACGCCTCGAACCAACAACGCTGGCGCCAAACTACCATATAAAAGCCCCGGCGCAATTACCACCAAATCGGCATCCAAAAATCGCTTGACGGGCTCGCGGGATTAATCGTAGCTGGCGGCTTTAAGCTCTAGCCACGGACGCTCGCCGCGCGGAATCTTTAGCGACTCAGCCGCGTGCTGACCATCAACAACTGTGCCGTCTTTCAGCTTAATCGACATCGTTGTGTCGTCCAGAGTAATCGGATAAACTCGACCATTGACGCCCAAAACTTCGCTAGCCAATTCCACCGCATCAGCAAAAACTTCCCTGTCATCTTTTTCTAGTGCCGCCATAAACAAATTACCAAACGCGTGGCCTTTCATACTGCCCTCGCCGAACCGGTAATTGAACAAATCACGAACTTTCGGCGAAGTGCTTAACGCCACCAGACATTGCCTGACGTCGCCCGCCGGCAACACGCCCAATTCATCGCGCAACACGCCAGTTGAGCCGCCATCGTCGACCATATTGACCAACGCTGTAATGCTGTGTATATTTTTTTCAATCCAGAAAGCAGCGTGAAACTTCCCGTTCCGCCACCAATAACTACAACTTTTACCCCAAAATGATCATTATTCGAACTATCCGTCATGCCTGAATTATAGCACTTAATAAGCCCTAAACCAATGTGCCTTTTGGCAGCGCCCATTCCAGGAACGGCTGCTGCTGACAATCAATCGCGTTAATAATATGCGTGGCAATTTTCGCAGGATCGTTGAAAAACATATAATCAGCCGGAAGTTCTCGACCGTTCCAAAACGGAGTTTTTCATAGCACCTGGCAAAAAAATAGTGCAACTCTAACTGGAAGTTTTTGCTCATCCGCCTGCATTCCCAAACTTCGCGCCAAACCCGCTTGAGCGTGCTTCGTGGCAACGTACACAGCTTCATCTGAGCGCGCTTTAACGCTACTTGTCGACCCAATAATCGTCAGTACAGACTTGCGATTCTGCGTTGACATCTTACGCCAAGCCCATTGGACCAGCGGCAACGCGCCTGAAAAATTAACTTCCGCCATACTGCGAACGCTCGGCTGATCTTCAAAATTACCGCGCCAGCCATATCCAGCCGCCCACACAAATTGGTCAATATCATCGCCGTTTAAAATCTGCTCAATTCGCGCCGACGCCGCCTCCACTTGATCTGAATAATACACATCCAGAGGAAAACCCTCGCCATGCCTCTGCGGATTATGAGTCTTACCTAGAACCAGCACACGCTCGCCACGTTCTCGCAGTTGCTTCGCCATTTCTAGTCCAAGCCCACTCGTCCCACCAAGAATAATATGCATATGGTTATTATAGCAATGGCAATATTAAATGTAAATTCCGTATCTAAGTCTCGACCAAAGCTTCTGCCAGTTCCTCGGCTGAAAAATTCCTTAACGGAATCTAGCTCTTGTAAAGGCGTTTCCAAGCAAAAGCCCAACAGCCACGGCAGCCACTCGCTTTATGAGATATTCCGCATTATCTGAAGAAAAATAAGCATTCTTCCTAAATCCTCCTCTTATCCCTCCAACAGAATGTACACCCCGCCCATCCCGCCAGCTTCGCAGCTCAGTTTTACTATACGGAAACTGAAATGGCGATTGTATGGACGTAGACTGACTAGGAAGGCGCTTCTCTGCTAACATGATATGTCCTAAATACTCATGACAGCGACTAGCCAACATTACATCCATATTGAGAACCTCGTCCTTAACAACTAATCTAGTCAATAAAGCAAATAACAAATCCTCGTCGACTTCGCCCTCCATAATATTCTCGATTTTAACTCTGGCGCCGTAATTATCAGCCTTCCTCATACGTTAAATCCTTGGCTATTTTCTTATACTCTCTCCACTTGCTACCAAAATCCACATTGCCATGGAAACGAGAAACAAGCTCATCCACTTTATCCGGAGAGAAACTCTCAGTAGGCGATTCCTTAAGCTCTTCTAACGACAATCCTGCACAATGCAAAGCCACAGCTCCGACGCGCAAAGCAAGCCTGACGATCTCTAGCTTCTGATCGTCGTCAGAGTTATTCTCAATGGAATCAGGAACAACAAGCTCGGTTGGTATTACTTTGCGCAAGAAAGAAATTCCACTATGCGACATAGGATCAGCTAATAGCCAGCCACTTACCTTCACCTCATCTTCAACCGCCAGACACTCTGAAATAGACACTCGCGCTATATCCTCACCGATTCCGCGAACCTTTTCTATCAAATCCTCATGACTACGAATATCACCCACTCTTCTAGCAAACACCATGGACGCATTTACAGTCCCATCTTCTTCCAAAGACCAATCGCCATCATAGATTCCAATCAAGCGCCGACTTTCAACAGAGGAATAATTCTCCGAGCCATTACCAGAGTCAATAAATCTAATATCAAAAGATACGCCGCCTGTACTTTTTTCCATGCCTGATATTCTATACTATTTTATGGAAAAAGTCAATACTATTCTGTCGGCAAACTATTTGCGCCACATAATTTCTGCCACTTCAAATGCACGTTATATCGAATCGGCGCACCCGACTCGCTCTCTTGGAGTCGCAACTCTTCAGGATCTATAAACATCACTTCGTCCGCATCAACGCCCGCTGAAAAAAATCAAAATTTTCCGTCCACACGACAGGAAAAAAACAAATTTGATTAGCATCAATTCGTTCAATATAAATCTCGTCCGACGCGTCAAAAAGCTGGTAGCGAAGATTGCCCTATAGCCAACCTCCTCATATAATTCCCGCTTCAAAGCCGACTCAAAAGTTTCACCATAATCCATTCCGCCGCCAGGAAGATCCCCAGAGCAGTAGCCCATCCTCTTTAACAACCAAAATCTGCCCAGCATCATTATAAATCAGAGCCTTTATGGAAACACGATAGAGGTAATCGCGCTTGATAGCTCCTTCTGAATCATGTGTGATAAGTTGTCCGTTTATGGCGTTTGGCATAATAGCAATTATATCACAATTCTTTACTCAATTAACACGTAAAGTGATCTTGTGTTATTATATGAACTTTTCTAGCTTAAAACCGGCATACGTGCCATCTTGTCTATATGCTTCCTCTCCGAGGAACGACGGAATTGCCCCAAGCGTATTACTATACAAAATTCTCAAGACCAGAATCCGCCTGCACTTCTTCGGGCAAAATTTTCCCTATCATCTTATAAAAAGTATGCTCTTGATCCGACACTTTTCCGTCTAGATATTTCCGAATATCCGCACAGATCCGTTCATATAAATCGGCATTCAAATGAGAATTTGGCACCTCATAAGCTACAAAATGCGGAGCTACAGTCGTGATATCATTAAGCGGTTCAACAACTAGCACATCTTTAATCGCACTCGCATCAATAAAATCACGAGAGACTTTATCTTCCACGTTCGCGGTAATTAGCAAATCTGGCTGCTCAGCGGTGGTCGTATGAAAATCTAGCACCAATTCTGGTTGCAACAACTTAATTCGATCTTCTATGGCTTTCGATCGTCGTGCTTCATACGTATCCAAATCAGACCCATAGCTCCTATTCAAATCAGACTCAACGTATCGAACATTCTGCGAATAAGCTCTGGGATTAGCCACCATAAAATCAACGTATTCTAACAGCTTCGAACGTTTATTTAACATATACGAAAGTACATTCGGTCCTAATAACTCATTGCCATGAGTAGAAATAATTGCAAGTATTTTCGTCATTACACCTTCCTATACGAGATCTTTTATATTAACTCGCCTTTGTTCCGTCGTATCTCGCTCGCGAACAGTAACCGTGTCGTCCTCCAGCGTCTGAAAAGTCGACAACTACGCAGTGCGGCGTACCAATTTCATCCTGACGACGATAGCGCTTACCGATGTTTCCATTATCATCCCACATAACGCGTCCAGGATTTTTCTTAGATAGGCTAGCGTAAATTTCACGCGCCTTCTCCACCAATTCTGGCTTGTTTTTGAGTAGCGGCGAAACAGCAAATTTAACTGGTGCCAAATGTTCTGGAAGCGCCAGATAAACACGCTTACTGCCGTTCTGTTCGTCCTCACGATACGCGCTCGACAATACCGCCATCAGCGCTCGCTCGACACCAAAACTCGGCTCAATCACATGCGGAACAAACTTCTCATTCGTCCCCTTAATCGTATATTCCATACTTTTCCCACTGACACGCTGAATATTCATCAGGTCAAAATCAGTCCGATACGCAATCCCCATCAGCTCTTCTTTGCCAATTGGAAAATCATATTCAATGTCAATCGTCTTCTTGCTGTAATGTGCCCTGTCTTCCGCCGGAACATCTAACTCGTGAATATTATCAGGATTTAATCCCAATGCCTCCAAAAACTCGTGCGTCGACTTCAACAACTCATCAAATGCTTCCTGCCAATTTTCTGGATTGACAAAATATTCAATCTCCATTTGCTCAAACTCGCGAGAACGGAAAACAAAATCTCGCGGCGCAATTTCATTGCGAAACGCCTTGCCCTGCTGAGCAATTCCAAACGGCAAGTCTGGATAAAAACTATCAACAACGTTCTTAAAATTGGTAAAAATTCCCTGAGCAGTTTCTGGACGAAGATATGCAACGCTGTCTTCACTTTCAGTGGCGCCAACACTCGTCTTAAACATCATATTAAACGTGCGAGATTTACTCAGTGGATTTCCGTCTGGGCTTTTAATTCCCTTTTTCTGCAATCACTTCATCCATTTGCTCCATCGTCAAACCGTCAGCATCAACCCCATTGTCTTTAAGGATATGATCCGTACGATAACGCCGATGATTAACCGTATCTTCACACAATGGATCGACAAACGTATCCACGTGCCCACTTGCCTTCAAACTTTCGGATTCATCAAAATCGCCGCATCGACGCCATATATATCATCGCGCTCGTCAACAAACATTCGCCACCATAAATTCATAATGTTGCGCTTCAATTGAACGCCAAGCGGACCATAATCCCACGTTCCAGACAAACCGCCGTAAACATCCGACCCTGATAAATAAAAACCGCGACGCTTACACAGGCTAATAATATCTTCCATTTTTGCTTGACTCATTGAAAAACCTTTCTCCATGTTGGCAACATGGCGATTCACATTATTTCCTAAATTATACCATTTTACGAGCAATTTTACACCGCGGCGTGCTGTCTGGCGGTCAGCCAACAGTCATTTATAACCTCAGTTATTCCGCCAATTTGCGCCACGTTTGCCAGAGGTTTGGCCTGAATTAACCTTAACAATTTGATAGCGTCTGCGCCCAAATCGCCCTGCTCCGCCAATCTCAAACCTTTTTCCGCGCTATCGTACATATATTTTTTATCAGGAAGTAGCGCCGCTGTCGTTACGTCCGTACGAAGATTCAGTTCATCTCCCAGCAAACTCGCGTATTGCAAATAAAACCACGTTTCAATCAATTTTTGGTTTATTGCAGGATTATTCAATTGCTCCAAAACTTGACTCAGCACATAATACCACTCTGGTTCGTCAATGTTTTCACTCGCCGCAGAAACCAATTTCATTACCGAATATGCAAACTGCATCCGATCGTAATCTTCCAAAATATGCCGATAAAACGCCGACAATCGAGCGGAAGTTAATAGCCCCAAATCGCCCCGACCAGAACGAATAACCACGTCGCAAATCGCGAATAATTCGATTCCGCCCGCCAATTTACTGCGCTCCCGACGCACGCCTTTGGCAATCACGCTACGCCGACCTTTTGGCGTTAATAATTGCAAAACTCGGTCAGCTTCGGCGTAATTCGTTCGCCTCAAAACAATTGCTTTTACTCGTTCACTCTGCCCCGTCATTTAGAACCTCGCGAAAAAAATCGCTCGCGCCTCATTCGGACGCATCGATGTTTTTATTCAAAAATCGCCTTCACGCCAAGCGGACGCAAATCGTCCATTTTAACGTCAATATTCGTACAAACCACAATCGGCAAACTCGCCAAATCCGCGTACGATCGCAGCTCATTCAACAAAGCAATCGCCGTTTCACCAGCTAACAACATATCCAAAATTAAAGCGTCAGGTTGCCAATTGTCAATAATCTCAATCGCCTGACCACCAGAAACCGCCACTCGATATTCCGCGCCAACATCCGCAGCAAACCTGCCCAGAATATCCGCCCAATTCTTATCGTCCTCAACAATTAACAGTTTTTTTCATATCAAACTCAGCTGCCGACTAATTGGCATTTCTACATAAAAAGTCAGTCCATCGCGATGACGAATCAGACCAATTCGCCCATTCATCGCCCGCGCAAATTGATTCGCCACATAAATCCCCAGCCCGCTACTTTCCGGCCTTGTTCGCACGGTTTTTCGCGTTTCCATTTCATCAAGCAAAAGCCGATATTCCTTCAAACTCATCATCGGTCCAAAATCTCGCACGCTCATTCTCACGGCATCTTTTGTCGCCTTAACCGAAACCTTAATCTCCGATCCATCCTCCGTATACGCCAACGCGTTATTCAAAAAGTTCGCCAAAATTCGCCCCAAAAGTGTTCGGTTCGCCAATATCAATTGACTATTTCGGCTACTCTTAGGCCAGCTAACTTTTCGCCCATAAAGTATTGCGTTGAACTTTGTTTCCATCGCTACTTGCTGACATAAAGCCAACGGATTGACCGGTTCAAGCGGAAATAACGACGGCGTTAAATTAGCTGAATTTGCCAAATCGATCGTAAGTTGCAACGCCTGTTCAGAAGTTCGAATAATTCGTTGCTGGATCTGAGTTTTATCGGCAGAACTGGTTAAATCGTCGTCCAACAGTAGCGCCAGTTGCCTAATCAAAGCCAGCGGCGTTTTCAGCTCGTGTGCCGCCACCAAAACGCTCGGCAATCCCCCAAAATCAGCATCACTCCACTCTTTACCTGCCATACAATTCTAGTATAGCAAATATGCATCGAGTTTTTCTATTCAGAGATTTTTACAGTGCTCAATATAGTCTGGAAATCTGGCTTAAACGTGTCTGCGTCGGTTGAAAAACGAATAGTTTTATCGCGAACTTTCATCAAAACCACAGAGCCGCGCAATTCTTTCTCAAACGTACCGTCAATCCGAGTTGCTGAAATCCCGTTAAACTCAGTACTACTTGAGGTCAATTCGCCCTTCTTTAGTCGTGATTGATAATCATTCAGCACCGTATCCATATTCTTGTTGATAATCTCCAGCCTTAATGCAAATCGACTATTTTTATTAGTCGTCGAAGGAACTGAAACAGGGTGAAGATAAGCTTTGTAATCACCTCTGTCGCTGCCGTCATTTGCTACATATACACTCCAAGTTTTTGGATACATGAACGATACTCGACCGTATTCAGCAGGACCAACAAATTCAATACGCGGGTTTTTTGCTTCTTCAGAAAATTTCTTCTGGTCTGATTCGGCTTGTTCGCTCTTACCCTTAGCAACTTCAATCGCAACTTTACTATCAACACTGCTTTTTTCTCGGGAGTATTGCATATACGCCCAAATTGCCAAAGATCCAGCAATCAAAAACAATATCAGACAGCCGATTGTGCCGACCATCCAGCCATTAACTGAGCCACGCTCACTCTTATCTCTCGTCATCATATTGTAAAGTATAGCTTATGCTTTAATTGATGTAAAGATCCTACTCAGCGTTAAAATCCTCGCTAAGAACCTCGATATCATGTCGCATATCTTCCAGCGTGGCAGTAATTTTTTTTGACAATTCTCTCGCCTCAATAAACTTCTGTTTTGCTTCGTCCAGATTAAAATCATCGCCTTGAAACCACGCGATTCGCTCATTCAATTCAGTCATCATTTGCTCAATTGTCATATCGTTGTTCACTATTCTCAATCCTCGCTTTTCATAATTATATCTTTTGTTGTAATCTCTACAATATTACCAATCTGTAAATCGCCCTTGATCATTGCATAGCCACGACGCAGCGCCATTTCCGGATCATACTCAGCTATGACTTTTTTGTTGCGACAATGTTGCATTTACAGCCACATCCACACGACTTGACCACTGTTTTAGCGCTTCTTTTTGCAACATTGTTGCATTAAGCGATTGCTCTTCGATAGCTCTACAAATTGAATCTTTCGCGTCAATTAGCCTGTAATGCAAATGCCGAACCACTTCTCGCTTATCAGGAAACAGCAATTGCGCGGCGTTACTCGGCGTGGCTGCGCGAACATCCGCCGCCAAATCACATAAGCTCTCATCAATTTCATGACCGATTCCAGTCATTGTCGGAATGCGACTACTCGCCACCGCGCACACCAGTTTTTCATCATTAAAACTCGCCAAATCTTCCGCACTGCCACCGCCACGAATCAAAACAATCACATCTGGAGATTCTGACATTTGATTAAAATATGATATCGCTCGAACAGCTTGATCTGCAGCATTCGCACCCTGCACATTAACGTTGGCGACTACGAATTTCACACCACCCCAACGCTCACTGGAAATCTTCATAAAGTCGGCATATCCCGCCGCTTTGTACTGGAAATAACAGCCACCCTCTGAGGATATTGCGGCAATGGACGCTTTCTTTCAGAATTGAACAAACCCTCAACTGTCAATTTTTGTTTCAAAAGATCAAAACTTCGCTTCAAACTTCCCTTGCCCAATGGGCGAATCTCTTGAACGTTCAGACTAAAGGCGCCATTATCCCTAAGCGCCGGCATTGCTCGAACGACAACTTTCATTCCATCTTCAATTGGCGTACGTAAATTGCTAAAACCAACAAAACACCGAACCAGCCCGTCGTCATCTTTCAGATCGAAAAAAGCGTATTTCGGAGGATAAGATTTGAGGTCAGAAACTTCACCCTCAACTTCAACCATTCCAGCAAAAGCCACGTCAAAAGTTTGATTGACAATTGCTATGAAATTGCTAACACTAAATCTGGGAATCATCTGGCTTGCCGTATTTAATCAGTGCGTGTTGATAGAAAATATAGCCAAAGATAATCGTACCAGTAAGTAAAATTGCTCGCGTCAGAATTATTCCAGCAATCGCCAAATCTGGCGGAGTGCCTGCCATACTTAAGAAAATAATCATAATGGTTTCATAAACGCCCGTCCCTCCAGGCGTAAACACGACAATCGCTGCTAATCCCGCCACGCCATATCCAACCATCAAAATCGCCGGATTAACAAAAACACCCAGCGACAGAAACGCCACAGCAAACATCGCTACATCAAAAACAGTATAAACAGTTCCCCAAATCATCGGTTTTATCAGAAATTTCGGATGATTGGACAAATCTTGAAAATCGTCCTGCATATCAACAAAAAACTCTTCGACTTTCTTCGACTTCATCACTCGACGTTTCTTGCCCAAGGTTACAATTTTCACCAACGTATTGATGAACTTAGACAATTTAGTGGCAGTCGCCTGCATACGTCGCTTTGACGAAAACACGAAAATCAGGCCAAACGTCAGTGCCAAAACCACGATAATCAGCAAGAAGCTAGCGGCAACGATATAACGATTAACCTTACCGTCAATAGCCAACGCCAGCACAGCAATCACCAACAAAACCAAAAGCGACAAAAATCCCGTAACGTAACGAATCACCTGTGCAAATGTCGAACGCGCCGAACTCACGCCGAGCTTATGCATTCGCCACGTCGTATACGAAATTCCACTAACTCCGCCCGACGGAAAAATGTGATTGACCAAATTAAGCTCCAGCGCAATTCTCGTCTGCTCCAGCCTGGAAATATGATGAATCAGATTCTTCTCTCTCAGATACGAAAAAATCATCTCGCCGCCAGCGAAGTACACGATAATCTGGAACGGCAAAAGTAAGAATAATAGCCATAAATCCGCGTGTAAAAACAAATTCCACGCCTTCACGAGCTCATGCCGAGATAGAAAAATTATTATTGCCAAAACCACCAACGTCAAAACGCTCATAATAGCTCGTGGCGATTTTAACAGTTGCAACACCTTCGGTAACATAACCTTCATTATACCACGATAAATGTTATAATTACGATATGTTTATAGCTATTCTTGGCCGTCAACCAGAAATTTCTATCGCTGAATTAGAGGCGGTTTACGGCACTCAAAACGTCCAAAAGATCTCCAACCAAGCCGCCACGGTTAATTGCGACAATTTATCAATTGACAATCTCGGCGGAACAATTAAATACGGACAAGTTATCACGAAGATAAAGTCGCAAAAATCAGATCACAATACCCTGCTCCAAGCCTCAAAAATTATTGTTGAAAAATACACGAAAAAACTTTCGAATAGTCAGAAAAAAATAACGCTTGGAATAAGCTTTTTATGGCAATAAAACAGATCCGAGAAACGTCCAAAAAAATAGGAATTATCCTGAAAAATAACCTGAAAAAAATCTGGCGTTAGTTTGCGTCTAATTCCTAATAAAACCGCCGCGCTGTCCACTGCGACCTCTCATAATAATAAACTTGGCAGGTCTGAGGCGAAAATTGAAATTATCATAGCTAAGAACGCGTACGGAGATTTGATAATCGCTGAAAGTCGTGGCGCTCAAAATATCAATTCGTATACTCAGCGCGACCGCGGACGACCAAAGCGCGATGCCTTCGTGGGAATGCTTCCGCCCAAGCTTGCACAAATTATGATTAATCTATCTGGCGCAAAAACCTGACGATTATCTCTGGGATCCGTTTTTGTGGCACAGGAACGGTACTGCAAAAGCTGCGCTTATCGGCGTGAATGCTTATGGCAGCGATTTGAGTGATAAGATGATATCTTACACGACTGAAAATATGAACTGGGTGGAAAAAACTTTTTCGACAAACACTTTCTGGCAAGCGCATCAGGCCGACGCTACCTCTGTAAAATTGACAAGTGAGCAGAAGAAGCGAATTTCTCAAGTTGTTTGCGAAACATATTTAGGTCAGCCATTTTCCGCTCCGCCAAGCTCAGAAAAACTTCACGAAGTAGTCGGAAATTGTAATCACATAATTAGCGATTTTCTACAAAATATCCATTCGCAAATCCGCCCAGACACGACACTTTGCATAGCCGTTCCAGCGTGGCAAAATCACGAAGGTAAATTTACTCACCTGCCTCTGACAAAGAATCTTAAAAAAACTTGGATATCAACAAATTATCGATAAAAACCTCTTATATTACCGTGAAGATCAAGTTGTTGCCAGAGAAATATTGGTATTAAAACAGGCAGATATAGCCAAAACCGCTTGACAACTGGCTTTATTTTCGATAAACTAGAACAGATTGTTTTATAGAAACTATAAGGAGTAAAGAATGTCAAAGGTTAAAGCTGGTGGTTCTAGTAAGAATATCCACAACAATGCTGGTCAACGTCTTGGCGTTAAACGATTTGGCGGTCAAAAGTTTCCGCTGGAGAAGTTCTAGTTCGCCAAACTGGTGCCACAAAGATCGCTGGTGACGGTACATACGTTAGCCGTAATTTCACCATCCACGCCGCAAAAGATGGCGTAGTTGGCTTTAAGTCAGTTAAGAAAACCAAATTTACCGGCAAATCAGAACGCCGAACGCAAGTTGTTGTTCTTTAATCGGTAAAAACTTTTTATTAAAATAGCTCCGGTAAATACGGAGTTATTTTAATATTAATAATTATTTCTTACATATACGAGAAGCGCCCTTGCAGAATCTCTATACATACCACTTCTCTCTTTGCCACCCCTGTAATGAGTAACCGTTTTGTTTTTTGTTTTGTCTGTCCACATTAAATGACCCATCCATCATAGCAATTGCCAGCACTACAGTATATTCACGACTGCGCATTTTACCAGCACAATAATCAATATCACACACTTAGCATATCGCCAACAATCCAGCCCCCATCATGTCTGACGCCTTTCCCGTCTTGACCACTGCGAATAACAGTTAGCGGAGATGTTGTAATATCTGGGTCAGCATCGGCATGAAAAGTTGCAACTGCATAATCTTCCGGCGTTTCTTGTTTTTGTTCGAGGCTCTGTGTTGGTTTTGGTTTTTCCATATATAACTATTTTATACCAAAAAACAAGCAAAAAGTCAACCCCTAAGAGGCTGACCTTCCGCTCGATTTACTCTTCTATTGAATACCCAAATGATGCTTTACGCGAGCCACGACGTCGCCAATTACAACCTGAGATTTCACCAAATAATCATCAACACCCAGGCTCTCAGCGCGCTCCTTGTCCTTTGGCTGGCTAAGCGCCGTTAGCATAATAATCCTGACATTAGCAGTTTCTGGCGTATTGCGAAGAATATCCAGGACATCAAAACCACTAATCTTTGGCATCATCACATCCAAAAGAATCAAATCTGGATGATATTCAACAGTGGCAGACAGAGCGTCTTCTCCATTGTTGGCTTCCCTAACGTCAAATCCTTCAATCTCTAGTCGCGACCTATAAACCGCAGACAGAGCCATGTCATCCTCAACTAGTAAATCTTCTTTTTTTGTCCGTTCATACTATCTCCATTTTATGTTGTCCAGCCTAAAAACACAAGCTTTATAACGACTTCGCCTTATCCATCTGCGGATCTACGTTATTATTGACATCGTCCGACGAAAGATCAACTTTTACATCAGGTTCTATACCAGTTTTATCTATATTTTTGCCCTTTGGCGTGTACCATCTGGCTTCCGTAACCTTCATTTGCGACCCGCCAGGCAGTCCAAGCACGATCTGCACGCTTCCCTTACCGTAACTCTTCTGCCCAACCAGCGTGGCTTTTCCGTATTCACGAAGCGCCCCAGCCGTAATTTCGCTAGCACTAGCACTGTTGCCGTTAATAAGCACCACCGTCTTCATGTTGCCCAGAATTGGCGTTCCAGTCGTACGCAGCGTTTTAACAATTTCAGAGCCTCGACGCTCGGTCATAGCTATTTGATTGTCTAGCCAAATACCCAATAGCCCTTGAGCAGCTCCAACCGTTCCGCCAGGATTATTCCGTAAGTCCAAAATCACCTTTTTAACACCTTTATCAACAAACTCCGAAGCGTATTTTCTGGACAAGCTCACTGTATCATCGCCAAATCGGTTAACTTTCAAAATACCAATTTCTCCATCAATTTCCGACTCTACTGCCGGAGAAACTATATTCTGACGCACAACCGACACCTCACGCGTTTTACCATCGCTTAATAACGTCAATTTAACGGACGTACCAACCTCTCCGCGAATTTTACTCACAACTTTTTCCACTGACCAGTCAGAAGAAGCCTCGTCATTCACCTTAACAATCACCTCGCCAGCCTTAACTCCCGCCTTCTGAGCTGGACTGTTTTCCAGAGGTTTTATGATAGTTGGCTTATTGTTCCTAAGACCAATCTCCGCACCAATTCCGCCGCCAATTTGCCCACTCAGCGACTTGTCAAACTCCTTCGTCTCATCCGGGTCCATATACGCCGTATGCGGATCACCAGCCGCTTCAACTAGCCCGCGATTGGCGCCGTAAATTAGCTTTTGAGTATCCAATTTTCCGTCATAATTAGCAATCAGTTCTTGATATGTTTTTTGAACGCTAGATAAGTCGATTGTCTTATTTGAAGTTCTAACGCCAAATACCGACGCCACATTAGCAAACAGCGCATCGGAGCGAGCTCCCGCCACAAAACTAACAATAGCCACAATAACAAGCGTCAAAAACCAACTTAATTGCTGTCTTTTCTCTCCCGTAACCATATGCTTATTATACTACAAAACGCCCGTTTAACACGAGCGTTTTTGCGTAGATCTGTTGGGCTATTAGAAGTAGATATAGGTAAGTTTTCGTGCAGTGACTTTCGAGGCGTCAATTGTATAATAGCGATATTGACCATCCCATTCTAAATTATAGTCAGAAACCGTCAATGAACCGTCGCCATGTACTGCCTCAACGTACATTACGTGACCATAGCGACCAATCTCCCACATCGCAACTGATCCAGCTTTTGGCGTTGAACCACTCCGGATGCCGTATCGTGCCACCGTTGACGGCCACTGATACGCGTGGCCAGCGCCGCCAAAGTTAGGTACATATCGTCCAGTACTAGCAACTTTCCAAGCAGCATAGCTAACACACTCACGTGTAAACAAACCCCACTTGTCAACATAAGCATCAAGTGGTGCATTACGCCATATCGCAGGGTAGCCACCACCACCAGGACTAGCCGGCGGAACTGCCCCTATACTACTCCCGCCATTTTGTGTAGTCAGCGCAGCCATAATCGCGGCTCGCTGTTCTTCACGCAATTTCGCCACCTCACTATTGCGCTTTTGTGCTAATGCTGTGTAATTATTCTGGTCATTCTTTGTATCGGCAATTAGCTTTGCCCGCTCCGATTGTTTGGCTGCCATAGCGTTACGCTGCGATTCTTGGTCACGAAGCGTATTCTCGACAGACTTCTTATTCTCTTCCAGCTTTTTCTGCAAAGATTTAATTTCTTTGATCTTATCATTCAATGAAGTTTTCAAAGAATTACGCTGTTCTTGCTTATCGATGTAATCGCTAATATTTTTTGAGCTAGCAAGCATCTCCAGCGGCGAAATCTGATCATCAACATACAAATCCGCCAAAATTCGCCCCATCGCTTTACGATTGTGCTTAATTAGCTCTTCGTTCTTTTTTATCTGATCATTAAGGCTATTAATCTTATTTTGGCTATCAGAAATCTGCGCTTGAATAGCTGATATCTGTCCATTTATCTTATCGAGTTCAGCCTGCAAACTATCAGCCATCTCGCCCAAGCGCGAAGCCTCAGAATTATAGTTGTCTGCTTCTTGTTGTTTTGCCTGAATTTCGGCGTCATAGTCGCGAGCTAATACGTGTGATGCCAAGCCAAAAATGCCCGATCCAGCGAGCAATGCAGACATCGCCACCAGAGACGCTCTGCTGACTAATGATGCCGAAACTGGTGTGGTGGACCGTAGTTTCATACGTCTATGTTAGCATAAGCATAATCAGTATGTCAAGGACTTTTACAACTTAAGATATTTGCGAGTTGCCACCCAAGATGACGCTACGCCAATTGCCGCGCCGACCAGAATCATACTAAAGAAAACCAGCACGCCATACATTTTTAGATGATTCAAAAGATTATCAATAGGAATTCCGTACTTACCATCGGATCATGTGCAAGAATTAGTAGCCCATACCCAACCACTGTTGCGATAATTGCTGCGATAAATCCGTACATTATAGCCTCAACGATAAACGGACCTCTGATGAAACTGCGTTCTGCGCCAATCAACTTCATCATCTCAATCTCGTCCTTGCGGTTGAAAATTGCCATACGAATGGTATTAAAGACCACAAGCGATGAAATCACCACGAAAACGACTGTAGCGATTGACCCGCCAATACTCGCCAATCTCACCCAACTACCAACTGTTTTAATAGCCTGCTGACGCTCACCAGAGAATGACGGCTCCCTGTTAGGGTCTTTATATTTTTTATATAAATCATCGGTTTTAACAAAATTATTTAATGACTGCTGGTTGTTCAATTCTTTCACGGAAACACGAAGCGTCGCCGACATCTCATTACTAGACTCACGAATTGCCTCAAGCGTGTCTGGATTGTCCTTATATTGCTCGGCTTGCTTTTCACGCGCTTCTTCTGCGGAAATATACTTAACACTATCGACATTATCTAATTTTTCAATTCGAGATTTAATCGTTTTAATCGTTTTTTCTGGCGTGTCACCCTTTAAGTAAATTGACATATCGGCACGTTTGGAAACGTTTGAAACAGTATCAACCAAAACCTGACGCGCTGACAATGTTATAAACACAATAATCAACGTGACGCTCATCACCGCAGTCGCAGCAATTGTCAGCCAGGCATTACGACTAAAATTATTGATACCATATCGGCACATTCTGACAAACGTCAACCAACCTCGTCGACGCTGACGTATACGAATAGTTTCTTTGTTCTTGTTGGATTTATTAGCTGATTTCATTACTGTTTATAACTCCCTCTCGCCTGATCAGAGGTGATTTTACCATGATCAATTGTAATAACGCGCCGCTTCAATTTGTTAACAATCTCCACGTTGTGAGTCGTCAAAATAACCGTCGTGCCATACTTGTTAATCTTTTCTAGCAATCGAACAATATCCCAGCTGTGCTTCGGGTCCAAGTTTCCAGTCGGCTCATCGGCAATCAAAATCTTCGGCTGACGCACCACCGCCCTAGCAATCGCCACACGCTGACGCTCACCACCAGAAAGCTGATGAGGAAAATGCTTTTCCTTCCCCTTAAGACCAACCAACTCAATCACCTTCGGCACAGTTGCCTTAATTTCCCGATTTGTCATTCCAGCAATTTCCAGCGCAAACGCCACATTTTCAAACACCGTTCGATTCGGAAGCAACTTAAAATCTTGAAAAACCACGCCAATTTTCCGACGCAACAGCGGAATATGCTTGTCCTTCAAATTGTCATAATCAATTCCGCCAACCACAATTTTTCCAGAGCTTGGCTTTTCTTCCCTGGTCAAAAGCTTCAAAAGTGTCGATTTGCCAGCACCCGACGTACCAACAATAATCACAAATTCACCAGCGCCAACATGAATGCTTGCTCGATTCAGCGCCGGCTTGTTACTTTTTCCGTAGTTCTTCGTTACCCTATCTAACAGAATCATTACTAGTATTATACCATAAGCTAAATATTTTTAGAATTAGCATTTTGTTCTAAATACGCTGTGATAAATTCGTCAATATCGCCGTCCAAAACACCTTGAGCGTTGCGATTTTCGTGCTTTGTACGCGTATCTTTGACTAGAGTGTACGGATGCAAAACGTAATTTCTAATTTGACTGCCCCAGTTTGCCGATTCGCCAGCCCTGAGGTCAGACAAAGTTTCGGCGTGTTGCTCTAATTTCATCGCTAGCAATTTTGACCGCAAAATCTTCAGCGCCGTTTCCTTATTCTGAATCTGCGAGCGCTCATTCTGAATAGCCACCGTAATCCCTGTCGGCTCATGCGTCACTCGAACCGCCGAATCCGTCGTATTCACGCCTTGACCGCCCTTGCCGCCCGAACGATAGACGTCAATTCTTAAGTCATTCGGGTCAATTGATATTTCATCGGGCGCGTCAATTTTCGGCAAAACCTCAACAAGTGCAAAACTAGTCTGGCGCAAATTGTCCGCATTAAACGGACTTAATCTCACCAAACGATGCACACCATTCTCCGACCGCAATTTTTCCATAAGCAAAAGATCCAGAAATCTCCAAAAACGACCGTTTTAATTCCAGCGTCGTCATTTGTCGAGCGTTCCAGCGTATCAACTTTCATTCCAGACTTTTCCGCCCAGCGCAAATACATTCGCTCCAACATCGCCGCAAAATCCTGAGCGTCCAGTCCGCCCACGCCAGCGGAAATGCGCATAATTGCCGAGCGATTATCATATTCGCCAGAAAACAACAAATCGGTTTTATGCCTATCAAAACTCTTCTCGATTGCCGCAACTTGCGCTTGGAATTCCGGCAATAAATCGTCATCACCAAACTCCATCAGCTCCACCATATCACCAACCTGCACCGTCAAAGTCTGCCAAGGTTCGACGGTCTGACGAAGACTGGCGGTCTGTTTCGTTAATTCTTGGGCGTAATCAGGATTATTCCAAATTTCTGGCTGGTTTAATTGATCATCCAGCTCCGCCAATTTCTGCTCCAAATCAGAAAAACTTCAGCGCTTTTTTTAGCCTGTTCAATTTCTTTTTTTCTAATTCACCAATTTTTCTTTTTTTAGCGGTTGCATATATTTTTATTGTACCATTTTTTTCAACGCTCAATTCTCTGTTAAAAATAAAAAGATGGATAAAGATATTGAGAAAATTCTATTTACGAACGAAGAAATAAAAACGGCAGTTCAAAAACTTGGGAAAAAATTGACCGAGGATTATCACGATAAAAATCCTGTTGTCGTGGGAATTTTACGTGGTGCAGCACCGTTTATGATCGACTTGATACAAGCGATGGATTGCTATATGGAAATTGATTTCATGGCGGTTTCCAGCTACGGCGACGACACAAAATCTTCTGGATCTGTAAAAATCATCAAAGATTTGGATACCGACGTGACGGATAGGCATGTGTTGATAGTTGAGGACATAATTGACAGCGGTCGAACCGCCCAGGCGCTAAGAGAGTTATTTGCCGCAAAAAATGCTGCGTCGGTAAAAATATGCTCGCTATTAGACAAACCAGCACGACGCGAAGTTGACGCAAAAGCCGATTACGTCGGCATCGATACGCCGAATGAATTTGTCGTTGGCTACGGTCTGGATTTTCGCCAGCAATATCGCAACTTGCCATACATCGGCATCTTAAAACCAGAAGTTTATCAAGATTAAAGCTCTTCTACGGCGGCGACAAATTGCTCGCCACGATCAGAATAGCTCTTAAACATATCAAAGCTGGCAGCCGCTGGGCTAAGAATCACCACGTCGCCAGATTGCGCTTTATTTTTAGCTGATTTGGCAACCTCTTTCATTCCTGCCATATTCAATTGGACAATTTCGCAATCAACCTTTTCTTCCCTTAAAACTTCCCTAATTTCATCAGCGTTAGCGCCATTGATAATTATCAGTCGCACGTTTTGCCTGGCAATTTCTTTTGCTAGTTCAGAATAGTCCGCGCCCTTATCTGAGCCGCCCAAAATCAAAATCTTCGGCTCCGCAAAAGCTTTTAATGCCGCAATCACGCTACCTGGAGTTGTCGAAATGCTGTCATCGTAATATTTCACGCCGTATTTTTTTCAGCAACAAACTTCAATCGATGTGGCAACCCCGCAAACTCGCTAAGCCCCTTCTTTATCTCATCATCCGACACGTTCGGCAAAATCGATTTCACCGCCGCTATCGCCGCGCAAGCATTGTCGACATTATGTTTCCCCGGCAAGCGAATCGCAGAAGTTATATCGTCCGAGAGAACAAATGGATATTCCTTTTTCTGCGCCGAACTCGTATCTGCAATCGACGAACTAAACTCATTTTGAGAATTATAGACAACATAATCGTCAGCGGTTTGAGACTTAGTAATATTCGCTTTTGCCGCCAAATAGTCATTAAAATCAGCGTGAACATTCAAGTGGTCAGGTTCAATCATCAGCACCACGGCAACGTGCGGAGATTTCTGCAGATCCCACAATTGAAAACTGGACAATTCATAAACGACAATGTCATTTTTCTCAATTTTCGGCAAAATATCCAAAGCTGGCACGCCAATATTCCCCACCAAATGAACGGTTTTACCTGCCGCGCGCAAAATCGACGAGATAAAACTGCACGTCGTGCCCTTGCCTTTTGTGCCAGTCACGCCAATTATAGTTGCTGGGCAATTGGCAAAAAACTCATTTGTCGCCGACCAAATGCGACCGCTAGTCTTTATTTTTTTTGGCGGAAGACTTGGCGACCTAACGATTAAATCCGCATCCTCCAGCCCCGAAAATCCCGTCCGATAAGCCACATTTTCCGGCAAATTATCTACTTTTTTTCACGCTCGTCCGCCACCAAAAAAATCAGCTTCCGGAAACTTCTCTCGAAAATAACGCAAATTAGATTGACCTTCAACACCAAAACCAGCAATGACAATTTTCATAACCTGATTATATCACGGGCAATTTACGATTACACCCTAAAACAGCTTGTCGAGCTTATCGTACAGCTTTGTTAATAGCTCTTTTTTTCTTCCGAAGTAACTGCTGCCAACGTCCATGTGTTGGATGCAAAAAAATTGACGAGCCGTTTTCAATCAACTGGTCAGGAGTCACCGCCAAAATAGAATCTGGAACGGCAGCATAATCTCTCACGAAATCATCAGCAAAATATCGTCCTACGTAGAAATTACTTACTTGCCCAACAGTTTGAGCACCCATTTGATAACGACCCAGCGAATATGACTTCACACTTTCCAAATCTTCATCGGAAATAGATCCAGCCAAAACTTTCTTCAACTCTCTCACGATAATATCAAAGAGCTTTTCTGCAGTTTCAACATTTACTTGTCCGCCAAAATCCCAAGCCGAATCGTAAAAACCAATCGACGTATCACTAAAAATACCATACGCCAAGCCTTTTTTACGAGCTGCGCCAAAAATCCGTGAGCTCATCGTGCCGGTCAGAATGTGGTTCAATGCGTTCATAGCCGTGACTTCTTCGTCGCTTAGCTCGCGCGGAATCATCATTGACCAGCCAAACGTCAAATTCGTCGCCTCTTTTCGTCTAACTAAAACCGGATTAGCCCTACGCGGTTCATCACGAGGAATAACGAATCGCTCGCCCGTCTCCAATTGCCAGCCCTCAAGGTGTTCTTTAATAGCCGCTTTTCGTCCAGCCATTTTTCCAGCCACCACAAACCGCATATTCTTCAAAGTATGCGTTCGCCTGTGATGATTTTTAATGTCCTTTAGCTCAATATTAGCAATTGTTTTTAGGCGCTGATTATACGTCAAAATATCTTCACCCAGCGCCTGCTGAATGCGCGGCCACATCACGCGATTGTGATTGTTGAGATAACCAGTTAGTTCAGAGCGAACATTGCCCTTTTCCGCCTCAAGCTCATCGGCGTTGAATCGCGGCGTTGTAATAGCCAACCTCTGAAGCTCCAAAATCCTGTCCCACTCAAAATCCGCACAAATCGCTTCATAAACCATTGAATAGTCAGAAGTGTAAGCGTTGTGATAAGCGCCGTTCTTGGTAAATTCCTGCTCGTAATTGTGCTCCGAACGAAACTTTTCATTCGCGCCGAACGCCATATGCTCCATAATGTGAGCCGTTTCGTAAATGTCTTTATTTAGAACGTAGCGATTGCCTGCCCTGAATTGCACCTGAAAACTCATTACTGTAGCATCTGGAACGTCAATCAATAAGCCACGCGCACCATTCTTCAGTCTAATTTCCTCAACTGTATGTTTCATTGCCTAATTCTCTGATTATTTACGATTTTTCTTACGGTTCTGTCGCTGAGTCTTTTTCTTCTTTCGAGCTTGATTCTTCGCACGATTTGATTCCGCACTAGTCTTGCCCTTTTTCACAGAGAAGTCATCGTCGCGATTTTCCTCGCCCGAACCAATTTCATTTACGCCACGCTCAACGGCATTTTCTGCCAACCCTAGTTAGCTCAGTGTCATATTCGTCGTCTTGAGATTGACGGACTGTAGCGTCGGCTTTATGAATATTAAATATCGTTGCCAGAACTTCATCGCGGAGATTAGCCTGCAAACTCTCGAACAACTTCTGGGATTCTGATCGATATTCCACCAAAGGATCACGCTGTCCAACACTTCGCCAGTGAATTCCCTCGCGCAAATGTTGCATATTTTCCAAATGCTGCATCCATAATGTATCCAACACCGCCATGTAGACTTCGCGCTCAACTCCGCGCAAATCATCAGCACCAATCTCACGCTCTTTCTCCGCGTAAGCTTCTTCAGCCAGCTCCAGCGCCTTCTCATAGCGCAAACGATCTTTCTTTTCCTTACCAACCTTTTCAATTTTTTCCTTATCAACCGGGAAAATAACCGAGAAATCCTCGACAAACTTTGGATTATTCTTTGATGGAAGAGTTGTCAATTCGTGAACTTTAGCTCGCAATAATCGCTCAATTTCCGGCTTAATATTATCGCCTTCCAAAATCCTACGTCGCATAACATAAACGACGCGACGATGACGGTTAATCACATTGTCATATTGAACAACATTTTTGCGCGTATCAAAGTTGTAGCCTTCAACTCGCTTCTGCGCCGCTTCCAATGTTTTCGATACGGCGCGAGTTCTGATTGGCGTATCATCATCAACGCCCAGCCTATCCATCAACGACGCAATTCGCTCGCCCTGGAAAATTCGCATCAAATCATCTTCGGTCGAAACATAGAATTGAGTCTCACCTGGATCACCCTGGCGTCCGCCACGACCACGGAGCTGATTATCAATTCGACGTGATTCATGACGCTCTGAACCGATAACGACCAATCCACCAAGTTCCTTGACACCCTCGCCAAGCTTAATGTCCGTACCGCGACCAGCAATATTTGTAGCCAAAGTAATCGCGCCTTTTTCGCCGGCTTTCGCCACAATCGCAGCCTCACGCTCATTGTTCTTGGCGTTCAGAATCTCAAATTTAATGCCTTCTTTTTCCAAATATTTGGCAATTTGCTCATTCTTTTCAATAGAACCAGAGCCAACCAGAACAGGACGACCTTGCTTGTGGTAATCCTTAATCGCCTCAGCGACAGCTTTCAGTTTGGCCTTTTCAGTCTTGAAAATCAGATCTTCCTTATCCTCGCGAATAACTGGTTTTGTTCGGTGGAATTTGGATAACATCAAGTGAATAAATTTGTTGGAACTCTTCAGCTTCAGTGAACGCCGTACCAGTCATACCGCTCAATTTATTGTACAAACGGAAGTAATTCTGGAATGAAATTGTCGCCAAGGTCATACTCTCTTCCAGCACAGGAACGCCTTCTTTTGCCTCAATGGCACTGATGTAAGCCTTCGTTGTAGCGGCGACCTTGCATCAAACGACCAGTATGTTCGTCAACGATAATCACCTCGCCATCATTAGTTACGACGTAATCTTTGTCGCGCTTAAACAATGTCTGTGCTCGCAAAAGCTTGATCCATGTGATAAACACTGCGCACGTGATCTGGTGTGTACAAGTTTTTTATTCCCAACAATTTCTGAACTTTTTCAACACCTTCGTCAGTCAGAGCGACACTTCGGCGCTTCTCATCCAAAACGTAATCTTCCGGAACCAACTTCGCGGCGATTTTAGCAAACGTGTAATAATTGTCAGGATTTTTCAGCCGCTGGAGCAGAGATGATAAGTGGCGTACGAGCTTCGTCGATAAGAATTGAGTCGACCTCGTCAACGATTGCGAAGTTCAATTCACGCTGCCTGAGCAAATCGACATCATTAACCATGTTGTCGCGCAAATAGTCAAAGCCAAACTCGTTGTTAGTTCCGTAAGTAATATCCGCAGCATAAGCTTCCTTACGCGAAACTGGACGAAGCTTTCGCATTCGAGGATCGTCGTGATGCTCATTGTCGTAATCTTTATCATAAACAAATGACGCTTCGTTAATAATCACACCAGTGGTCAAGCCCAGGAAATCATACACTTGACCCATCCAGCCGGCGTCGCGCTGCGCCAAATAGTCGTTAACCGTCACCACATGAACACCTTTGCCCTCCAAAGCATTCAAGTAAGTTGGCAGCGTCGCCACAAGAGTCTTGCCTTCACCAGTTTTCATCTCGGCAACGTTACCCTCATGAAGAACCATACCGCCAATCAACTGCACATCATACGGACGCTCACCAATCACACGCTTAGCAGCTTCCCTTGCCACGGCAAACGCATCCGGCAAAATCGTATCAAGCGTCACACTCTTCTTCGACAAACGCTTTTTCAACTCATCAGTTTGCGCACGAAGCTCCTTGTCGGACATCTTTTCATATTTGTCACTCAGACCGTTAATAACGTCAACTTGCTTACGCAATCGTTTCAAAATCTTCTTCTGTGGATCGCCAAAAATCTTACTCAGCGCTTTTTGTTGTGTAATTGCCATAAACCTTAAAACTCCCTCACTTTCAGGCATTTTTCAAAAAAACTTCTTTTATTATAACTTTTTTCAGGCAATTTGAAAAGAAAAAGCGCCCAGAATCTGAACGCTTTTCTGCTAATTTCATCTATCAATTATTTTCGACCGAAAGTTTGCTTTAGCTTCGCCAAAATTCCGCGACTTCCGCCAACGTGAGCCAACACATCGTCTTTATACTTACGAACTTGACCGTTCAACCTAGCTTCAACAATATCCACCGCAGCCAAAACGTTCATAGTTGAATCCTTAGCTACAATTTTCTTATCTGGCACATTGATGATAACTTCAACCTCGTACTTGTTGCCGCCAGGATTGTCAATCTGCCTAATCTTAACGTCTGCAGATGCACTCTTTCGGGCATGTCGCGGCAAGTATTTACCTAACGAACCAATTTCGCTCAACGTATTTTTTTGTTGTAGCGTTCAGCTCATATTTAACGCCAGTAATTGTAATATCCTTAATCATTTTTCCTCCTACTAACTAGTACGCTCTTATTATATCACGTCACGGCCATTCATATATGGACGCAGCACCTCTGGGACGGTCAAAGTTCCATCTGGATTCTGGAAATTCTCCAAAATCACTACCAAAGAACGAGCCAACGACACCGCAGTTCCGTTCAAAGTGTGAACAGATTCAATTGTGCCATTTTCTCGACGAACTCGAATATTCAAACCACGAGCTTGATAATCAGTACAGTTCGAACAACTCGTCAGTTCACGGTAAGTTTGGTCAACTGGCGACCAATATTCAATGTCGTACTTCTTCGCAGCTGGCGCACCCAAATCGCCCGCCGCAATATTAACCACGTGATAAGAAATACCAATTTGCTGCCAAAGCGCCTCTTCAACGCTAAGAATTTTCTCATGAATTTCTTTAGACTGCTCAGGCAAACAAAACGCGTACATTTCCAACTTATTAAATTGGTGAACTCGGAACAGACCACGCGTGTGCTTGCCGTATGTTCCCGCCTCTTTTCGATAGCAAGGACTATATCCAGCGTATAGCAATGGCAAATCTTTTTCGTCCAAAATCTCATCCGCGTGGTAGCCGGTTAATGGCATTTCCGCCGTACCAACTAGCGTCAAATCTTCGCCGTCAACTACATATTCGTTGCTGCCCTCGCCCTTTGGAGTAAAACCTGCGCCCTCAGCTGTTCGCAAATTGACCATATGCGGCACAGTCATAAAAGTAAAACCTTGCTTTGTTACGTAATCCAAGGCAAATTGAGTTACGGCATTTTCCAATAAAGCCAAATCGCCCTTCAAATAATAAAACTTCGCACCAGCCACTTTAGCGCCGCGCTCAAAGTCCACCCAGCCACGACTTACAGCGTAATCCAAATGGTCTTTTGCACCAGTTTTACAATCGCCATAAACTTTTACCTCAACAGAATCTTCTTCACCACCCAGAGGCACGTCGTCAAAAGTGATATTCGGGACGTTTTTAAGAATTGCCGCAACTTTTTCCTCGGTCGACTTCAAATAGCTCTCACGCTCTGCCAGCTCAACTTTCAATTGCTTGCCCTGATCAATCAGTTCTTGGTCTGGTCGACCGCCTTTCATTTTCGCTGAAATAACATTGCGCTGTTCGCGTAGCGCTTTCAACCTGCTTCTGCAAATCGCGACGCTCATCATCTAATTGCAACAATGCCGCAATATCAACTTTATAGCCTTTATCGTTTGCCGACTTTTGCACCAAATCGACATTTTCTCGGATGAACTTAATGTCTAACATATCTTCATTATATAACAATTCTGAATAAAAATAGCCTCAAGAGCAGTTGAAATACTGCTAAATTTATCTCTTTTAAACGTGAGAAATCATTCCCACACCAAGCATAGCCAATAACACCAAACCTAATGCAAATCGATAAATTATAAACGGTCGGAAATTATTACTCTGAATAAACTTCAATAACCACGACACAGCCAAATAGCCAACACCGAATGAAATTACCGTGGCGATTATAGTTGGAGTCCAGCCAACGCCGCCAGAAATGTGTTTATATTCGGTAGCGACTTCAACAGCCCCGCCGCGACTAGTGCTGGAATACCCAGAAGAAACTCAACTTCGTAACCGACACGCGGTCAAATCCACGAAAACAGACCGACTGAAATCGTTGCACCGGAACGACTAACTCCCGGAATGAGCGACAAGCATTGCCCCGCGCCAATCGCCAAAGTGTCTTTCCAGCTCGTCTCAGTTTCGCCACGCTTGTTATTTACCGCACGATTGTCAGCCAGCCACATAACAACACTCCAGCCAATCAACCCAAACGCCACAAACCACAAACTGCGCAGAACTGTTTCAACTTCATGCTTAAATAATAATCCGACAATCGCAATAGGAATTGAGCCGATAATAATTGCCCAACCATATTTATAATCAAACTTTCGGCGCGCCCGCTTCCACCATAAACCACGCCACCAAGCCTGTAAAATTCGCCAGATGTCGTTCCAGAAATAAATCACCGCCGCCAAAATTGCTCCGATCTGGATTATCGCCGTAAAAAGCCACGACGCTCGGATCGTCAATTCGCATTCCCAACAACTTCTCAGCAATCGTCAAATGCCCAGTCGAAGAAATCGGTAAGAATTCCGTAATTCCCTCAATTACGCCGAGAATAATTGCTTGCCACCAAGCCACGCTTAAAAATCACCTTTCATCCTTCAAGTGTAGCATTAGCAGTAAAATCATTCAAATGCGTGGGCCTAAGATTCGGTATTTTCTGCTTCAATCGAGTTGTGATAGAACAAACCGCTAACATTCACGCCCGCAGGAGCATAAATTTTCAAGCCAGTTATCGGCTTATAAAAATTCAAGCAACCGTCAAAGAATATCGCGTTACACTTTTTAGAAACGGACAGCACAATTTTATCACCATCACGACGCACGTTAATTTCTGGCTTATTCGCCTTTGGTAAATCCACAAACTCAGCTTCCACCTTAAATTTGTCAGAATTTATTCGCGAAACATTCCCCACTGGCATATTAATAAAAATTGAATTAGCGTTTGTCGTATCTGGAATATCGATATTCACTTTCTTCGTGAGCTGCTGCGATTCACGTGCATATTCCAAGCCAGCGTGCGCGCTAAATATTGCGGCGCTTGCCAAACTCATGAAAACAACGGATGCCGCCACGATCATTGTGACTACAGACAATCGATTGACCTTCCAAGCGAATATGCTACGCGTTACAATTGCGCCAAATATAACCGTCGCAATTCCGCCAATTGCTAAGGAAATCCATACTCCCCACGCCCACATTTGCATTCCCAAACCACCGAGCATATTAACCACGGAAATGCCGAGCGCCCCGCCAACAATCAGCCCAAACAGTATCGCTAGCGTCGTAAACAACACCATAGCACCGACAAAATATTGGAAAAATTTCGCAATTGGAGTTTTTCTAACAGACACAGTTGAACTTCCATCAGCGGAAGCCTCCTTAAGTGCAGCCAAAGTTACTGGCTTCCCGCGCATTCGTAATTTGTCCGACGCGGTTTTTGCTGGCGGCATTGACACCCACATCGCGAGATAAACCAGCACCATCATACCAAATGTTGCGAACGGCGAGATAATTGCAATCAGTCGCACCCACAACGGATTGATATTAAAGTATGCCGCTATTCCCGCACACACGCCGCCAATGACAGCCCCGTCCGTGTCGCGCATCAATTGCTTTTCTGGCTTCTCATTATCATCCGTCAATTCATCAGTTGAGTCCTCGCTATCATCCGAAAAATCGCGCGGTTCGCCCATTTGATTTTTAATCGCCAAAACGTCATCATCGCTAATAACGCCCTCTTTCATCACGCCACGCTCGGCTAGAATCTCAACCATTCGCGCCTCAATTTCCTTCATCGCTTCTGCGTCGGCGTGCATATTTTTCTGAATCGAATTAAGATATTTCTAGCGATTTCTTAGCGTCAATTTCCACACTAAACGCCGTCTTTGCCAGATGAATCCTGGTTATTTCCTTCATTATTTTATTCCTTTCTCTAAGTTATCAAGCGAATTATTTAACATATTTATGCGATCTTTAAGCTCGTGAATCAATTGATCGCCGTGATCTGTCAATGAATAATATTTTCGCGGCGGACCCTGTTCGCTTTCCTGCCATTCGTGTTGCAAATATCCGTCCTTCTGCAATCTATTCAGCAGCGGATAAATCGTACCTTCGACCACGGTTAAATCCGAATTGTTCAATTGCTTAACGATGTCGCCGGCGTACTGCGCTTTATTAGAACAAACCAGTAAAACACAGTAAACCAAAAATCCTTTTCGCAATTGGACCGCCAAGCTTTCCGCATAGCTATCAACGTCCACTTTTACCTTCTTTCGGTATATTAGAACCCTTAATTTTGCCGTCTTTGATCAGGATTTGATAATCGCATTTCTTAGCCAAATCAACGTCGTGCGTCACGATAATCAGTGTTGCGCCTTCTTGCTTGTTGTAATTGAATAGCAATTCTTCCACCTTCGCGCCAGTTTCGCTATCCAAATTTCCCGTAGGTTCGTCCGCAAAAATGATCTGAGGACTACCGACAATTGCCCGCGCAATCGCCAAACGCTGCTTCTGACCGCCCGACAAATCCTTTGCACGATTCTTACGCTTCTCGTACAAGTCCACCGCCTTCAGCGCCTCATTGATCTTACTTTCCCTCAAGCCCCTTGGCATTTTCACAATTTCCAGCGGCAAACTCACATTATCCGCCACGCTTTCATTGCCCTGAACAAAGAAGCTCTGGAAAATAAAACCTATTTTTCTCGCACGAAACTCGTCAACTTGCTTTTGCTTCAATTTCAGAATGTCCTGACCGTCAATAATCACCTCACCTTGCTGCGGTCGATCCAGGCCAGAAATTGCGTGCATCAGCGTCGATTTTCCTGAACCAGATTTTCCCAAAATCGCCACGCTCACGCCCGTCGGAATTCGCAAACTCACATCATTTAGCGCCACAAATTGATTCTTCTTTTTTCCGTAAATTTTCGTCACATTTTTAAGCTCAATCATAACAATTCTCCTATTCCGTCCTTAACGCTTCAATTGGATCTAATTTTGTTGCCTTGCGGCTCGGCAGCCAGCCAGAAAGTACCGCCATAATCATCAGCCCGATTACCAAAAGTCCCATTTGCAAAGGATTAACGACTAATAGATTCGTACCTTGCTCCAACTTCAGAAAATTAGCAATCATAGGGTTGAGTAGCGACATCAAACTCGCCAAACCAACGCCGATCAAACCGCCGAGAAACCCAACCCATGCCGCTTCATACCTGAACATTTTACCGATATCACGACCTCGCATTCCCAAAGCTTTCATTAGCCCAATCTGGCTAGTTCGTTCCAAAACCGAAATATACATCGTATTAACAATTCCAAACACGCTCGCAAGTAACGCCAAACCACCAAACCCAATCAGCGCCATTTGAGCCATATTCACAAAAGTCAGCATAGCCTTGCGTACATCCTGAACTGAAGACGCCATGTAGTCCTTGCCAAGCTCACTCTTCACCATCTCAACATTTTTCTCATCATCAACAAACGCAATTACATAAGAATAATCATTAGGCAAATCTTTAGGGTGACTAAAGTCGTAAATATCCTTAGCGTCGTCCACAGAAACGCGCACGGCTGGCTGATAAAACAGAATCGTGTCCGAAGGTTTATCAACTGCCGCAACTTTCAGAGATATTTCCTTGTCAGCGTTCTTGCTCGGCGAATCTCCTTTTTTTAGTCCCAATGTAATCGTTTGTCCAATCGCTGATTTTGCATCACTAAATCCCATTTCTTTTACGTAAGATTCTGGAATAACAACCTCGCCCTTTTTCGGCATAAAATCATCCAAACTACCAGCCGCAAACTCCATTCGGGTCTTATCAAACTTCACAGTTACACTAGGCACGAATTTTTTGTCACTTGCCGAACTTTTGGCATATAAAACTCCATACATAGAATAAGCTGGCGTCACTTTTTCTACGTGCGGAACTTTCTGTATTTTTTTCACGTCGTTATCAGTCATCGAATATTTTTCTATCGCCTTAGACTGATCCTTTTCCGTATCTTCCGAGTCGCTATATTCTGGAAGGTTGCTATCAGGTCCCGATGAGGTCACTTTTTTATAGACCGAAACAGATTTTTTATCGCCAGCCGCGTCGACCATGCTGTTCGTATACAGCCGACCGCCTTCTCCAGCCATCAGCGCCAAACCAATCGTAAACGCTCCAACTGAAATTGCCAGCGCGGTTAAAATCGTGCGGCCTTTTGACTGCCCCAAATTTCGACCGGCGCGTTTGATGATGTCAATTCTTCTCACATTAAGCTCCTTGTTGATTTACTATACATAGTACTATGTTATACAAGGTACCTTAAATAGTCAAGGTATTTTTGAGAATAATATTCAAAATCGCAGGCTCTGTCAGCTTGGGGATCGCTATTTTCGCCTAGCTTTAACTATCTTCGCCAAACCATTAAGCGCGCGCTTATAAAAAGAGTCAGAAGAAGTGCCACTGTTATCGTTCACACGCTCCCGCGACTCGCCATCGCTCACACTGTCCTGAATCTCACGACTGCCCGCAGTAGCCCCGTCCTTCTCTATCGACTCATTATCCACCAAACCAGCCATATATCTAGCGGCATCAAAAAACGTCGGATCTCCCCAAATCTTGACTGCTCCATCATCTCCGTAATCAACTACTGCAGAGATAACCTGCTCGTCGTCCTTATTGTAGATTTCATCATCAATTCCATCGTAATCATCAATCTCTTCGTCGCCATATTCAACGTCAAAGCGTCCGCTATAAAATCGACAATCGGCGACAATACCACGGCACAAATCCCCTTGGTCATTTCTCTGCCATACGCTCATCAATATCACCAGATCAGGAGTAGACAGATCAGCCTCCTCAAGCAGCTTAACAGACTGTCCTTTACTGATAATTAGACGACCACTTCCCTCTGCCCTAGACTCATCAATATATATCACATCCTGTGGCGATACGTCCGAATAAGTATCGAGTGTGTATAGCGCTTCAGGAGACATTGTCTCGGCTGTAACTTGTCGTAATCTATCAGGCACTCCATTATTATATTCTTCAGACATTTTATGACCTCCTCAATTTAATCTTATTCCTCATCATATTCATCTTCAATCTCTTGATCTAAAATCTCTTCAATCACATCTTCCAGCGTAATAATTCCCAGCTCCGTCTCATCATCCATCACTACAAACAAATGATTGTGCGTTTGAATGAATCGACTTAAGACCGTATCCAGACGCGACCTCTTGTCAATATCGTAAATTTTATCGCGGTACAACTGGCTAATTGGCAACGGCAAATCCTTCCCGACGACATCCTTCACGTATAAAACTCCGACCAATTCCCCGTCAGATTGAACTGGAATTCGCGAATGACCAGCGTGCTTGATCTGAGCCAATAAAGTTGCGTCCAGCTCATCATCCAAATCCACGACAAAAACCTCGCTCATCGGCGTAACCAAATCGCCAGCAGTCTTTTTACTAAACTGTAGCGCTCCCGCCGCGATTCGGCTTTCATCATAATCAACCGGACTATCCGACCTAACGGCGTGCTCGTGAATGATCTCCTCCAGCTCCTGATGAGAATATAATTGCGGCGTTTCCTTACCCAGCCAGCGATTCAACAATTTCGACATCGGCTGAGCAAGCGGCCAAATAGCACGTAAATTACATCAAGTAGCCAAAAGAAATATCGCACAAATCGATATCCACGCTGCGAGAAAATCGCCTGTGGCAAAATCTCGCCAAACATCGTGATGAGAAGCGTCGCAATTAAACCGCCAACCACACCATTAGTCATATTTCCCAGCAAAATTGACATCGCAGTATTCACGCCGACATTGCCAAGCAAAATACAGAAAATCAAATAATAGCCGTCTTTTCGATATCGATACACTCGCGCCGCAATTTTGTCGCCCTGCCTGGCTTTTCGCTTCAAGTCATCAGGCCGCGCCATCATTAAGCCAATATTCAGACCGGAAAATAGCCCAGAAAGCGCCAATAAAACAGCCGCTGCCAGCCATAATAAAATATCAGACATAATTATAACCTCTACTCTGAATCGTAGCTAAAAAAACATCCTGTCAGAAAATAACTCCAATAAAAAAATCCATATCTTTAATTATACCAAATTCTACCAGCCGCCGCCTCCGCCGCCGCCTCCGCCGCCACCAGCAAATCCACCGCCAGACGAACCGCCAGAAGTTGAAGAATAATCACTAGCATGGCCAGCCGCCGTCGACAAACCGCTTAGTCCAGACGAAAACACCACAGCATTGAACATGCCTTGCCCAACATACCAATCTGGCGCCTCGCCAACTTGCTCGTAATATTTGCCCATTTGCTTGCTCCAATTTTTCTCTTGCCCAAACAACACAGCATAAGGCAAAACTCTTTCATATAATTTAACGAGTTGTTTTCCGTCGTTCACATCAACAACTACTTTTTCCGCACCCTCAGGACTTTGTAGAATATTCAAGCGCTCAGCTTCAGCCACACCAATATACATTTTCAATCCCTCTAAATATCGCCTCAAATTTAAACCTTTATCTGTCAACGACCAACCTCTGGACGCGAAGACGAGCATAATTGACATAACAAGGAACATCGGTGACAAAAACAAAACAGTCAACACAAGAACTCGCTTAAACCACCCTCTCATTATTCGTTGCACCTCTGGATTTTGCTCGCATAAACCATATTTCTCTCTGGCTAGCGTCTCCAGATTCTTATCATCGTCACGTGTTCGCGTCATGTATTTTTATATTATTTTGAAGATTTTTTTCAGATTTAGGCGTTGACCTGGTTTTTGGAATAGATGGACTGTCGAACATATCCTGGATAATTTCAATTTCCTCGGCTTTAAGCTCTTGCAAATCTTTAATAATTTCAATCTCATATTGCGCACCGCTAAACAGCGAAGATTTTTTTCACTTCATAAATTTTTAATATAATGCCGAACCGCCAGGTCTAATAATTGCGCAACCTTTGGCAAGCCTTTTAGCCTTGAATGGATCGTATTTTTTTCAAAACATATGTCGACATCAAAACACTAATATCCTCTGGCGGCAAATATTCCGGTGGAATCGGTTTTAACTCCTTCTCTCTGCCGACTAGCCGCATATATCGAATTATTAGAAAAAAATCGCCAAAAGGTGTCGCGATTGTATAAGCCAAAAATCTGCATCAAGTTCCAAATTCCAATCAACTTTTCCATTAGCGTTTCTTGATATCCAGAAAAAGTCCCGTCCTTAAATCCAACCGCCACAGTTACGCCCTGTTGACGACTCAATTTATCTATTTTTACAGTAATCCGACCCTTATCTTCGCTCAAATCGCATTGCGTCGTCGAACCTCGACTGCCAACATAACAAAAAGCTTTTCCTTGCCTTGCCGCAACCAAAGACTCATCAAGTTTCACGGAAATTTGCACATTTTCCATCGGGACGCGCCATTCGTCACCGATCACATCCCAATAGAATTCATCACGCCCCGTATTACTATAATTCTTAGTTACATCATGCTGTGTAAACTTAATAATATAAGTTTTCTCGCCTTTCACGTAAGTGTTTTTATTGCCAATCCTCAGCTCATCGCCATTCCAAGAATATTCGAGCGACGTACCATTTTCATCAGTCACAGATTGCAATGAAAAATTCGTCGAGTGATTATCGTACTTCTTAACAAAAACTGGCGCGATTCCCCGATTTTGGTTCGGCGGAAAATTAGCAGTAATTCGCCAAGTAGCTTCCAATTTTGATCGATTATCAGAGTCGCGACTCAGTGAATATTCCGCATCAAATTTTGTGATAGTAAAATTATCCGTCGAGCGCGCCGCAAACGCCATTTTGCCAGACCCGACCAGCAATAGCCCAACAGTTAGTAGCCCCAAAAGAAAACGTTTCATGCTTTAATTATAACAAAATTACAAGTTGACTTGCGGATAAATCGCCCGAGTTGTTTCGTCAATTTCGCTCTTAAGCTGTGGGAACGGCACACCTTCACGTGCTGTAATGCCCTCAAAAATCCAGAATACTCGCTCAGAATAACCCCAACCACAAGCCGGCGGCATTCCATATTCCAACATCTCAACGTAATCAATATCAAGCATCATCGCCTCTTCATCACCAGCGTCACGCATTTGCTGCTGCTCAAGGAAACGATTCAGCTGGTCAATCGGGTCATTCAACTCAGAGAATCCATTGCCCAATTCCGAACCAGCTATCACCGGCTGAAAACGCTCCACCGTCTCTGGATTTTCCGGATTAGTCTTTGACAACGGACTAATAAACTTCGGCGTATTCACCAACCAAACCGGACCAGCAACATCTTTACGAATATTCTTCCATAATTTATCAATGCTGCGCGGAATAGAGTCAGTTTTTTCGACTTCCAAATTATATTCTTTCAGCTTAGCGGCAACCTCTTCAATTGTCGTGTTATAAACGTCGATTCCGTAGTGCTTGCGAATAACTTCAGCATAATCCCAGACTTCCCACTCGCCGCTCATATCAACGTTGAATTTGCCCAATTGGAATTGCAAAGTACCAAAAAGTCTTCTGAAGCACATCTTTATACATCGACTCCATGAAACGCATTCCCTGCTTCCAATCCCAGTAAGCCGCGTACCACTCCATAGCAATATGCTCCGGCAAATGCTCGTCAGAGTAATTTTTCATTACGAAAACGCGGACCCAGGTCATAAACTTTTTCAAATCCAGCACCAATCAATCGCTTTAATGGCAATTCGTGGCTAATCCGCAAATAAAACTGCTGATCGCCCAGTGCATCCATATGCGTCACAAATGGGTTCGCGTCAGCACCACCAGTTGTGTGTTCCAAGACAGGAACATTAATCTCAATGAATCCATGACTATTCAAATAATCTCGCGTTGCCTGCCAAAACCTACTTCGACGAGCGAATCGCTCGCGAACTTCAGGATTGACATTCATATCAACATAACGTCGACGCAAGCGCTCTTCCTTATTCTCTAATTTTTTTCTGGCATCGGTCTTAATGACTTGGTTAATAGCCCTAAGTTCGCGTACACCAACGGATTTTTTTCACCCTGTTTGTGTCGTAGTCATCACGCCCTTCGCCTCGATAAAATCGCCCGTATCCAGCAATTTAAGCTGCTTCATTCCAAGCACACCGCGCGCAGCATCTAATTCCGCCACGTCATCACGTTGCAAGTAAAGCTGCACATCACCAGATTGATCGCGTAATTTAATAAACGCCAATTTGCCAAAACTGCGAATAGACGCCACACGACCCGCAACAACAACTTCCTTACCAGCTAGCTCATCATACTTAGACAAAACCTCAGCACAAGTGTGAGTTCGTTCTGATTTTGCTGGATATGGTTCAACGCCCTAATTGACGTAATGTTTCCAGTTTTCGTAGTCGTTCATTTCGATAATCTTGTAATGTGGCCATAACAGAGATAATTATAGCACATTATACGCGACAGATCTCGCCAGACTTAAGATATCGACTTAATAATGTAAGTAATTTCGGCTTTTGGCGTTTTAATCGTTACTTCATCACCAATTTTCTTACCAATCAATTCTTTACCAATTGGCGACTGATCTGAGATTCGTCCAGCCAATGGATCAGCTTCAACTGGTCCAACCACTGTGTAAGATACGGTTCTTTCTGGACATTGCAATTCAACTGTACTGCCCAAACCAACGCTTGAGCTACCGTTGGATTTAATAATTTCGGCGTTCTGAATAATATCTTCAATTTCCAAAATTCGCGTTTCCACCAAGCCCTGCTCTTCGCGTGCAGCGTCATATTCTGCGTTTTCGCTCAAGTCGCCAAAGTCTCGTGCTGCCGCAATTTTTTCAGCAATTTCGCCACGTCGACCTTTTAATTCCGCCAATTCTTTTTCTAAATCAGCTTTACCAGATTCTGTAATTTGATAAGTTTTTTTCATAAAAATCTCCTCCTCTACTGTATGTAGTGGTATTAGCCCTACGATCTACACTAAATATAGTGTTTTTAGTTAGTCTTGATTAAGTCTATCTGAGTATATCAATCGCTATTTATTATGTCAATATAATCAGCCCATTACCGGCTCAAGCAAAAATCCATCAATTGTTGATAGTCCATTTTTCGCGTTTCACCAGTTGCTCGTTCCGTCAATTCAAACAAGCCATCGCCGTCAATCGCTCGATCGCCAATCGTTATGCGCCACGGCAAACCCATGAGTTCAGCATCAGCAAATTTCACACCTGGACGCTCGTCGCGATCATCAAGCAGCGAGTCGACGCTGTTATTAGCTAGCTCATCATAAAACTTGCCCGCCAATTCCTGTCCTTTTTCACCAATTGCCACAATATGAACCTTAAACGGCGCAATATTTTCTGGCCAAACCAAACCTTTATCGTCAGCAAACTTCTCAACAATCACGCCCATAACTCGCGTAATTCCAATGCCATAACTTCCCATGTAAGCGTATTGTTCTTTACCTTCGGCGTCAGTAAACACCAACTTCATTTCTTCGGATTTCTGTGTGCCGAAATTAAAGATATTGCCAACTTCGGCAGTTTTCACCTTTTCCAACTCACTACGATCAACGCCGAGCTCCTCAATTGCCTCATCCAAAACTTCTTCATTAACAGCGATATTTTTGCCACGATGCAAATAAATATAATCCTCACCAGCATCGCAAATCGTCTGAAACTCATGACTAAACTTCGTAAAAGCACCGCCAGAAGCAAACGTCACGTACGTTTCGTCGCCAATCCCAAATCGGTCATAACAACGCTTATACGCCTCAATGACTGAATTGTAATAACTATCCAAACTCTCTTTACTATCGTGAATCGAATACATATCCTTCATCACAAATTCACGACCACGCATAATTCCACTCTTAGCACGAAGTTCGTTTCGCAATTTATTCTGGAATTGATAAACGCTAATTGGCAAATCTTTGTAGCTCTTTAAGTAATTGCGAAGAAGATCAACAATCGGCTCCTCGTGCGTCCAACCAAAACCAATGTCCGTGCCGTCTTGCAGTTTAGACTTAAACCAAACATCGACCAATTCATCACTCCAGCGACCAGTTTCTTGCCACAATTCCTTTCGCTGCAAAGTACTCATCACCAATTCCTGACTATTAACCTTGTCCATTTCCTCACGAACAATTTGCTTAATATTCTCAAGAACTATCAAACCCAACGGCAAAAACGAATATACACCCGCCATCGTTTTATGTACGTAGCCAGCACGAATCAAAAGCTGGGCGTTTCGCGCAACCTCGCCAGTTGGCGCCTGCTTCAAAGTTTTAGTAAAAAGTTGTGTCATTCGCATATTTCTCTCCTTTACATAAATATAAATGGCAATAACGATTCTGTCTGATTAATTGCGCCCGTATTGACAAACAAGAAATAAAAAGCTATTCCGTTTTTCATCATATGCATCATAATCGGTACCCAAATTGCGCCAGTGTATTCCCTGGTCGCACACATCACCAGGCTTAAAGTAAATGTATCAACTGCCACCGCCCATTGCAATGGCGAATCCGGACCAACCCAAAGATGTGCCGCGCCAAACGCTATGCTTGTTACGATAATTGATAGCCAAATCGAAAAAGAATTACGCAACTTACCGTAAAGATATCCGCGATACAGAAGCTCCTCAACAATCGGCGCCAACACCACCAACACAACGAACGCCATGATAAATTGCCAATGAGTCGCCAGCATGCTCTGACTAAACGGTATAGCTTGCTTCTGTTGCATATCCACCAAGAAAACACCACTGGCGATGCTCATCGCAACCATTGTTAGTAAAAAGTAAGCTACGAAAGCAAACGGAGAAATGAATATTTCCAAAAACGTTGGCCAGTCATTCACACCCAAATTACTCAAAGTTGTTCGGCGCTTCTTAACCAAAAACGGTACACCAATCACGACAATTAGCGACAAAATATATACGACAACCGAAAGCACCGTGTTAACAACAACTGGATTCGCAGAATTGAGAGGTACGCCGATTTTTGCCAAAGCACCGACCGCCAATGAAACAACAACTTCCACCGTCAAAAATACGCCATAAACCCAAGCTGGGAGCGCCAAAATCAGCCACCATTTGCGGTTTTTTATTTTCTTAGAAGAGCTTTCCAACATCACTGATCGTCACCAAAATTGTTAAGATTAATAGAATCAACATACCAGTTGCCTGAATATTTTCTTCGCGCTCCTTCGTCAGATCTTTCTTAAATAAGCGGAAAATTGTCATCGTAAACCAGCGACCGCCGTCAAGCGCTGGAATTGGTAAAATGTTCATCACCGCCAACGTCAGCGAGATTAACGCCGCCACGAAAATGATATTTTCAATTCCAGAACTAACAACTGACGGGAATAATATACCTAGCATACCAATTGGTCCCGCTACGCTCCCGCTGACAGAGGCCAAATCAGCTCGTGCAGATTCCTTTGATTCTGCGGAACCGAATATTTGTCCGATTGATCCGTGTACGGTTTTTACCAATAACACACCAACGCCTTTGATAGTTTCGTATGACAATTGCCCAGTAGTCGCCACACCCACAATAGGCGCCGACCATGTGCTATACATTTTCTCCGTCTGCCCCGGAATAACGCCCAGATATCCGCTTCCCTTCACGGACTTTTCATCATTCAGCTGGACATCAAGCGACGATTCTTTGCCGTCACGCTTGTACTTGACGTTGATTTTTTTGCCAGCATTCTCCTTCGTTACAATTGGCAACTTTCCCGCCTCTGTAAGCGACTGACCGTTTATCTCAATCAGTTCGTCATTAACCTTAAGTCCAATTTTATCCGCTGGAGAATTCGGTGTGATTTTTGCTATTGTCACCGGCGAGCGGCGGACGTCCGTATCAAACGGCAATTGAACTTGATTTGACAAAACTTTCGGCATACCAATCAACGCCAAAACCGTAAACAAGACAGTTGCAGTTATCCAGTTCATCATAACGCCAGCCAGCAAGATTTTCGTCTTCACCCAAAATGTCGAACCGCCATATGTACCCTCGCCTTTTGCGGAATCATATTCACCCTTCAGTCTGACAAATCCACCAAGCGGCAGCCAATTCAAGCTAAACGTTACGTTTTCACCCAAGAAACTTCGCTTTACTTTCCATTTTTTTGCGGCAGGCGGAAATCCGATCCCAAATTCCTCAACCTTGACGCCGTTTCTCTTGGCGACGATAGCATGACCTAATTCATGCAAAACCACCAATAAGATGAGAACAAATAGCCCTAAAAGTACCCCCCAAATGATCATTTTCCAAACCGCCTATTCCGATTAGCATATTCTTCTAAAATCACCGACACGTCTTCCACCGTCATGTCTGGCCAATTTTTCTCAATAAACATCAACTCACTGTACGCTGATCGCCACAACATAAAGTTGCTGAGCCGCTGTTCACTAGAAGTTCTAACAATCAAATCACACGGCGGCACCTCTGGCGCGTATATATTTTGAGCAATCAACTCGGGCGTAATTTCCTCAGGAGAAATTCCAGATTGAACAATTTTTTTAACCGCATCAGCAATCTCCAAATGTCCGCCATAATTCAAGCATAAAACCAGTTCTCCATTTTTCAGATCGGCGGTCTTTTCCTCAGCCTCGTCAATCGCTTTGATCAATTGATCCGACAGACCTTCCCTGGACCCAACAACCCTCAAGCGAACCTCGTTTTCAATAAATACCGGAAGATCAGCCTTCAGTATGTTCAATAGCAATTTCATCAAATGTCGGACTTCTTCTTCCGACCGCTTCCAGTTCTCCGTACTAAAAACATAAGCGCTCGCATATTTCACACCTCGATGAAGAACCTCCAATGCCACGTCTTTTAGCGCGTTATAGCCCGCCAGATGTCCTTCGTATGTCGGCAAGCCATGCTGCTTTGCCCACCGCCGATTTCCATCAACAATAAACCCGATGTGCCGCGGCAAATTCGCATCTTCACTCATTATTCGCCCTCCATTCATCAATTAACTCAACATCTCGTACGTCTTTTTCACGACTGCGCCACTTTTTCCATCGAGATAAAAACTCTAAATTAACGAACCTCACGCCATCATATTTCACCACATAATCAAGCAAATCGTCATAACTAACAGCTTGCCCATCAAAAACCCAGCCGTCCCAAACTTCAGCCGAACCGTCATCTTTTACAAAATAAAAACGCTGATTGTCATCAAACTTTTTAAGCCAATCACCACTTTCCTCAGAGAGCTTTTTCATCAAATCAGAACTCGCCGCAAGATCAATATCACTAGCTGGACGAATCCCCAATTGATCCAAAATCCCGCTACCAATAACAATAATTTGATCCAACGGCAAATTCAACGCTTTCACTTTATCGGCAAAAGTTTCGCTCATTAAACGGTTAAGACGTCCTTTTCCTTCGCCTTAAACGCCTCGTCAATTTGCGTTTGCATCTTACTCATTAAGCCGTCAATTTCTTTCTCTACACGCTTCAAATCGTCTTCGCTTAGTTCTTTATTGTCCTTCATTCGCTTAGCGTCCTTTAATGCATCCTGACGAATGTTTCGCATCGCAATTCGAGCCTCCTCAACCTTTTCGCTGACCTGTTTCACCAGTTGGTGGCGGCGCTCTTCGGTCAAAGCTGGAACTGGAACGCGAACCACTCGCCCATCGTCAGACGGATTAAAACCTAGGCTTTGGTTATCGCGAATTGCAGAAGAAATTGCCGTAATATTACTCGGGTCAAATGGCGTAACTAACAACATTTGTGCCTCTGGAGCGGTTACGTTTGCAACCTGATTAAGCGGCATTTTTGAGCCGTAAGCCTCAACCATAACGCCGTCAAGCATTCCAGCGTGCGCTCTGCCCGTTCGCACCTTCTTCAACTCATCTTGAAAAAAGCTAAACGCCGCATTCATTTTTTCTTCATAAGGGTTTGTGTCGAACATATTTCCTCCAATTTATCTATCCGTTATTATATCAAACTTCAAGCGTCTTGTCTGCTAATTTTGCCTTACGCCCCGTGCTATAATAACAGAGTGATTTCTAAGATTAAGCTATACAATTTCCGGTCTTATCATCTGCACGAAGCGACTTTTAGCAATTCTGGTACGGTAATCGTTGGACCAAATGGCACCGGCAAGACAAATCTGCTCGAGGCGGTTTATGTAGCGCTACGTGGCAGTAGTTTTCGTGGCAGCCTTGGCGATTGTATGACGCTGAACGCTCCGCAAACAATTATTCATCTGGAGGGCGATTTCGGCGAGCGACGCATTAAGCTAGACTCAATTTCCGGAAAAATCAACAAAGAATTCATTATCAATGACAATAAATCAAAGGTCTTAACCAGAAAAAACCGCTTGCCTGTCGTTTTGTTTGAGCCAAGCGAGCTAAGATTAATTTCCTCTTCGCCGTCCCGACGACGCGACTTTCTGGATGGCTTAATTGCCCGACTTAACCCCAAATATGACACGGATTTAAGAGCTTTCAATCGCACTCTTTTACAGCGCAACGAACTCTTAAAATCTCACCAAGAAGACTCATCAATTTGGCGCGACAACCTGTTTGCTTGGGATATAAAATTTGTCCAATACGCAACCAACATTGCCCAAAAACGAGCCAAATTTATCCAAATAAACGAGCCCCGCATAAAAAAATTATACGAATCTTTGGCGGGAAAAGATACGCAACTGTCCATTGAATATGGCGCTATTGTACCTCTGGAAAATTACGACCAAGCCCTACTCAATCGCTTAGGAAAATCCCGCGAATACGAAATGGCTACGGGCTTCACTTCGGCTGGCCCACACCGTGAAGATTTCACAATTTTCCTCCATAATCAGCCCGCTATTAAGGTTGCTTCACGCGGCGAAATGCGAACCATTATGCTGGCGTTCAAGTTGCTAGAGCTAGAGCTTCAAACAGAAGTCAGTCAATCTCGACCGCTAATTCTACTGGACGACGTTTTCTCAGAACTAGACGCCACTCGCGAAAAACTCCTCCAAGAAACCATCCAAAATCACCAATTTATCGTCACCACGACAGATGCGCGCCACCAAAAAGACGGCTGCTCAATAATTTCCACAAAAAAAAAATCGACCGCATTACTACGGTCGACTTCTTCTCTGCGTGAAAATCTATTCGCTTACGCCCAGCTCAATTCGCTTAAACTGACGAATAACGATGTTCTCGCCTAATTTCGCAATCGCTTCCTTAACGTGCTGTTCAACAGTCTTAGAATCGTCCAAAATATACGCCTGGCTCATAAGAACCTGCTCAGCAAAATGCTTCTTCAATTGACCTTCAACGATCTTTTCGCGCATTTCTTCAGGCTTGCTTGCCAAAGATTCGCTCGCCATAAGCTCAGCTTTAACGCGCTCCATTTCCTCTGCTGGAATGTCAGCTTCAGAAACATACTTTGGGCTCATCGCCGCAATTTGCATAGCAATTTCGTGCGCCAATGTCTTAAAGTCGTCAAGTCGAGCCACGAAGTCGGTTTCGCAGTTTACCTCAACGATAACGCCGATTCGACCAGAGTGAACATAGCTTTCGATCAAACCTTCACGGGCTTCACGATCACCTTTCTTTTCAGCTTTCGTCAAGCCTTTTTTGCGCATAGCTTCCAAAGCTTTATCGAAATCGCCCTCAGCCTCAACCAAAGCTTTTTTAGCGTCAGTCAAGCCTACGCCGGTCAATTCGCGCAATTTTTTGATATCGTCAACAGAAACGCCCATCCTATTTCTCCTCTTTTTTAGCTGGTTTTTCTTCAACCTTTACGCTACCCGCACCTTCAGCAACAGCCGTAGTGAAGTAATCTAATAGCAATTGAATACCCTTAACGGCGTCGTCGTTACCTGGAATTACGTAATCAATTCCTGTTGGGTTAACGTTGGTGTCAACAATTGCAATACTGGCACACCCAAAGTTTGAGCCTCACGAACTGCATTTGCGTCGGTCAATGCGTCAACTACAACAACAGCGCCTGGCTTGCCCATCAAATCCTTGATGCCGCCATATTTCATATTCAAGCTGTCGATTTCCTCTTGGAAACGCTGCACTTCAAGCTTATTGTAACGCTTTTCCAAATCACCTGAAGCCATTCGCTTTTCAAGATTCTTCAGTTTCTTAATTTGCTGAGCAATAGTTGAGCCGTTAGTCAGCATACCACCAATCCAGCGTTCAACTACGTATGGCTGGTTGATTTTTTCAGCTGCTTCACGAACAACGTCTTTAGCTTGTTTTTTGGTGCCAACAAACAAAACTTTGCGGCCTGATGCAGCAATCTTTGTCAATTCCGGCAAAGCCTTATCCAAAGCTTCAACGGTCTTAGTCAAGTCAATAATGTGACTATCCTGACGCTTACTGTGAATATATGGCGCCATCTTTGGGTGCCAGCGGCTGGTTTTGTGTCCAAAATGAACACCTGACTCCAGCAAAGCCTTGATGTCTACCCTTACAGACATTCTCTTCTCCTTTTGCCTCATCCGCTCACGATTTGGAGTGTGAAACGGATTGTGTCATTAAAATTAGTTACCTGGCAATTATACCAAATAGTCAATAAATCTGCAAATATTACTCTTTCTCTAGCAATTGTCTAAATCGCGATAAACCATCGAAATTTTTGCCGTTTCGATACGGTCGTACTATATTTGCCAATGCGGGCAGACTTAGCTCGCCAATTCCCTCTCCTTTGAGAATTCCTCTTTCGATAGCACAGTACGCTATACCGTCAACTTCATAGCCAAATGTGTTATCGGTCGAAGAATGTATGCCCGTCACTCTACTCATACCTCCAGCATCAAGACTATTCTTGAGCACGTAGCAAGCCTCTACAGGATATATCGTTCCTCCATACTGGGAGTACGCACTTATGCCGTTATCAAGATAATCTCCACTAGCCGCCATAACCAAAACACTTGCCTCATGATCCTCAGGGTCATTATCTACTTCAAATCCTGCAATTCGTTCCTTTACCTGATCGCCGCCAATAATCCAATCATCGAGAAATAAAATCTTAGAACTCTTGTCAATCTCACCTCTACCGCCATACACTTTCAGTCTACCTTCATATTCTTCGAATTCATCGTCTGGAAATTTAGATAAGACCAGACTTAAAATATATTGACTACTTTTCATCTCGTTTTTAACACGACACTGACTTAGCGAATTTCCTACGTCAACATAGACTGGCTTATTATCAACTTCTAAATGGTGTCTAAGTCTTTTCGCTAGCGCATTTGCTGCGAAATTTAGTTCCGGCATGCCCAAAAACGCCAATTCATCTATTAATTCTTTAGCGCAATTCTCCATATAATCAGGTAAATAATGCTTTATCATCTCTATAAATTGCACAAAATCATTTATCGCTTCGTATTCAGTCGTTTCACATCGACTTTCCATAAATGAAGGATCGCTCGTTTCCGTGCCCAGATAATTATCCGCTTTTACATAGACCATAAGATTATCTCGACTAGCGTCTTGAGCCTGCGATAATAACTTTGGCGGCGCCACTGGACTTAACTCACTCAAAGCATCAGGACTAGTCGGTAACTCAATCATACCTATATTATGTCATAATTTCGGGAAAATAGCAAAGTTAAGGCTACGAACTTTTGACATTTTCCGATAAATTATGTACAATTGAACAGTTATGAAAAGCAGTATTCACCCACAGAACTATCGCCCTGTCGTATTTAGCGACGAACAAGCGGGCTTCGCGTTCTTGACTCAGTCAACAGCGCAAACAACCGAAACCATCAAATGGGAAGACGACAACGAATATCCATTGGTTAAGGTTCACATTTCATCAGCTTCACACCCATTCTTTACTGGTGAAGAAAAGATTATCGACACCGAAGGTCGTGTTGATCGCTTTAAGGCTCGTCAAGCAGCCGCTGAGCTCGTAAAGCAGCTTTGGCAAACAAAGCAAAGAAAGCTAACGCTAAAAAAGCAGCTAAAACTGATTCTCCAAAATCAGACAAAAAGACTAAATAATCTAACAAATTAGTCCGACAATCCAAAAACCGCTCAATCACTGGGCGGTTTTATTTTACACTATTTCAATCTGACAATACTTATCTCGCGACATAATATTTCATGGTCTCCCCGCATCTTTGCAGCACATAAGCGGTGAGCGCCGTCACCTTGCAAAGTCAAAAATACTCCGCCGTCAGAGTCTATGACAACATCTACACTGCGTATTGGAGGACTAGTTTTCGGATCCATTTCTGCGTATTGTCTAATAATATCGCGGCTGCTTTTTTCACCTTTCGATTCCGACACTCGCCCTTCTCGCCAATCTTTAATCATCGGTGCAGCCACAAATAATTCAACCGGTAACGGAATATCAGATCCCGGAATCGCTCTCATATCAGGCCACTCACCCTCATATATAGATATTTTCATTTCACCGGCAATATTGCCTTTAATTGATTCATTTAAATCGCGTAGTGAAACTGGCTTCTCTATTGGATGAGCGTCAATCTTAAACAAACTCTTCACAATTAATTCAACTCTCGGATCGTTTGCTGGGATATCCTCTGGAAGATCTTCAATACACTGCACCAGCTCAGACGATTTTCCAACATCGACCAACTTATCAGTATTTTCGTAAACCAAATCACGCGAATCAACCTTGCATTCTCTCATTATCACCATATAATACAATACTGAGAAACATTTGTCAATGTATGATATAATTTTATAGATATGGCAAAGATTTCTTTAGATATGGATTCTCTGAAAAATGAACGAGCTGATTTAAGCAATTTTTTAGCGCAACCTGATGCTTACAGCTCACCAGATTTTACAGTAAAAAACAAACGATTTTCAGAATTAGAAACGCTTATCTCCAAAGGCGAAGAGCGAGAAAACCTGGAAAAAAACTTAGTAGAAGCCAAAGAATTAGCAAACGAAGGTGGCGAGCTGGCTGCCCTGGCGAAGCTTGAAATTACTGAAACCGAAGCTCGATTGACCGAATTAGAAGAAGAATTATTCATTCTACTTACCCCGAAAGACCCCAACGATGAGAAGAATATCATCATGGAAATCCGTGCCGGAGCTGGCGGTGATGAAGCGTCATTGTTTGCGGCGGAACTGTATCGTATGTATTTACGTTGGTGCGAATCTAACGGCTATAAAGTAGAACTAATTAGCGAATCAGCCAACGATTCTGGCGGCTATAAAGAAGTTATTTCATGATCAAGGGTGACGCGCCATACTCTAAATTGAAGTTCGAAGGTGGCGTACACCGAGTTCAACGAGTTCCAGTAACTGAAAGCCAAGGTCGCGTCCACACTTCAACTGTAACGGTGGCAGTTTTGCCAGAAGCAGAAGAGGCTGACATTGAGATAAACCCGAACGATTTGCGAGTTGACATTTACCGCTCCAGTGGACACGGCGGTCAAAGTGTGAACACGACAGATTCAGCAGTGCGAATCACCCACTTGCCGACTGGAATGATAGTTACAAACCAAGACGAAAAATCGCAAATTAAAAACCGCGAAAAAGCCATGAGCGTGCTTCGTTCGCGATTGTTACAGATGAAAATTGACGAGGAAAACGCCAAATTAAGTGCTGAGCGACGCTCGTTAGTTGGAACTGGCGACCGCTCGGAAAAAATCCGAACATATAACTTCCCTCAAGACCGAATCACCGACCACCGCATTCACTACAGCCGCAGCAATATCCCCGCTGCAATGAACGGGGATATCGACGATTTGATTGAAAATCTACAGAGATATGAGCGTGAGCTGAAAGCTCAGAATGCTAATCATTAAAGAGGTCTGGATTTCTAAATTCTAAATCAAGCGCAGCCTCACTCCACTTATCACGGTCGTCAAGACTTAGAGATTCGTCGCTAGCACGTCGTTTATATTTTCCATATAAACTCTTAATCGCCGCTTCATCAGCTACCTTCTGCTCCTCGGGAGTCATCTCTCGACGCTCTTCCTCTCGTTGGCTCAACAACACATCAGTATCACTCTCTACTGTTGCAACTGGAGTCTCTTTAGTCTTATTCCATCCATAATCAGCTCCCACTTCAAGACCTATTCCCATAACCACGTTAGTGATAGGAAGCTCGTACTTTCTTTTTGTCATATTATCTAATATAATCCTTTTCTTCCGCTTAATAATATATCTATATAGTACTATCTTTTTCTTTATTTGTCAATGTCGTCTATCTTCCCTCGCTTTTACATTCCATAGATATATGTTATAATTAGCTATATGATCATCTCTGAATGGCTAAAAATTGCCACAAAATCCTTAAAAATAGCAAATATCCCGTCCGCCAGATTAGACGCCGAATTGATATTAGCCAACACTTTGCGAAAAAACCGCACTTACCTACACGCCCACCTGGACGAAGAAATTGACCCCAGAAGATTTGACATCGCAAATGCCAGATTAGACCTAAGATTAGACCGCGTACCAATCGCCTACATTCTGGGCTATAAAGAATTTTACGGGCGTAGATTTACCGTATCTCCTTCCGTTTTAATTCCCCGCCCTGAATCCGAAGATCTAATTTCATTGTTCTTAGAACTGACCGCCAGTGAAATTGCCGAAAAAATTTTAATTGACGTTGGCACAGGATCTGGCTGTCTGGGAATTACTGCCAAATTAGAGAGGAGCAACTTGTCGGTAATTTTATCCGATATCAGCAAACCAGCCTTAAATATTGCAGAAAAAAATGCGAATGCCTTAAATGCGGACGTCCATATTCAACAGCAATCATTGCTTAATAGTCAACTCAAACCAGTCGACTATATATTTGCTAATTTGCCTTACGTTGACAAAAATTGGGACGTATCTCCAGAACTTCAATACGAACCAAAAATTGCGCTTTTCGCCGAAGATGAAGGATTGAAATTGATATTGCAATTGATCTCACAAGCACCACGATGTCTCACTCCAGAAGGCTTACTATTTATCGAGGCGGACCCTCAGCAACACAATAGAATAATTGACGAAGCCGTGAAAAATGGTTTTGTAAAAGAGAGAGTTCTCAATTACGTCCTAGTCCTGCGTTTCACTGGCGCCCAAGATTAAATTACTACAGAATTTAAGAACACTAGCATCACTAAGATAATTCCGGCTGTAAGAATCACCGGAGCGGATATGTCTGAAAATCGAATAGCTTTGTGTTTGTTGTAAGATTGGTAAGCTTTACTGGCGACGAGCGAGAATAGCAATAAGATTATTGTAACCTGTGAAACGCCGCCAAATAGTGATTTTCCGTAACTGTAAGTCCAATAATATGACAGCCAGCCCAGTTCAGCAAAGACGAGCCCCCAAATTGCCGAAAGTAAAACCGTTTGTTCTTCGTCATAGCTGTGCAAGAAATGGCGCGCAGAACTATAACCAATCAAGAACATCAGAATAACAACTACAGAAACTGGCCACTCGTATGACACCACCATCAGCGCGGTTACACCGACAAAAATAGCGATCAACGACTGCATGGCGACCTGCCAGCGCTTAGACATCGGCTTAATCACGACTAGCCAAATTGCATATAATACGGCCAAAGCTACGCGGAAATAAAACACCGACGTAGGTAGATACATCAAACCAACAACGCCAATTCCGACCGTTAAGTCAACCAAGTTAGCCTGGATGTTTGCCCACCAAAAACGCGGACGAACGGCAATTATGCGCCATTTGCTCAGCACAACAAGTGCTAACGCCGGAAATGGGGTCTGAAATGCTTGAGCAATGACAAGCAATGCAGCCGCCAAGCCAATATTTAAGACATAATAAACCAATTCGCTCCAAAACGTTCTTCGTTTAACAGTTTTCAGTAACTCCATAACTTACTCTATTATACCAAATTATGAGCCAGTTCCCACAACAACGATAAATTGTGCATCAACATTCAAATTATACTTCGAGGAATCTGATGAAACCGAGCCGTACAACTCCTTAAATTTATCTTTCGTGGCAGTTTTTTCTTTACCAGCTGGCAATTGATAAACTTGAGTCTTCCCCAGCTTTTCATTACCTGGAGCATTGCCGACATGAACAACTTTCATTCCTAATTCTGTCAATTTGTCCGCTTCTTTCTGCGCTGCACCAGCCACGCCGGAGCCATTCAAGACAGCAACTGTGGCTTTTTCCTTTGATAATGGCGTTGCGTAAATCTCAGACTTTATGTAAGCGCGAATGTCGTTATAATCATACAATCCCGCAGCCGGCTGGACTATGCTTGCGCCGCCTACCGTGCCAGTAGTCATAAGTACGTTGTTTTCATCCACAAAACTCAATCTGTGAATATCAGATTCTTTTATCTCTGAGCCAAGGTTCATAATTGTGCGGATTTCTTTCGTGTCAATGTTTGTGCGCAAGTTCTTACCCATCGCATCCATCAGAGACGTCACCTTACCAAAATCAGTCAGCGTTCCCGTGGAAGTAGCTTTGCTTTTCAGCGCCATAAGCACCAATTGCTGATTCTTCTCTCGGTCAAAGTTAGACTGTTCCAATCCGTAAGTTGGCGCCACCAAACCACGCGCTCGAGAGAACCACATCGCTTTTTCGCCGTCCATTTCGTGCTTGCCGTTAGTTAATTGCATATAGTGACCTGTTGGACATCGTTCGCGACGTTGCTGATAATTCAATTCCTTCGCTCGACACATCCAGTCCATACTTGGATCAAGGATTCCTCGTGGATCACGACTCTGTACGTCAACGGTAACTCCGCCGACCGCATTGACAGCATCACGAATCACCGCAGTATTAATATGCGCCACGTATTGAATATCCATACCGAATATATCGCCGATGAATTTCTTAGTTTTATCCATTCGTTCAGCTTCTGCCTGCGCGCTATCGCCATTATTTACGCAGCCAAAATATTCATTGATTTTACCAGCGTAACCAGAATTACACGCCATGCCAAATTTTACATACAAGTCACGCGGAATGCTGAACATATACGCGTCCTTCTTTGTCTGATTGACACTAAGAATCATCATCGAGTCAGTCAATGTCGCACCTGGATGATCCGGATCGTCATCTGTTGTACCTAAAATCAGCACATTACTTCGTCCATAAGCATCCTCTTTCAGCTTCTGCTGCGAAAACAACCCTAAGATTCCGCCGTTATGAAACACCGAGTTCATCGTCTGCCATAATTTTAATAGCAGCCAGCCCGCCACAATTGCAATAATAATTCCGATAATCGCAAGAATAATCCTGGTAATTAACTTTTTCTTACGCTTCTGCTTACGCTCCTGCCGAGGAGAAGGCATGGCGTTTTCATCAATCGCCGCCAACGATTCGCTAATATTCTGCTTTAATTTATTAGCAGAAGTTGGTTGCTGAATATTCCTTGTCGCATTATTCGATACTTGCGGACTATCTTCGTTACTACGATAATGCCCGAGCGTAGTCGTTTTTTTGCTAGTAATTTCCCCCAACGAAGTTCGCTGTGGTCGCTTGGCGACAAATCCGTCCATCGACTGTTTGCGTGGTTTCATATCTATTGATTATAACACACAAAACGCTTATAATTGAAACAATGGACGCTACTTTTATGGATCGTCATCCAAAATTACAAGATGGCCTGGGAATGGTCATTTTCGTTGTTGGCGTGGTGATTGGTACACTTTTATTGAACACTTTTGTATTTCAAACTTTCAATGTTGAAGGCGCCAGTATGGAAACAACTATGTACACCGGTGATCGCCTGATCGTCAATCGATTGCCCGTCACTAGCTCAAAATTGCAAAATAAATTATACCCCAAAGCGCGGACAAGTAATTGTGTTTAAGAATCCAAATTTCAATGCATCCACAGGTAAAGACGAGTACATCGTTAAGCGTGTAATTGCCTTTGCTGGTGAGCGAGTTACTGTGAAAAACGGCACCGTAACTGTTTACAATACAGAGAACCCCGACGGTTTTAACCCTGACACCTCAGTCAATAAAAATGAGCCAGGACAACCCACTTCTGGAGATGTCGATACGACCGTACCAGAAGGCACAATATTCGTTATGGGCGATCACCGCCAAGGAAGCTATTCTTGCGACTCTCGAAACTGCATGGGACCGATCCCCCTTTATGACATCGTTGGGCCAGTTAGTCTACGAATATTTCCATTCAATAAAATTCGCTCGTTCTAATAAAAATTATTTTTCGAGCAATTCTCTTATTCGTTCAAATTCAAGATTATCCTTAAACTTGATACTAATCTGACCAGCTCCACGGCCGTTTGTACGAATTTTCACACCTGTCCCAAATCGCTTTGAAAGACTTTCAACAGCATCTGCGTGAGGCATATCTGCTGGGCGGCGCTTGTTCTCGATTGGACTAGTCTTCGCCTGCTTCCATAAAGTAACAACCTGCTCGATCCGTCGTGCCGACCACTCCTCGCGAATAGCTCGCTCCATAATATCTTCCGCGGCGTCATCAGGCAAACCGATTAGAGGCCTTGCCTGCCCTTCATTTAATCGCCCCTCAAACAACGCCTGCTGCACAGACTTCGGCAATTTCAGTAGTCTCAACGTATTACTGACCGCACTTATAGATTTGCCGCCCAAACGCTTGCCAATTTCCTCCAGCGTCATATTGAATTGGTCGCGCAATTTCTGATAAGCAGTCGCAGTTTCAAGCGCATTCAAATCATGTCGTTGCAAGTTTTCAATCAAAGAGACCTCTAAGCGATTTTGGTCGCTCATACTCCTGACAATACACGGCACCTCTGTTAAATTCGCCCTATTTGCAGCACGCCAACGTCGCTCGCCCGCCACTATCAGATATTTATCGCCTTTTGGCGTCACAACAATTGGCTGAACCACACCATGCTCGCGCACCGATTCCGTCAACTCATTCAAAGCATTATCGTCAAAAAAGCGACGCGGCTGATCAGGATCTGGGACAACTTGATCAATAGCAATATCTCTCAAATGAGAAACTTTCACATCTTGTTGCGCGGTCGGATCAAACGTTTCATCAATCAAATTGGTTGGAATCAATGACCCAAAACCTCTGCCTAAACCTTTTTTCATCGTTCCACCCTCTCTATAATTTCTTTCGTTAGCGCCTTATAAGCCCGAGAACCTTTTGAAAAACGATCATACGCACCAACTGGCGCGCCATGACTAGGGGCTTCAGCCAAGCGAATATTTCTCGGAATACTATTCTTAAAAATCTTATCTGGGAAATATTTTTTAACCTCAGCATGAACTTGCCCGGATAATGTAGTCCTGGAGTCCATCATCGTCAGTAAAACACCCAATAATTCCAAAGGTGGATTAAGCCCCTTCTTTATCAATTTCATACTTTCCAAAAGCTGCCCCAATCCTTCCAATGCGTAAAATTCTGCCTGAACTGGAAGCAGCACATAATTAGCAGCAATCATACCGTTGACCGTCAACAGGCTCAGGCTCGGTGGACTATCAATAATAATATAATCGTAATCCGTCGCCTTTTGTAAAGCTTCTCGCAAGCGAACAAACCTTCCCTGCGCCTGTGCCAATTCCACTTCCGTATTCGCCAAATGAGGTGTAGCTGGAGCGATTGATAAGTTTTTATATTCCGTCGGCAATATGATATTAGCCAGGTCAATTTGTCGCATAATCACCTCTGATATTGTTGCGCCCAAATTCTGCTTATCTATTCCAAGTCCACTGGTAGCATTGCCCTGCGGATCAAAATCCACCAACAATGTTTTCTTGCCAGCTTTTGCCAAAAAATATGCTACGTTAATTGACGTCGTTGTTTTACCGACGCCACCTTTTTGATTTGTCACCGCAATGATTTTTGTCATTCGTTCCCCTTTTTACCTGCCTTAATTATAGCATGAGCAGAACATAAATAACAGACATCAAAAAACCGCTTCCTTTACGAAAGCGGCTCTTAGACTATTTGATTGACGTAATTTCAATCTTCGTGTACTTCTGGCGATGACCAGTTTCTTTGTGTACACGCTTCTTACTCTTGTAGCGGATAACGCGAAGCTTATCGCCCTTAACTTCCGCTTCTACGACCTTAGCCTTAACGCTAGAGCCTTTTACAGTTGGCGTACCAACCTTGATTTTATCACCATCAATCACTAAAAGTGCGTCGAGAGTGAGTTCTTTTGTGCCTTCAGGGAGGAGATCCACCAAGAGGGACTCTTTTTCGCTGACAAGATATTGTTTGCCAGAGATTTTTACGACTGCTTTCATTTCGTTCCTTAATTATTATGAATTAACTCTAATAATTCTATCAAAAACTAGCAATAAAATCAAGTACAGTTAGCAAGTAACGTTTTTCGCCATGGCGTTATTCGCCTTCAACCAACCACTCGGTGAGCCGCATTCCATATATTCGCCCTTAGCTTCGCCAACAACAATCACGCCGCCGCCATCAATGTACGCATTAATCGCGTCCGTTAGCTCAAACTCGCCTCTCTTAGGGTTCGCCGGCAAAGTTCGCGCCAACTCAAAAATCTCTTTGTTCAGGACGTAAAAACTTGAGTTGCTGAGATTACTTGGAGCTTCTTCCAATTTTGGCTTTTCAATTATTCGCACAAAATTGCCCTGATTATCAGTTTCAATAATTCCTGTTTGCGGAATAAATTCCTCTTCGACAGGATTGCCTAATAGCCCAGCCGACAATCCACGCGATTCCACCAACTCCGCTAAATCTGCCGCGTTTGAACCGTCGTCACCACGCCAAAAGAATTGATCGCCCATAATCACAAAGGCCGACTCGCCCTGTTCGATAAATTCGCTCGCCAGACCAACTGGAATACTTGTGCCGTAACCACCAGTTCCCGGCTGAGTTAAAAAATGTATTCGGACGTCGCGAAGTGGCGCCACCAGAGGTAATTTATCTTCTTTTCCCGCTCGACGCAGATAATCGTTCAATTGAATATTCGAACGATAATAGCTCTGCACTTGAGTGCTTTGTTCACCAACCACAAAGTAAATATCCTTCACGCCAGCGTGCACGACGTCTTGCACGATATAATCAATCACTGGCCTTGTACCGACCGGCAGCATACATTTTTCAATAGATTTGGTAATCGGCAACATTCGCGTGCCCCAGCCCGCAACCGGAATAATAGCTTTAGTAATCATAGAACCTCCTGCATTTTCAGCTCTTTGTGAGAGTAATTATACATCATCAATCGTCAAAGCTACCATCCGCACGAGACCAAAACTTGCGAATATCCTCTATGTCGTCGGCATCCAGACGAATCGCTTGCGACTCCTGCTGCTCTTTAACAATTTCCTCAGCAAGTCCGTCTGCCAGCGGGTCGATTGGCGAAAACCCTACTTTACTACCAAATAATTTGTTGAATAAATTTTGCATAACTTTTTTTATTTTTTTATCAATTAATAACTATATATTAGCATAAGTACGATTAAAAGTCAATAGAATATCCTCCCCGCTAAGAGGAGGATATTCTAATTTCACTTACTAGCCTTTAAGCTTTCCAGGGAAATTTCTACCAATTTACCCTCGATTTTGGCGTCATATTTTTCCGATTCTTTGACCACAGAATTCAATTCCACAGCGAGCGTTTCAGATTTAATGACATCGGCGAAAGCGTCAATAACTTGAGATGTTTCAGAATCGTCACTGGAGATACTCAGCACAATTCGATCATCTATCTGCAGACCAGCCTGCTTGCGTGCGCTTTGGACATGGCGAACGATTTCACGCATCAAGCCTTCGCGCTTTAGTTCAGGAGTGATTGTTAAGTCATAAACAACGCTCGGTTGCGCCGACTCAGACTCTGAATCTGCAACAATTTCGACAGATTTCACGTTCAATTCATCTTTAGCAATATCGATCAAGAACTGCGCAACTTCCGCTGGTGTATCCTGAGAAATAGTGTTGATAAGTTTCACAGACGCCAACGGCTGACGCACCTTAATTCCCTCCGATGCGCGCTTCGACAAGCCATCATTCACCGCAGTACGCAGTGCATTCATGTCGCGTAGCATTGAATTGTCTATTTCACCAGCCGGCAACCAATCTTTAAGATGAATCGACTCATTATCGCCCGTCAAATTATAGTACAATTCTTCCGCTAAGAATGGCGTAAACGGTGCTAGCATATAACTGAGTCGCACCAAAACATAATGGAGCGTGCGGTAAGCGTCATTTTTATCACCGTCATCTTCAGATTTCCAGAAGCGGCGGCGACTACGTCTGACATACCAGTTACTTGCGTCGTCTAAGAATGGCAAGATCGGCTTGGTTGCGTCCTGTAGATTGTAATTATCAAGACCTCGCTCTACCTCTGTTATCAATTGATGTAACCTCGACACAATCCAAATATCCAACGGATTTGTTAAATCATGAAGCGGATCTGATATATCGCCATTAAACTCCCAGCCGTCAACTTCAGCGTACATCGTGAAGAAGTCGTACATATTCCAGATCATGCCAAGCTTACGCGCCACGTCCATCACGTCCTTATCCGCCAAGGCAAAATTTTCGCCGTTTGTTAGTGGACTTGAAAGCATCAAGAATCGGAAACTGTCAGCCGAAGTCTTGTTCATCAACTCCATCGGATCGGTATAATTCTTCAGCTTCTTACTCATTTTTTTACCGTCGGCGGCATTGATAAATCCAGTACAAATCAAGTTCTTCCATGGGGATTTACCAAACAAAGCCACATTCACCGCCGTTAAGCTATAAAACCAGCCACGAGTTTGATCAATCGCCTCAATGATGAAATCGGCAGGAAAACTTGCTTCAAATTTTTCCTTGTTCTCAAATGGATAATGGAACTGAGCGAATGGCATCGAACCAGACTCAAACCAACAGTCCAAAACCTTACCAATATGATGCATTTCTGCGCCGTCGCACTCAAACGTAACGTCCATAACTTGCGGCAAATGGTAATCGTCCAACTTGCGGCCCGTAACTTCTTCAAATTCCGCAAAGCTACCAATCACCTTCACCACTTCCGTGCCATCAATTTTCATACCCTTCCACACTGGAATTGGTGTTGCCCAATAACGATCGCGGCTCAAATTCCAATCCGGCGCCTGCTCAATGATATTATGGAATCGTCCAGTCCTCAGATTGTCTGGCGTCCAGCTTGTCTGCTCGTTCGCCTCCAACATTTCCTTTTTCTGGCTCTGAATATCCATAAACCAACTTGGGTGAGCACGGTACATCAATTTCGTGCCGCATCGATGACAATGCGGATATTCGTGGCGAATATATTCAATTTTCAGCGCCCGACCTTCTTCCAATAAAGTCTTCGCTATCTCTTTATTCACCTCCCAGATATTGCGACCCAGCCACCTACCCTCTGTGTAATTTCCATCACCATCAACCAACGATAGCACTGGAACGTCATTTTTTCGGCACAATTCATAGTCATCCTCACCGTAAGCTGGCGCAATATGAACAATTCCCGTACCGTCCTCAGTCGTCACGAAATCGGCGTGAAGAATCTTATGCGCAGCCGGCCCACGATTTTCAAACAAAGGCTCAAATCGCTTACCCACCAATTCAGAACCTTTAATCGTCTTAACAATCGAATATTCCAGCGGCTGGTGTTTTTCATCCGTCATGACTTTCTCAACACGATCACTTGCAACGTAAAACTTTTTATCGCCGTACGCCACCAAAGAATAATCAACGTCTTGATTTACCGCCAAAACCATATTCGCCGGCAAAGTCCATGGCGTCGTCGTCCATGCAAGCAAATACTCATCTTCATCTTCCAGCTTAAAGTAGACAAACAAACTCGGATCAGTGTCTATTTGATAACTATTTTCCATAGCCACTTCACTCTTAGAAATCGGTGTTGCGTCCTTCGTACAATAGACTAAAATCTTTTCACCTTCGTAGATTTTGCCTTCTTCGTAAAGTCTCTTGAACGCCCACCAAACAGATTCCATGTAATTATTATCCATGGTTTTATAAGCGCCCTTAAACTCGACCCAACGACCAATTCGCTCAATCGTGTCTTCCCACTCGGTACCAGTTCGAACCATAGCCGCTCGACATTCCTTGACATAATCTGAAACGCTAATCTTCGTGCCAATCTCTTTTTTATTAGAAATGCCTAGCGTTTTTTCGACGTAAACCTCTGCCGGCAGTCCGTGACAATCCCAACCCCAACGGCGCTCAACTCGCTGACCTTTCATCGTGTGAAATCGTCCCATCGTATCCTTCACAGTACTGACCAACAAATGTCCGTGATGTGGCGTTCCCGTCAAAAACGGAGGACCGTCATAAAAAACCCAAGAATTATCAGCAGGACGCTGCGCGACCGACTTGTTAAATGTGCCATCCTCTTTCCATCGCTGCACCCAATCTTTCTCATATTCTGCAGCTCGACGACGTGTTCCGTGTTTGAATTTCATTATATTGCCTCCTTTATTTTTTAGATCTTCGACAATTATTTTCAATTAAAAATCACCTCTTTTGACTTCGAGAATCCGCTTAGGTGTTTTATGCGGACGGTACCATCTCGATTCCAAAAGAAGTGATTCTTTCAGCTCTTTATTTGCTATTTACGCAAGCTCACGGCAGGTTCTAATCTCGACTTTGTGCCGATTTCTTCCCGCAGACTTCACGGCTGATAACCGCTCATTTCACGCCAATTCAACATACGCGAAAACGCCCTACTGCTATTGTAGCGCGTTTTCATCAAAATCCCAAGAACTTTATTTAATTTCCAGACCGCCTAAAACACACTCACCCTTCAGATATAGAGTCTTTTTGGCAGAATCTTTAGGTAGAGTTTTATCATCAGTTCCACCCAAAAATCCGCGCACTTCGTTCTTAACAATCACATCGTCTGGCAAAGTAATATTAACGCCACCGCAAAATGTAAAAATTTCAATCACAGAACCGTCTTTAATCTTTGCTTGACGCAAATCCAAATCCACGCCGCCAAATGTGGCAACCAACGAACCGCCAGTATAATCGCCTTTTACAGCGTCTTCTTCACTCCAAAAACAAGAAATCTTCTCATTAGAAGCGCCGTCTTTATCCAGCTTTTTAGAACGCTTAACGCTCTTAGGACTAGTATTAAACATCATCGACAAACCAGCAGCAATCAAAACTACAGGCCAGAATACCCTCCAGATACTAACGTCAACTATTCCGTAAGAATTTAAGCCAATCAGAATGCCAATCACAACCAGTAATAATCCCCAAATCCACGCCGTTTTATTTCGATAATTGAATATATTTACCAGCCCAGACAACACAAATCCCGTAGCCCAAACCGTACCCCAGAAAATATCCCAGCTAATGTTAATAATTTCGAGATTCTTCAACAGCAAAACCCCGCCGAGCGCCACGATTACAATGCTCAAAAACGCTCTAATCAGAGAACTTTTCTTCATACGTCTATTCTATCACTTTTTTATAAACTTAACGTTTTTTAAATTGAACAGTTTTTTTGTTCCGTTTTGATTTTATGACAATTATCACTATCAAGATAATGAACAAAAGTATTCCACCGCCAATCATCATTAACGCTGTAGTTGATGGCCAGAAGAATAATTCTTTTGACTCGGCGGTTTTGGTGATTAGCTCATTTTGATCCTGACTAATTCCCCACTCGCCAGCCTTCTTTTTATAGGAAATCGACAGCTCTACCTTATATTTTCCGCCCCAAAACGGCGCCAAATTGCTATCATAATTAAACTGCCGCGTTTCATTCGCAATCGTTGCATTCACGCCACCGTTTTTATAGACAACATTCCCCATCGGGTCTTTCACGACCAGCTTTACGTCAACATCAGCCGACACATTGCCAGAATTTTTTAAGGCAATTTCATACAATTGACTACTGTTAGAGTTCTTAATGTTAAACTTCTCAATCGTCACATCACGGTGAATATCACCAGGAACGGTTATCGCCATACGGATAGCCTGACGGGTCTGAATTTGAATGCCACCAGCATTATTTGACGCCTGATTAACCTTCCGCTGAACAACCATGCATGCATTATGCTCGCCGACATCTGCTTTGCTTGGAACATTTACCGTAAAATCAACAAGCGTGTTCTCGTTCGCGCCAAGAGTCACCTCTTTTTTAGAGACAGAAACCCACTTGCCCGCACCAACTTTGTCCTCTGACTTCTCTTTGCAAGTCATATCACCAGTCGTCGTAACCGTACCATCAACCGAATAAACTTCAATCGTTTCTTCTTTATCAGACCCGTTTTGAACATACAATTGGTCAGGTTTCGAAGCGCCACCAGAAAGATTATAGATGAAAATTGAGCTTGTCCTGGGATTATCCGGATCAGGATTTGCTGGCCGACCGCCAATACCATTAGCAGACACCGACACAGGCAAAATCAGTCCTGCAATCATCGCCACTCCAATAACTTTACTCCACAATAAATTCTTCATACCCTCCTTAAAAAAACCTATTATGCTTATTATATCAATGTCGACATAAAAAGAATAGACACTCATCAGAATGTCTATTCTCGCTTAATACTCTGAGTCTACTAAAGAGCCGTAATCGTTTGAACCATTGGCAATACGTATGTACCTGCTGCCTGACCAGCTGGGATGGTTTGGGCTAATGAGGTATTAGTTATATATCCAGCCCATATTTTACTAGCAGTCGCTGAAGCGCTCATTAGTGTTACAGGACTAGTACCAGAAAAGGTCGTAGAAGCACCCTTGGTAATACCTGCAGCTGCACCAATTACAGGGGTAACTGTACCGCCAGATGGATTAACTGTTAGGCGACCTTCGTTAATGGTTCCATTGTATTTATACTGCTTTCCGCCGCCTGCAGACCAAACACCAGTTCCTGGGGTTACTACGTTTAGTGTCAACGTCCAGCCATTATCTGCGGCACCTGGGTTTTCGACATAAATTCGATTGTCGTTATCCCCAAAAACACCAGTTCCCGATCCTAATGAGGATGACACTGTCGTAGCGCCCATAGCGAATGTTGGATTATTAACTAAGGAATTCGTTGAATCACGGATATCAGTACTCAAAACTCCAGGATTAATTGTCTGAGATAGTTTAGAGTTAGCGGTAGTTGCAGCATTAGCAACAGAGGAATTCACCATATTATACAATCCCAATAGACCAACCACACCTACGCTCGCAACGATCAATAGTGTTAACTTTTTCATTTTTTCTCCTTACTTAATTGATTTAATTTATTACATTATAACTTATTATGCTTATTTTTTCATTTATCCCTCTTTTTCTGTTTTTTAACAATAAATAACATAATGAACGCCGCAACAATTACACCAATACTAGCAGCCATAATCATCCATAAATTAATTCCCGTATTAGCCAAAGCCTTACTTATCTCTTTAACAATCTTCGGAATACTAATAGCATCTTCAATGGTCTTTTCCACGGTCTTTTTCGGAGTAGTAAATGAAAAATCAGCAAACCGCACTACTTCCGCAGATGTAGCATTAGCCTTCAGTTTAGTCGTAACACGACCGTTATAGGTATATTCTGGAGCTGGCGGCATAAAATTATCACCTGGATGATTATTCTGCCAATTTGAAAAATCCAACACCCATATATTTCCGTTAACTTTAAGCTCGCTGTCCCGCCCCAAAACAAAAGTCCGACCACCAAGCTCAACCTTCAAATCGTGCTGACCCGTCGCGGGATTAGCTACCGTATGAACCGCGTCATAAACGCCATACACCAGCAGATCTTTCCCATTTACCAAATCAAACTTAGAGAATTTTGGCGGAAAAATCGGACAAATTGACTCATTCATCTGGCTACCTGTTTCCAGAGAATCGCGAGCACAATCAGTAATCACTTGCGACAAATTAGAATTAGCCGACGAGTTCGCAAAAGCCGAATAAGGGCTGCTCAAAGTAGCTAGTAATGTTATGACGATGAATAATTTTTTTACTCTATTTTTCATACTCAACCCTATTGCGCTGTTACCGTTAATGTCATTGGCAATTCATAAGTTCCTGGTTTTTGATATGCTGGAATAGTCTGGTTTAATCGAACGTTCTGTAGCAAAAATGCGCACCCCAATTGACCAGTTGACCCGCTGCTACTCATCAATGTAACACCGTTAGCCGTAGCAGTCCCTACCTTAAATTGAGAATCAACACCCTTTGATATTCCCGATGTTTGGCAAGTTGACCCGCTCAATGAACTACCCGAAGCTAAGACGGATGATGTGCCAAAATTGACAGACAGAAATCCCTGATCGCCATTAGTGCCGTTGAACATATACGATTCTGTACCAGCAGTTCGCTTCCATTTGGCGGTCGCGCCGTCAGATGCCGACAACACAACGCTCCACCCAGAGATGGTCTGTGTATTCGTCACTTCAATTTGCTTCGAGCTTGAGTTGGACAAGAGAGCGCTGGTGGCTACACTGCTGCTACTCATCATGGAATTATCAAACCTCGTACCAGTATCTGTAATTGTAGCGCCAGCATTATCCCTAAAACGAATGTCTAACGACCCAGGGGCGGTCTTAAACTCTGGATACATTGTGTAGCTATCAATACTAGATCCAGGAGCGACAGTCGTGTCGGTTGCTACGCGGACGCAATAATTTTCGTTCCTGTCGAGCCCTTTATCAACAAGCGCCAAATCCCACACGCCCACTTCGCCAGCAGATATTTTTGCGCATTCGTGAACGTTCCAGCCACTCCGCTTTTTCTCACCAGACTTTGAGGTCGAGAAGCTATAGCTCCTGATGGCAGTTCTGGATCAGTCGAGTTACTATTGATACTAGTGCCGTCAGCAGGACCACTCACAGAATAAGCAAGTTTTGATACTCCAGTCACGACTTGCCAATCTGAACTACTTACCGCCGAACAAGTTGCCGCGCTGCCTTTTTTAGCGTATTCGACGCGCAGCTTCATTGACGCAGATTCAACAGCCCCTCCTGGAGGCGCAATTAGCGTAGGGCGCGTGACAGGACTATTACTCGACTGGCCATTCCCTACCTGCCCCTTGTTATTATTACCCCAACAATACATCTCACCTGTACGTAAGGCGCATAAAAAGTCTTTACCTACATACATGGAAGTTTCACCAGAACTCGTAAATGGGACATTCACTTTTACGGGAGAGGGCAAATGTCCTGTAGCAGTCCCACTACCCATTTGACCATTAGAATTATCACCCCAACAATAAATTTCGCCAGTGTTTAATACTATACACGTAAATTCGCCGCCAGCGTAAATATTTTTAACAGTCTTTCCTCCAGAAAGGATAGTACTACCAAAAGGAACTTTTGAAGCAATATTTCTATAGCCAAATGCTGTATTACCCAACTGACCCTTGAAATTTTTTCCCCAACAATACACTTCTTGACCGCCAGAAATAACAGCACAGGCATGTGAATCACCAGCAGATATTGACTCAACTTTTTTTCCATTAAGACCTTTGACTGCAGTAGGATATTGAGTTTTACCAGTAGCAAGTCCTACTCCAGTCCTTCCCTTATCATTATACCCCCAGCAGAATGCTGTGCCTTCAACCGTCGAAGCGCACGTAAATTTATCTCCTGCAACAACCTGTTTAACCGATTCCGCCCCAAAGTTACTCATATTAACCGCTGTTGGCGTGTATGAAGGTAGGAATACGTCACGACCTAATTCTCCATTTATACCTTTACCCCAACAGTTCAATTTTCCCTCCGAGTTAAGCGAACAAGTATGTTCATTACCCGCAGCAATCTGAGAGATGACTGTAGTCGCGGTCTCTCTGACTGGATATGGAGCGTTGAGCTGAGTTATGCCACCATTCCCTAGTCTTCCATACGTACCATAGCCCCAGCAATAATCTTTATCGTCAGAAGCGATTGCACAAGTGTGATAATAACCAGTGGTAATCTGTTTGATGGTTTTCCCGTTGAGTACGTCTTGTGTATATACAGGCACTGGGGTTGTTGATGAATCAGTTGAATTAGTACCAAGAACTCCATACTGACCATTACCCCAACAATAAACACTATCATCCGACATAATGGCGCAATTATGCTCATTCCCGCTTCCGAACTCAGCTAATTTTTTAAAATATGGACTCTTATTCTGCAGCCCCACCCGCAGACGAAAATCAGCACCAACTTTTGGAAGCGTGGCGGCGGTGTTGGTATTTGCAAGCGGGCTGCCTGGATTAATACTATTGGACGATTCGTACAATCGATAAGAAACTTGTCCCACTTCAACCTGCTCGCCACCACTAGGAATAGTCGCACGACTTTGCTGAGAACTCAAAAACATAAATCCTAAAGCTACGCTAACGACAATAAAACCGCCAAGGATAAAAAATTTCTCGGCTTTACGGTCTTTTATTATCGATAACGTTCTATTATGTTCCATAGTGGTGGTATAAATTGAGCATAAATATACATCACAAATATACCATAAGCACTTTAAATAAAGCAAGCAAAATTAGAACAATTAGCTGCCGAATTTGGCGATTATCACGACAATTACCGCGACGACCAACGACACCACGGCAAGCGCATCATATCCGCCGCCAACAATCTTCTGTATATATCGACAAGAGATATTTTTCTGTAGAACATTGTAACGCGTCAAACCAAACATAATCATCAGCATTCCAAGATCTAAGGTCAAACACCACGGACAAAGCACACCAATTTCGACGTAGCTCATATAAAACATCCAAATAGCAAATATCATTCCGATGACAGCACCAGCCTGCGCCGCCTGCATAAACCACTTCGGGAACTTTGCTCCCGCCAACAACGCCACTGCAATTGTCACCATAACAGGCAAAGTCATCACGCCGATAAAACTATTTGGGAATCCTAAAATAGCCGCCGACCAATGATTCGCCACCGCCGAACAGCTCAGAGCCGAGCTAAAATCGCAACTTAATACAGCGTGAGAGTTTTTTGCTAATTCCAAGGCTTCAATAGATAATACGAATGACGCCAATAGCCCTAACCCACTACCGACAAGCATTATAAATGCCGCCAAATTTTGCTTTTTTTCAAATCCTCGTGGAATAACCAGTTTTTGATTTTTACTAAACATAAAAACTCACTTCGCTAATTGTTGGTAGCGGCAAGCCGCGCCAAAGGTTTTTGCAGTTGACCACTGTCGCTCAGCGCGATAATTGTTGGATACTCCACAATGTCATACACTTCGCAAAAAAATTATTACCTTCTGCAGAATCAGGACTCATCTCCTCTAAAACATGACCGGTTTGTCGACTAAAATCACGCAAAAAGTCTGCAACTTGGCGCGCATAATCGCTTTCCGAACGATAAATCACAACTACTCGCATTACAATTCCCGCTCGCCCTTACTGCGTCGCTTCGCTAAAATCTCCACAAAATCGTCCAACGTCTTAAACTCATAAAAAACGCTAGCAAAACGAACATACGCCACTTCATTACGTTTTTCTAATTCGTCCAAAACTTGATCGCCAATCTGTTTTGACGTAACTTCCGATTCACCCAACGCATATAAAGAGTCTTCAACTGCCGTAATGATATTATCGACTTCCTCGTCAGACTTAAAGAATTTTCCGACCGAACGGCGCGTCGAATTCGCCAATTTCACTCGGTCAAACAGCTCACGATCACCATTTTTCTTTATTACCGCCAGGTTTGGTTTTTCAACTCGCTCATACGTAGTAAATCGCTTGCCATCTGGAGTTTCTCTGCGACGTCGAATCGCGGCACCGTCAGAAACTTCGCGTGATTCAATAACGCGACTATTGCCGATATTAAACACCATTTTATCTACTCCTTGTTCTTCTTTCGTCGCCTCAGAAATGCCGGCGTATCATCCTCATCATCGTCAGCTTCAACGGTTGGATTTTCCCAAATATTAGTCTCTGGCTCAGTCGCAAAACTTTCGGCAGATTCTTCCTTATCCAACTCTAGGTCAATATTTTTAACCATTTCGTCATCAACTTCTGTTTCGGCAGATTTTGTATCGTCACCCACAGTCAAGCTAACTTCCTGCTGGCGGAATGTATCGCTATCAAATCCTGTCGCAATCACCGTAATGACCAGCTCGTCTTCCATTTCCGGCTTCAAAGTCGCGCCAAAAATAATGTTGGCGTTCGGACTAACAGCGCTAGTAATAATTTCTGCAGCTTCCTGGATTTCCGCCATACTCATATCGTAGCCACCAGTTACATTGAATAGCACACCCTTGGCGCCATCAATCGACACCTCAATTAGAGGACTTTCAATAGCTTGTTGCGCCGCCTGAACCGCTCGGTCATCACCACTCGCTCGCCCAATTCCCATCAAAGCTGAACCGGCATTACTCATAATTGCCTTAACATCGGCAAAGTCAAGATTAATCAAACCATGCTCAGTAATCAGTTCAGAAATACCTTGAACGCCTTGCCTTAAAACATCATCAGCAATTTTGAAAGTTTCCAACAGAGGAGTTCGGCGATCAATAGTTTGCAATAATCTGTCATTTGGAATAGTAATCAAGGTATCAACCTCGCGCCCCAAGTGAGAAATCGCCCAATCCGCATTAACTCGACGCTTTTCACCCTCAAAGCTAAACGGTCGAGTTGCCACGCCAACCACCAAAATGCCTAGTTCGCGCGCCACTTCTGCCACGACATAACCAGCACCAGAACCAGTTCCACCACCAGCACCAATCGTCACAAATACCATATCTGCGCCCTCTAAGGCTTCTCTAATTTCGTCACGAGATTCATTAGCTGCGGCCTCACCAACAGTAGGGTCGGCACCAGCACCCAAACCATTAGTTGCGTCACGACCAAGATGAATTTATGTCAGCCTTCGAATTGTGCAGCGCCTGAGCGTCCGTATTCATAGCAATAAATTGAACACCAGTTAGACCGGCGTCTTTCATTCGATTTATAGCTGAACCACCAGCGCCGCCGACACCGACGACTTTTATGCTGGCAAATGTTTGAACTTCACTTGGTTGTATTTGCGGCATATATTCCCTCTCTTAATCCTTACATAAAGTATATCATTTATTTAAATCTAGCGAAAATATTTTTAAGTAAACCGCCAGCTTTTTTAGTGACATCATTTGCACCAACTATCGGTTTTACCTGCTGCGAAATGCCCATAGAGTCGATCAACATCAGACCAACCGCAGCCGAAAATTCCGCGCCTTTTACTTCATCGCTAACTCCGCTATAGCCAGCCGGAACACCCAAGCGTGCCGCCACACTCAATTGATCTTTCGTGAACTCTACCATACCCTTGACTTTCGCCGCACCACCAACCAGCACAACGCCGCTCGGTAGCTTTCCTAATCGTCCAGCTCGCTTAAGCTCTTTAGCAATTGCTTCAAAGATCTCTTCATATCGCGCTTGAACTATTTCATCAATTTCCTCTTGGTTAAACTTATACGTCTGCTTTTCAATCTTCGTTTCAACTTCACCCAGAGCCTCGCCGCCAAATCTCGCATGTGCCAATTTAACAACTTCTGCAATTTCCGGATCCGTCCTGAGCCCAATAGCCAAATCGTTCGTTACATTCTGACCGCCCATTGGGATAACCGCCAGATGTTGCAAATCGCCCTCTTCGTAAATGGCAATTCCTGTAGTTGCTGCACCAAAATCAATCACCGCAACGCCATTTTCACGCTGACTTTCCGTAAGAACGGATTGAGCTGCCGCCAAAACCGACGGAACAACAGACACAGCCTCAACCTTAGCCATTTCCGCCGACTTCTGTAAATTAGTAATGTGTGGAACCAAACCAGACACGACATTCGCCCTAATTTCCAGACGCGCGCCAGTCATACCAATTGGATCTTTAATATTATCCTGACCATCCAGCCTATACGCGTGCGCAATAATATCTAAAATCTCTCTATTCTGTGGCACTTTTCCAGTTGTAGCAACTTCCTCCAGCCTCAATATGTCATCGTGCGTAACCTCATTATTAACGGTTCCAACGGTAATCATTCCGTCGGCTTTTGTACTCAATAAATGAGATCCGTTAATGCTCAATGTGGCTGCGTTAATCTGATGGCCGCTCATTCGCTCGGCTGGCTCCAAGGCCTTATCAATAGCCTCAGCTGGGCCGCTCAAATTCGTTACGGTTCCCTTTCGCATTCCGCTATTCGGCGCTTCGCCGACGCCAACAATTTTTGGCGCACCATTTTCTGCGTCAACATAACCAACGACACAGCGCACGTTTTTCGTGCCAATATCAATTCCTACCACATATCGAGATTGCTCCTGCATAAGCTCTATTATACAGGTTATGTCTATAATTTGGCAAGCGAATTAGCCTAAAGCTTTGTCAGAATCTCAGCGCCAGTTTCGGTAATCAATACCGTATGTTCAAAATGCGCGCCCAGGCTGCCGTCTTTCATACTAATTGTCCAGCCGTCGCTGTCGGTGATAATTTTTTCGCCACCCAAGCTTGCCATCGGTTCAATTGCAATTGTGTCGCCAGCGTGCAAAATCGGACCAGTTCCTCGCCTGCCGTAATTCGGAATTTCTGGCTCCATATGCATACTCAGCCCCACACCATGACCAACTAGTTCACGGATTATACCAAGTTTAGCCTTTTTCAGTACAGCTTCCACTCCCGCTGAAATATCGCCAACTCGCGTTCCATCGCCAGTTATCGCGTCAATTCCAGCGTATAAACTCTGTTCTGTTGCATGCAATAAATGCTTCTTCGCGCCCTTAGGCTCTTCATCGACAACCATAGTAAAAGCGCTATCCGTCTTCATTCCACGATAGCCAATTACCAAATCGAAACTGACTACGTCGCCCTTTTCAAAAACATATTCGGTCGGTAAAGAATGCACTAATTGCTCGTTCGTCGATATACAAATCACTCCCGGGAATTTCACTTCGTCCGTAAGATAAGTCGCCTCTGCACCAAAATCTTTAATTCGCTTGGCTACAAAATCATTAGCGTCCAACTCACTCATTCCAGCTGTTACGGATTTTTTCAATTCATCATAAATTGTCGCAAGCATCTTGCCGCACTCGCGCATATCTTTCATCTGTTGCAGCGTTTTTTCTCCGGTGATCAATTGACTCATTTTACACCCTCAACAATGCCGCGACTGACCAGCTCTCTCTCGATTTCATCATGAACTTGCCCGACAGTTCCAACGCCGCTCATATGAATAATTGGAACACCGTTTTCATTTAGATAATCCAAAATTGGGTAAATTTCACCTCGATAAATACTGAGTCGCTTGTCGATTGCTTCAGGCGTGTCGTCAACTCGACCGCGAACCCTCAAACGCTCCAGAATTTCATCGCGCGGAACTTCCAGCACAATCACCAACTTAACATCTTTTCCGTGATGTGAACGCGACTCAATCAGCCATTTAGCCTGTTCTAATTGTCTTGGATAACCATCCAGAATTACGCCATTAATATCCTTAGCTTTTTTAAGAGCCTCGCCCATCAAACCGTTGATAGTTTCCATCGGTACCAGTTCGCCAGATTGCATACGATGAATCAATTCACCATCGTGAGTATCGCGCAACAGCTGCCCGGCACTAAGCCAACGCCAACCGTGTCGTGCCGCTAAAATCTGCCCCTGCACACTCTTACCAGCACCCGCCGGCCCAAAAAATACAATCATTTTTTCCTCCTATTTTGTGAGTTTTTCTTTAACAATTTTTGCCACCAACGCGCCATCCGCAGCATTGCCGACTTTACTTTTTACCGCGCCAATAACTTGTCCCATTTTTCTGAATTGAGACGTCGTCCATACCCGCAATAACTTCTTCTACAATCTTTGAGATTTCTGCCTCGCCAAGTTGCTCTGGCAAAAATTCTCGTAAAATTTCCGCTTCTTTTTCTTCAGGTTCCGCCAACTCCGCACGGTCATTCTTTCGATATAAATCCGCACTTTCGACGCGCTTTTTCACTTCTCGAGCAACAACTTTTTTTCAATTTCAGTATCATCCAAGCCGTCTTCTCGCTTGCCCAAAGAAACTTCTTCGTTTAAGATTGCTGCCTTTAGATTACGCAAAACATCACCACGAAAACGATCGCCGCTCAATAGAGCGGCTTTCATTTCACTAGTAATGCGCTCTTTTAGCGCAGACATTAACGCACCCCTAGGCGCATTTTTACCGTTTTTTCAGCTCGTCGCTCGCGGCGAATAATAGCTTTTTTACGACGCTCGGTCTTTGAAATTGGTTTTTCAAAACGCATAACGCTCTTAGCGCGAGCCAAAACACCGCTTTGCAAAACCCTGCGGTTGAAACGACGAATGATATTTTCGTTCGCTTCCTTCTGATCTTTACGTGTTACTTGTACCATACTGCAAACATTATAACAGATAGGAAAGTATTTGCCAACTAGGTTTAGTTAAGGTCGCCTTAAATAATCTTGAAATCCACTTCTTGGCTACCGTTAACATCTATTGCCGATATAACATACGCCTCGCGTATTGGGTAGAGCTCTCCATCTGGAAATTTCTTAAGTACTGGGCACGTGAACTCATACGACTTATGACTTCTATCCGCATCCACAACACACCTCGTTCTTGACAAGTCTATAAACACCTCCTCAGGTACGGAATGCTCTTCTACAGACATTTCTCCTCCGTCATCTAGGAATGCTGTTGCTATAAGCCTTTTTGTATTAATTTTAACTGGAATAGACTCATAACTATGTGCAGCCATTTCTTGTATAGCTTTTGCGAATTCGTCCCAAGAACCAAATGGAACGCTCCCTAATAAGACAGCCTCTTTACTAATGGTAGTTTTTTTAAGCTCTTCAGTCGCTTCCATGGCTAAAGTGCCCATTGTTCGCAGCTCACCTTCCGTCAAACCTTCTCTACGTCCAACTTCAGTAGAATTTTCATAGTTTCTCATATTACCACAACTCCTAAAATCACCCTCTACTTAAAAAGTATTACTACACTATAATACACCACTATATAAGTAATGAAACTATTACACCTAAGTCAAATGCAATAATCGCCCCTCAACAGATCGCATCCCCTGCCATTCATTTACAGTCGGCTGGAACCAGACGGACACTTCGTCGCCTACCTCACGGAAAAACTCTTCTGGCGCGTTAAAAGCCAACATCTGCAGCGCAACGTCATTCTTATCACGCAAGGTCAATTTCACGTGTTGCCCATCCGCACCCATTCTCCTCACACTCAAAACCGTCGCTTTGGTTATTTTCAATACAGGCTCCGCGTTACCATTGCCGAATGGCTCCATCTTCGCCAAATTATCAATCAGCTCCTCATTAATTTCCGAAAAATCGTCAATCTCAACATCAGCTCTCGGCAGTAGATACAATTCTTGATTTTTCAATTGCAATGAGTCATAAAACTCATTCACTCGTCGTCTAAAATCGTCGATTCTCTCGGTCGCCAGCGTCACGCCCGCCGCCGCTCCGTGACCACCACCTTTAATAATGATGTCGTCAGCTGCACGAACCGCATCGGCCGCGGAAAAATCACCAAAACTTCGCGCCGAACCCGTAGCCTCATCGCCACGCTCGCCAATTATAAAAACTGGCTTTTTATACTTCTCAACCAATTTCGACGCCACAATACCAATAACTCCGTGATTCCAATTTCCGCTATTCACCACCAAAACTCGATCATCAGCCATATTGTCCGCCTGCTGGCAAGCTTCGTCAAAAATCTCATCCTGAATACTGCGACGCTTAATATTTAATTCTTCCAGCTTTTCGCTAGCTTCCAATGCTTCCAAACCATCACTCGCCGTCAGCATATCCAGAGCATATTGCGCCGTTTCCAGCCTGCCCGCCGCATTCATTCGTGGACCCAAGCCAAATCCCAAATGCCTAGCATTAACCTTTTCCGGCTCAATTCCCGCCACCGACATCAACGCCTTCAAACCAGGACGCCTCTGCTTTTTCAAAACCTCCAAGCCCCAATAGACATTCGCTCTATTTTCATCCGCCAACGTAACTATGTCGCAAACCGTCCCTAGCGCCACCAGATCCAATAGCCACTTCTCGTAACCATCTGGCAATCCGTCCAGTTCGGTTTGTAGAGCCTGCACCAGCTTGAACGCCACGCCCGCACCACATAAATCGCGGAATGGATATTTATGACCAGGAAACTTCGGGTTAACCGCAGCAACACTCGGCGGTGGAGTCTCAGCAACATTATGGTGATCAGTCACCACCGTATCAATCCCTAAACTCGACGCATATTCAATTTCCGCATGACATAAACTTCCCGTATCAACCGTGACAATCAAATCCGCACCCATATTTCGCACCTTATCAACGGCGCCCATCGTCATTCCGTAACCCTCAACAAACCGATTCGGAATAAACGCACCAACTTCCTTAAAGCCAAACTTGCCAAACGCATCCAACAAAATCGCCGTTGCACTCAGCCCGTCAATATCGTAATCGCCATAAATGACAATTTTTTCACCCTCAGCGTGCGCCTTTTTCAAGCGGTCCACCGCTTTTTTCATATCTGGCAATAAAAACGGATCGTGCTTTACTGACATGTAATTCGGATGTAAAAATTCCTCACGCGCCTTACGCGTAGTCAAGCCTCGAGCCGATAAAATTTCCTCAAATAATGTCATTAGTCTTTATCAGCCATGCCGCGCTTTGATCGCGCTGAATATTGCTGAGATTTAATCACCATACTTTGCAATTCCTTAAAAATTGGGAATTGTTTATTAGTGAAATACGTACGTGAGTTACCTTGCTTTTCACTCTGCAAAAATCCAACCTTTTCTAGTCGTTTCAATTCTCGTTGAATATTTCCAGGATCTTCCTTAATTAGCTTTGCTAATCCGCGAACATGTGTGTGAAAATCAGGATACTTAGCGTATACTACTACAATTTTTCGCCGCACCCTAGATGTAATAAAAACGTCTAACATAACCTCCCTAACGCATCTTTCTTAATTAAAGTTTATCACAATTTTACAACACCCGACAAGTTTTTTATTTCCAATTCAAAATAACCTGGTTAATTTTCGCTATCGTTTCCTCTTTAGACGGCAATGTATTATCCTCATAATAATGATTTAATCCCATAAAATTCTCCTTCACGTCCAAAATATGCATTTCATCAACCGTCATATGCAATTTATCCACCGCCGCTACGCCACAAAACGGCACCGCAATCACCAATTTCTCAATCCGAACAGACTTCAGAAAACTCAAAGCCACGTCCAAAACCGATAAATCATCACCAAAACCATCACTCGCTAAAATCACCACCCGATCCTTCAGCATATCCTTATCAATAATTCCACCATCGCCCAAAAGCCTATTCATTTTCTGATGAGCCTCACGCTTTTTTTCTTCCAGATAACCGTGAAATTCACTAGTATATTCATTGATTTCACCGTCAGAAAATTGACTATTATACGTAAATTGCCCAGACTGCGACATCGCCCCGATGCTTAAACTTTCCCCAGGAATCTCAATCCCCTCGCTAAGCAGCATCATGAGGACACAGTGAAGCTTCACTGCAATTTGCTCACCAATCAGCACGCCACCTTCGCCAATTGCAACCACTGCGCAGTTTTCATAGCGATACTTTTCCAGTACTTGATCAGCCAGAATTGCCCCAGCCTGCGAACGACTCTCAAAATACATATGCTTATTTTAGCATTTTTTTCGCGATATAATATAAACATGCATTACTATTTGGTTTCGCCAACAAGAATCGTCCGCGCCGACGCAAGTTCGTTTACGTATTCTTCAGAGGAAAGACTGCCGACCGGAACGATTGTTGCTATAGAAATCGGCAAAATCAATGCTATTGGCGTAGTCCTACAAGAAGTTCGCCAACCAGATTTTGAAGTCAAGCCAATTAGTAAAATCGTTGAAGAATATCCCTTGCCAATCGAACTCGTTCAAACCGCCATATGGATGAGTAAATATTACGCTACACACCAAGCGACCGTCTGGCAAGCAATTTTACCCAGCGGATTATCCAAAAAACGTCGCTCAATTAACCAGTCCGCCCCAGTTAATCCAGCAGAAAATCGAACAAAAAATGTATTCACAGATGAGCAAAAATCAGCCCTCCAGACCATCGAAAATCTCCATTCTGGAACGGCACTTTTACACGGCGTAACTGGCTCAGGAAAAACCCTAGTGTATATAGAATCCGCAAAACAAACCTTAAAAGAAGAGCGATCATCAATAATTTTAGTCCCCGAAATCGCCCTAACCTCGCAACTGGTTGCTGAGTTTTCCGCTCATCTACCAAATGTCATAGTCACCCATTCCAAACAAACCGAAGCTCAACGATATGCAATATGGAAAAGAGTCATCAGCTCAAACGATCCAGTAGTAATCATCGGCCCGCGGTCTGCTCTTTTCATGCCCGTGCAACAGCTCGGACTTGTGGTGATTGATGAGTGTCACGAACCAAGTTTCAAACAAGAGCAGTCCCCCTCGATATTCAGCCCTTCGCGTCGCCTCAGTTCTTACGAATCAACATCGTGGCAAACTAATTCTAGGTAGCGCCACTCCAGCAATCGCCGACTATTACGTTGCAAAAAAATCAAACACGCCAATCATTACAATGACAAAACCAGCAAGACCAGACACCGTTCGCCCCAACGTGACGCTGGTCGACATGACAAAGCGCAACAATTTTACTCAACATCAATTTCTCTCTGACTCACTTCTGAAATCTATAAACACAGCATTATCAAAAAATGAGCAAGTTCTTATTTTTCACAATCGACGCGGCACAGCATCAATCACATTATGCGACAACTGCGGCTGGCAGGCCGGCTGCCCACGCTGTTTTATTCCGCTCACCCTGCACGCGGATAGTCATAAATTGTCATGCCACATTTGCGGTTTTTCGACCAAAGTTCCTACTAGTTGCCCTGAATGTAAAAACGCCGATATCATTCATAAAGGTATCGGAACTAAGCGAATTGAAGACGAATTACAGAGGTTATTCCCGAACAAAAAAATTGCTCGATTTGATAAAGACACCGATTTGAAAGCCACTGTAGACGAGCGTTACGATGAACTGA
>BNJU01005231.1_pt1 | contig 108540 bp, 149 predicted proteins | sample 8539281 | NCBI WGS metagenome assembly BNJU01 (sample SAMD00202456, study PRJDB9452) | human saliva metagenome | isolation source: human saliva | place: Japan
TTCATTGCTGTCCCGTCTCGTAATTAGCCATTTTTTTGGTTTTTGCCAGTCTCGTTTGGTCGTCTTTAACCCTGACTGGCGTGACGTGTACTGCTGACGCGGCGCGCCAATTTCAATAACAGATGACTGGTGGCAGACCTGTCTTGCGCGCTGCCTGCTCTTTGCTTTTCAGCCATACTTATTCCTTTGCTTATTTTTAAAAACTATACATTATTATAATGTTTTTAGCAAAATCAAGTTTTCACCGTAAAATACAGAGTTTTGAAAAATGCCTATTTTTTATAACGTTTATCATTAGTACAGAAATATAAATGATTACCATCACGAAAGAACAACCAGTCTATTCTCATCAACTATATCTACTCATCTCTTCGGCATTACAAATCACCTGGTGGTTTACGCTTTTGTGAATTTGATGACATTTTCATCAGCCAGCCGCCGTTTTGTTCGATAGCATCCCTGTCGGTATCGGCCGGTAGCTCCAATTTGGCGCGAAGCTTTGCCGTTGACCTGCAACCACGATGGTCATCGTGCGTTACGCGTATGGTATTTCATCCCATTTTCGGCCAGTGATTAACGATGGTATCAGTGTGGTCCAATTCATGCCATTAACTCGCGATGTGCGGTGCAAATGGTGCTAAAATTTGGCAGCAGACCTCCAGGGTAAAACCGCCATGTTTGACGCTGTGCCATGTGATTCTTTGAACTTGTATAGACCATTGACCATTTCATCATCGCCGCCACTGCCGGATATTGAATTTTTCTTGTCTCGATATCGCGGGGTGACTTTCTGATAGTGAGGTGAGTGATGCGCAATAGTCAGAAAATCAGTTGATGACGATGGGTCGCCAAGGAAGGTCAGTGATTACATCATCTCCTCCTACAGAGGCTGTGGAACGTTCGCGAAGAGCGGACGTTCCAGCCGAACGCTCACAGACATCTCCGGTGAGATGTGAGTGAAGAGTGTCCTGGGCGGAGGACGGTGATGTATCCGCAACCAAACCCTGTACCAAATTCACACCCCGGTCTAGAACCGATACGTCCCCGGCACCCCGCGCGATCCCCAGGTGCATCCATCATCATACGGCGCGATAAACATCCGTCAAACACGCAACGCATCAGCCCCGTAACCAGAGTCCATAACTCCATCGGATCGATAAATATTGCCCTAGATTTGGACATTTTGGCTTCATCTGGCGCTGCGATGGTAGCGTTATACATCATCCGCTTGAACGGTTTCCGGCGTCGGCTACTCAGACCGAGTTTATAGAAAAAGCGCATCCAAAAACGACTATGGCAGCCGGTGTGCTGCCGTACGATCGGCACCATTGTAATAGATCCACCGGCATCCAGTGGTTAACGCGCGTGGATCCCAGCGCCTCGGCGTCACGTGTGCAGGTCAAGATATGCAGGAAATACTTAACCCCGAGCAGAGCATAGCCGTCCAGCGTGTCAGTTTCAGCGTCGGCCTTCATGCGCACTGTCGCCCCGCTGGCTGTGCTCTGCAATCGGCCGCGGTTTTACCGGTCTCACTCATCAGCCCAAACGCGCGCAATCATCAGCTTGCAGCCGGGACCTGCGCATGGCTACCTACCCAAGTTGGTTTGAAAGTTCTGTACCTCTGGGCAAAATCGCACTGCGCACTCGCCACAGCTGATTGGCCTGAGAACCATCAACATGCACCACTCGAATTAGCGCACAGTACCCGCTGACGAAGAATCAGCGGTCACGCACTTTGTGTAGTGGTTTTACCGCGACTGATCCCTGCTGTTTCAGCCATGCTAGCGATTTTGCTCATGGCATCTACTACGCGTACCGTCGAATTGCCGCGAATTGACTGGTCACTTCACCAGTGTAGCACGACGTCTGCCGAATCCTTCAGGCTTGTCGCCACTGGAACAATTGGCAAATCAAATTTTCTCGCAGCAAAGGCAGTCGCGTTCATCATGCGCTGGCACCGCCATAATCGCGCGTGCGCGCACCACCGAGGATGTAATCCGCCACCCAAATTGTACTTTCGGCCATTGACTGGATTGATAGCACAGCTACCAGTGAAAATACGCCGGTTTTATCTTTTATTTTCGGCGTCTGCAACGTCAGACTTCGCTGCGCCGCTTGAATGTGATGCTTCGACTTTAGCACGCGTCGGCATTAACTAGCTGAGACACCACGGATAGCCTGGCGCTGGCGCCACACTACGCGTCCAAACAGCGTATCAGGGGCGGTGAAAACAGTTATAACGTCGTCGTAGTTTCAACTGCTAAACTCAACTCTCCGCACTGATTGACCGAACAATCCAATTTTTCTGCATAGTTTTCGATTCATTTCCGTCCAGCTCTAGGTCGCGGTCTCCAAAAATCTCATCAGCATAAGCCGTAATGCGGAAAAACCACCGCTTTGAGGTTGCGCTTTGGTGACGGGGTTGCCTGGCAGCCAACATTTGCCGCCCTCAACTTGCTCGTTAGCTCTAATCAGTGCTGTCAGTATCGCACCACCATTGCGGCTGCTCCTTTGTACGCCAGATCGTGCTTGTACCAGCTGCGTAAAATCCACTGAGTCTAATACTCAGGGTCGGCGGTGGAAATTTCTTTTGACCAATCATAACGAGCCGAGGCGTTTCAGCTGCTCCCTCAAAATGAACCTTATGCGTGACGTGATACACCGTGGCGTTTTACCAATCCTGATAGCGTAATTTTTCACCGGCAAACCGTGCTGTCCCAACCAATTGATGATAAGTATTATATCCCTGTTGGCGCTTCAGGCGCGCTTAATGTCGGCAACTGAAACGTACCGTCGATGTGAATACCCGCGCCAGTGATGCCAGGAAGCATACTGAGACTGTAGTACTTTGGATGCGTTGTATCGCTAAGATCAGTGACATACGTGCCGTCAGCCTCCCATTTACTTTGGGCCATCCTCAATTTCGTCGGATTATATCAGTTTCCTACCTCGTAATTATATCAAAGAACCCGCCTCAAAAACGGAGTCTCTTGACGTACGCACATTTCTTGTATGCAGATTGAGACACTGAAGATCTAGATATACGCCCTTGAATACCTTCAACAACTGATTTCAGGCCAGCAGCATTGGACGGATATCAATAGATTCGGTTTTATTCGTATCATATCCAGCGATAAAGTTCGCCGACGAATCGCTGCCATTCCCTTTAATCCTCAACTGCTTTAGCGCATGCGAATTGACATCAGCCCAAATTTTAATGTGCCGTTAGACTTGCCTGTTTTATTTTGCTGGGCTCTTATTGTGACGGACGTCTTTAGTGCACTTTTTAATATCTTTGCCAATTGACGTATTTTCTAGGCTTTCGAAAAACTCCTTTTGCCTCAGCTACAGCTTCATCGCTATTTAAATCCATCTCAAAGCCGCGACCGCCATTATGATCGTCAATTTTGTATCTTTTATAATTAGAAACTGTTTTGCTATATATATATCAGCAAACCTCTTTTCGCCTCACTGTCATTTTGCAGTTTTTAACAATCTCGCTCGAGCATTTAATATCGGTATTATTGTTGGCAATATCTTCCAGCCGTCGTCTTTAGCCATTTACCATCAATTTTGACACCTTCTCCTCAAGCCACGATATAATTTGCTTTTTAACAGCTTCACTTGCTGCTTAACGACGGGCTGGCTTCGTACGTCGAGCTGAGTATATTAGTGTCCATCGCCGCTAACCACACTCACCAAACCGCACGCTGTTTAGCTTAATGTAAATCGTACCATCCTGATCAGTAACAACAGCAGCCTTCAAATTAACAGTTTTTGGAAACGTTCTTAAGAGTTATTGCCCTCAATCGCTCGGTTTTAGTTTTCGGCGAGTCGTAGCAGATTTTGATATTTTAATTCAATTTTACTGTCATTATTAGCAATCACTGTCATCTTGCCGTTTACGACCGCCTTTTAGTCGTCTGGTATTGACCACAGCATCAGTTACTACCTTCTGCGATTCTGCCACCATAAGAAATACAATAGCGCGGCAGCAATGGCTAAAAATTAAAATTAGTACACCGAAACAATACCGACAATCAGCCCAACTTTTCTTCGGCTTTTAGCGCTGCATCACCATAGGCGGATGTACCGCAGACACAGATGAAGCGGCTGGCTGTGACTTCGACAATCGATCCAGACGGGACTACCTGTGCTTTTGTCTGTTTACTTATCCACATCCTCTCTATTTAAGCACTTTATACTATAGCAAATTACCTCTTTTAAATTGCGAGAGAAAATTGATTTTTCCTGGCAATCCACTGCGGTGTTTGGCGTACCAACTTTTTCTCATCCTCAGTACTATGAAGATTTATTTTTATAGCCTCTCTAACCACACTCTCGCCGCTAGAACCCTTGAATAAAGCAATGCCTTTCAGGTTTTAATTTATCGCGAACAAATGCTCCGGCTTCAATTGCATTACGGCATTCTTTTTACCTGGCAGCCTTTCGGCGGGCAGCTGGCGCCAAATACATATTCGCTTTTTCGCCAACCGTAACAACCCAATCCAGCAGCTCCGTGCTGCAATGCGACCCAAATCAGCATGAGCCTGTTCAAAAATGCCGCGCAGCCCGTTCATATTACCCCAATACAGCAATCCGCTGCGGCGTTTCCATCTTATATAACGATTGTAAAGCTGCCAATGCTGTTAACGGCGTTGAACTTAGCTGTCATCCAGCAGCCACGTATTATCCGCACCGCGGAGCAAATTCATTCTTCCTGGCAGCGGACGCAAGCTTTTCCACGCCTTTTTAATATTATCCTCGCTTTCGCCTGTAGCATAACCAACGGCTGCTGCTACAATTGCCGGATCGGATATTATGCTCGCCAATCAGCTAATATCAACTTCAAGCCATCGGTATTTTCCGGCGACATAATAAAACCATGATGTCTGTCCTCCAAAGATTACGATCATCAAAATTATACCCGCCACCGGATCGCCGCCATATGTCGTAATATTAGGATTCGTCAAAAACCCGCAAACGCCCATCGATATCGTCGCGGTTAATCATTGCCATCCGCGAAAAAGTTTGCTAATGAAATCATCTCGTTTGCTACTCTTCCAGAGAATGCTCAACCTGCATACGTCCGTTTGTTACAGAAGTTGCAATAGTAATATCGGGAATTATATAACCCTAAACCACCTATTATAGCTAGTTCCTTTGCGGATTAAATTCTGAACAATTAGCTGAACCGCCGAGTTTTCTGTTTTAATATATATATCTGCGCCGCAGCCTCAAAACCACCCAAAATATCCTTTTTCCGGCATATTTATACCCATTAGCTGCAATAGAACGTCAGCCTAGGTCCTGCGCCTCTTCGTTAAGCCTGATATTAAATTGCTGCGCCAAAACTGTACCCATGGCATTTCGCGCTAGCCTTTACCGGCGCTACCTGTAACGGCAATTATTTTTATACCGGGATGAGTCGCGAAAAATTCTCGCACCAATTCCGCCAGCTTTTCTTCTTCTTTTGAAAATTATAACAACCAATTACATCATACCATAAGCGGGCATGAAAGAGCTGCTACGCGCTCCACCCGGGGCATGTTTGAAACGTGTTTGTCTTTCGAATTGTGCTATAGAGATGCCCCTATGCGTACCAGCTCACGATCAATTATGCACCATCCAGTAAAAACACAAGCACATTACTATGAAATCAATCAGGTAAACTTTCCTTACTAACTACTCTCGCTAGTAGGACCGCGAAACCGCACATAATCGACGGAATGCCAGAAATCGTCGACGGATCTACGATATTGACAAACGTTGTCGGCACCATAAACAAGATATAGCCAATCATTAATGAGTATAGAGATCGGCGAATATTTTTTACAGCAGCTTTACTCTGGATGTAAGCGTATACAATAGCAATAATCAACAAACCATAGTAGTATCCCGCATAAATCGGATAAAATTCATCGCGATTCTCAAAAGATTACGTAATTGCTAAGCAGGCGCCAGCTTTTACGCCGTCAGCTTCCAATAAAAAAATAACCGACAACAGTGCTGCCAAAATATAACCTAGAACCGGAATCCAGCGCCTTTATCGCCAGAAAGTTGATAAATCAGATGAATACCCAGAGGCGGCAGCATAGTAATCGCCACATAACCAAGCTTCGCCCAGCCTAGGGCTATCAAGAAAAATCGTACCTTCGCAAACATTATACTCAGCCCACTGAAACAGCGCCAAACAGATGAGCAGCGCCATAGCAATCCTTGTCACAGCGTTTAGCTTATAGCGCCAAAACGTATAAATTGCCAAAAGTAATTTCAATCGCCAGCGTTGCAGCATCACCGGCGGCGAAAAGCAGTAAAGCTTTCGGCTTCTTAAACTTATTCATACGATGAATTATACACCATTGCGATAGCTAATCGTTGTCGCGAGCAGTAAACCATTCGCCAAATTTCTGCCAATGCTGAAAAATGAGAAGGGTTAATCTCCGCACCATCATGACGGAGCGCAAACTCTTCAGCAATTGTTAACCCGCCGCTATCCTCCATTGATACAACCCTGATTCATTGACGTTCCTTCGCCGCGCGGCTCGTTTATAAACACGCCTGTTTGATCATATATAAACAGCTTTGATTGTTCGCCATCAAAATACGCCACGACGTCATGCAATATAATTCTCCGATCATTTTTATCTTTCATCAAAGCCAGAAAATCTTCAGCCGTAAACCAGCCAACAACATCTTTCATATAACCGCCCGGAAAGCCGCCGAGTACTGGAATTTCCCAGCTGCTATCGTTAACAACAACCGGCTGGCCTGCTTTTTCATACGCCGACTTAACTTTCGCTTCGGTAATTTTCAGCGGATCATGATGCTGGATTTCATCAATGTTAGTTTGTAGCGGCTCGACAACAATCCCATAGCCTTTTCAGAACCGACTTGGCTTCTTCGAGTTTGTGCGGATTGCCAGTAGCAAATGTAATTAGTTTAGACATAAGATTATTATAGCACCTCTTATTTCAGACTCTCTTATCACAACGTAGCGAGAAATCGGCGAACACTATCAATTGGTTTAAATAAGCGGTACGTTTCAGCGTCCTCATCCGGCGTTAATTCGGCGCGAGTTTTACCGCCATAACCATCCGGGCAAAATATTTTATCCCAGCCAAAACCGCCATCGCCTACGGGATGTTCAGAGATAGCGCCATGAAGTTCAGCGCGAAACAACCTGACCCTGCTCGCCGTCGTAGTAGCCGAATACACACGCCGCCACCGCCGATCGGTCGTCAAAAGCCATCAAGCATCCGGCAAAGATTCTCTAAACCGTTCGGCGCCTCGACAAAACTTGATAAACGGACCCTGGCAGTCCGCCCAATACTGTAAACTCAGCGCCACATCCTCAACCAAAACCGGACATTTGGCGATTTTATACGCCTGACGCACCTTATGCTCAACAACCTCCTCCAGGCTAGTTGATTGAATTTCTGTTAAATCAACCGCCCGATGTTTCAGCGGTAGGCACAGCATGCGCGATAAGTAATCTGCTTTGTGCTGATTGCCGGTGATAAAAGTGATTGTCTTCATCACGCTTACGCCTTAATTTTCAGAGTTTATTTTCTGAAATCGCGGCACAGGTTTCCGTCTCAGTACCACTGTTTCCGCAAACATACTGGCAGGGCGGGCGAATAATTCATATTCATTCTCATGGAGAGGTCGGTAAATCACCAGGAGCTCTTCCGTCTCAGTTTCTAACGCCAGGCCGATCACCCTCGTATAGTTTGCCCGATTTGCTATGCGTTTGTACGTACCCTTGCTGATTTTTCGCGCAACGGCTCCGTTCTTTACTGCCCGCAGCTTCTTCGCGATACTTCCCTCGGCTGAGCGCGGAAGATTTCCACCCATTTACCATCATCCGTCAGGTCGTGATATTTAACGTAATGTCGTTTGTCAAAGCCTCCTTTATCCTGCTTTTTACGCGCCATTTCTCTTGACTTGCTCTGTAGAAAAAGCCAAAAATCCTGGCGCAGCGCGTCAACAACTTCCCTGCAAATCAGCCAGCTCTTTGAGCGATTCATCACGCTGATTATCGCCCAGTGGAATTTCATCTGCCTCCTCATGAACCTTGCGGAGCAGCTCACTGCGAAATTCTTGCTTATCTAATATACGGTACTCGTATGTAAAACTTCTTCGTCATCCAGACACTTTTTCACGACTTTATCGCGAACTAGTTTTTGTAAATAAAATCGAATCATGCTTATTTCTCCTTATCCTCTTATCATGTTTAATGTCTTTGTTCGTCATCAATTTTGGTGCCGTATTGCTCAGCTTTTTCAATTTACTGGCACCAACTTTACCGCCGGCTACCAAATATGTTGTATCTTTTGCAACAGCGGTTTGGAAGGTGCCACCGAGCTTACGGATTTTTCAGCAGCAGCGTCGCGCCCCATCGACTCGCAGAGTGCCGGTGATAACAAAACTTGGCCAGCCAGGCGGTCAGATTTTTGGCTAAACTGCGGCGTCACACCCAAAGTCAGCAAATTTTTCGAGCAGCTCACATTATCTTCATCGGCGAACCACGCCACAATTGATTCGGCAATCACTTTCGCCCACACCATCCACTTCGCGCAGCTTATCAATGGTCGCGCGAGACATAGCCTCAAGACTCTCAAAGTGGTTTGCGAGGTCAATCGCCGTCTGCGAGCCAACATGCCGAATGCCAAGGCCAAACAAAAATCGCTCCAATGCTGGCTGTTTTTGGCAGCAATGGCATCGATGAGCTTTTTGTGCAGAAATCTCAGCGAAACGCTCTAACTGCAGCAAATCGTCTTTCGTCAACCGGTAAACTATCCGCCAAGTCATTAACCAGCCCAGCCTCGACCAGCGCCTCGACATTTTTCTCGCCCAGCGTGTCGATATCCAGCGCGCCTTGAGGCAAAAGTGCTGCCAACGCGCGCCTCAAAATCAGCGAGCCGCTCAAACCCTTGACGCGGTAGACCGCCCTCGCCCTGCTGGCCGCACAAATTCTAGCTCTGGATATTGGCGTGCCAATTCGCCAGGTAATCAATCGGCTTTAGAATCTGCCGGCCGCAATTCTTTCAGTACGGTTTGCACCTGCGGAATAATATCGCCCGCCTTGAAAATCACCACCGTGTCGCCGCGACGCACATCCAGCCGAGCAATTTTCGTCAGCGTTATGCAGACCAGCATGCTGCACCGTCGTACCGGCCACCACCACTGGTCAAATACCAGCACTGGCGTGGCCGCACCAGTTCGACCGATGGAAATAATGATATCGTGGACGATGGTTGTAGCCCGCTCGGCAGCATATTTTGTAGCGACCGCGCCGCGCGGATTTTTCCTGACCAGCCTGAGACTTTCATACAACGTTCGATCATTAATCTTAATCACCAGACCGTCAGTATTAAACGGCAACCGTGCCGCTTGTCATCCCATTCGTTAACGTGAAGTTCATCACGTCAGCAAAGTAGTAAAAACGCTCGCCTGCTGATTGCGAGTAATCCTAGAGCAGTCAACGCCTCGTAAGCAAAAGCTATTGGTCGGCACTTCAGCTTCGTTATCACGCAGTACATCGTAGCCGCGAAAATACAGCGGCCGCGCCGCCACCAAAGACGGATCATGCTGGCGGATTGTCCCTGCCGCCAAATTGCGCGGATTAGCAAATTCTGGCTGCCCCAAGGCTTTTTGTCTCGTTTAGCGCCGCGAAATCGCGCTTCAGCATCACAATCTCACCGCGAATCTCCGTCCGTCCGCGCAAAAATTGTTCAAAGCCTAGCGCCTCATGTAGCCGCAACGGCACGTTTTTAATAGTCCGCACATTGTTCGTCACATCCTCGCCGATAAAACTATCGCCGCGCGTCACTGCCTGGGTCAACACGCCATCAATATAAATCAACGCGCATGCCAAGCCATCCATCTTAATATCGGTAAAAATTCATGCTTATGTCCCGGCATTAGCTTATCAGTACGCTCAATCCAGGCTTCGATTTCGCCTTATCAAACACATCATTCAGACTAACCATTCGCCGCTCGTGACGAACTTTTTGAAAACCTTCAAGCAGCTTGTTGCCAACCCCGCTGCGTTGGGCTATCTGGCGTAATCCACTCTGGATGCGCTGCTTCTATGCTCTTTTTGTTCTATCATCAAGCTTATCGTAGACGCATCACTGACGCTTGGCTGGTCAAGCGCATAGTATTCGTAGCTGTATTGATTGAGCAGTTTTTAGCTCGTCAACCTTCGTTGGCTTTACTGTCACTTCAACAACTTTCCTATCAAAATGTATAGACATAGGCAGTAATTATCACAATCGTGATATACACCAGCATTAGTCCGACAACTGACACAATCGGCATCCAGTCAAGGACCGGTAAAGCACTCTTTAGCACACTCGTCTATCATAATAGTTGGCATCAGACCACGACCCACATCAACGCGATAATTACAAAGCCCCAAGACAACCGGAATAGTATTCGAACACGACGGCCCGTCACTATATCTCCAGCTAGCCGTAACGCTCCGGAACGGATACATTCCAGGAAGCGTAACAATAATCATCGCGAACAACGTTGATAAGATCCAAAAAGCAGACAGCGTAATAACTAAAATTGACGCACCGCCTGCCAGCATTAAAATAATCGTCTGGCTTTAGCATACCTGAGGCAGAAAGGGCGCCATAAATACAACAGCAGCTGCAGCCGGAATAAGCTGAATTAACAACACAAGGATCAGCACCATTAAAGCAATTACCGGCGAACCAGAGCTATACAAACCGTCGCGCATTTTTCGGTTTCTTTCCAGCGGAGATAGCCCGCACTAGCCAAACCGCCGAAAGCCACGCAAACAAACCAATCAGAACATTAGCCGCTTTGCTGCGAAGGACTAGTGGCAGACGAGCCAGTTGTGTAATTAATCACTACGCCAGAAAAATATTCCCAATTGTTGTAAAAAGCCATTAAACCCATTATCCTTCATCTCATTCATAGCATCTTTTAGCTGCTGGTAGGTATTTTGTGACATAGCGTTTGAAAGCAAAAAGGCCAAAGACGTAAATACTAAGACTAACGCAAAAACGTTTTCTTTATTTTTCCATAACATCGTAAAAACCTGCTTTGTAAAAGACAAGTACCCGAAGCTTTAATTGTCGCCGATAATCACGCCGCTTAGACAAACGGAAACTGCGATGCGGGCGGCGCGCCAAAAATCTCGCTGCCGCTGACTCAGTTTACTAAAAATCTCTTTAAATCTAGACCAGAACTTTTTCTCTTGGCGCTGGCTTTTACCTGAGATTTAATCGTCTCTTTGTTAACTTGTTTCTTAGATTTCTTTGTTGTCATAATTACATCTTGCGGCGTTATTCCTTAATCTAGTAACCGATCCTCTAGCGGCGGTGGAAGCTAAATAACTTTGAGAAAAACCAGGCTTTCAGCGGATTGTTCATGAACAAATTGGCAGTTGAAGAGCTTTTGCTTTCGCATTGGCTTCGCCGTATTGCCGCAACTCTCCAGCGCGCTTGCCAAGCCTTCAGTATCGCGCGTTAATAATACCCCCTGAGGCATCCGCCAGTACTCGCGCTGCCGGCTGACTGCCAGCTGAGTAATTGTTGCCAAAATCGGCGCTAAAATAACCACCACTAATCCAAGAGCATAGATAATTGGATTGACGTCTCTATCGCGATCATCGCCATAAAAACATCATCCTTAATGCCAAATCTGCAAACAAACCAATTGCACTCACCAGACCAAAAAGCAATCATACTGACGCGAATATCGTAATTACGCACATGACTCATCTCATGCGCCATCACCGCCTCCAGCTCGCGCTTATCCATAATTTCTAGCAGTCCAGTAGTCGCACCGACAATAGCGTGCTTTGGATCGCGTCCTGTCGCAAAGGCATTTGGCGCTGGATCGTCAATAATATACTTTCGGCATGGGCATGCCAGAAGTAATCGCCAGATTTTTCCACCACTCGCCACAATTCTGGCGCATCCTTTTTCAATTTCCTGCGCGCCAGTCATCGCCATAGCTAATTTACCAGCGATAAAATACTGCAGCCAAGCATATAGCATTGCACAGCCAAAAACTATTACCGCCAAATAATAGTTATCAGTTGCCGCGCCGACAAATACGCCGATAACGCCGATAATCGCCACAAACACTGCCATGATTAACACGGTGTTTCGCTTATTATGAGAAATTGCACTATACATATATTCATTATACTAAAACCGCCCGCCGAAAAACAGGCGAGCGGCTTAGTTCATGCAAAGATTATCCTACTTTTAGAATTTTAATCAACTGGATTTTCTCAACGCTTGCTCGATCGGCAACTTCAAAGAATTCCTTAGCCTGGAAAATCCAAAACATGCCAGCGACAATATTTGCCGGGAATGTTTGAACTTCGTATTCAAATCGCGGACACCGCCATTATAGAATCGGCGCGACGCCTGGATCTATCCCCTGTATCGACTAACTCTTGCTGCAGTTGTAAGAAGTTCCTCATTAGCCTTCAATTCTGGATATGCTCAGCGACAGCGAATAAGCTTTTTAGCGCACCTTCCAGCATATTCTCTGCCTGAGCAGTATCAGCCACGCCTTTGGCATCCATACTAGCCGAGCGCGCCTCAGTCACTTTTTCAAATACTTTTTTCATGCGTAGCATATCCCTAACCGAGTTGACTAAGTTTGGAATCAAGTCAGTCCGGCGCTTGAGTTGCACAGTGATATCGCTCCACGCTTCCTCTCCACGCGGTTGCGCAGCGTTACTAAACTATTATATGTGCTGATAAAGAATCCTATCACCAGCAAGATGATGACACCGATTACTACTACACGTTATTGCATAGCCCCATTGACAAATCTCCTTATGGTTTACATATTCATTATACTACGTACATTTTTGGTGCGCAAGGCGGGAATCGAACCCGCACGACTTTTTGGTCAAGGGATTTTAAGTCCCTCGCGTCTACCAATTCCCGCCACTGCGCTGATTTTTTATTTACACGCCAGAATTTTACCAACCAGCGCTGCTTGTATTATACTATATTCATGAAGCAAATTGTAATAATTCACGGCGGGTCAAGTTTTAATAGTTATGAAAATTACTTGGATAGTCTAAAAATAGCCCCTCCATTACGAACGATTGCTTTGGGCGCAAAAATGGCGCGAATGGCTGGCGCAAACCACAACTGGCTACATGATGTATTACTCGCCAAATTTCCCAAAACAAACAGAATGCGCAGTACGAAGAATGGAAAATATATTTCGAAAAATTATTGCCGCTACTCGACAGCGACGTTCAGTTGGTTGGCTATAGCCTGGGCGCAATGTTTTTGGCGAAATATTTACACAACATCACTTGTCTGCCAGTCCGACGGCTGGTATTAGTGTCGCCGTGCTATGACGACGAATCAGTTGGAAGATTTAGGCAGTTTTCGAGTAACGAGTGCTACTGGTTTAGAAAAATCAGCAAGGGAAATTCATTTATTTCACAGCAAAGACGACCCGGTGGTGCCCCTTTTACTGAACTTGCCAAATTTCAGCGTGATTTACCGACCTCCAAGGTGCATATTTTAAAGACCGCAAACCACTTTTTCCAACCAACTTTTCCAGAATTGAAAGAACTGCTTGAAAAATAATAAAAACGCCCAATACCCAGGCGTTTTCATATTCACTCTGAGGCACGTACGAGAGTCGAACTCGTCTAAAAGGTTTTGCAGACCTCTGCGAACTGCCCGCCAACGCGCGCCACTTCACTCATTATATCAAATTACAGCTGCTCTTGAACATCTCTGTAAAATTCGCCGCATTTAGCAATCAACTCGCTGCACGCCCCCTGCTCGACAATTCGACCATCTTTCATAAAGTAAATCACATCAGCTCACCGTACTCGCCGATGACCGATAGCAATGATGGTTTTGTCTTTGCTTAAACAAGTGGCGAAAAATTCGCGCCTCAGCTGCCGCATCAACAGCACTCAGTCGGTCTCGTCCAAAATAACGATTGGCGCATCGCGGTAAAATTGCGCGCCAACGCCAGCTGCTGCTATTGCCCGCGCCCGACAAGTCCACACCCTTTGTCATCACTATCATCCGTCATCCATTTGTCAACATAGCTATCCCCGTCCTTTGGTAATTTCTTCACAAAAATTATCAGCCTCTGCCTGCTTCAGTGCAGTCGTCAGCCTCTCTCGATCAAGCTCACGAGAGACATCACCGTACCACATTTTGCATGTCGTCGCAAAATCATAGCGAATGAAGCTTTGGCTCAGCACAGCCAATTGTCGATGCCAATCAGCCATATTTACCGCGCAAGATTTCGCCCATCAATCAAAAATTCGCCACTGGTCGGCTGATACAGCCCTCGTCAATAATTTCACCAGCGTGGTTTTGCCTGCGCTGTCTCACCGACAATCGCCACATGCTGGCTGCGCTTAATATCCAGTGACAAACCTTGAGTACTAAAGTTTCGCTGCCTGGATAATGAAATCTGACATTACGCACCGTAATTGATTTGTCCATGCTAAGAGGCAGGCTGCGGTATCAGCTAACGGCAATTCCATGAACCGCTGATAATCGACCATATTTACCACTTCCTCGTCGATAGAATTATATGTCGAAATCAGGCTATCAACACCACTGATAATCCGGCTCACCATTTGCTGTACCAAACGAACTGCACGATTGGCTGGCGATGAGCGATAATCTCCAGCGTCACCCACACCAGCGCCGCTACTTCCGCAACCGCTTGCAGCACCTCGCCGCCAAATCGCAGCCATAAAATCACGCTCATATTTAATCATTTGCAGCTGATCTTTTGATCTCGCAAAGGCAGCCCTCTGCCAGCAAAATGTTTGATAACACCGTACAGTCCTCAACTCGGCAATATCTTCAGGTCGGCTGATCGCGTACCAATCCACCCACATGCGCCGCCTGATATTAGTATTTTGCGCCAATCACTTTGACGTCAAACGAGACAGAGCGAAATTGAATAATGCCACTGGGGATACTAGCGGCAACAAGTGCAAGCCCAACCACCAACCAACTGATGAAATAATCCATAACCCAACTACCAACGAGACGATATTTGTAGCGATGTTAGTCAGCCGCGAAAATAGATACGAGAATGAACTGGCAAACGTCTCGCCCGATCAAACATATCAACTCGTCGCTGGATCACTCGTAACGCCAAAAATCCAGTCCGTGCAGCCGCGTAAACATCTGATCATTGATGCTCGATTCTAGTTGAGCATCAATCGCTCAAAACATGACTGCACAATTCCCCAAAAACTCGCGATCACACCCAAGTATCACCGTAATAACCACATAAGCAAACAACGCCGCGGATCACCGCCAGTGTTCTCGGCTAGCGCAGTCGTTGTCAGCGCTGCAAAATACGTCGTCGCGAGCGGCAACAACGCCGTCAGTATCGCGCCAACTGCTTGGATAAAAATAGAGTGCAGCGGTGATGTCCGCCAAATTGCTACCATAACATTAACCAGCGTTTTAACAATCCGACGGGTTTGAGGGCTCATCATTTTCTGGACGAATTTGTCATGGTAATCAAAATAATTCTGTTTGGTGCGAGCAGAGACTTGAACTTCCACGAACTTGCGTTCACTAGCCCTCAAGCTAGCGCGTCTACCAATTCCGCCACGCCCGCACGATAAAGCACAAAACTTACAAAGTACTGTTTTTGATCTCAGAAAACTGATACATCTGTGCTCATAGTCATTATACTTAATTTACGGTGTTTTGTAAACCTGAGTTTTATTACCGACCAATATGTGACATCCGTATATCTATCTACCGCACTAACTAAACTGGCATCCTCCGTCAAAGCCTTAGCCGAATTCAAATGAATATAATCAATTTTTCGTCTGATATAATGCAATTGCCGGGATGTCTTGTTGCCAAATTGAGTAAATTTACCATACCCATCCATGCGCTGTCTCTTGATAGCTTTTGAGCGCCCGCTTGCCAGAGCATCGTCTGCTACTGCATTATTATAGTTTGAGAAATTCAGTCCGCCGCTAGTAGCCTGAGACGAGTGCCAATAAGCATATACATCCGGATCGCCCCCATAGCTAACTCAGCAAATTAGCACATCAAAATTACGGGGCAGCAGCATTCTGAAGAATACTGCGAGACATCATTAACGTCAACAATCTTTACATCAGTAGCAATATTTGAGCTCCTTCTGCCATATCTCCGCCAACTTTTTCGCAAGTTTTTCATAATTTTCATTTTTGGCGCAACAATATTTAACGTTAATTTCTGATTATCTTTTTGTCTAACGCCACCTATAACCTTCCATCCCTGCAGCGTCCAATAGCCCTTGGCATTTTAACGTTATATCCTTTAGGCTTTACCTTTTCATCCAGAAAACTATAAGCACTGGGCCGTTCATCTCTCAGTTTCAGACGACAACAGCTTTCGCATCTCTGACACGTTAATACTCAAAAGCATGCCTGACGTACTGGTTTTGATTGCAAGTACTGACTGTCGAATTAAATAGTGCGTACACGCCATTATTTATAGTATGCGGCTCTGAAGAGTACGTATTTTTTATCTCATCCGATTGGTTATTATACACAAGCTCCGGCGTTCCAGTTATTTCGCGCGTTCGCAAGCTTTTTACAATATCGTTTTGTGATGGATAAACATACAGCTGGAATCTTTCCAATTTTGGCGTACCGCCATAATAATTGTCGTTCGCGACAGTATATAAAATTTTTCTTTACTGCCATCTGATGTAACATTCTGCAGCATCCTAAAAGCAAATGGCCCGCTCGTCACTGGCGATTTGCCAAACGGATGTTCGCGTAACTCCGAAGGTCTTACGCCTCTCAGAACATGCTCAGGTAATACTGGAAAAGTTAAGGCGTGCACAAATGGAGCATACGATGAAGGCAAAATAAATTTAACAGTAAGTTCGTCAATCTTCTCAAACTTTATTGACTGCCAACCAGAAATTTCCGCTCTGGTCTCTGGACTCGCCAACAATCTCAAAGTAAATACTACGTCCGCAGCTGTTATATTTTTACCGTCAGACCATCTCAAATCTTTTTCTTAACTTAACTATATATTCGGTCTCCTTCTGATTAACTGTCATACTTTCGGCTAAGTCGCTTTTTATATTTCCAGTCGTGTCGTATTTATACAAACCGGCAAACAGAAGCTTCGCAGCAGAGCGCTCAGCGCTTGTCTTGGCAAATATTGATTTAGGTCTCTAACGGTCCGAGAACGCCATCAGAATACGAGCCGCCGAAGTATACGTCGTAATCATGAGCATCTTTGGACGCAGCCCATTGCGCTGCACTGACACCAATCATCAACATTACTAAAATAATCCAACCAGACACGTTGCGCCGCACGCTAGATAGCCTATCTAATCGCGAAGTCAGCAAACTTACGAGCATGCCGCAAACTGCCCCTGCTCTAATTTTTGCAAACGTTTATTAACAACTTTACTGGAAAAACTCAGCCGAGTAAACTGATTCCAAGAAGACCCCTCTCGAACTCAAAACTATTCTCCTATTTTTGTAGTCCCGGCAAAATCATGCTTGCTAAAATGGACAACACAAAAAGTAACTGCAAAGATGATCGTTACATCAAATAAGTTCTTATCAAAAACCGCGCCGCGTTGTAAATAATTCTCCAGATGCGCTGAAACCAGCACCCAAACTATCTCGCGCTGCTGCAATAAAATTGCTGCAATCATTAAAGCCGCCGAACCCAGCGTAATATAAGGTAAAATTGTATCTATTGCCATAATAATTAATCACTCTTCGCTGTAAAAACCAGCGCGCTACTTATTATATAGTTTACCAGACTAAGTATAATTCCAGCAAGAATTGAGTTAGCAAACGTCATGGAAAGCCTGCGCAATCGCTAACGAAATATAGACCATCAGACCGTTAACAACCAAAGTAAATAAGCCTAGCGTTAACAAAAATCGCTGGCAAGGCAAGAATAGTAATAACTGGTTTTAAAAACAGTATTTACCAACGAAAAATCAACCCTGCCAGCACAAAAGTCCAGACTGATGTCAATCCCTGAGATCTCACTACCGAACAGTCGAATTGCTACCAAATACCCACTGAATTTAAGATCCAACGCAGTAAAAAGTTGCTGATTGCCTCTTCATATCACCGTCTATTATACTACAAAATGAAAACTTCCACTACTCTATGGAGTTGTTGGACAAGAGGCTCTTTTCGGCCTTTGCCTTCTGTACTGAGCCAGCGCATTTTAATATTACTCTTCTCGGCTTCTATGCAGAATTTTTGAAGAACTTGCCCATTTCACAGATATACCAGTACTCACCCTATAAGATTTTGGTATAGTTGTTGGATAGGTATTATTGAAATTTAATTCCTGTTTCATGGCGCTGGCTGCTGAACTTAAATCTGATGATAGCGCCGTTTCAATAGTACTTGACCGCCAAGATGCATAGCCAAATATAGCAATACCCGCCAAAATAGCAATCACTACAATGACTATCATTAACTCAACAATGGTAAAATCCATTCTTTTTCATGTCTTCACTATATCACATCGCTATGTTTTAAGAACATCCCTCAAAAAGCGGCAACTGTTTTGGCTTTTTGCTCGCCGATAGCCATAGATACCCTTGGATGCTAGCTCTGGACACGCCTGTTACGCTACCAAATTTTCTTATCAATTTTCGCCGTGTTTTTGGCCCCACGCCAGGAATTTCCTCCAACTGATTTTTCGTTTGCTGCTGACGCTGAGCGCCGTGTAGTAGCTCACCGCAAAGCGGTGCGACTCGTCGCGGATGCGCTGGAACAATTTAACGATGTCGGTTGCCGCGAGAGCATTGTCTTCTGCCTCGGGTATCTTTATCGATTCTGCTCAATGCTAGCTCGTAAGTTTTTGAATGCGAGCCGGCGTTGCGCTGACTCGCGGTAAATTCACATATAAACATCGCCGTCTTCGTGAATAGCGATGTCTACCCGTGGCTGCGACTGAATATACTCAATGAACGCCGTATCAATCTGCGAACCAATTTTATGTATCAGCAACTCTTCCTCGCGCTTGGCGATGCTGATAATCGGCACGGTGACACCACGCTCATCGCGCGCTTTGATGGCCGCCGCTAACTGACCTTTACCGCCGTCAATCAGCAGCAGATCAGACGACCCCAGCTTTTTAGATTACGCTCGCTCAGCCGGCGAAAAATCGTCTGATGGATATTACCCGGTGTCATCATTTTTCTCACTGACTTTGAATTTACGGTACTCGCCCGGTCGCTCGCGCCATTGGTAAATACCACCATACTGGCAACAACGTGCCGCCCGCTCATATGCGAAATATCATAACCTTCAATGCGTGCTGGGATATCTTTTTAGGCCCAATAATCTTGCCAAATCAGCCAGCGCCTTGTCCCTCTAGAAATATCCAAAAACTCTTTGTCGCCAAAACAAACCCGCCGCTGCAACTCCTGCATGGCGCGCAGCTGATTGCGAAGATCCGCCGCCCGCTCAAAAATCATGCAGCCCAGCTGCCGCTTTTTCATGTCGCGCTCCAACTCGGCGGCAATGGCTTTACGATTGCCCTTGATGTAGCTGATGAGCTTTGCGTAAATTGACTTTGTAGGCGGCTGGTCCATCACTCAGCCGCGGACTCAAACCCAAATCTTCATCCAATTTCGACTGCCCCGGCCGGCGCTGCCTGGTCAAATAGGGAAACATCCGCCGCAGATATCGCAAGGCTTTTTTCAAAGGCAAAAGCCATTATAGAACGGGCCAAAATATTCCGCACCATCATCCGCAGGATTGCGCGTAAAACTGACGGTCGGCCACTCGCTTTTCATGTCGATTCGCACATACATCTGCGATTTATCATCGCGCAGCAGTACGTTGTAACGCGGCATATAACGTTTGACCATTTCGCTTTCAAGAACAAGGCATCAACTTCGCCTCGGTCTCGATCCAATCAGTATCAGCAATTTCCGCCACCAACGCCATGGTTTTATTGTCCCGCCCGCGCGAATCCTGAAAATATTGGCGCACACGATTTTTCAGCACCGCCGCCTTGCCCACATAAATAATCTCGCCGCTAGCAGACTTGTGAAAATAGACACCGGGAGTGCGCGGTAGGGTTTTAAGTTTTTGCTGTAGGTGTGTATTCACGGATACTATTATAGCTTATCCAGACAATCAAACCCTACGAACAGCACGACTTAGCACACCTTCTAGTGGACCTTGAGCAAATTCTACAAACTGTGGTTGATTTTTCAACAAGCGACAAAAAGTCAGCCCTTACTCCAAAGAAGCCCAGTTTTTCTAGCTGCAGCAACTTTTTATATTGTTCCCTAAATGCACGATATTGACCGCGATATTCTGCCGGAATATCTGAAATTTTTGCGGTTTGGCGTAATAATTTTACTAATTTACCGACCTTTTCTCTATCTTTTCGGACGCCAGCCGGTGATTGAACGACACCCGTACGCTCCTAGTTGAGCAACTGGATTAGGTACAGCACATACCGTCTCGTCACCTCTCTTGACAAGCCACTGCTCAAGACTCTCTACAGGAATTTCCGTCTCGATACCACCCAGACGCCAGTATAGATGGCCTTCACTATCAACATAGCGGTCACCAGAAAAGTCAAACCTACCGTGAACATTTTCCTCGTATGGACTAAGCTCAAGGTTGAAATTACTAGTTTATCGCCAACGATACCAGAGATTTTTCTGTTGATATGCTTTAGCAGTAGCCTTACTGGTACTTTTTACCAAGGCGTCAAGATCTCGCACTGTACCATTATCGCGCCGACACGACATATATGCGTCGCTAGACAGATAGACTGTACGATTATCCCAATCAATTTCATCAGCATTGATAAGCGCCTGCGATCCGACACCACCAACAACGATATACGGAACTTTGAGATCTTCCATTTTACCATGAAAGTTGCGTTCCGAAGCAGTGAGTAGACATTTTCTGAAGTTTTACCCATAATACGAACCTTTCTACCTATTGTAAATCATTTACATTAGCTACTTTTAACAAATATTTTTCCAAAACTCGCTCCACTCCGGCGCATTCTTCTCGCGGAAATAATGGCGTGAAAAATCAACCATAATTTGCTGGCGGTTTTCTGCCTCTATTCGTCCTGGCTCGGTCAGCATCAAGTCTTTCAGTTTCAGCAGCTTTTCAAAAAAGTGATTGATGAAGCCGTCGGTATCGTGGGTATTGCCGTCAGCGTTATATTCGTGCGCCGCCAGATTAACATTCGGCCAAACCGCGGGGTCAAAAAAATCCGCCCGCCGTGATGGCAAGCATAGACCAGCGCCCGTTCAATACCGACCGCACCAATAGCATCGCACATGTCGGCGTCAGACACCAGCCGCCCAGCCAGCCGCTGCGGTTGCCTCGCCGTTCAAGCGTTTACTATAGCCGATCGACGCAACATTTTCCAATACCGCTCTGCGCAAATCTTTCAGCCACACTTTTGCTTCTGTCATAATATTTACTGCGTTCGTCAATTTCTCCGCCTGTGCCTTACCGACTAGTTTGTAGTCGTCGACGTCATGCAGCCAAGCCGTCAGCAGCACTTCTTGCAGATCTACTGATTCGCTGCATTCGCTAGCAAAACGCTCTGCCAGCAGCGCAACTCGCTCGACGTGATCGTCAGCGTGTCCTGAGGTATCGCTGCCTAGTAATTCACGCACTAGCAGTTTAACTTTATTAAGTTCAGGAGTTTGCTTATTATTCATAACAATTATTATAGCCTACAGCTACCGTCTGCACCACTAGGTTGAGTTAATAAATCAACTACCGCAGACATTTCTCCACAATCCATCGGCATGCTATAATCAGTTAGCGTATGAAGCACTTAAAGTATGCAGCAATCACATTATCTATTCACGGCTCTCTTGAAATTGTTGGCGGGTTGATGGCGCTTTACCAATCAACAAAACTAAAGACTATATTTTCGCAATGCCATTTTTGCGAGATAATTTGATAATGATTGGTGTCATCGGCATACTTTTTGGATTACTGAGAATAGCTGCAGCAACTGGTCTGTGGCGAAATTTATTGTGGAGTTGGTGGTAGCAATGATTATGTGTATAATCACCCTTATTCTGATGATTTTCATGATACCCTCAGGAATCGGCGACGGCATACTAGCGGGTTTAGCAACTGTTTGGCTATTAATCGCCCGATACGGTAAACTTAAAATTATTAATAAGTAAACCTCATGTTACAATATCTGTAAGCTTTGTTAAATTAAGGAGGTTTATGAAAACGCCAAAATTACTATTAATCATCGCTGGATCGCTTGCGGCTATTGCGGCAGTATTAATTGCTGTCAGCTGCATACCGCCGTCCGAACCGGAACCAGAATACGTTTGCGTCAAAACGCCAGCCAAGTTCCGGGTTCAAAGACACTAAGAAAAATTGCCCGATAACTTCAGAAAGTTTGAAAGCTCATATGACGTGGGAAGAGGGTCCGTTCGGCAGAGGCAAAATATATCATGCGCCAAATCGCCGTCGTATCAATACTTGCGCGATTGGCTGTGCTGTTGCTTCGCCAATTGTAAAATCAAAAGCAGAACAAAAAGTTAGAAAAGTAAAACCATAAACTCATATTTATTATACTAAACCGCCAGTGTATTGACGGTTTTAGTCTTTGTTTTGATATTTCACTGCGTACTTTCTTGTCAGCAATCACCAAGTTAGTCGTGTTTTCTTAAAAACGTATTGATAATCATCGTCTCAGATTGCATTATTAGAATCTGCCTTCTCCAGCCATTGCTTAAGTACTACCGCCTGGTTAAATTCCGCATCCTTAGCGCTATACAATAACGTAACGATTGGATGACTAGGCCAGTCATTTCTCGCCTTGATAGCGGCGAGGTTTTCATCTAACTCTTTTGTATAACGTTCTGAAAATTCTGTAAAATTTTTCTGGGATCATGATTAAACCATTGGCGCAGCTCATTGGTTGGCGCGATTTCTTTAGCCCACTCGTCTAGCGCCGCTCGTTCTTTTACTGATACCGCGCGGCCATAATCGGTCAACCAGCACGCGGTAGCCATCGTCCGATTCTGGCGATTCGTAAATTCGTTTAATTTTATAGACTGTCATGATAGTGCCTCCTTAACTATAGTTTGCAGAACTGAACAACATCCGACTCAAACCATGGGTTGTGTTGGCGCCAACCGATATTGAGTGGTGATGGATGAACCAATGGAAAATAATCTGGCAAATACATATTAAAGTCCTCCACAGTTGCTGTCAAATTCTGCTTGGCGCGGCGATCAAGATAATATTTTTGCGCATACGAACCAACCAAAATTGTCAATCGCACATTCGGCATCTGAGCCAACAAACACGGATGCCATTTCTTAGCAAAAATCCAAGCGCGGCGGCAAATCGCTATGTGCTCCCTTGCCTGGATAATAAAAATCTATCGGCATCAACGCAAAGAGATTAGGATCGTAAAACTGCTCGTCCGTTACGTTCAGCCATTGCCGAAGCAAACGACCGCTCGCATCATTCCACGGTTTTAACGTTTGCTGAGCAATCGACCTGGCGCCTGTCCGACCAGTACAATTCGCGAACTTACTGAGGCAGAATACACAGGCAACCAACCTCTATTAGTAAAAATCATTATTCATTGGATCGGCTGCGATCTGATCATACAAAAGCGGTTTAGTATGTGACTTCATATATTAATAATAATCTTATCACATCCACTTCGTCAGCCTTTTAGTCTCAATTTCTTTTCTCTACCAGCCGAGCACTCAGTAAAACGCTCTGCGTACTGACATATTCGCCTAATTCAATGCTTGTCACTGGTATGTCGATACCACATGAGCAATAACTCCCGCATTTCATCCTGCTTATCGCGAGGAACTTCATGTGTGAAATATTTTGCAACGCCTATCCGTTTATCAGCGCGCACTTCGTAGTAGCGCATCGGTTTTCTAATTTTAATTGCGAATCAAGGCTCTTAATGCCAATTAAAATTGGATAATTACCCGAAAATATCGCTACCCAGACAAAAGATATCCCACACATCGCGCGCCTGCTTATTCACTTTCTTTCCCCAAGTATTATCGCCATTTTCATCATGCGATAACGCACGCTAAAGTTTTCCAACGGCGCAACATTTTGACCCCATTGACCGTAAATAGTCGCGCATAAAACAAACTGTGTAATATGATGTCCAAGTCAGAGCGTCACCATAGCGATTTTTCTCTTCCAGCCAAGACCATGCATGTCAGCATACGATCGCGCCACCATTCGACTCCGGCATAATGAAACCGAATGTATGATATGCTGATCACTGCCGCCAAAAACTGCATACACATCTCGGGATGGCTTGAGACCAGCAATATCGCAAAAACTTTTTCATCACTGTCAACTATACTATCCTTACCGTGCTGCCAACGACCAGTACCATGCCAAAGTTGAGCATCTTTCGTTAGTTTTTGATATTCTTTTATATCAGAGTTGTCAAATGAAAGTAAATCCTTTACATTAATTATTTTCCTTTAGCGATAGTATCTAAAGCCTTTTCAAAACGAAGCAACTTACTTTTTGTAAATAATTAACGTTAGGATATGGTGCGGTAAATATCTTAGCGATCTTTGCACGAAAAAGCTTTTTGATAATTATTACCTTGTATTTTCATATCAAGTATATATGATTAACATTTCCTGTATTAATAGCCGCCCTGGATATACCCAGCATTAACACTGTGCAATGATCTGAGAATAGCCCCATTACTATTGATAATCATAGTTGGACCATTGGTCCCAGCGACAACAATAGACGTAGATGCCTGAACGGCGCGCAAAGCAATATCTGCTGCATGAAACCGCTTCTGTAAACAACCATACGCTGCGTCATTGAGAGTTACTATGCAATATCGCTACCACGCAATCGTCCAACGATATCTGGATAGTGCAAATCACTAACTATATAGGCGGTTATATGTCGGTTATAAAATGTACTTATATTCCGCGACATTCGCGGTAAGCCGTCTCTCATCCGGCGCTATGTTGTTTATAATTAGTAAGAATAATTTTGCCCTGTTGTACCGTCAATAGCAACAACTTTTTATATACCTTTTTACCAACACGCTCTGTTGTATGATATATAATTGCTACGCATTTGCCGCAAATTCTGCTAGCGATTATAAGAAGATTTAGGAACTGAGTTCTTCTGGCCATACGATCGTTGTAGGTACATTGCGACGGCTGCTTGCCGCCCTGCTTTGTCATAGCTATCAGGTCCTCTGTATCTTGCTTAGTTGCTGGCATATCTATACCGCCGCGAGTCATCTTTTGTATAGCGACGACAGGATGAATTGGTTTTGCAGGCATATTCCAAACTATATTATTCAACCCAACAAACGCCACAACAATTAACACACCAGCTACCAACATCTTACGCCAACCGCAGCAAACAAATACACCAGCAATAATCATACCGCTAAGCAATAGCGCCAGCTCCATTACTATCTCGCCGCCGAATTTACCAAGCCAAACGACACCGCTGTTGTGCCAAATGCTATAGCCTAAATGCGGCAGCCACCAATCCTCAGTAATCGGCAATCGCAGCCGAAGCCACGTTAATATCAGCCAAAAAGAGTGAATAATATCCAGACCGCCAGTGTTCCAATTCTTTTTCCTCAAGCCAACAAGCCAAAAATAGATTAGAGACCAATGCCGCCCATCCGACGCTTGCCGCAAACGCAACGCCAGGCAGCATGAAAGTATAATACCAATATGTCGTCGGTATCAGCCAAGCGAGCGTAAAACACACGCCTCACCGCATATGTATACCTTACGGACACATTTCGCAGCAGCCAAAATATTGGCGCTGTAGCTAATATAGCCGGTAACTGCAATATCCAATGGGGCGCAAAAGCAGTAGCCGCCAGTACGCTGCCTGACATTATAGCCAATAGACAATAATAAGCCAGGCTATTATCGGTACATTTCATAAACTATATTATACTTGGCGTTAATATTAATGTGCAATACGCTAATTCTCTACTTTACTAGCCCCTTCCAACGCATCAATTAGTGTCTGTTTTGACTTCATACCGATCAGCTCAGCAACTTCCTCGCCAGCAGCAAAAATCTTCATATTTGGAATACCCGCACGCGGTAATGCATAGCCAATTCTTTATTATCACCACTGGCATCAATGTCAATTTTGACGACATCAAAGTCTGTCTCGTCAGCGATCTGCTGCAATATCGGCGCCATCGCTCGGCATGGCGGACACCATGGCGCCCAAAAATCAACCAAGACCGGACGCTTGCTTTTTAGTACTTTTTTCTTCAAACTCTTGTTTGGTTGTAATACTAATTAATGCCATAATTCCCTCCTTCTATTTTTACATTGTTGACATACTCCAGTAATAGCTAAAGCGACCATCGAAACAGCAGCCGTCAAGCTGGCGCTCGATCTGGCAGCGCACTGAATCAGGAACTTTGATATCCGCAAGCTATCGCACTGGCTGCATATAAAATGATCGTGTGATTCTGGCGAAAAATCATATCGCAGACAGCCCTGGCTCGAGGAAGGCGCCAGCCCAATTGCGCCATCGTTATATAAGCGCTGCGTAATACGATGAACTGTAGTGTCGCTAATGTCCGGATACGATTCTTCTCAGCCGACCAGCAATTTCAGCATTAGTAGCGTGCTGCAGCTGGCATATAATCGACAGTACATCGCCTGTGTATTTCGTAATTCTCCGACTAGCCGCTTGCTTTATATTACTATTGTAAATCATTTACAATAGTACTGCAATCTATTATTTTAAATTGTAATATGCTTACCTAATTTTTACTATTACTATCATTTGACATTAACTAAAATTATACTTTATAATTAGTAACTCTATACGTTTGCTCATACAAGGATCTACAGTGAATCCTGTGCTAATATTCAAATGACAAAGAGGTACTAATTCGCAATTAAAAACTTAATATAAGGAAAGTCATGAAACCAGAAATAGAATCATCATTCATTTATAACGGACAGAAAATACTGGCAAATTGGTACACAGTAACCGCTAAAAACAGAATTCCTGATTTACCATGGCAGCAAGTTTATGCGATAGGCGACTTGGATAGTCGAGTGCCGCTCAGTACTAGCATGACATGCGAAAAAGAATTTAATTTACCAGGCGGGCGTACTGAGCCAGGCGAGACAATTGAACAGACTATTGCTCGCGAGATGATTGAAGAATGCAATATGCGCGTGATTGAATGGCAACCGCTTGGATATCAGCACTTAACCGAACCTGATGGTGTAAATTTTTCCAATTTTCGCGTATATGCCAAATGGAAAAATCGACGAGTTTGTTAATGATCCAGGCGGTGGAGTTATTAAAAATACCTTGGTTGATTTAAGTCAGGTCAATTCGCTAATAAAAATATGGTGAAATCGGCGAGCGAATGGTTAAATTAGCATATTTTTACCGACGAAAGGAGCTGTCTTGAAAAATAAGATTAATGATAAAGAAATTTTACGTCTGTTCTGGCAAGTGTCTGTGCCCTACAGGCGCCGCAGAAATCTGGCGATATTTTTTTACAATTACTACGATTGTCATTTCTATTTTTCGTCGGCCTGCTTGTTATCGCAGAGCTGCTTAATATTATCCAGCACAACCAGCTGACAAACCGCTAATAATTTATGGACGCTAATTGTCTTGTATGGTGTTAGCGAACTGTGTTCAACGGTAATTGGCTGGCGCTTGGTATTGTATCTCACTTGGACGCTCGAGACTGCATTGCAACGCGATTTACACTCGCGCTGCTTTTTAGTAAATTGACCAATCAAACAATGTTTTTTTCACGCTAATAAATTCAGCGGTTCGCTTGTCAGTCAAACCAATAAGCTAAACGGCGCGGTCGAGCGTTTTTGGGATACAATCTTCTGGTCGATTTTTGCCATTAGTTATCTCCTAGCTGGATCAATAATCATTTTATCGACATTAATTTGGCAGTATGCTTGTTCCTGTTTATCTTTTTCAATTATTTTTAGTATTGCTGTCTATTTTGGCTCTAGGCCAATGGCTAAATTGAGCGAAAAAGAGGCTAAAGCCAGCAATAAAGTCAGCGGCAATTAGCAGACATGGTTTCAAATATCCTAGCAGTTAAATCGTCTGGCGCTGAATCGACAGAGCAAAAAGCGCTTTCAAAAACGGTCAGTTCATGGCGCAGCGCTAGCTTGGGCACGATGCGCGGTTTCCTGAAAGTTAGTACCGTTTACTCGACCATCAACACGATTATCAAAATTGGCGCAATTGCTTTTGCGGTATACGCCGCTCAGCACAATCTAGTATCAGTAGCATCAGTTTACTTAATCATAACGTATACGGGCAGCATGGCGCACGAGTTGTGGAACATGAATGGCATCATGCGCAGTTACAATCGTATTATTGGCGATGCTCACGAGATGGTAGAAATTTCTAGAAACACCAACGACGCTAGTTGACCGCAGCGACAAAAACTAAAAATTAAACGCGGCGGCATTGTCATGCACAATGTGACCTTTACGCTGACGAAGGTCAAGGCGACACCCTGTTTTCATGATTTCTCGCTCAATATTCAGCCAGGTGAAAAATCGATTAGTCGGATCGACGGGTTCTGGCAAACTACCCTCACCAAATTATTGCATGGTTTGCCGATATTGACTCAGGAGAGATTACCATTGATGCGCAAAACATCGCTGAGATTACGCAGGTAAGTCTGCGCCAGCAAATCGCCTATGCCTGCAAGAGCCGCTGCTATTTCACCGCTCCGTCCGCGAAAAATATTGCCTACAGCCGACCCGACGCCACTGATACTGAAATTGAAAAAGCCGCCAAGAAGGCTGGTGCACGACTTCATCGTCAAACTGCAAGACGGTTTTGATACGCTAGTCGGTGAACGCGGCGTCAAACTTTCGGGCGGACAGCGACAGCGCATTGCCATTGCCAGGGCGATTTTTGAAAGATGCGCCAATTCTAGTCCTTGACGAGGCGACATCAGCATTAGACTCAGAATCAGAAGCGCTAATCCAAAAAGTCGCTGGAAACATTGATGAAAAACCGAACGTCAATTGTCATCGCCCACCGTTTATCGACCATCGCTAAGCTCGCACCGTATCATTGTTTTGGAAAATGGACGCATCGTCGAAGACGGCTCGCACGATCAATTGCACAAAAACGCGGCGTTTACGCTAAGTTGATGGGCGCGGCAATCCGGCGGATTCATTGAGGAGTAATTTCTAGCATTTCCGGCTATAGGCAAAAACACCGCCAAATCATGATGGTGTTTTTGACAGTCTAAGACTGAGACTATTCCTGACGCTTCAGTCTTTTCAGCTTCTCCCGTAACTTCGACTTGTTCGGCGTCATCGGACTCAGCTTCGCCGGCCGCCGCATCGTTGGCAGCTGCTGGAGCGCTCGGCCATAGACGTTTGCCCACAACCAAATCTTTTTACGGTAGTATCGTCGTCAGCCGTGCCTTCGCGGCCGTCGTCGCTATCGACCAGCTCAGCACCATCCGGCAAAAACAATATCGCCCACGGTCACGCGGTCGCCTTCTTTAACAAGACCGCCTCGTCGGCGCTTCAATACTTCTGGTAGATCCATCGGCAAAGCCTTGACCTTGATCTTCTCCAAGCGCTTGCAGCACTACCAAGCCGGCACGCTCCGCCTCAGATTCTCCTGTACCGCTCAAACGAATCGGCACTTCGGCAATTACTGGCTCATCAGCCCGAACTGCATGAAATGCAACATGACGAATAGTGCGCTTTACGGATGAATATCAACACCTTTATCATGGCAATTTGCTGTCTTGCCAGCCAGCTGCACTGAGTATGCTTGCCTGCTGCTGCAACAACTTTAGCAACTTCACTAGCAGCTGCCTGAATATTGTGCGCTTTTACACTAGCACCATAGACCACCCCTGGTACCAATCCTTCGCGCCGTAGCCTGGCTACTTTCTTACCATGAATCTGGCGAGGCTGAATATTTAGTGTAATTTTTCTCCCATACTTCTCCTTTCGGGTACCTGTTCGGAGGTAAATTTATATTACTATTCTATTATACCAAAACACACATCGCATAAGCAGTTACTGTATGCTATAATACATAGTTATGGAATCCTTCGTTCATTTAATTACTAGCTTCAGCATAATAGCAATTTTATTAGTAGTGTCTCGCAGAGTCGGGTCTGCTTATAGGGTTCGTCCTTCCCGGGGATAGCTTGTTGTTCACGTCTGGGTATATGGTTCAACAGAGACATTCTGCATATTGATATTCATATTTTCGCAATCTTAGTTTTTATAGCAGCGTACTCGGAGATAGCGTCGGCTACAGTTTTGGACATAAAGTTGGACGTAAACTGTTTGAAAAGAAAATTCTCGATAAGAAAAATATTTGGGAACAAACTCGAAGAATTTTATGACAAACACGGCTCAGTAACAATTGTTTTTGGCCAGGTTCGCGCCAATCGTCCGCACATTGTCGCCAATCGTTGCTGGTGCTGGAAAAATGCACTATAAAACCCTTTTTAATTTTTAACTCAATCGGCGGGTTCTTATGGTCGTCGCTGTTTACTTATCTAGGGTTTTATGCCGGAGAGTTCCTAACTAAGGCCGGTATAAACATTGAAGTTACCGCACTTATTATTATATTCCTGTCTGTCTCACCGATGATCATCCACGCTCTAAAGAAGCCCTCGTTCCGCGCAACACTAAAAACAGATCTTGGTTTTATTATCAAAACTACCCGCCGCCGAAAGAAATAAAGTCCAAACATCGTTGTAGCTAATTTACTTGATTTCAATTAGACATCGTATGCCGCACCTTTCCTGTCAAACTAATTTAGAAATCGCTCAATCGTCTTTTATAGTAAATTCTCCAAATACTTGCCAGTAAACGAGGTTGGCACTTTAGCGACTTCTTCTGGCGTGCCGCTCACCACCGTACCGCTCGCCGAGACCAGCCTCAGGCCCCCATATCGATAATCCAGTCGGCTGATTTGATGACATCCAAATTATGCTCGATGATGATCATACTGTTACCACCATTAACCAGCTGCTGCAAATGCCCAGCCGCTTGACGTCGGCAGAATGTGGCCCAGTTGTCGGCTCATCCAGAATATACATCGTCCTGCCGGTTGAGCGTTTGGAGAGCCCGTTGCCAGCTTGATACGCTGCGCCTCGCCGCTCGAAAAAGGTAGTTGCCGGCTGGCCAAAGCTTGATATAGCCAAGACCAACTTCCACCAGCGTCTGTGGTTTCCGGGCGATATTTGGCACGCTATCGAGAGAATTCCGCCGCCTGCTCAACTGTCGTATTCAGTACGTCAGCAATCGTCTTATTTTTATACTTAATTTTCAGTGCCTCACGATTGTAGCGCCGACCACGACACTCGTCGCACTGGACGTAGACGTCTGGCAAAAAGTGCATTTTCAATCTTGATCATACCGTCGCCTGGCAGTTTTCGCAGCGACCCTCGACATTAAAAACTAAACCGGCCAGCTGTAACCGCGGACATAGCCTCAGAAGTACTAGCAAACAGCTCGCGAATTGGCGTAAAAATACCAGTGTAGGTCGCTGGGTTAGAACGCGCGTACGGCCAATTGGCGACTGGTCGATGACGATAGCCTTATCCAACTGCTTTATTCCCTCAATTTTATCGTGTGCGCCAGGTACATCACTAGCCCGGTTGAGCCGTGAAGTTGTTCTTTGCAACAATATCATTGACAAGAGTTGATTTACCGCTACCTGAGACACCTGACACCACCGTCATTAGACCCAGGGAACGCCACATCAATTTGTTTCAAATTATTCTCACGAGCCCCGCGGACGATTAGTTGACGGCTCGCATCAACCTGGCGGCGATGTTTTGGTACGGCAATTTTCTGCTCCCGACAGATACCGACCAGTGATACTATCTGTGCATTTGGCGACCTCATCTGATGCACCCAGCGCCACCACCGCGCCGCCATCACACCAGCGCCTGGGCCCATATCGATCAAAAAGTCGCTCTGCCGAATAGTATCCCCGTCGTGTTCGACCACCAGCACCGTATTACCGAGGTCGCGCAGACGCTTTCAGTGCAGCAATCAGCCGATCATTATCGCGCTGATGCGTCAATCGACAGCTCATCCAGCACCTACAGCACACCCCTGCAAAACTGCCGCAATCTGTGTCGCCAGCCGAATTCCTGCGCCCGCCGCCGCTCAACGTATTGGCGGCGCGCCCTAACTCAAATAATTCAGCCCGACATTACTCATAAAGCCGAGGCGGGCGGTAATCTCTTTCAAAATCAACCGCGCAATCATCGCTTGCTGCTCGTTCAATGTTAACTAGTGAGTGAACAAATCAAGCGCGTCATCAACGCCAAGATCGCAAATGATCCATGATCTCGGGACCCTGCACCGTTACCGCCAGGACAACCGGCTTCAGCCGCGCACCGCCGCAAACATAATCACCCGCTGGCGCATAAACCGCTCAATGTCCTTGCGCATAAATTCGCTATCGGTTTCTTTCAGCGCCGCTCAAGTGGGGAATCACTCCTTCATAGGTTGTATCGTGATGCCGCCCATTGCCGAGCTGCACTGGATATTTCTGATCGCCCGTCACCGTAGAGTACCTTCTGGCGCGCCTCATCAGACAACCGCCCGACCGGTGTCCGGATACTGAAACCATGCGCCTCGGCTACCGCCGAAATCTTGCGCATGTAAAAGTTATCGACATTGATCCGGTTGTATGGCCGAATCGCCCCCTCGGCAATCGTCAGGTTTTCGTTCAGTACTAAATTAGGATCGACCTCCAGCCGGCTGCCAAGTCCAGTACAGCTCGGACAAGCCTCTCGCGGCGCATTAAAACTCAAACGACGCGGTTCGCTCTGGGATCTCTTCATCCGGATGATCAACACAGGCATATCGCTGCGAGAACGTTTTCCAGTTCATCCGTATCAGCATCGGCACTCAACCACACCCTGGCTGCTCCAGCGCCTGCTCGACGCTCTGGCTCAACCGGCTAGTCAGATCATTGTTCATTGCCAGGCGATCAACCACTAACTCAATACTGTGCTTGTAACTTTTCTGTAATTGCGGAAACTCATCCAGCGCATACACCACGCCATCCACGCGCACCCGGGCGTAACCCAACCGTCGATACTGCGTCTGGAATGTGCGCAAACTCGCCCTTCTTATTCTTGACAATTGGTGCGAGTAGCAGCACATCGCTCGCCATCATATTGCTTAGCAATCTCCTGGATAATCGCCTCGGCTGTGCGGCGCGACACTGGCTTATGGCAGCGCGTGCCGTCTGGCTTGAGAGCCGGACAATGCGGCGTGCCAATCCGCGCAAACAAGAGGCGCAGATAATCATAAATCTCGGTCACCGTCGCCACGGTCGAACGCGGATTGCGGCTGGTTGATTTTTGGTCAATTGAAACCTGCCGGACTCAGGCCCTCAATACTATCAACATCCGGCTTATCCATAATGCCTCAAAAATTGCCGCGCATAGCTCGACAGACTTTCGACATAGCGGCGCTGCCCCTCGGCGTGAAATCGTGTCAAACGCTAGTGATGACTTACCGCGCCACTCAGGCCGGTGATTATCACTAATTTATCGCGCGGATCTCACGTCAATATTTTTCAGATTATGCTCACGAGCGCCCTTGACGCGAATAAACTCTACCATAACCGCCACATTATACCTGTTTTTCACAACTTTTTCCAGTCAGCGAACTGTAGATCCACCGTTCATCTTTAAAATCCTTATGAACAGATTCTGAAAATCGTCGTTCATATACTTTATCCATACGTCGCCATTTTGTCAGTATGCCAGTCAATTCTGACGTAGAGACATTTGGATATTCTTCTACCAATCAAGGCAAGCACTTAGATGCTGAAACGGCATACCATAGCTTGTCAAATATTTAAGCTACCTAGTGATCATTGCATTAATCCAAACTGCAGCGCATTCTGCTTATCGTTGCGCATACTATAGTACATTTGCTATAGTGTAGTCAAAATGAATGTTATAGTAGAACTTTTTCAAAAGCCTTAGTTTCAAGTTGCGTATTTTACTGATATGTATTATTAGTGCACTGATTGTTATGCTACTGCAATTGGGCTTTATGATGTCAATTGTAAACTTTATAATAGCTGGTGCTATACCTGGAACACATATGTCAATTCCATACTGGCTGATGTTGCTATTTTATGGCGCCATGAGCGCTGAATATACTTGTATTACCATTGAAAACTCAGCACAACGTCCGCTACCGCCAAAAGACGATTGACTTAACTAAAAAGTTCAAGAGTTAGTCACTGCCTCGGCAATACCGCCTCGCCCATAACTGCAATTCTTGCAATATAAACTGTTGTTCATCGGTCGCTGTCGGCGCCAGACGCTGTGAGACTGCCATAAATTGCGGCAGTTGTGCCTGCAGGTGCTGTGCCCGCCATAGTTTCCCACTGAGCCAGATCATCTTCACTGAGCGAACGCGGAAAGTTGCGCGCTTTGTAATGTAACAGTAGTGGCGCTAACCGTTCGTCCTGGAACTCTGGATGAAAATCAGCCAGCTCACGCTCATCAGCATTACGCACCGCTTCAACTCGCATAGCGGTCACAGTCGTCCAAAAAGCCGTCATACAACTGCGCTTCTGGACTCGGGCAGCTTCTTAAATGCTGGCTTGTTCAAAAATACTGCGTAATTTTTCGGCAAAATCCCGGGTGGTTCAGTAAAATATTTTTGATGCTTTCTGGACAGCCTCTAGCGCTAAGTGAAATCTTTCTCGCCAACCGTCGCCCTGCTCCAGCACGCCCAGTGGCGCCACCGCCGGACAGCGATTATATTGCAACTCTTTTGACCGGTAATTTGACGAAATCCTCAGCCTGCCGCTCTTCCCACGAAGCAAAAGATTTTGCCGACAATTTCCTCCTCGCTCAGCCCAACAAACGGCGTCGGATCATATCGCAGATCACAGACAACCACACCGCCGTTTCGACTGGTCGTCAGTGGAAAGGCCACCGTGGTTTTTAGCAAACTCTTTATCGTAGCGCCCGCTGGCATAGACAAACGGTTTTTGTCGTCGACATTGACCAGCTGCTGGACTACTTTTTGTCACGCATTTTTTTAGCAAGTAATCATACAGCTGCGGCTGCTTTTGCTTGATCAATTTTCGTCACTGCAATCAGCGCCGTCACGTCCGCCAAAAGCGTCAGCGAGCATTTTTCGTGCGCAATACCATTAGCGCTGGTGATTAACTCCAAACGATTGCTCGGCTCACCCTCAGCATCAAGCGGCCAATTGATCCTTCCGGCCCTGAGCGCCCGCGTCAATCGCACCACATCCAGCAAATCCCAACGCGAGCGACCGTCCTTCCAGCTCCACTCGTACGGATCATGAAAATTACGCCACAACAAATGGCGGATAAACTCGTCATCAAACCGAATATTATTAAAACCAACTGCGATAGTGTCCGGCGTGAAAATATCCTCACTCAACATCCGGGCAAACTATGCCTCAGTAGCCTTCCTCGACTGTTTTTGCGGCGTGATGCCAGTCACCATCAGCGCGTCAGGACTCGGCAATGTATCATCATTCAGCGTCACCAGCAGGTTATACGGCTCGCCAATCGGTTCGAGATTCATGTCCGTCCGCTGCCCAGCAAACCGCATAATGCGGTCTTGCCGCGATTTAGTCCGTTGGTTTCAGGTCATAGAAGAAAAATGTTTGTGCCATAACTATAGTATAGCTAAAGCCACAGATGACACCCAAATCTACTGCTCAACCAGCGTAAACGGCGTCGATTCGCCAATCTGCACTACGGTCTCACCGACCGCGTCCCTGGCGAATGAGTTCGTGAGTATGCCCATTTTTCGCATGATGTCACGCAGGCGATTGACCGATTCAAACTGATCAAAGTTAGTACGGCGAGCAAACTTTTTCAATTTTAGCGCCGTGGATGATGAAACAACCGCATCTTCATCGTCTACGTTTATCTCAGGTTCATCACCAACAACCCGCTCTACCGTCCAGGCATCAGACGCTGCTTGAGCATCCAAAGCAATGACCGGCAGATCATCACTCTTTCTTCAATCAGCTCCGCCTCCGTGCTCGATAGTCCAGCAACCTCACGACGCAGCAAAGCGTAGTAGCTCAGTCACGCCAGCATGCGTTTGCGACGAAATCGCCAGCACTGGTGAACCGTTGGCTACATTTCTGTAACGCTGTCGACTGCATGGCAATGATTTCATCATCCAACCTTCGCATTTCGTCAAGCGATGATCTCTGGACCGCCGCCAATTCTTCGGAATATTTTCCAGCTCGCGACGAATGGTCTGGTATTTTTCTGCTGGGTCGTCACTATAGGCGTCAATCGCATGGAGCAACACGGCTGTCCGCTCAACGTGGCGCAGGAACTGGTCGCCCAAGCCCTTGCCTTCCGACGCACTTCAATCAGACCCCGGAATATCGGCGATCAGCATTGAGCCGTCATCCCACATCCGCCACGCCCAGATTTGGCGTCAACGTCGTAACTCATAATTGGCATTTCCGGGCGAGCGTTGAAACCACGCTCAAGAATGTCGATTTACCAGCATTTGGAAAGCCAACCAAGCCGACGTCGGCCAATAATTTCAATTCCCAGCTCGCCTCAAATTCTTCACCCTGCCTCACCAAGTTCAGCAATCTTTGGCGCTTGGCGCGTACTGGACGTAAAGTGCGCGTTACCAAAACCGCCATCACCACCGCGAGCAACGACCGCTTGTTGCTGGTCTGCCGTCAAGTCTCGCCACTCACCTTGCTGTCGCGCTTGACCAACGTACCCATCGGCACCTTTGACGACCAGCGGCGAACCACTTTTTGCCGCGCTTTATTGCGTTTACCACCATCACCGCCATTCTCTGCTTTTTAGCTCTGGCTTGTAGCGAAAATTCAGCAGCGTATTTAAGTCTTTGGTCGCTACACCACATCACCGCCGCGTCCGCCGTCGCCACCATCAGGACCACCTTTGTCAACCTGTTTCTCATGCCGGCACCTTGACCGCACCATTGCCGCCCTTGCCAGCCTCGCACTCATACTCGCTGCCATCTACAAAACATAGTTCAGTGATACCAAAAGCGCCCTCGAGGAGATAGCGGAGGCGCGCATACTATGCTTAGTCTAACTGGTGGATTATAGGTGTAACCACCTGGGTTATCAAGAGACACGATGGGTAACGATGCGTAGCCAGCAAAAATTCGCTTATCGCTGACGTAAACTACACCATTCTCAACTCAGTTCGACAATACCAACGTGACCGTAATAACCAGTCTCTCGTCTGGAAAATCGCGCCTGGTGCTGGAGTACTGTTGACCAGAAGACCAAGCTGCCGCTTGGCGCTTGCTGCCCACGTATTGGCATTACCCCAGAAACTACCGATTGGACCGTCCAATTGCAAACGGCGCTCATATGCATACTGCAAGTACACGGTTATAACCGCATATCTGTTACCAACAGAGTGCACCAGCCGAGCTTCTGATTGCTGTGCCGCCAGAGGCGCTCACGAGGAGTGCATCGTGATTGCCATAACGCGGGCGCGGAGCTACATAACCTGGACGTTCGGTTTTCCCGCAATTCCGCCACCAGGCAGGACTACGCAGTGCCAACATTAAGCAGTGTTTTCCTCAATAATCGTTATATAGTACGATTCGCTCAGCGCTGAGTCTTATATTTTTCACTAGAGACTGAGTGGTGTCACACACTCTTAACCGTATAAACCACACTCGTCGACCAACGGCTGAGTCAAAGTCTTGCTCTGGCCCAATTCGCATCGAGATCCGTATTAGCCCAGCGTGATGTTTTGCGCGAGATCTTGAACTTCTTAGCAACAGTGTTCAGAGTGTCGCCATTCTTCGTTACATAAGTCGACTAATTCCGCGACCAGCTGGAAGTATCAGGCTTGACAATTTCCGTTTCGTGATCACCTCGGCGTCATTTGCGATACAAATCTAGCACTCCCAGAGATGTGGTGGTTTCGCGCAAATCACGCGGCTGATGGCTTACTCAGTCGTTTCAGCAAGATCTCGTCACTACAGTTGCTAAGCGTTAGCGACTCAACCAGACACTGCACGCCTGCGGTATTTTTCATTATGCGATTTGATGATTTCTGTATTAGAGGAGGTACCTGTTTTACTTTCTGCCGCCGCCGACTCACCATTAATATTATATCCATATTAAGGAACGAAATAACTAAAATGAATATTCCGCCATAAACCGCAAAGACGTGGCTTCTTCTTTTGCTCCGAAGAGTAGATGCTGATTACGAATCTCGTACTCCTTGCATCAGCGTTGCCGCCAGATGCTATCTCACTAAAGCCTGTCTTCTTCTCGCAATAGAGACAGGATACCTTGTCGACCTAATAATTAGTTTATATTCTAAAATGATTTGGTTTATCGTATCCGTAGCGACAATCTTGCTTGGGCCGTTCGTCGTGCCAGTCCCCAACAACTCAACTCGCGAACGAGCTACTGTTTATTTTGGTTACACGACGTGACATTATTGCTTCAATAGATTTTGACGAAATGCTGAGCTGTCGAGAGATCTGGCATCTGGCAATGTTGCTTGATGTTCTTCTGCTCATCATTCGATTTACCGCAAAATACGTAACGTCATCATCACCGCTCGCAAAAGATACCTATACGGGAGTATTTTTCGGATCAGACGCCGTTTAGCGCGCCCAGAACGGTACAGCAACTGGCGCGAGCGGTGACCCTGGCGTGTTTGCGGGTATTGTGCGGGAATTTAAATCCGGCGTCCGTACTGCTGACCAGTTTTATCAAGCAGCGCCATTGATAGGTTGCATCAGGACCCTAACGGCATATCCGCTTTCGACGATTATACAGAATACGCTCGGCAAATCTTTCAGCTGATCAGCGCATGCTTCCGCCCCAGCACCGCAGCCAATTGACTCCTTTTGAATACCGATGCCAATGTACTCCTGACGCAGCGTCAAAGCCGCGAGCCTTTAAACTTCTCCACTGTATATTTCTTCACGGCGGCCTCAAATAAATGACCAGCGAACGTCAGTCACCTGTTCAATTGACCTCATTAGGCGAAAAATGTAAATGTTTCACGCAAACGTAGCTCCTCCAGGTCAGCGCCGTTCGGGCGGTGGCTGGCTAAGCAGCGATTCGTATATTTGGCGTTAAACGCTTCTTTTATATCCGAAAATTCCGCTGCCTACCGATTCTACTTCTCTACCGTCTGAATGACTCAGCGCATGCAGCGTTGCCACCTGGATAAACGTCGATCAATCTCATCTGATTTACCGCTGGTTAAACGAGCTGCAATTTCCAGCACGTGCGACGGCTACTGAATACACACCAGATTGAAACTTGCTTGCTAGCATTGTGTGACCGCACATACGTGCCGAGAAAAGCCAACGAGCTGCGGATGGCTCTGCTCCAAACCATCAGCTATATCGCTGAGAATTCATACCTTCCTCATTATCAATCCCCACAGCTGCTTTATTACTAATATCGGCTGGCAACGAGCAGACATCGATACCACATCGCCGCGCTTGAAGCGACGCCACGCCGACCACAGCAACCAGCACTGACAAAACTATTAGCGTCCTGCGGCTTTTGCAATTTTCATCATACTTGTTCCTCCAGAATAATCTTGCAAATTATACTAGCGCCGCCTCGGCATCACTCTCGCCTTTATCTTTGACTTTAGTGCAGTCTTTGCTCCGCCTGGACAGCTTGTCGACGACCTCGTCCTGGAGACGACTGTATCAACCAATTAATCTCGCCACACTGGCTCGACAAAATTTCTACCCTTCTTCGTCTGCTGGTGTCGGTTCGCAGATTGATTGCAGCGGATAGCCCACGACGATAGTATTGATATCGTCTCGTAAAACCAATTCGACAATGGGATCGTTTGAGTCGTCATTCTCCAGCCACCCAAAAGGCACCGCGTACTTTTAACTCGAGAAATCAGCCATCGCTACGCCGATCCGCCGCGTACCGACATCCAGAGCCAAAGAAAATTCCTATTTGGCATCCTTCAAGCTTAAACCTCAACGTTAATCTAATCTTTACTATCATTTTGGTACAGATCTCACAAAACGGCGAGAATTTTAGCATCAACATCCTCAACGCCTTCAATGAGACTCATTATCGACGACCGTGCGTCACCGTGCGATCTGGCCTTTGCCTGCTCTTTTCACTCAGCTCTCATTTAATTTTCCGGACCGATCTTGCCGACTGGCGAGCACAGCAAGACTCTGAATACTCTATCGGTAAATTGAGAAAATTCCGCTTTCATCTACGCCGCTGTCGTAAAATTTTTGCGACTTTCTATCGCCACATCGTCTTCTCCAATTTTAGCGTCGATGAAAGATCTTTACATCAGATTTATCTGCCGCCAGCATTACGCGGTAATTGTCGATCAGCGGCATCGCCACCCGAAGGCTTCATTATCAACCGCCACGCTAGGAACGATCTGAGCGATTTTCGGAATAACATCGGTGATGACTCTTTTGCAGAGCTGCCGAAAGATCCAGCAAGCTGATCAGGCTGGCCTATCCTGTTCGTTTAATTTCGATTTTGCGCTGGCAAACGTCGAGTATGTCACTACGGTAGCTGTTTTCGCCGGTCCCGCTGGCTGGTTGGCGACATCAGCGGCTTTATGGCGCCATCAACCGAAATCGACAGACTACACCGATTTCGCTGCATTTTACACGCGAGACCGCCCTCAGCTGCCCGTACCGAGGCGGTAGCCGTAACCCGAGCAAGTTTTACCGAGAACAATCCCAGCAACAACGTCGCCGCCGGAACTGTCGCTGCTGAAGATGGCACATAAGACGTCACTATTGCCTTAAGAATCGTCCTGCAGCTATAGTCACGCTATGTCTTTGATCGAATTACTAAACCTAACTCAATTGATCGCTCTTTTCTCCCAACATTCTTTTTACCGGTCGCCCGCAAACTCAACACTGATTTCTTTTGTAACTCTCGTTTCTGAACCTCACGCTGTCATTTTAGCGGCGCTGACTGTGTCGTCCGTCGTTAATTTTACCGTCTCGCTGACTTTTGCGCCCTTTGTTTGGCGGTGGTACTAGTATCGTCGCGGTGCGAGCGCAAACCAGATCGCCTACGAACTAAAATATAATTACTACATAGCACGCCGCCTTAATCAAAGCGCGAGCTTCTCTTGCGAAAAGACATTAAAATCTGGGATCTTTGATTTCTTTTCTATGTGCTTTTGCTGAATTGCCAGGGGATTTATTCTTATTGGCGGCATCTGAGGCATTTGCTCCGCTGGCCCCTTGTCATCTTTTGGTACGAGCCGAGTCCGCATATCGCCAACTGGCAGCTGTCCGCCATCAATCACATCGTATCGCCCACTTTCAGCGCTGGAATCGCGCAATTTCCGGCTTACTTTGCAATGTTTTTGACATGGAATATCAGCTATGCCGCCAATCGCTGGTACATACTGTCGCTGGTAATTATTACCACTCTTTTTGTCCGCTGATTTAGCTGCCCGCGCCAACGGTCGATGTTAACCGCACTCCTGCAAAACACCGATTCGTCATGGCGGCTCAAGGCAATAATCCGCTCTTTTGACGATTTAATCGACAATTATTGACGTAATATCGTCTTCTGTGTCAATATGGATAACGTCTTTCGTCCATTTCAAATCTTTAATAACCTCTGCTATCGACCAAACCATTACTTTCCTGGTTTCCAATTATTGTATCATACCCACCCGAGCAAACCCATAACCGTATTAAACGTATGATCGGCTATATCGCCTGTGGTATCAATTATACCAGCCAGTCACGTCGCTTCAGGCTTAATATATTGCACGACGTCGTAAACGGTAGATCCTCACGCCACTGGTGTTTTTCCAACGCCTCGAGTAATCAAATTGGAACCGCCGCCGCACGGCAAAAATACGGTTTGCAACAATCAACGCTATCAAACTCGCTCGATGCTAATTCCACGCCAGATAACCACATCTCTACTGTCTTATCAATCGCCCCATCAGCAACTCGACTTTTTCACTGCCGGCTCATTTACCATCAGTGAGGTTTAGCTTTAGCTTCTCGGCATCCTCCAAAGCTCAAATCAAGATCAGCCGCAATTGTCTGCGCGAAAACTTCGGCCGCCGATACCAAACATCTCGTCCTCAACTCCGCCGTACGTTCCACCACCGCAATATCGGTCGTGCCGCCGCCGATGTCTGCTAAAATCGCCGTAAAAATTGCTGTCGGTATCTCGTTTCCTAAAACACTGCGAGCTTACTGCAAACGAAACTCGGCAGCCACCGCCACCCAATTCTAACGCTAATTCGTCAGCCACCACCTTTTCTAACGCCCCGATGTGCACCATCGGGAGCAAATGCCGTATAAATTTGTGCTAGCTACGTCCCGCCCCTGAAAACCAATCGGATTGTAGTACACTTTTACACCATCAACATGAATGCTCACCAACGCCGAATTAACTGGCTTCACTTCAACATCCTCATTGCCAGTTTCCAATGCGATCTGCGCCTGAGCTTTTCACTTTGCGCCCGCTCTTGCACCTTCTCAATGAGATAAACTCCATCTCTGCCACGTCCCAAAGTTTTATTCCGGCTGCGGACGGCGGTAACGAATCGTATTGGCTAGTAACACCCTTTACTAGTTCGACCAGCACACCAACAATCACGCGTTTACCTTGTATGCCAGCTTGATCTTCCGCCTCGTAAGCGCCGCTTCGCAATTTTGCGACCACCCCAGCAATATCAGCAATCGCGCCCAAATGCATGTCGCCCATCTCTTTGTTGTTTGCGCCCGACACCGATAATTTCCAAATTATCGCATCATCTTTTATTTCGGCAATCAAGCGCTAACGACCTCCTGCGGCTCAATATCCAAACCAACTAACAATTCCGGAGTATCTTTGTCGGTAACATGTCTCAATGCCATACAGGTTTTATTAGGCAACGCTGTGATGGAGGCACTGTTGACTTTTCACTAATAAACGTGCATACTGTTGTTCAAAACCGCTTTAATCCGGCGAATCCCAGCCGAGAGCTAGATTCCTCCTGTTGATTTTGAAGCGCTTACCGCCTTCGGTGCCAAGACACACCCGATAGTGTTCAACGTGCGGGCCGCCGCAAACTTCGAAACTAACGGTATTGTCGCCTTTCGCCGATGGAATAGACCTTTACTTTATCGCCGTAGCGCTCGCCAAAAGGCGCCGATTGCACCCATTTTTAGCGCCTCGTCAGTCGGATAGACGGCAAAAGCTGACTGGCAAATCAGCGTCGATCCAAGATTAACCTGATCTTCCACCGCCTGCTTTTTCCTCTGGCGTCAATTTATCGTGATGAAAATCAAAACGCAGGCGGTCAGCAGTGATATTGCCATGCTGCTGCAAATCCGGCATCGAGGACTTTTGCGCAGTGCCGCGCCCCAACAAGTGCGTCGCCGTATGATATTTCAGATGAATCGATCGTGACCCTCAGGCCGCCGCTAAATTGTCCTTTGCGTGCCGTCTTGGAGCGTTGGCGCTGCTCGGCCATTCGCGCATCAAATTCGGCGCGCCAATTATCAGAAAGCTTGATACCTTGTTTATAGGCCTCTTCGGTACTCAGCTCCACCGGAAAGCCAAACGTATCATATAGCGTAAATAGCTCTTCGCCAGTCAAGCCGTCGTCGATATAATGCTGCATTTGCCTGAGACCTTTGCGTAGTGTGGCGGAAGGCTTTTTCCTCTTTGACCAACACAGCAATAATCTGCTCACGATTCTCTTCATAACTCTGGAAAATCTGCTTCATAAGTCAGCAATGACCGGCACGACTTCCTGGAGGAAATTCTGCTCAATCCCCAGGTCAAAACTATAGCGAATCGCCCGGCGTAGTAAGCGGCGCATCACGTCGCCCTGCTCCTTGTTGCTCGGCACGCAGCTATCGACCGCCAAAAATACCGCTGCTCTGAGATGATCAGCGATCACGCGCATTGACGCGGTATGCGTAGCGTATTCTCGCCGCTTAAACTTTCCAACTTTTTAATAATTGGCCATAGTAGGGCTGATCTTACATCAGGATCGTCAATTACTGCTGCGCAATCCGTTCCAGGCCACCGCCGAAATCAACATTCTTGCGTTTTCAGCGGTTCAAAGCTACCGTCGTCTAGCCGCCGATATCATAAAGATCGCTCGGCAATTTGCGCATACCGGCCGCCATCACTGGCTGATGCGCCTGCCCAAAAAGCTGGCATCATGATGCTGTCGCCAAAATCATAAAACACCTCGCATCCGACCCGCACGGATCGCCAATCGGCGTACTATCAATGCGCCGCCGCGGCTCCACCAGTTCTCTTATCATTGTAGAAGAAAAATCCGGCCGCCCTGCATGCACCCAGCTTATCGCCATTTTCAGCGCTATCCAACTCGACAATTTTAGCTTTGACGCCTGGCACTTGCCAAATTTGCGCTGCTTCATCGTCGCGCGGAATGTTATCCATCGCCGATGAAAACAGCTAACGTAGATTTTATGCGGATCCAGCCCAACTATTTCTGTCAAAAATTCGAAAAACCACTCAATCTGTTGGCGTTTGAAAGTATTCGCCCATACTCCAATTCCCAACATCTCAAAGAACGTCGCGTGCGATTATCGCCAACATCCTCGATATCCTGCGCCCGCAAACACGTCTGGCTATCAGCCAATTTCGTACCCTGTCGGATGATCCTGGCCCAGCAAATACGGGCAAGAGCGGGCTGCATACTGAGCCGGTGAATAGCGTCGTTGGGTCATTGTAGTATGAAACGGCGCCCGCTCAATAATAGCGTGGCCAGTTCCTTTGGCAAAAATTCGAGATATTTCTGGCGGATTTCTTGTGTGTTCATAGAGGTAATTATAGCATAAAACAAAACCGCCCGATTAACGAGCGGTTTTGCAGTATTCTACAATATCTACTCGCAGACTCTTCAGCCGGCTCTTCCTTCGGCCGATTCTTGCGTGAAGTTTCTCTGGGTTGCGGATAGATTTGATGCTTATCAGCAGCCGGTTCAACTCCATGTTCGCACTTTAACGCCAGCTCTCTCTCAATAGTTTAAACTGACGCGCGGGGTTGGCTGGAGCACCGTTATCTAAATGTTCTGCGCCGATTCAAACCGAAGATCGCTTCTTTGCATGCGGGTTGTAACTACTGCGACATACGCGACCACTCGCCACTCGACGGGTGACGATGCGCCTCTTGTACCGCCAGGCGAGTACACTGGATAGCCTCGCAGGACCCAATCGTTGCAAACGAATTGCTAACATGTAGTTCTTCCTTTTCTTGCAACTCTTTGATTAATGTCTACTCTAGAGAGTGGCCACTATTTGTGCCTGGTCGTCAATCTGCATATGTATAATTTAACACGACTTGACTTGACGTAGACTGGTGTGATTTGATTGTAAATAGCGGTGACAACGAGTATTCCCCCACAAGGCAACAATACACACATAAGGCGCCTGATTTTCGGGTTATTCTCGCAACAGATCCTGACATATTTCTCAGCAGCGAAAGCTACTGAACGCCTGGCTAGTAAATCAGATAAGCATGTCGGCCCAGAAGACACCAGAAGACTCGTGAGACTCTCTTGCTAGCTTTCGGCAGTCATCGGCAGACGCGCAATCAAGCTGGTCGGCTTGCCGGAGAGGAGACTACATCGCGCACTATCAGTTCTTGGCAGTGAACAAATGCAAGATTTTATTGGAAAGAAATACGCTGACGAAGTCATAGAGGGCTAGAAAACAACTGATCGGAGAAGCAGAAGATCAGCTGAATGGTTAATACGTCATTGCTACCTAAAGTACACTCACTGCTCGACACGGAGTGTATAGTATAGTCGTTAACAGTCCAATGACCGCAGTCGACAAACGCCAGCTTAGAAGCGCCCAGTGTTGCGCAATGCTTAAAGGAAAGGATTAATTCTTGGAAATGAGACGACACATCATTGACCCACATGCCATACTGTCCACTCTTGACGGAGCATTAACGCCACTGAGCTAATTGATCGAGCACATGATAATGGTGTATCCGTACCGTCGATCGCTGACCACGATACGTTAGGTGCATATGAGGACGAGATCAACATTTGAACAGGCTAAGAAACGTGACATCTCGCCTCATCCTGGAGTTGAAATTTCAGCCAGAGTATCGCATCTTAGCCGGTATTCATGTTTTGGGACCTTTTTATTGATCATGAGAATGACGCTCATATAACGTCTTAAAGAGGCAACATGATTTTGGAATTGAGTATATGAACCGCGTCGATTGATATGTTTTGAAAAAGACGTGCTGGCGATTGCTTCAAAGAAAGTTTACTTTCGTTAGGATCAGTACTGTGCCTCATATTTCTCAAAGTATAGTCGAACACGGTAGTCGAACGCCTAAAACAATTGTTTGACCCGTGATTCCCAACCGCGGTATGTTTTATCGAGGCTGGCGATGAATGAGAGAGCTGCAAGCTATTTTCTAAGACACGAAACGCTCATCGCCGGCAGTAGCTATCCAAGCAATTCACGACGCGCGCGTTGCGATCTCGCCCATCCTATTGCCGGTTTATGCGAAGATATGGACGCGACAGCTCTCCGCGATGTGATTAGCAATACTTAATTTCCTGACGCACGAAGCGTTTATTACTATCATGACCAATCCAGGGGCGGAGCAGTGGTAACAGCTGTAATCGATCACCGACATGAACTTTGCTCAGAGAGTTTGGACTTGCTGCGAGCGCTGGCTCTGATTATCAAGTGGTCCAAATCCAGCTCATGGTCGTCAGACCGATGTGAGGATTCAAGGAATGCCAAGAAACCGGATTGAAATACCTCAGAAGCTTTTGGAAGGATAGCTCTCCGATACGCTTCTAGTAGCAGCTAGCTTGGCAAATAATTCCGCCGCCCAAACATTCCTCGCCGTCGTAGATCACAGCCGACTGATGACCTGGTGCGACGTGCGCGCTGCGACCGGACAAGACACGTCACTTTCTCACTGGCATTATCGTCTACACGCGTAATCTCCGCGCTTTTAATGAGTGGCGCTTCGGTGCCGCACCCGGCGAACTTGATATGCCGATCTTCGGCGGCGGCTGGTTAATCCAGTGAACGCGTCAGCCAGCCACTCTGGCGCCGAGTGTTACCATTATCAATGGAACGCGACACGTAAACTCGTTCTTTCCATGTCTTTACCGACGACATGGTACGGCAAAGCCGCCGCAATATTCGAAACTCATGCCGCTGCCCCAAAGTGTAAAATATCGCCCCGTCCTTGCCGGCGAATAATCGCGCCTGTTGGCTGGTCAATGATATCGCCCGGCCAGTCCTCGCGTATTCTGACAAAAACTCGCGAACGTCCGCCTGCCCAACAGCAAATCCCACTTCGATTCCTTTTTGCTGGCAGTCCACAAACCCGTGCGGCCATCTGGCGCACCTCTGCTCTTGGTAAAATCACCCAGCGGAACATAGTTCTCGCCAGCGCCCCGGACGTCACGGCGGTACAGGAAATAAGTCGTCTTTTGTTGTCATGCGCGAGCACGAAGTAAACTGACCCTCGGCACCAAACAAAGAAATTTGCTCTGCGGGTGGCGCGCGAGTATGGGTAGCGCTTGAAAAATGCTTTTCAGCTCGTCTGCAAAATATTTTAGGCGGACCGAACGACGGGACCACGCAGGAGAAAAGAGCGTCGCACAATGCGTGCTGCAACACACTCACGCACGCTGCCAACGACGCTTCTAAAATAAGCAGCTTCACTCACTTGATTACATATCACATCAGGATTTGGCGTCCGACCCGCTTGATACTCACGGATCATGTAGTTAACGACATTTTGCTTTATACTTCGAAAATCAAACACCTGAAAATCATTCCCAGCCCCACCGCCACGCGCTTGGCATCAGCCATCTTCCGCCCACGGACAATGCATGCCCGGTAAGTCTTCCGACCAGTTTTTCGCATCACACGGTCACCTCGGCCTTGCTCAACTAATAGCGCTGCCGCTACCGACGAATCAACGCCGCCCGACATGCCGACGAAACACCCGAGCCATCAGCGCACACTCCCAGCGCAACAAACCGATCCGCAGCAGATTTCGCCGACCGCCAGCCACCAACCCCACGGTGTCAGCCACCACCATGTACCCCAATGCTTGTCGTGCGTCGGGCAGGCTGCAGCTCAACCTTCGGCAGCTGCGCTGAGAAACTCAGCGATGCGCGCCGCATGTGATAGCCGCTGGTAACCAGAATGACGCGCTTGATGCCGCGCTGCGCCTATGATGTTTCGCCACTTCCTGAGCATTCTGCTTGGTGGTTTCTGGACGCTCATCCATCACCAAGGCCGCAGCTGGCACCCGCCGCTTCGGCTTGTTTTTCTCATGGCAGCGGCGTTAGACGGGCCGGATTTATCGGCTGCAGCACCGGACAAGATAATAGTCGGCGCCCAGCCAGCTTGATATAATTTAACCGCCTCTGCGGCGTAGCTCGGTGTCGCCGCCACTGATGACGATGATCGCGCCCGCTTTCTGGCATGTGCCCTGAGCCAGGAGCGCGGACAATCTTTCAGGTCATCCGCGACAAATAATAGCTCAAGCCGACAATGACCGCGACGCAATTAACACCAAGCCAATTAACCGATGGATCACTGCATCCTCGCCTTCTCGCCGCCGCACCGCCTCAATGATTAACTCTGCCGCCTGACACATCAGTCTCATCATCTCAACCGCCCCAACGTCAGCCGCAGACTACCATCAATCGCCGCATCACTCAGCCCAATCGCCGCCAAAACAGTGTGATCGCGTACCCGAATTAGCCGCGCAGCACTACCCGTCGCTACCAGCACGCCTCGCGCTATCTATGCAAAAACACTAATCGCTCAGCATCAACACCAGAGACGAAATATTGAGAGAAAAGTTAACCAGCGATTTTTCTGATCAGAGAAATAATCATGTCGGGAAAAGGCCGCCAATGATCGCCAACCTATCACGCAGACTCCGCAGCCGTTTGCTTCACCGCTGCGACGCGGCTATAACTCCAGCGCCGCCGCAAAAGCCGACCACGCCAGCCACATTTTCCGTGCCGCTGCGCAGGCCCGCTTCCTCGCCGCCAGCGATATTTGGCTGCCGTAGCTTGACGCCCGGCCGTATCCACAGCAAAACCAACCTGCTTCGGCCCGTAAGCTTTTGCCGCTGATAGCGTCAACAAATCAACGCCAGCCGCTTAATTTTCCCACATCAATCAGCGCCGCGGTCTGCGAGGCGTCGGTATGAAAATATAAGTCGGCGTTGATCACCATTTTCTTGCGACGTCTGGGTCGCTCGGCCCTAACTACTTCGGCAATTTCCTTCAATGGGCTGAATATATCCGAGTTCATGATTCGCTTCAGCGCGATGCTCGCCAAAACTAACGTCTGGCGTCAGTGGTTTTTAACGGCCTGCGGACTTTCGACGCGTCCGTTTTTCATCGGTGGGATACGTGAACGTCGAACGAACGCTTTTGCAGACTGATAACCGAGCTATGCTCAATGGCCGAAGACTAAACTCACGCCAGACGCCGCGGTAAACGCCAAATTGATAGACTCCGTGGCGCTGCACGTCATGACTAAATTCATCCGCGCCCACGCCCAGCACTGCGCGATACGCGACTCTGCCTCGCGGTAGTCGCGCTGTACAGCGAACCGCTGGGCTGCATATGGACTGGATGGATTACGTCTCAGAAAAATACGGCTGCATTGCCCTCAACTTCACCAACGGATCCATCGGCGTAACGGCAGCGTGATCAAGATATATAGTTTGTTTTTCACCTCTTTATTATATCCAAAGACGGTAACCGGTCTCGCGGGTCGCGTCATAGGTCTCAGGAAACCTCGTTTCGTATTCTTTAACCGCCAGTACGAAAGTTCTGCTGCGCATCGCCTTCCAAATAGCTATGCTCGATAATTCGGCTGAACTTTCAAAAATACCCTTTGGCTGCACTGTAGCGTGTCGTCGAATTCCTGTTTCTGCCATCTTTATCAGCAATTTCTTCGTACCAAATCCACGGCCTTTATCTAAATTAAAGAATTCCCCGCCGCGTCACGTATGGTCTGTCTGTCACCGCAACAGTTGCGCCAATCTCGCTTTCTAATTGGATCAACCTCGCGCTCAGCAGTAAATAGCTTGGCCGTTTTCTTTTCAAGATAGAAACTAAACCAGTATTGCCATCATCGGTAAATACTAATTTCAAAGGCTAAGAAGATATTCGACATACGGCTACTCTGCTCGCTGCACTCGCCCCAAAAAGTCGCGAGATTACTTACCTATTTCCAAAACTAGCGCTCTACTGCAGGAGGTATTTCTCAAAGCTTGCCTCCTATAGTCAATGTGTTTCTCTCTTATTCTTTCGGCTGCCGTATTACTAAAGTATCAGAGATTGAAATAATGTCGATTTCGCTACTGCTACGCCGTCAATATTATTGACGTCAATATTATTGATTTTACCGACCGAAAGTCACTGCTGACATCAGGTCTGTATAACTTTATCAAAAGATCCTTGACTTTCCGGAACAATCACGTGCCTTGACACATCTCGCGCCTGAGACGGACCATTACCCAAAATACCTGACCTAGCGCTTCCCTTGTTCATATTTTCTCTCCTCTCATATGCCAAAAGGTCTCTTAGTGTTTGGCGAACCGTAGCTCAGACAAATCGTCAAAGGTATTATGTCGATTATCCGCCGCCCAATATTTCGCCACCAGTTCTACATATCTTGGCATATTCATCTTACCACGGTATGGCTTTGCGTCAAGAATGGCGCGTCAGTCTCTATATTAACAACCGCTCCAACGGAATGGAGGCGAAACTAATTCCTGCTGCACTTGGTCTTTGGTGAACGTGCTAATTCCATTCAAACCAACGTACATCCGCGAGGCAAACCCCTTCTCCAAATTTATGTGCAGTATCGGTAAAAGCTATGCAGCACGCCGCGCAGGCCATGAAATTATCAAAAATTGGCCAAAAAGTCATCCCACACCGACGGCTGGTCCAGCTGCACCATCGCGAATATGAAAAGCTAACCGGCAGATCATAATCCATCGCCAGCTGCAGCTGCGCCTCCAGCGCCTGGATCTGCACATCGCGCGGGCTGTGATTGTACAAATAATCAAGACCGATCTCACCGATCGCCACAATTGGCGAATTCTCTGACCCTAGCTTTGAGTAGTCTGCTCCACCCGCACCCAGCCATCTTTGCTGTCATGCGGATGAACGCCAACCGCCGCCCACACATGCAGTCGCGACTCGCGGCAAACTCCACTGCTTGTCGGTTGCTACGCTGGTCAGCGTGCCAGACGCAAATCGTGCCGATGCCCGCTGCGATTGCTCTGCTGATATAACTCCTCGCGATTGTCCGCGATTCGGTGTCATGCAGATGACAGTGCGAATCAATCAAAGCGCAAAGTTGCTGCCGTGCTGATGCTCCGCTGCAGAAATTCATTAGTTATTTTCCTTGGTTTTCTACTTTTGGCGCGCGGATCGGGTGTGAGATATTTGCGGGAAACAGTGGCGTCAACTGTGACGGCACGACACCGCTGGCGAACATCTCGTGAATCTTTCTCGGCAGTCTGCGGCATGAATGGTCGCAGCATATCAGAGACTGCAGCAACTGTACCACAAGCATGCGCCATCTCGCCCAAATGTGCTTTCGCCTCTGGGTCCTTTAGCGCGCTTTTTGGCAACTTGCCACGGCTGGACACGCTCAATCGTACTGATTTCAGCGCACGGATAATTTGCCAAATTTCATCCATGGCCTGTTGAAAGCAAAGCTCCATGAAATCGGCACGGTATGGGCCCATGTCGTGCTCAGCCCTGTGGCGCATCGCCAATGACGCCAGCCTGATACATGCTGCACCATCTCGCCACCGCTGACCAAATTACGCAGGTCATTGCCCAGTTCACCATTATACGCCGCTTCAAACTTCTCCCAGGTAAAGTCACCATCATCCTGCGTCGGCACGTGACGCAGGAAAATAATAGCGGAAAGGCCTCGACACCGTAGTGCGGAATGATGTCAGCCGGACCAACACCATTACCGAGACTCTTACTCATCTTGGCGCCGCCAACATTGATAAAGCCATGTACCAACAGTAGCTTTGGCAGCGGTAAATCCAGCGCCATCAACATTGCCGGCCAAATTCCAGCGTGAAAACCGAAGGATATCCCTTGCCGATCACCTGCACATTTGCTGGCCAAAACGCCTGCCATTCCTCTGCTCGGTCAGGATAGCCAATGACCGTGGATGTAATTGCTCAGCGCATCCAACCAGACATACATCACCTGCGTATCATCGCTCGGCACTGGCACACCCCAGCTGAGGTTCTTTGCGCGGACGCGAAAACCGACACGTCTTTCAGTCCCGTCTTTCATCAATTCCCAAAAACTCTTTTTACGGAAATTCAGGCACAATTTTTCATCTTGTTTGACTCAATCGCCTGACGAATGTTCTCCGAAAAAGGCGCTGGTTTTAAAATAATAATTCTCTCGCTCAGCTGTCGATATGGTGACTGATGATCAGGACAGACATGCCGTTATTTTTCAGCTGCTTCCTTGTCGGTGACGAACGCCTCACAACCTTGGCAGTACCAGCCCTCAGTACGTACTTTTGTAGATGTAACCAGCCTCAGCAAGTTTTCTGCCAAATATACTGCACCGCGCTAACGATGCGGGTCGTCGTGCGGATAAAAATCCGTCGCCGAAATATCTCAACTCGGCAATCATACTTTTTGAAAAATTGCCGTGCATTTGATCGACATAGGCTTGCGAGCGTGTCTGGTTTGACTAGCAGCCTTGGCAGCAATTTTATTGCCATGTTCATCCACGCCCGTCTGGAAACGTACCTCACGACCATTTCTGCCGCTGATACCTCGTCCCACACATCCGCCAGCATATAGTCCATGTGCGTGCCCAATGTGCGGCAAAGACCATTGATCACAAGGAATAGCGGTGGTAATGCTTAGGCGTGTTGTTTAGTCACGACATAGTATTATATCACCTCTTTAGTAAAAGAAAGAGCGTCATCTAAAATCAAAAATCGGTCTGTTTTGCCGATAAACTATCTATACCTCTAATCGCGGCGCAACCAATTATTACAAGCACCGAAGTAGCTACAGAGAAGAGCTGCAGTAATGTTAGCGCCAGTATCAGCCAGCTTGGATTTTAATTGCGAATTTCTATTTGAGCCGCTGCTCGTCTGCGATATAATCGGGGTCTCTTATTCCATTTCCTGCATAAAGCGTCAACCGTGATCTGGCATGTAGTCCGTTTGTAAAGTTCCAGCTTCGTTGGCAAACGTGGTGTCCGTATACCAGCCGGCAAAAAGTGGTGACCAGAGCGGGTCGGGACGACCGAAAGCGGTCTCGAAAAGGATACGTATAGCCTACCATCTTATTTTGGAACGGTAGGAACCAGATTGCGAGATCAAATGTTACTTTTGATGTTTTGCACACGACCACCATCGCCAGTGATTGTCCAGCTACCATGTCCGCCGTCAGCGACAGGCTTTTATGATGTTAGCGCGCGCCGAAGCGGCTGCACAAAATGGTCAAAACCGCGCCCAAGCGACACGAGACAAGAAGTTGCACTCATATCCCATGAGCCAATCGGCTGATTGAATGAAAGTCGCTTTTGAAAACATGTCATTTGCGATTACAAAATTCTGACGATGCCAATTCACAAATAGAATTACTACCTCCGTTGTTAAGCGCTAAGCGCATGCTAAACGTGGCAGCAGTATCGGTCACCTTTTGAAACGTCCCAAGAGACTGATATTTTGATTAAATTGGTGCGTTTGAGACGCCCGACATTTGGCAATAGTTGACGTATTCCAATTCCACCAGCACTCGCCTTTCAGCGACGATTATTCCCACAAACATCCATGAGTGAAATCAGTGGTTTGGCTTTAAAATCTGGCGTATCAGTTGCCTTAACATCCATATTCTCCGCGCCGGCAAAGCAGCACGACATATTCTTCCACTTGTCGTACCCCATTGATCAATCGAAAGCAGTTTTGGCCTATCACCCCTACCATTTTACGATAAACCAAGGAAGCGCCGCCAATGCGTATAGTGTAGATCTGACGTCGGCGTAGTACCAGTAAGTATAAGAGGCAGTCTGCCCAGATACCTCAGTTACACCGTCGTTGTGCAGTCAACGAGCATAATTGCACCCTGAACCGCTTGTCGGAATAACAAACCGAGGTGTGGCGACCCGGCTTTCTGGTATCAACAGTAAATGACAGTCCGTGTTGTCGATAACGTCAGCTGCGGCTTTTGGCAGAATAGGGAGTGTTGATGCAACAAGCAACCGGCGTAGACGTCAGACACCAAAATCAGCGACCTTAATGGCAGCTTAAATTTCTGTATTTTCGTTACTCTAAAATGTTTATTCATGATGATTATTATTATTGTACTTTATGACTTTAGCTTTTTGACAATAACAGTCGGCGGATCGTTCAGCAAACAACAGATCGCGCATCAAGACGAAAGTTGCAAAAAGATCCAATAGAGCATCAATAAACCAATTACCAAATCAGCATATCTCTAACTTCGACATAAATGCCATCTGCACTACATGAGTAGCCAGCAAATTAAATTTCGCTCTGTTAATTTAATTAGAATAAATCCAGTCACTCTCGATCCAGCAGTCGCAAAAGAAGCATTGACACATCGAGCCAGTCTCGGCAGCTTGGTCGATGAGCTTGAATTGTTTTCGAAGCACCCACTGCTTGTTTCTGCGTGAGACTTAGGATTCTGGATCCGCTTTGCATATAAAGTCAAATTCACTGTCTGGCATGGTATCGACAGCAAAGTTCGCAGGCTCGCAAAAGTGCTATCCGCATGCCACCCAGCGAAAAAGTGGCGCATAGCCCTGCCGGTTTGGCACAGCTGGCGCGGTAATTTTATCAGCAAAGCAACTTCTTGGTTGCTTGGCACCGCCATTCCGCCCGTATCAAAAACTACAGTTATGCTTTGGACACCTCGCATCGCCAGTGATAGTCCAGCCATGCGCCGTCGGCGACCGCTTTGATTAGATTTTCTCAGCCGTATCGGCAGTGCAGTCTTCAGCTGGCGGCCTCTAGTATAAGCGGTGAGTTAGTTGATTGAATATTCCAAAGATATCAGAGTAGCATCCATAATCGCGAGACAAGCCGCTATTATTCAACATTCTAGGAGCGCAGACCAATAGCTGTTGGGCAAACCGGTTGTCGAAACTAACGAATCTAGCCGCCAGCCGCCAAAGATTGATTAAAGCGCGAGCACTCATTGGGCATTTCACTCCATCAACTCGGCTTTCGAGACATCCACGATCCTATCGAGCTGAGTTAAACTGACTCGCGTTTCTTTGAGACTTGTTGCATTCATTGCGCCATTTTACCAGTGTTCCAGTAATGGTGAATCGCTGTCGCCATTATTGAATCGCTGTCGCATTATTAAACAAACCGCCAGCAAAAGCAACGTTAGACACATCCCACGACCCGGTAGTCGATTTCTGAAATTTCAGTATCGCTAAACCGCACTACCCATATTACTAATGGTCGAGGTGTTCCCAATTCAGCTAGCATTCTCACCCTTCTTGAGAGGCATGTGCCTCAAAGACAGAGTATGTCGAGTCAGTCTGCGACAAAGTCGGGAGGCAATCGCCCTTTTTACGTCCATATATTTGCAGCACTGTAAAATGAAAGCACCAACGGTCGATCTCTTCACTGATCAATAGAAAATCATCTTCAGTTTATCGCGCGAAATTTATTGGGATAAAACTCCTGGAAACACACCTCCGATACGAATCGTATACACACACGTGTAGCATAACCACGAGGTATAAGGATCCGGTACAGGCAGTGGTACAGCTTCGACCGTACCATCATTATTACAGTGATGGTATAGCACTATATCCGCCTCTGTATCGGAATGACGAACTGTATCTGGCGACCCAGATTTGCGCGTATCACAGTAAACACAAAAATCTGTGTCGATTGATGGCCGTCGGCTGCAGCTGGCGGGTAAAACCATCGGATCGAAAACGCTGCTAGCACACCTATTGTCACAGCTGACGCCTTGATGGCCGACCAAATTCCATAGCCTTTTTGTTTTCCAACATCTATTCATTTGATACCATTATACTCTATACTTTTATGCAATATGCTAATGCTATTAAAGATAACACAACCACTGCTCATACATGACGTTTTTGGAGCTTATTTTGGTAGATTTCATCTCTGCTGGCACTGCTTGAATCTTCCCCTATGTCACCAGCTGAGTGAGAATACTTTGGATCATCACTTCGTATCAATAGTGAAATGACAATATTATTAGCCGGAACGCCCGCCTGGAGGCCAACGAACGATTAAATCCTTTGCATGTCCAGATAAATTCCCGTCAGCCGTCGACGGGCAGAAATTACGCCAATTTGTATCATTTGTATGATTGAAATAATCCATACGATAATCTGTGTGATGCTTGGCGACATCCAAATTTGTAAATCTGCCTGGCTGCCGCGTCTCGACAAAATACCGCGCCGCCTGGGGACATCAACTGCGCCACCGTCGACGTGGACGCCAAATGCGCCAGCAGCGAGGGCGCGGCGTTTTTGGATCGATATATAACCGTAGTGACACGTCCGCCACCGGTAAAACAAGCCGACACCAGCCATTTCGGTATATAGTGCGTCAGCGAAAATCCCTCGTTATTATGCTTTAACCGTGAGCTTCAGTGACTTTCGCAATCGTATCAAAAGTTTGCGCTTGATCATATGAAATCACGTGATAAAACAACTTCGTCATCACTTAACGCCGATTTGATCGCCAAAACCGCCGCCGATTGTCACTATCTCAGCTACGTGGCGACCGCGAATACGATTGAGCATGGTGCCGCCGTGTCTTTCGATTTCGAAACCACGCAACCAACAGATCGAGCGGAAAGTCACGTCGGCTGATCTACGCAATCATCGCGTCCGCCATTCTTTGGAGCAGCAGCTGCCGATCCTCAATCGCCAGATCTTCAGCACGTCGACATCGGGTGATGTTGGCCTTTAAGCTATCGTTCGACGTCGGCTTTGCTGATGCCGAGTCCGCCGCTCGAAGCTGGGCGCAGTTTTTACGTTTAGCTGAAAAATCCAGCTTGACAACACGGAAAATCTTTTTGATCTTCAGGCGACCAATGATTTCGCGCGAGTTCCTCACCACCACCACTTGCGAATCAACTTTTGGCGGCGGCGTGAAGAATTGCCGCAGCCTTCAATGTCTCAGTCTCTCGCCTGGGCGGACAGCTGCGCTAACCGCTAAAATCGCCTATTTCACTCAGGCTCCGCCGCGATGCGCTGGGCAACTTCTTTTTGTACCAGCAGTACCGCCAAGTCTCGGCTTATTCTCCGCCGTCATCAACCTCCTCAACACCTTTGCCGGTGATGTGCACGGCACGTTGGCGACTACTTTATAACCAGCTGGCAGCTGGTTTCCAAATCAAACTGCAAAATATCTTCATTAATCACTTCCAGGTTTTGCAGGAAACTGCCCCGGCAACTTGCCCGCCAAATCCCTGTCAAGTCACCGCCACCACGCGCCCGGCCTCGCGCTAACAACCGGCTAGTCAAGGTGCCAAGTCGCGCCCAATTTCCAAAACCACATCATCGTTGCTCAGCTCAGCCGCCTCAGCTATCCTCCGCCAAGATTTCTGGATCGCGCATGCCAGCGTTGGCTCTAATTCTCGGCCCGCGCTGACGCCATCTAACGTCCGTCTCCGTTCGTCCAGTGAGTCGCCAGGTCAAAGCCATACGGATGCCGGTAGCCGCAAACCCGCCGGTATCGCATACACCTTGCCAGTTCCATGCTGGTTTCCACCACCGAGCAGCGCGGATGCGTCACCATAATTCGCCGCCACTAAAATATAGCCATCCTCGTACCACCTTGGCGCCGTCCGCCCGCACCGTGTAGCCACCGCCGCCACCAAGCGTTAGCAACAATATTCATCGGTAAATCATAATAGGTTTTCGCGGTGCGCCACGCCTTTGGAATCGGTAAATATCTGCAGCGCGCTTGCCTTTGGTTGATGGATTTTTCGGCTTAGTGCCGACTACTTCGATTTGCTTTTTAGGCTGCTTTAACCAATTTCATGTAGAAACCTCTTTGCGCTGGACTTCAATCCCATTATTAGCCCTCAACTTTATACGTCACTTTTAATTCCTTCGCCCAGCTGTTTAATTTGCTTAAAGCCGATCGGCTGCGTATCGTCTTCGTTTGCTCAACCGGAAAAAGCAATCTCCACGTCCTCGGTTATCGTCGCCGCTGGTCGTTCAATTTTCATCGCCAGGCTGGCGCCGCTAACGGTAAATTTTCTGGATTAGAAAAATCAATCTTATCCTCACGATACAGTATAATACCCGCTTTTTAGCAATTCTGATCGGCGCGACTGTTCGGCGGTAACTACTTGACGGCTTTCGTGCCGTCGATAACCTCACCATCCAGGCTCCGATGAATATTTACCCGAAATTTCTCAGTTAGTTCCATATCAATATTCGGCTCAATCACCTCTCGCTTTTCGTCAGCATAATGCCCGCCGCCTGAAAGCCTGGCGAACTGTCAGCGCATTCATAACAATCGTTTTTCAGATCTCATCGAGATACTCACTAGACGTGAGAAGCCCCGGCTTTCTGCACTTTCAGCTTTTACTAGCGATTAAAATAAAAATCCACCAGATATATGCTCCGATTGCTACAATCGCGCCGAAAAATAATTACAACGTCTTTTTATTGCCATATTATCGACAACTCCGACCTATATTATAGATTAACCGCTTAAAAATCGAGCGTACCCAGATAGGACCCATTACGCAGAAACCTGTTAAATCGCGATTCACTCTCCAGCGTCGTTTCACCGCGCAGCGCTGTCAAATACCCCTGCCTGCAGTGGCGTCATGCCCATTCCTTCTTCGCTTCCGCCTCGATAGCTTCGTATGAATATCGACCACATACGCCGCGTAAAAAGCTTTGGATGTTTTCTGTTACCACCAGCTGCTCCATTACCGGAATACGCCCCTTATGAGCCAAACGGACGCGTCGGGAGTCGGCACTGGTCTCCATAACTTGAATGTATCCAGGGTCCGGACAGTCAACATTCTCAGGCAAATCTGCCAAAACCTTTTTACCCATTTACGCGTAGCTTCATCCGGCTCGTACTTCCTTGCTCTCGTCCCCAGCTTACACGCAACCGCTGGGCAATGTAATAATCGTACTGCGGCGAACTAAAAATAGGGTTTTGTGCCAATCATGTCAATGATACGGCTGAACGCCGCCGCAGTTGAGTTGGCGTGGAGCTGGAAAGCACCCAAATGCCCGGTAATCGACGCGGGATGGCTGTCGCGCGGTCCCTGATCGCGAATCTCCAACCATCACCACATCCGGTCGAGGCGCAAAACACTACGCAAACCGTCAGCAAACCGCTGCCCGGCAGTTGTATCAATCGGATCGTAATCCCCGGAATGTGTTTTCCACCGGATCTTCCAGCGTAATAATTTTTGATCGAGTATTCAGCGCATTCAAAAATACTATACAGCGTCGTTGACTTCCGAGCCAGTCGGACCAACCCATCAACAGCATGCCGCGCGGATGCGAAATAATCTCATCAATTTGCTCGCGTTCTTCCTTGGAAATACTTAAAAAGATCCAAATTTAGCGCTGATGTCAAAGTTAAAGCAAACGCAGCACCAAATCCATACCCATAAATCGTCGGGTACCGCCTCAACGCGCAAATTTAATAAATGAGACGCGCCGTCGCGGTGAATTACTTGCTGCATGTGGCCAGACTGAGGCTCGGTGGCTGCCGTGGAAATGATTGCAGTGAGACGCCAGCCGTTGCCATAATCACCCGGTAGCGGTCGCGGCTGAGTTCTGCCACAGTGTGCAAAGCGTCAACGTCGACATTCGCACTCGGATTGATCTCGCGCTGATTCTCAATATGAATATCGGACGCGCCTAATTTGTCAGCTTGGTCGATCAGATAATTGAAAACATCGTTCGTACCGACTGTCCGCTAAAATCTGCGTCACCTGCGCTAGTACGTGCTTTTACGCCTTTCTTTGGCAATTTCCCGATATCATCGTAGAAATTATCTTTTTCGGCGGATCAAACTGCGCAACGCAATCGACCGGAAGGCTGTGTCAGAGATTAAAGAGATCCGCCGGCCTTCGTCGGTATACCTCTGGTCATCTGCGCCATTAAATTGCGGCGTTTGCGATGTTACTGCAAACGGTACGACTGATCTTCTTCATTGAATGATAATGGTACGATGCGGCCTTCGTACATTTCGTCGTGTCAAGGATATCCCGCAATAACGGCATAGTACTCAAAACTCGCGACCATCCAAATAAAGGCAAACCTAAAAATCGACGCCCGATGGCGTGTTGCATCCTCGTCTTGGTCGCGGCGGCGCGCTTGGATCTTTCCTCGTCCATGAGAAAATTATAGCAGCTTACGTTTTGGCGAATGCTATAATGAGAGCATGAAGCCGGAGATAACGCTACTACTGCACAATATTCGCTCCATACAATGTTGGGGCAATCTTCCGTACCGCCGAGGGTTTGGCGGATTATTCTCAGCGGCTATACGCCGCAACGGATTTGAGCTTGATAGGCGAAGCGCCGAGTTGCGCATTTATCAGCGGCGAAATATGCCGGAATGATCCGCGCTTACCACACATCCGCCAGAAACATTACCCAGCAACCATAAAACCGCGCTGGGAGCCGAAAGCTTTGGTGTCGTTTGCATTTTATGAAGATATCAATGACTGGCTGGACGATAACGATCAGCATGAGAACCTGCCGGTTATCGCCTTAGAACAGTCAAATCGCGCACCATACTGGGCTGTTTCGCCCGCCAGAAAAGTTCGCACTGCTACTGGGCGAGGAAGTTCATGGCATTACACCTGAGCTTTTTAGAACAATGCCAGCATATCGTGGAAACCCCTATGTCCGGACAAAAGAATCGTTTAACGTGTCGGTGGCAGCGGGAATTGCGCTGTATGGACTAACGATCAGAAAGTATTATCATAAGCAAATCAATAACAGGGTGGAGTGACATATTATGACACATGGAAAGTGTGTTGTTGATCTGCTTCAGTATGATATATATCGGCTTTTGCTCAGGGCTACAGTCTTGAGGCAAAAGTTGCCCTTTAGCTTTGAGTAAGCCTCTCGAAAGGAGAGAAACATGAACAACAAATATCGGCTGCGGATGTGTGTCGCGCTCGCCCTCCTGGGCGGGAGGTTAGCTTTCGTGTCGTGGATACTTATGCTTCTGGAGCGCTTCACGACCCGGTCTGGATACATCCTCGCCTGTCATTTTGGCAGGCCGTTGGGTTTGCTGATTGTTTCCAACCATCGCCATCCCATTCAGAGAGCAGGAGCAGGAGTTGATACTGCCCACCGAAAATCGCTTGCCGAATTGGCTCAGCCTGGTTGAGACGCATGACGTTCCCGGGTTGAGATACACCCAATTCCGGTTTGAGCCAGTTCGGTGGGCTATTTTCTTTGGAAATCAATATTCTCACTTACTGCACTTTGACGCATTCTTTACCCAGCAGCTGCTCGGTTTTTAATAAAGCGCATCATCGCTTCAACCTTGAAGGCAGACGCATGGCTGACTTTTTCTTCCTCAGCACCAGTACTACATCAGTCATGCCGTATAATCGCCGCACACTGACTTCATTTTTATCAGCGTCGCTGATTAGTTTCGGATCTTTAACATGCACAAAACCTTATCTGCCGGCATTTCCGCAGCAGCAACTGACACCGCAGGTTGTTTTAGCAGCCGGCTGAACCGCCGCACTCGCCTGCTTCGATCCGTACGATCCGCCAACAGAACTGCGGCGCTGATTTTTATAAGCTGCCCGCCGCTCTTTCTTTTACTGCGGCGCTGATTTTTGCGCATCCATTTTACGGCCGGTCGACTGTAATTATCGACGTCGTCATCAGTAATCATAATAACATCGTCGGCAATCAGCCTTGCTCGCCGCAAATTACCCAATCGCGATCCCGCGCCGAATTCTTGCCGGATACCGAATCACTGTATCTTGCTGCAGCTTAGCGCCAACTTTTTCATATAGATTTGGGAAAACCTATTACCTCGCCTTCACCAAACTTATCTCAATTCCCACAAAGCCATCTTTGAACCGCTTTTGGTGACAATTGTCCGCACCGAATTGATAATCCCGCCGACGGTCATCGTTCGGCTATCGTATTCCGGAATTAACTGCGTTAACGGCTGGGCTTGCTCAGCGTTAGATACGTCCATACTTATCAAGCGGATGGGCGCTATCTACAAGCCCAACAGTTCGCTGCCCCAGCCAGGCGCTCTTTGTCCGTATGTTGGACTGGCGCTTTTTGCAAGTTTGCATTGACTGCACGCCCGATCCTTCGCCGCCAACACCAAACAAACTCGTCTGACCGCTGGCAGCTTCTTTTTGAAGTTTGGAAGCAAAAGCGGTAATTGCGTCAAGATTGAATCAGCAAGTCCGACCGATCGCCCATATCATCAAAGGCGCCGGATTTAATCAGCGATTCCCAAGCCTTACGGTTAAATTTACTGTCGAAGACACGCTATGGCAAAATCTTCCACCGAAGAAAACGCGCCTCTCTTCGCGCGCACGCAACACTTTCCTCCACTGCGCCAACGCCGACACCTCTTCACCGCCGACATGCCGAAGCTGAATTTTATGCTCGTTCGGCACCACTGTAAACTCGATCGAACGACCATTACATGTCCGGAGCAATACGTCAATACCCATATGTTTAACTCAGTCATTTCAATCGCCAGACGGTCCGATATCGTCGCGATCGCTGGTCATTAGCGCCGCCATGAAAGCATCCGGATAATGCGCCTTCAGATAGGCCGTCCAATAAGCAATTAAGCCGTAACAAGCGGCATGAGACTTATTGAAACAGTAATTAGCGAACTCCTCCAGCTGCGTCCAAAAGGTTTCTGCCATTTCGCGCGTGGCGCCGCCAACTTTGACCGCGCCCTCGACGAACTCCGGCTTAACCTTTTTCATCAGGTCGATTTTTCTTACCGACAGCTTTACGCAGCGTATCAGCCTGACCGCCAGTAAAGCCGCACCATTCCTTGAAATTTGCATAAATTGCTCTTGGTAGACCAAAATTCCGTAGGTGTTTTCCAATGAGTTGCGCATCCCCTCGTGCAAGTAGGTAATAGGCTCTTCGCCGTGCTTGCGGCGGATAAAGCTATCGATAAATTGCATCGGCCCCGGGACGGTACGAGCCTACCATGGCGATGATGTCCCTCGAAATGCGTCGGTTTGAGCGCCCGCAGATAGCGTTTCATGCCCGCCGATTCTAGCTGAAACACGCCGGTGGTGTCGCCGCGCTGGAATAGTTCGTAGGTTGGCTTGTCATCGAGCGGCAAATGCGCCAGATCGATTTCTTCTTTATAAACTTTTTGATAATACGCATGGCATTGTTAATAATCGTCAAGTTATGAAAGGCCCTAAAAAGTCCATCTTCAGCAGTCCCAATTCCTCAACTTCGCCCATCGGGAACTGCGTCGCCACCACGCCTTTTTGCGCCATTTCTAGCGGAATATAATTAACCAGCGTGTCCGGCGCAATCACCACGCCGCAGGCATGGACGCCGTGGCTGCGAATCGTGCCTTCGAGCTGGATGGCGTAATCCAGCACCTCTTTGGCGGTAGGGTTATTCTCGTACTCCCTACGCAAATCAGCGTCCTCTTTAACGCTAACCGACAGCGGAATGTGCCGGCCCCTGGTTTGGCGGCGGTACCAGCTCAGCCAAGCGGTCGCTCTCGGCATACGGCACTTCCAGCACCCCTAGCGACATCGCGCACCGCCATGCGGCCCGAACATCTTACCGAAGGTAGCGATGTTACTAACATGGTCTTCGCCATATTTTTAGCGCAATACTCAATCACTTCGTCGCGGCGGGTATCTTGAATATCGACGTCGATATCCGGCATGGAAATACGATCTGGATTAAGGAAAACGCTCAAACAGCAGACCGTACTTCAGCGGATCAAGGTCGGTAATGTTCAGTGCGTAAGCAATAATCGAGCCGGCAGCGACCACGGCCCGGGCCAAAAACAATCCCTTTGAGATTTACCCAGTTAATAAAATCCTGAACGATCAAGAAATAGCCCTCATAACCCATGTTGCCCATCACGCCCAGCTCCATCTCGGCGCGCTGGCGAACTCCGTCGAACAATTGCGGGATGATATCGTCGGGGTCTAATTTCTCGGCTTCCTCTTTCGAAGCGCCATTATAACGCTGCAGCAAACCCTGATAAGTCAACCTCAGCAGATACGAGTGCTCGTTCTCGCCTTCAGGCAGCGGGTATTTAGGAATAAGAATGCGACCCAGCTCAATTTCAACATTACAGCGGTCAGCCACCTTTTTAGTGTTACGAATTACCTCGGGATATTCCTCTCCCCAATGATCAATGATGTCGCGCGGGTCGGTCAAGGTGCAGCTCAAAATCCTTTCAGAGCTCATCCGCTTTTCATCGCTCAAGTACGAACCAGTACCGACACACAGCAAAATTTCGTGCGCGTCTTGGTGATCATGCGTTAAGTAGTGGCCATCGCAAGTCACCACCATCTCGATGTCCAGCTCCTTCGATAGCTTAATCAAGCCCTCGTTGATTTTTGCCTGGACGTCCCAATGTGTGTTTGATTTTGGATGGCCGTGGTCTTGCAATTCCAGATAGTAGCGGTCGCCCAGAATCGATTTATACCATTTGGCGATATCGCGGGCGCGGTCATAGTCATCTTCTTTGAGCGCCACGCCAATTTCACCGCTAGCACAACCGCTCATCACAATTAAGCCTTCATTCAACTCCTCCAGCAAGTCGTGGTCAATCCGCGGCTTGTATATACATACCCTCCAGATTGGCCTGCGTCGATAGCTTCATCAGATTATGAAAGCCGGTGTTGTTCATCGCGGCACCGTCAAGTGAAAGCGCTGCTTATCCTTGGCCGGATCGCGGTCAAGCGCGAACGCGCCGCTACGTACGTCTCGATACCGAGGATCGGCTTGATGCCAGCCTTTTTGGCAGTTTTATAATAGTCAAGGATGCCGCTCATCGTGCCGTGGTCGGTTACTGCCGCGCTTCCATGCCGAACTCCTTGACCTTATCAACCAAATCATTGATTTTAGTCGATACCGTCTAGCACCGAATGAAAAGGTATGATTATGCAGGTGCACGAAATCGACGGCTTCAGCCGCCGGCGAAGATGATCCACTATTTCAGTCACTATGCTAATATTATAGCATGTTATTGACGGTGCTGCGTATCGTCTCATTAGGTGGTTGATAAAATCAGCTCAGCGGCGGGAAAAATGTCAGCAAATTGACCTCAACAGCCCAGCCAGCAAGGTACGAACAGTGTCGCCCCCAGCGCGCTGCCAATACCAAAGAAGATACCGCGAATAAAAATTCATCCAATAGACTTGACGACGAGAACGATGAAAAATCAAAAACAAACCTTCTCAAAAATCGCCTGTCGCGCGCCGTTTTCATTGTCGCGAACAATTTTTCCGCGCCAATTTATTCGATCGTTTTTGTTGGTTTTCTGCCATTTCGCCTTCTTTTTAGTAAAATACGCTCAAAATCCATGATTTTGAAGTCAAGTTTTTCACCAGCCCTATACCAATTGAAACAGCACTGGTAATTTCACCAAATCCAGAAATTCGCTGAGTTATCATCTCTACTTTTGCTGGGTTTGATGAATCTGCGCGTCAGCTTTAATAATGGAAATTGTCATGACGATCAGCATGACGACAACACCGCCATCAACGCTACTAATACTGTAACGATCATTCATGCTTTTTACTATACACTATTTCAAGCGATTTGTCAGATGAGCGCAGCGTCCTCGCCAAAATTCGGATCGCGCAGCCTAAAGTCAATCACCGTCTTCAAATATTCCAATTTATCGCCGGTATCATAATACGTGCCGTTGGTGATTTCTACGCCGTAAAATCAAATCCGTCGTCGATCATCTCTTGCATAATCGGCTGGACAGTGAATCTCGCCGCGACCGTCAAAGTCTTTCGCTGAGCCTTTCTCGAGATAGCCGAAGAAATCTCGCCTGGCGGCAAATAGCTGCTAACGCTCGCCAGAGTCGGACGGCGCATTGGTTTTTACCAGGCTTTTTCGACGATATTGGTCAGTTTTAATGACACCGTCTTTGACTTGCTGGCCATTGATAACACCATAACGATCAAACTCGCGATCGTCGACAATTTTCTTACGACAAGATTGCCCCTGTCGAGCTGCTGCGATGCCTCAATCATTTGGCGGAAACGGCTCGGGCTAGCGGCAATAAAATCATCAGCAGGTATAAATCACCGGCTCATCGTGGCGAATTAAATGTGAAGCGCAAGTCAGCGGCGTGGCATTGCCGTACGGACCTTTCTGACGAATATAGACGAAGTTAGCCATCTCGGACAGAGCGCTGAACGATGTCGATGAGCGGTTGCTTTTTGGCGCCGCCAGCGCGCAGGTTAGCCAGCAGCTCTTCGTTCGGCGTATCAAAGTGATCCCTCAATCGCCCGCTTATTAGCGCTACCGATGATAATGATATCCCCGATGCCAGCCTCGACCAATTCCTCGACGACATACTGGATGATCGGCTTGTCAATCAGTGGCAGCATTTCTTTAGGCATGGCTTTGGTCTGCGGCAAAAACCGCGTACCGAAACCAGCGGCGATGATAGCTTTGGTTTTTTTCATATTTAACTCCTATTCTACCATCTTTCTGAAGTGTCGAACCTTATAATTTTTCGCGGATTAATTTCTGCGCCAGGCTCGGATTAGCGGCCCTTGGAACGCTTCACGACTTGACCGACTAGGTAGCCGATGGCTTTGTCTCTTACCAGCTTTGATGTCGGCAATGGAAGCTGCTGAGGCTGGGTCGTTTAGCACTTCGTCAACGATGGCAGCGATGGTAGATTCGTCGGAGACTTGCAGCAAGTTCTTTTCTTCAGCAAACTTACGCGGATGATCTCGTTGCACTGCAAACAACTGCATAACAGCTCTTTAGCATGCTGCTACTTCGAGCCTTTCTCCGTCATTTCTGCCAAATCGACCAACTTAATCAGACCGACACATTAGGCATCATATCAGACATCGACAGCGTCATTGTCATCGTCATCTACGCTCCGCTGGCTGTCAGCGCTGGCGAAACCAGTGCGCGACTCGCTCGTAGCAGCACATCGCCCTGACTGTCAGCGCACTTCAGCATCAGCATAGGCGTAATTTTCATGATAGGACAGACAACAGATTTATCACCGACATGTCCAGCATCGCTCACTTTATCGCGATATTCGCTGGGCAGCATTGGCACTTCGGCTTGGATATCAGCGATGAAGTCATCGGTCAATACCACTGGCGGATGTCGGCATCAGGCATGTAGCGATAATCCTGGGCGTCCTCTTTTCGAGCGCTGCGAAGTAGTGACTTTGCTTGTCATCGCTCCAGCCGCGGGTTTCCTGCACCACCGATTCACCACTTTCCAGCAGGTCAACTGACGCTTGAACTCGTACTCAGCGGCACGCTCGACGCTGCGGAACGAATTGAGGTCTTCACTTCCGCGCGCTTGCCGAGCTCAGTCGCGCCTTTCTTAGCCACCGAAATATTGACGTCAAAGCGCATGTTGCCGTGGTATAAATCACCGTGCGTCACGCCAGCATAGACCATCAATTTGTGCAGCTCCGAAGCGTACGCTTTAGCCTCCTCGGCAGAATGAATATCCGGCTCAGAAACGATTTCAATCAGCGGCGTACCAGCGCGGTTGAGGTCAACCAACGAATAGCCGTCGTGGTGCGTCAACTTGCCAGCGTCCTCTTCCATGTGCGCATGATGAATCCGCACTCGTTTTGAGCGAACCATCTTCTAGCGGCGCATCGACATAGCCAGCCAAAGATGATCGGCTGGTACATCTGCGAGGTCTGATAGCCCTTTGGCAGGTCAGGGTAGAAAATAATGCTTGCGATCAAACCGGCTAACGCGAGCAATCGGCGCGTTCAACGCTTTGCCAGCACGCACCGCCAACTCGACAGCGTGCTTATTCAGCACCGGCAGCATGCCTGGCAGGCCAAAAGTCAATCTCGTGCGTTTTTTCGTTTGGCTCAGCATTACGCGCGTCATTATCAGCCGGGCTAAACAGCTTGGTTTTTGGTCGCCAGCTGGACGTGGCATCTCGATACCAATGTCATTTCATATTCATCATATCACTCATCATAACGCTCCCAAATCTTTTGAGTGCTTGTTCAAAAGCTTGTCATGGCTCGCCGAAAACTTTGCGCGGTCAGTTTCACGTTGGTTTCGTGTGGCGACTTTGATTACGCAATTTGTGTGCCGCCCATAAACCCATTTTCATCCGTCCAATCACCCTTGCAGAGCTTTCAGTCTGTCGCCCATCGTCGTACCCTGCCACGCCGCAATCGCGCATGGCTTTTGTCGAGCAGTTTGTCGGCTTTGACAATCGCCATCTGCAGAGCCGTCTGAGACCGCCCGCTTTGGCACCATGTTGAATTGCCCGCCAAACTTTTCGGTACATTTCCCCTGTCGAGTTTTTGATGTCCGCGCGATGTCAATTGGATAAAACAATCAACAGCACCGATCACCAGCGCCGCTACCACCAGCGCGATCAACAATCCATCCATCAGGCAGCCTCACTTCTGGACGCCAACTTCAGCAAGTTGCTGCTCGACTGGCGGTCACCAATCAGCTGCACACCAACTGGCAAAGCCTTCGTCACTAGTCCCAGCTGGCACGGAAATCGCTGGCAGTCCCAGCCAGGCTGGCTGGTACGGTCATGATATCCGCCAGGTACATCTTGATCGGATCACTGGATTTTTCACCAAGTTTGAACGCCGGTGTCGGTGCAGCTCGGCATCAACAGCGCGTCGTACTCAGTGAACAAACTTTGTTTGAAACTCGTTGATAAGCAAGTGCGCGCTTTTTGCGCCTGCATGTAGTAAGCGTCATGCCGCTCGACAACACAAAACTGCCGATCATAATCCGCCGCTTATTTCTCCGTCATAAAACCTTCGTTGCGGCTGCGGCCGTACACTCCGCCAGCGTTTTCACTTCAGCCGCCCGGTGACCATAGCGCACGCCATCATAGCGCGCCAGAGTTTGACGATAATCTCTGCCGGCACAATGATGAGTACATCGCCAGCGAATATTGCATCATATCGAGATTCACTTCTTCAATTTCATAGCCCAACTGCTTTAGTTTTCTGCATAATCAAGAGTTTTTCTGGCGAACTGCCGCGTCCACATCGTCAGTCATACACTGCTTGACCAAACCAATCTTTTTCTTTGCTAAAGCCTGGCTGGTTCCGCCAAAAGTCAGGCAGCGTCGTCATATCCTTGTCGTCGCGGCCCGCCATACTTTCCATCACCAAATTGGCGTCATCAGCGTTTCGTAGCGAAACAACCAATGGTGTCCGTGCTCGATGCCATGGCTACCACGCCGTAGCGGCTGACTGCGCCGTATGTTGGCTTGACACCGACCACGCCGTTAAAGCTGGCCGGCTGACGAATTGACCCACCAGTGTCTGTTCCCCAGCGCAAATGGCACCACGTCAAGCGCCGTCACTACTGCCGAACCGCCCGATGAACCGCCAGCTACCCGGGTTTTTATCTCGTGCGTTTTTGGTCGGACCAGGCTGAATTTTCCGTCGAACCACCGTGAGCAAAGGCGTCCAAGTTTGCCTTGCCGATGCAAATTGCACCTTCGGCCTCAATTTTTCAACTGCCGTTGCCTGCAGTGGCGCGTCAAAATTCTCTAGCATTTTTGAAGCAGCAGTCGTCGGCGCTCCCAAAAAGGCTAAGAAATTATCTTTTCACCACAAACGGTACGCCAGTCAGTCGCCCAGAAATTTCACCCCGATCAACCTTGGCTGCTCGCTCCAGCGCCCGCTCTTCCGTCAAACTCAACAATGCATGATAATCTCAACGTCGCGCGCCTCGTCGCAACGCTCCTTTAACATTTTCGACTGCACTTTTCCGGCAAAAATCACTAATCCGACTCATTACAACACCTGTGGCACTTTCACTTGATTATTCTGTTTTCAGGGCGCCAGCTCAAGCAGCTTTTTCTGCCGAAAATCCCTGGCTGAATCTCATCTTCGCGCCAGACATTTTCCAGCCCTGTCACTTGATAGGTAGGCTCAACGCCAGACGTATCAAGCTTGCCCAGCTGCTCAATGTAGCCAATTATATTTTCCAAATCTTGGCGCAGTCCATCAACTTCGTCGTCGGTCAATGCCAGACTACTCAAACTCGCCAAGTGCTGAATATCACTGGTAGAAATAGTTGTCACGTAGATTATTATATCACTTTGGAAGCCAACTTAGTACTGAATAAAGCGAGGGGTATACAACGAGACCATCTAGGAACTAATATCCTTCAGATAGCAGTCTCATTGTGCTGCTAGCAGTATTTTATAACCATTTGAACAGACTCTTATATTACTCAACAGTCAAGATATCCAAACCCTCTATACTATCGTATAAACCATAACTCACAATAAACTTACTTTTGGAAGTCTCAGTCGCTTACGTAACTTTCAAAAGTTCTTCGTAGCCGCAGCCTATTAGAGCTGCCAGAGTCTACACTCGCTTCTGAACCTTGTCCTGCCATGCAGTTTGCTACTATAGTGATAGCGCCAGCTAGCAGAACAACAGCTGAAGCTGCAACCAATACTAACGTCAGAGTCTTAGAAGTATTCTTGCCTTTCGAACAATTTTATGGACGAAAAACGCCGAAGTTGACACAACTGCCAGCGCTAGTAAGTCATGGTAAGAACTCGCCAAGATACAAACTCTTATAAATTTCACCAGCACCGCTAACGCTAATGAACATAGCGAGTTGACAAGAATACTAGCCAACTTCGCAAACCAGCCCAATAGCTGGCAACAACAACGCGCCAAGACCACCGTAAGTTATTAATTTATAAGCTGCATGATTAGTATAACCCTCACGCTCTGGCACGGTCCTGAAACTCGCGAAAACAACACAAACGATAAAACTGAAAAATAGCAGTGCTAATACAGCCGCCGCCACGATCCCTGCACCTGGCGTTACCATATCTGGAGATAGATGTCCACGCACAAATGAAGTGGTTATTGACGAAGTGCCAGCCCAAAGGCCGAATACACTCTACCATTGTGTCAATGAGCAAAAAGCAGCCGCTACAGCCGAACCCATCGCAAAAGCATATTCAAATGTCAATAACTTTGACTTGCCCTTATTTGGTCAACATACGCTGCATATTGCGGATATGCTTGATAGCTTGCCGCTGGCGGTACAGGTACAGCTGCTTCCGGCTGCGCGACATTATTTTTCTGGCTGCGGTTGTTCTTTGCTCGCCATTTTACCTCCTAATCTAATGGTTAACTCTATTCTACATGGTCTGGCGAATTTCAGCAATCAAATCACGCAGTTCCGCTGCTTTTTCAAATTCTAGATTGGCGCTATGCAGCTCCATTTTGACCAGTCAACCCTTTAATTAACGTTGGATATTCGTCCTTGGAATCTTCTTTAAGTCCAGCTTTTGGCTTTTTGTCCGATTCTTTTTGCGGGATGATGGAGCGCAAGCCATCATCAATCTTCTTCTGGATGGTTTGCGGCGTGATGCCATGTCTTCGTTATATTGCTGCTGAATTTGTCGACGACGATTCGTCTCGTCAATCGCTCGCCGCATGCCGTCAGTCACATTGTCGCCATACATCAGCACCCGCCCGTCCACGTGCCGCGCCGCCCGGCCAATCGTCTGAATCAGCGCCTGCTCACTGCGGAGGAAGCTTCTTTATCAGCATCCATAATCGCCACTAGGCTCACTTCCCGCAGATCCAGCCCCTCGCGCAGCAGATTAATACCAACCAGACATCGTACGTCCCCAGCCGCAAATCCTTCAAAAATATCGCCGCGCTCGAGCGTATCAATTTCACTGTGCAAATACGCCGTTTTCACGCCATTGTCCGTCAAATAAGCGCTCAGATCCTCGGCCATGCGCTTGGTCAAGGTGGTTACCAGTACGCGGTGGCCGCTAGCGACGGTCCGGCGAATCTCCTCCATCAAATCATCAACCTGCCCCTCAGTCGGCCGCACCTCAATCGGCGGATCAAGCAGCCCCGTCGGCCGGATCAACTGCTCGGCTGGCTTTTGGCGAATGAGCAATTTCATAGTCGCCCGGCGTAGCGGAAACATAAATCGCCTGATGAATATGCTGATCAAATTCATCAAACCTCAGTGGACGGTTATCCAACGCGCTCGGCAGACGAAACCCGTGCTCCACCAACACTTCCTTGCGCGCCCGGTCGCCGTTATACATACCGCGAACTTGCGGCAAGGTCATGAATGCGACCCGTCGACCAGCAGCAACCAATCGTCCGGAAAATAATCAATCAACGTCGCCGGCTGCTCGCCCGGCTCGCGGTCTGTCAAATAGCGCGAATACCCTCAATGCCTTTGACAAAGCCAGTTTCTTTGAGCATCTCCAGGTCATATTAGTGCGCTGAGCTAGGCGCTGGGCCTCTAGCAATTTGTCGTGCGTTTCCAAGCCACTTCAGCCTCTCATCAAATTCTTTTTCAATACCAGTGATGGCTTTTTCAATTCGTTCACGCGGCGTCGAGTAGTGGCTGGACGGAAAATCGTCAATCTGTTTGGCTGATCTAAAAATCTCGCCAGTCAGCGGATCGATCCGCGTTAGTCGCTCACTCATCACCAAAAATTCCACCCGCACCGCCGTGTCCCGCCCAGCTGGGAACATATCCACCACATCACCGCGTACCCTGAGTGCCGCGCGCAAAATCAATGTCGTTGCGCTCTATACTGAATATCAGTTAGCAAGCGAATAAACTTATCCTGCACCCGCCGCTCGCCGACCGCCAGTTTGAATCGCCATAGTCAGCAGTAGGTTTCCGGCGAACCAATGCCATAAACTACAGGGACACGCTAGCCACTGATGATAACATCACGCCGCGTTAGCAGTGCTGACGTCGCGGCATGCCTGCAGCCGATCGATTTCATCATTAATCTTTGAATCTTTCTCAATGTAGGTGTCGCTACTGAAGCAATGTAGCTTCCTGGCTGATAATAATCAAAATAGCTGACGAAATAATGCACCTCATTATCCGAAAAACTCCTTAAACTCAGAAAACAGCTGTGCTGCTAAAGTCTTGTTATGCGCCAGCACCAGTGTCGGCACATTACGCTCGAGCGATGATATTCGCCATAGTAAACGTCTTTGACCCTGAGCCTGTCACGCTCTAGCAACGTCTGCTCACGCTCGCCCCTGCTCCAAACCGTCCACCATCTGAGCAATCGCCGTCGGCTGGTCGCCAGTCGGCTGATATTTCGACTTCAAGGTAAAATTTGTTCACCCTATTATTGTATCACCGACCAGCGCTGATTATCTCATCTCATAAATATCCTGCAAACCCTGCATTTCTGCTGCATGCTGGCCACGGCCCAACCACGCCTTTGGTATAATTTCCAAGCGGCTTCATCTTGTTCAGTCGGCGTGGCATTACTCGTACTTGCTCAAGTCGGCAACCGACGCCCACGTGCCTCTATTAAACTGATAAAGCGCCATAGTAACCATTGCCTGTATTAGACGTATAGCTGCCCTCGCAGCTTCTCAATCGAGCTAAAGCCTCAGCAAAACTACCAGAAAAAGTATTTGAACTCTTCGCGCCTACAATTTCAATCTGCTTTTTAGGCTCTTTCGTTGTAACGCTGGCGATTTCTTGCGGCTTATTTCAATACCATTTTTTCATTTCAATCTCGTATGTCGCGTTACGCTTACCTTTCTCGCCAACTTGTTTTGACTTCTTTATGTCCAACATCTTTATATAGCATCTTGGATCAGTCTCAAAATTGACTCTTCCTCAACAGTAACGGTTTGCTTGCCGTTTCGCCATAGCTCACTCTCATACCCTCGGAGATAGCCGTCAGCACATTTACAGACAGCGTGTCGTTTCTGCCAGGCTTTATTATTCTTTTCTTTCAGTAGATCACCAACCGTCTTTTTGCGTGCGTCCTATAATAGATTCCTTGCCGTATGGGACAAAATTCACCGCCTTTGCCTGTCCAACTTTCATTACCAAACCCGCAACTGTCGATCAGCAAAATTATCCGTTTCATTAAGCGCAGTTTTATCTTCAGGATATACTTTCGAACCTGCCGCTTTGGCAATCAAAGCCGGGCGTTTGCTGCGCAGTCGTTACTTTCAAGCGCCTACCGTTATCAACAATCGTAATTGGCCGGGCGCGATAGATATTAATATACTTTTCGGCAGCCATGTCCGTATCGAGGCTCGGCTCTATTGCATCCTGTTTTTCATCTACCTTAATATTGGCTGCCTTTAGCGTCTCGCGGATAGTCCTAGCCTTCGTAATAACCGTCCGCCCAGCGCCGCGATCGCATATTAACAAGCTTTTCGCCAGCTTTTAACCACTGGATTATCGCTATTGGCGGAGCGCTTGATTAACGAAAAGCAAACTGCCAACAAAACTGCAACATACCCAGCAGGACAGCGGCGCTTCTATAATGACGTTTTATTAGCGATGCGATCACCCATAACAATGTACGAATGTATAATCTTTCCATTATATCAAATTTTCTCCAAACGTAAATCCAATCGTTTAATTTTTAACTGTTCTGTCGTCAAATTTGACAGTCACACCCAAGCCCTCGCTGTCAATAATTTCCCACCCGCGCCAAAGCTCGGGCTGCGCACCCTATCCCCACTTCCAGTCCAATTTCTTCTGAGTAGAAATCGGTTTTCCGCTGGCGGCTGAGCCGGCCTATCAATTCCGCTGACCATCAGCCCCATCTCGTCTAAAAACCGCGACGGCATATTATAAACCAATTTGCCCAAATTGTGTCCGGGAACTGGCGCAACTAACAAACAGCTCCTCCCTGGCGCGCGTCACGCCGACATAGCACAACCGGCGTTCTTCCTCAATGTCGTCAGCCTTACCGCTGTCAAACACTCGCGCGTGCGGTAAAATCCCTCTTCCAGTCCCGCCAAAAATACTACCGGAAATTTAAGCCCTTAGCCGCGTGCAGCGTCATAAGCGTCACCTGTTGCTCCGCCGCCGTGTCCGCCGAAGACATCAGCGCCATTTCTTCCAAAAATGCCGGCACGTCAACATAAGCTTTGGCTTCCGCCAGCAACACGCCAATATTCTCCATCCGCTCCTCAGCTTGAGGTGTGACATCATTGATAAAATCCCCATAGCAGTCTTTTTATAATTTTTCAATTAATTCTGCCGGCGAGCCATCAATTTCCTGCTGTAATTCCTCCAGGATTTTTCCCAACTCTAGCTAAAGGTCGTTTCGCCTGCGCCGTCAAATTATCGGCCTCTTCGACCGCCAGCAAGCCACTGACAATATCCCGCCGCGCCGCATCATTCCAATCCAAAAATTTAGCCACGCTCACTGTACCGATACCGCGCTTTGGCACATTGACAATCCTTAAGAAACTAACCCGGTCGCTCGGCTGATACAACAATCGAAGATACGCCAGTACATCTTAACAACAGCCCGATCTAAAAATCTTAGACCGCCGACAATTTTTATACGGAATATAGCTCTGCCTGAGCGCCCGCTCGATCGCATAACTCTGGGCATTCGTCCGATATAGCACCACCACGTCGCCGTACTGGCGGCCGTTGGCAATTTGCGCTTGAATTTCATTAGCAATCGCCAGCGCCTCCTCTGACTCGCTATATAATTGCCATAATTTCGGATCAATGCCATTACCATTTGCCGTCCATAAATTCTTATCTGTCCGATGAATATTATGCTGAATGAGCGAATTTGCTAAACCTAAAATCGCGCCTGTTGAACGATAATTTTGCTCCAATTTGACCACGGTTGTCCCCGGAAAAATCGCGCTCAAAAATTAAGAATATTAGTATAATCAGCGCCGCGAAAACTATAAATCGACTGCGCATCATCGCCAAACCACACACAAGTTACGCCGTTCATTAACTAATAATTTTTATTAGCGCGTACTGCACAGCATTTGTGTCCTGATACTCATCAATTAGAATATACTCAAACTGACGCTGCCATTTCTGGCGAATCTCTGGGCTATTCTGTAATAATTCCACGGTTTTAGTTAATAAATCATCGAAATCGAGCGCCGCCGCCTCTTTCAAGGCTTTTTCATAGGCGAAAAAGAACAATTCAGCAATTTTCTGCTCCCGAGGACCGCGCGCGACATTGAAAAATCTTCCGCGCTGCGCATTTCATTTTTAGCGTTTGAAATAACCGACAGCACTGCCCGCGGCTTTAATATCTTTATCCGTCAGACCGCGCGCTTTCATAATCTGCTTCATCAGACTCACTTGATCGTCAGTGTCGTAAATTAAGAACCGCTTATCCAGCCCAATATGTGCGCCGTCCATCCTTAATATCCGTACGCAAATACTGAAAATGTCCCCATCCACGGCATAAATTGACGATTATCAGCTTTCATCCAGCATTTCGCCAATCGCTGCCGCATTTCCTGGCGGCTTTGTTAGTAAATGTCACTGCTAAGATTCGGCTAGGAAAAACTTTCAACTCGCCAATCAAATAAGCAATCCCATGCGTTAGCTGTCTTTGTTTTTCCAGAACCAGCACCCGCCAGAATCAATAGCGGTCCGTCGCCATGCGCCACCGCCCGAGCTTGCTCGCCATTCAAACCATCCGTAAAATCAGTCATGTATCTATTTTATCAGCAAAAAGTATGCTGCCGTACCGCCGGCCACACCAATTGCCAAAAATAACAGAATCAGTAGAACTGTCAGCCAGCCAGATTTGCTTTTCTTCTTTTGGGGTCAAAATTTTTGACGTACGGCTCGCGCAGTGAACATAGGCTTGGGTTCAGGTTCGGTTGAATCTTTTTCGACGAAAGACGCGGCGAAACATCGTCGTTATCACTTGGTTTTTAGAAGCCTCTGTTCGGCTGCCTTAATATCATCAACGGCAGCATCAAGGCTAGAAACATCAGCTCTCGGCCGCCATAACATCCGCGCTAAATTCTGGCGGCAACCCGACATCACCGCCCGGCTCAACTTCATCGTCCGGATCATCCTCTGAAAACATCCAACTTACGCGGCGTATAATTTGCTAAAGATTTTTTTATGGTCATCATTTTTGCTGTTGCAGCGTCTCTGTCATTTGCATCATCAGTAGCGGCGGCCGGCGTACCTAGCGGCCTTTTTCTCGACTTCAACGTTAGAGATAAAAAGGCGATACTGGAGCAATGCTTTCGCTTTTACTCTGAACTGACATTGCTACATCAGACGAATTGTTTGTTTTACCCTCTGGGCTTTTGCGGCAACACGACGCGTTTTCGCTGAACTCAGCAAAGACTTTTCAGGATTAGCAGACGTCGGCGCATCAACACTGCTGTTGTTCTCGTTTGAATGAATACTATATAGGTTATTACCCCCTCCTATCATGGACGGGCGGCGGATACCCTTATCTGCAAAGTTAGCACTATCATCCATATTCGCTGAATCAGCTCCAGACTGGTATCCCAATCCCGCTTTGGATGTATTTTGGAGTCACTCGCTGCTGTACTAATTTAGACTTAGACGATGGATGAACAACATCCATAAAACGGCCATGCTGACGCTTAGCTATCATTGGCGATACATGAACAGTCTCACTCTCAGGAGAGGCAACTGGCGGCGGATACGGCCGGCGTCACTGCTGGCGTATGACCACCAGGCGAACCAGAAGACGATACCGTAGAGCCAGATGAGCTTGACGGTGGAGCGGACGGCACTGCTGGCGCCGTTGATACGGACGAGACCGACACTGTCGATGCCGCTGGTTTTGGCTTTTGTGCAGCTGGCGTTACTCCTGAATCTGGCAAGATGGAGAAGACGGCGGAGCCGATGAAACCGGAGCTGGCGAACTTGCCGTTACCGCCGGCGCAGCAGCTGCTACTGGTGCCGCTGATACCGTCGCTGCTGATGGCGTAGTTGAAGTGGAGGAGCTACTACTGGCGCCGAGGAGGCCGCCGGAGCAGACGAAACAGTTAGCGGCTTCACGTTAGTTGCCGCTGAAGGAATCGAGGAGGGCCGAAGGGGTCAAAGATCTTGCAGGAACTGACGGCTGGCCTGCAACTGACGCAGCCACTGGAGCAGACGAAGTTGGCGAAGAGACTGGCACCGAAGGTACTGTTGTAACTTTAACAGCACCAGCTTCTGCTTCAGTATTTGGAGATGGCTTGGAAGCTTCTGCCCAATCTTAGCCGCCGGAACCTCCGCACTCTGATTGCCAGACGTTTGCACCACAGGCGAGCTATGCGACACACTCCACCGGAATGTTACCACCCAACATTATTATTGACAGGGGTAGAGACAGGATCAGGACTAGCGTTCTCAGCAGAAGAGACCGTAGGACTAAGCGAGCTCAGGGCTGCTTTCATTACCACTCAGCTGCTAGCGTCAGAGTCGTACTCTCGCCAGCATCTGTCTTATTTTTCCGCTGCCTGCTGCTTGCTCATCAAGGGAATTTACTGCTTTGTCCAGCTCGTCAAAATCAATATCTGTCATATGCCCCCTATTTTTATCCCTTATGTGCTTTTTCTATTATCTCCGTAAATTGATGTATATCCAAACTTGCCGCGCCAACCAATAATCCATCAAGTCCTGAAATTGCCAAATAATCAGCTGCGCTTATCAACCGTTATACTACCGCCATATAAAAATCCGTACTTCGGCTGCCTTTTTACCATACAAATGAGCAACATGTTGGCGAATCATTTGCGTTGCTTTTTACATCAACCGGTTTAGCGTTGTCGCTGGTACCAATCGCCCAAATTGGCTCGTAGGCAATCACTACTCTATCCAGCTCCTCAGCCGTCACATTTGCCAGACCGCTAGTTAGCTGATCAGCCAAAACATCTCGTTTCGCCTAAAGCCCGTTCTTGCGCCGTCTCGCCAATACACAAAATCGGCTGAAGACGATTACGAATCGCTGCCTGAACTTTCAACCTAATATCTTTATCGCTTTCAATAAAGATATATCGCCGCTCCGAATGCCCGATAAGTACATAGTCAGCAATCCCCACGATGCGCTGCCGGCACTTCGCCAGTGTACGCGCCATGGTCGCGCCAATAGCAGTTTTTGCGCTGCCAACTTGGCAATCCCGCCGATTGATCTGCAGGCTTAAACTCTGCAACGTTAATGTTGTAGGAGATACAACAACCTCAACGTCCCTGGCAGCGGCTTTAGAACCTCCATTAGCTTATGCAGATACAAGCTCGCCTCTTGCACTATTGAGGTTCATCTTCCAGTTGCCAATGATTAATTTTTCTCATGATGATAATCCTTATGTTTTAGTTTATCACCCTCAATCCATACACGTCTAGTAAACTTTCAATTCCCCGGCAGTTTTTACCCGCCATCAGCTCCATACTAGCACCGCCGCCAGTAGAAACATGCGTAAAACCTTTGCCCGTCATGACCGTCCCACTTTAAAATAAAAATCAGCTGTACGCCGCCGCCAACAATCGACACTGCATCCTTATTCTGAGCGATCGCCAAAGCTACGCGCGCCGAACCAATCGAAAAATCTTTGTCTCGGTATAACCGAGAGGACCGTTCCAAATCACTGTTTTTCGCAGTTGCCAGAACTTTCGTGAACGCCTCAATTGTCTGGCCGCCAATGTTCAGCGCCATATCATCTCTGGCAATTTTATCAACGCTAACCTCGCGGCGAGGCAGCTCGCTATAGGGATCGGGGCTACCGCCACATCACTTGGCAAAACCAAAAAAATCATCGACATGATCTACGCCGACCTTTTTCTGCTTTATCATAAATATCCTTAATCACCTGCTCCTGGCCAGACTCAGAGACACTCTTTGCCAATATTGCAGCCGCGGTATTGTAAAAAGCATCTGCCATAGCACCGCCACCTAAAACCCGATCAGCCTTATTAATCAACCGTTTGATCAAAGCAATTTTATCGCTAACTTTAGCACCGCCGATAATCGCCACCAGCGGCGGCCGGGGATTTTTCATCGCCTTGCAATAGTTGTATACTCTTTTTCCAGCAAAAACCCGCCACGCCAGGCACGCATAGTGCAATGGCATGCGTACTAGCATGCGCTCGATGCGCTACTGCAAACCTGTCCCTGCACGAAATAATCGGCGCGAACTGCCCGCTGAATTGATTTAGCAAACGTCAAATCATCAGCTTCTTCTTCCGGATAAAAACGCAGATTTTCTAGCAAAATAACACTGCCCAGAGGTGCAAGGCGTACTGCTTGACGTACTTCATCGCCAACACAATCGCCAACGAACTGCACCTTCCGACCCAGTAACTCCGTCAAATGTTTAGCCACTACCTCCAGGCTCAGCTTCATATCCCAGCCCTTCGGACGCCCCCAAATGCGACATGATAACGATCTTACAATTTTGTTCCAGTAGATACTTTAATGTCGGTAAGGAAGCGCGAATCCGCAAATCATCGGAAATTGTGCCATTCTTCGTCAGTGGCACATTGTAATCTGCCCGCACTAAAACAGTCCGCCCGCGCAGATTAACACCTCTAATTGTTTGTTTTGAAAATTGTCTGCCCACCCAATATTTTCCTATGACAACGTCTTAATTTGAATATTATCCGTTTTACCCGGCTCAGGATGATGGCCACCACCAGCTACAACTGTAACTGGATCCTCGCCAAAATAACCTTCCCGCTTCAATTCCTCAGCTAGCTTCGTCGCAGCATTCAGCTCATTCGGACGAATGTATGGGCGAGAAGCATAGCTTAACGCTAATTTTTGCGCCGTCTTGACATTCTCGGTCACGCAAACAATCGGCAAGTTCGGACGATATGCACCGACATTAACCGCGGTAGCACCAGTATTAGTTTCAGCAATAATTGCCCGCGCCTTAATTCTTCTAGCCAGCTGCGCTGCTGTAGCTTAAAAATCGCATCAGCTTTTCTCGCGCATCTCAGTCTTATCGACCATCATCACTTCGCTAGTTCTTGGGTGTAGATAATCGTCTCACGCATTGCCCGAACAGTTTCTGTAGGATATTTACCGTTGGCTGTCTCGTCCGACAGCATCACCACATCGGCACCCTGAATGACGGCATTTGCCACATCACTCACCTCAGCGCGAGTCGGCTCAGGATTATCAACCATACTACCCATCATCTGCGTCGCCACGATCACCAGCTTACAATATTTACGACACAAAGCGATAATTGCCGCTGCATCACTGGCACAATCTCCGCGCCAGCCTCTACCGCCAAGTCGCCGCGCGCCACCATCACGCCGTCGCTAGCTTTTGACGATCTCTTCCAAATTTTCTGGATCAACTGCTGATTTTGTTTCAATCTTAGCAATGATATCGACCGTTGAGCCCAATTCCACCAGCCTCTGCCGAAGATCAATAATATCGTCGGCCTTCTGAACAAAGCTCAGCGCCACATAATCAAAGTCCTGCTTAGCGCCCCACTCCAGATCGGCGATGTCTTTCGGCGTCAAAATATCGCCGCCAAAATCCGTATCCGGCAAATTCAGCTCTTGCGGCTCATCAAAAATCCATCGTCTTGAACCTCCACGCGAATCGCCGTTGAACTAACAATTTCCCGCACAATCGTCTTAATCTTTCCATCAAACATGTAAAGAGGTTCGCCGACTTTCATCTTTTTCTGCCAAATTATACTGTACCGGCAAATTAAAGCTACCATCATGTTCGGCAATTTCTGAATCCAAAAATCAGCATATCGCCAGCCTTAACATTCATCATGTTATCTTTCAGGATGCCCAAACGAATCTTTTGGCCCCTGCAAATCCTGCAAAATTGCCACTGGCTTGCCTAGCCTTTTGGCTAGCTGTACGCACCCAATTAATTTGCTCCAACCGGCTTTCATTATCGCCATGGCTAAAATTCATGCGAATGCTGTTAACGCCAGCGTCCAGCAGTTGAAAAACTTTCTCCTGGCTGAATGTTGCCGGGCCAATTGTTACAATATTTTTGTCCTCTTAAATACATTGTTACTCATTTTTCAAATTATAACACTATTTAAAACAGATATAGTAGTGGTACTACGGCATATTAATCCGATAATTTTTCAGCAAATATTAGGCCTTATTCAATTATGTAAATCATTTACAATAACTACTACACCCCCTGGCACTGTCCAATACTCCTGAACAATGGCTTGGACTTGTGACGGTTGGGTTGTTAAGGCTTGTTCCCAGGTCATGCCGGTGTCTTTTTGGAAAGAGGACATGGCTTGGATGAGGTTTTCAATTTGGGGTGAGTGATGGTGCTGCCAGTGGCGGATTTGAAGGTTTCGATTTTATATTGGCTACTATTGTTTGTATACCACGAATCAATAGTCACCGAATCTGACGAGCCGATCATACGCAGACGCAAATTATTTCCAAACCTTTCAAACATAATATCTTGGAAGTCATAACCCAGTATAATCTTGTCATCGTTACCGTTAGCATCATACACTGTATCAGAGCCGTCGCCTTTGTTAAAGATATATGTATCATTACCGTAATATCCATCCAGATAATCATCTCCTGTACCGCCAACGATTAGATCATCGCCTTCACCACCAGATATACGATCGTTGCCAGCACCGCCATAAAGTTTGTCGTTTGACTTCGATCCATAAAGATTGTCATTACCGCCCAAGCCGTAATAGGTTACCGCATCGTCATCAAAGGCTTGTATAGTCTCGCCATCCTCAGTGCCAGTAATATATGTACTTTACTATTAATCGTATCCTGAGTCCAGACAGTACCATTGGCGAAAACTACTTTTTCGATCAGACTTTCCGGAGATGGCTTATGAAAACCGCTATAACTATAGTATCCAAAGTAGTTCTTTACAGAGATTTTATCGCTCGTTCCTTTGAGAGATAACTCAAGAGCATAGCCACAATCGCTACCACTTTTATATACCCGCTTGACGTCGACGTCATTTGGAGTAATTCCCTCGCCGAACTTGATTGTATCCGTACCGCCGCACTCGCTAATCATGTCAGAGCCGTCGCCTTTGTTAAAAATATATGTATCGTCGCCGCGATAGCCGCTTAATTCGTCATTACCCTTACCGCCGACCAGCAGATCATTACCTTCTCCGCCAGATATTGTGTCATCGCCGTCATCGCCATAGAGTTTGTCATTGCCCTCGCTACCAAAGAGCGTATCATTGCCGCCGCGTCCATAATAAACCACGTCAGTCTTGTCATACGCCACCAGACGATCATTTTCTTCCGTACCGATCAAATGATGCATCTTATAATCGATATCATCCTTCGTCCAGATAGTGCCGTCGGCAAACTTAATGCGATCCAGCATTCTATCTGGCGTAGCATACCAGCCACTGTAATTTGACGACCCAAAATGACTAACGAAAAGTAACTACATCGTCGGTATCTTTTAATGGATATTTTCAGGTTATAGTCGCTATTTTTTTATAAACCCGCTTCAATATAATATCTTCCGGTCTAATTCCCTCGCCAAATTGAAGCGTGTCGAGACCGCCGTAATCAGCAACAACATCCTTCCCGTCGCCACGATTAAAGACATAAGTGCTATCTCCGCGGAAACTGTCAATCGTATCATTACCTTTACCACCAACAAACAAGTCATTACCTTCTCCGCCAGATAACCTGTCATTTCCGTCATCGCCGTAAAGTTTGTCATTTCCTCGTCCGCCAACCAACACATCATTACCAGCCAGTCCGTGATACTCCACCGAACCATCATCATAAGATCGTATAGTATCGTCTTTTGTCTGTGCCAGTAATGTTGTGCATCATTTCATAAATAGTCTGCTGAGTCCAGATAGTGCCATCAGCAAATTCAATTTTTTCTATCATACATTTAGGAGTAGCCTCTATCCTACCATACACATTGTATATGCCAAAATAATCAACTACCGTTGCTTTATCCTCGGTATTTTTGATAGATATCTCAAGATTGTAATCATTCCCTGCACTGACACGTTTTAGCACTATATCACTTGGAGAAATCCCTTCGCCAAATTGAATCGTATCCGTGCCGCCATAATCTTTTATAGTATCCGCGCCGTCGCCGCGATTAAATACGTACGTATCATCACCGCCCCATAGAGAATATCATCACCCCTACCGCCAACAATAATATCATTACCGCCATGACCGCTGATTGTATCATTACCGTCATCGCCGTAGAGTGTATCATTACCCATAGTTCCTGTAATATGGTCATCACCAGCATAGCCGTTGTACACCACTGCCGAGCCGCCAGCAGCATAAAAATTATCGTTACCGTCAGTACCGAACATTACATGAGCCCGGCGATAAATCTCGTCAATATTCCATACTGTTCCGTTGGCAAATATAACTTGCTCTATCTGCGCGCCAGGGCGAAGCGACATCTCCGTTTGAATAGGAATAAGTACCGAACTGGCGGCGAACAGTAATTTTATCGTCCGTTCCTTTGAGTAATAATTCAAGCGAAACCTCGTTGCTATTTACCAATGAAACCCGAGCAACAACGTCATCCGGAGTAATCCCCTCGCCCAGGCAAATCTTATCAAACCCATCAGCTTCTTCTATTATGTCCACTCCGTCGCCCTTATTGAACATGTAAGTGTCGTCGCCAGCGCCGCCTCTAAGTTCATCATTGCCTTTTGCCGCCGATTAGAATATCGTTGCCAGCCTCGCCAATAAGATAATCATTGCCGGTGCCGCCGTCAAGTAGGTCGTTACCACCACGACCACTAATAGTATCATTACCGTCCAAACCATGGTAAATTACTGGCGCATTGCCGACCATACTAAAATTATCATTACCATTTGTGCCGGTCATATCGTGCGCACGGCGATAGATCTCCATCAATATTCCATGCCGTTCCGTCAGCAAACATAACCCTCTCAATTTGGTTACAGGACTAGCAATATCTCCTGTCTGATAGTAGCTATGCTGACCAAAAATGACGATGAATCGTCATTTTGTCACTTCAGTGCCTGCGATAGACAACTCCAACGAGATACCGTTTCCTTCAGTCGATACGACACGGGCAACGACATCGTTTGGTGATATTCCTTCGCCAAATTGAATCGTATCAAAGCCGTCTGTTTCTTCAATACGGTCGACACCGTCGCCGCGAGAAAATAGATAGACATCATCTCCGACCCCGCCGTGTAACTGGTCATTACCAGTACCTCCAGATAATACATCATTACCGCCAAAACCATATATCATGTCATTTCCATCATTGCCATACAAAGAATCATTACCAACCCCGCCAACTATACCATCATCGCCACCCAGACCATGATACACATATGCTCCATCGTCAAACGACGATAGATAGTCATCACCCTCCGCTCCGACCACGTTATGTGCACGACGATGAATTTCACTAAGATCCCAAGACACACCATTACTGAAGGTAATCTGCTCTATTTGATTTCCTGGCTTACTTATGTGTGGACGGTCGCTATTGTAGGTACGCATACCAAAGTGTCCATCAACTACAATCTTGTCGGTTGTATTTTTGATAGTAATTGACAAAGACAGGTTATTACCAGAGACCACAAACAACTCGTAAAACTACATCTTCTGGCAAAATTCCTCACCAAATTGAATCTTATCAAAACCATCAGTCTCCTCAATATGGTCAGTGCCATCACCTTTTGAGAATATATAAATATCATTACCTTCTCGACCGTGCAACTGGTCGGCACCTGTACCGCCAATTAACACATCGTCACCTCTCATACCATAGATTGTGTCGTTGCCGGCGTCGCCATAGAGGAGATCGTTGGCGATACCGCCGACAAGGCTATCGTTACCAGCCAGACCGTGTAATGGGTGGCATATTTATCCAGGACGCGCGCATCGTCATCTTTGTCGGTGCCGGACATGTTGTGGGCTTTGGCGTGGATGTCTTCTAATGTCCATATTGTGCCGTCGGCAAAGGTGACTTTCTATTTGCTGGTTAGGAGCATCTTCATGTCCATAGTTGCTGTGGCCAAAGTGCCGGTAGACAGTAATTTTATCATTGGTGCTTTTTAATAGACAGTTCAAGATTAGCGTTACTACCACCGACAACTTTGGCGATGACATCGTCTGGTTTTATGCCGGCGCCGAATTGGATGGTGTCCGAACCGTTTACTTTCTTCAATTACATCTTCCCCATCTCCCTTGTTGAAGATGTAGACGTCGTCGCCTTCGCCGCCTTTGAGATAGTCTTTGCCTTGACCGCCGATGAGGGTGTCGTTGCCAGCTTTGCCTTCGAGAGTGTCATTACCTGCGTCACCATCTATCAAAGTATACAAATCACCCACACTGAGCGATTCTCCGTTGGCCGTACCGTGTAAAACTTGTTCGCCAACAAAGTCAATAACCGACCATACTCCGATGATTTACCGGCATAATAACCTCGCAAAAACAGCAAACCTTTACTACTCTTCAATCCATAATATTTCATCGCCCGCGTAAACTCGCCCAGCAAACCAACGCCAGCAACAGTATCTTGAGCAATAGCGGCATCTATAGCTTGTTTAGCTTTCTCAAATGAAATCTCATCATTATCATCAGCAACGCTATTCACTATATCTTTCAACTGCGCCTGAGAAATCAATGACACATACACAACTTCAAACAATTTAGCGTAAGAAGATTTTAGCAAGGATGCCGAGTTGGCGTTTGGCGACCCTTGAAATTCTGCACCAAAAAATTTCTCCAATACAGCCAATTTCCGCATCAAAACGCATCGCCGCGGCTTTTCGGATCAACAGAATCCACCCCCGCCCAGTGCGCCAAAATATCCCTCGTCAACGCCTCGCGTTTTGCAACATCCTTTTCTGCAATAAATTTCTCAACCAAACTACGTAAATGGCCCGACTTGTCCTGCATTATCGCTTTATGCAGTGAACCAACATTTCCTGCTCCCTGCACGTTTGGCAATAACGCAACGTTATCAGAAACTCTATCGGCGACGAATCTACCGAATGTACTGGATTACGACTTTAGTAGGTATTCCCCAACCGCCCGAGAACTGCCATCTGCCAAGGTAAACGTTCCTGTCCGAACTTGGATGTTATTAGCACTATCGGTCACGCCAGTGTTGCTATACGACAAACCCGATAGACACAATCCCAGATCAACCAATCGCCTTAACTCGCCAGCAGAAGTAATACCATCACCGTCAGAATCTTGCCAAATCCGCAACAGCGTATATATTGCGTCATTACTGTCGATCTTGCCATCCTTATTATCATGCATATCTCTGCCAAGGCAGCAAAACCGCTTGACGCCAATGTCTTACCATCCTTCATTAAAAGTACGGTCGCCAAACAGTTCGTTACCGCCATTAATTATCCCTGTCGCCATTTTTTATCGTACGCCAGCAAACCTTCTTTTTGGCACCAACCCACGAGGTTTTTCAGCGAAACCGTTGTTATCCAAATCAAAGAAAGCGTTTGATTCTTCAAGTGAAACTGTCGTTATTCCGTCGCCGCCCAAATCAAACACCAACGGATCAATGCGGCGGTTTTTGCTAGGCTTGAGCTTTCTGCATATCAATGTACGATTTCATAAATTCGCCTGAAGCAAGGCGACGCTCAAACTGTTGAACAATATAATTTTGCATATGCTATTTGGCTATGGTTATAAGAATAGGCATATGGAGAACTGTCAGGTTTAATTATAGGATTATAATATGTAACACCATCCTGCGACATAGTCGTCGGCAGCGGAGGTTTATCAAGAACGTCTGTGGTGTGGTTCTTTTCAATTTTGCACGTCTCAATAACCTGAAAGGCATTAATTAAATTAAACAAGTCTCGTAAATTACTAACTGACACTCTGACCTGCTACAGTTTCTGCCATTTTATATTGTAGACCAGGCTTGCTCGGATCATCTCGCAAAAACCTATCCAACCCATGCATAGAAGTATTAAAAAGACCCGAACCATAAGAACCGCCGACCTTATCGTAGCCAATATAAATAGCCATCGTATCAACAACAGTATAGCCATCCGACCCATTTGTAATGGTCTTTGTTATATTGTTTATCTGTCGCTTATAGTCCAATGCATTTATATTACCCTTGTTAAACCGTAATCTAACAGCCAGCATTTTGCCAAGAGCATTGAAATTAACTTTTGAATAATCCGGGTCAAGAACAGTCTATATGTCGTATAGTGCGACTGAGCTGTATTCCATAGCATACCAACCCAGTCAAGAGAGTTTACGTGGTCTGTAACATTATATTTTGCCGCTTCTTCCTTGGACACTCTCAAACTACTCCCAATACCAACAGCATTAAATGTTATTGATTTAGCTCCAGATATGCCGCTACTTAAATCAGAAGACAAATATGTCATATACTGTGCTAGTCCCCACTCAAGAGAATGCCCGGTAAAGGTAACTTTTCTTTGCAAATTACTTTTTACCAATATCCTTTAGCAGTCCTTTGGGTCTTCGTTGCATATTGGACCATGCTCTCTTAGAACTCTAGCCACAAATTTAACAGCACACCCAAACTGAGGTATATCCTTTGGAGGACATCCAAACCCAATGCCAGCGTCAGTAGGCACCCAATCAACAGTATCCATTAGTACCGCGCAAAAAGCAAAGATTATATCGCCAGAAGGAGACTGAAAATGCGGCTGCATAAAATCCAGAGTCACGAGTACTAGGAATCGATCCGTGAAGGTCGCGCCTATAACTTGAATAAAGCGCTTCCTCATGAGTAGAGACTGAAATAAGTTTATAAGAATCGAAAGTTCTTTTTAGTGATGAAAATTCCTTTTTCGAGAAATCTAAATTATCAACAGGAGTGTTTCTAATATCTAAGATAGTCCTACCTTCCAGGCTTCTAATATCACCATAGCACGGCACTCAAAGCCAAATATTGTCCAACTGTCATTGACGTCTCACCCTCCCTTTTTTCTTCAAAGCAGTCTTCTATTGATTTATAATCTATAAATTCACCTAATCTTTTTACGATAAATTACAAACTGTATATTTACTAGAGTCGGGCTTTTATCATATAATGGACGTCTCTATTCTGCACTGGTTGCTTTGTTTGCGTACTCTATTAATTTCAATAAAGAATCTCTATCCTTTTGCACTCACTGTAATGTCTTGCGAAATTCTATCACCTGATATCATATAACTCATCTTTGGAGGCATACTCAAGCTCATATCTTTATACGACAATGGCTTACCCTCGAAATTCAGATAAAATTTCATAATCCGTATTAACAATTACATTAATATCAGCCCACGCCCTGTCAACAACAGAGTTTTCTTTTAAGTCTATTATTTTCTGCCCTAGACCAGATGGCGCTGAGATAAAATCTCTTTACACCATTTGACGAAGTCATCACATAAAATTTAAGACCGGGTCATTATTAGGATGCCTGAGCAGACACAACCCCTTCAATACCTAGTCCGCTAGACTTTTTAGATGGTTTTGCTACCGAAAAAGAACTATCATATTTTGCATCAAGATAATTTTTCATCTTTGATTGTCTTTCTAAAAATTCTCGATTTATCGTCAAACAACCCTATTATGTATACCGCAACTATTGCAGTTATTAATCATAGCGACTCCAGCTGCAACCCATAGTTTCGAGATATGCTTTCGGTTAGGTTTAGCCTGGAGTTTACTCGCAGGAGTATTTTTAGGCGATTTCACCAGTTCGAGTCTCTTCCGCTACTTGTACGTCTTGTTTTTCGCTATACTACTCTTTGTCATTAAATACCCGCCCCGCTATTAATTTGTTAACTACTATTTTCATTTTATATTAAACATAATCTTTTAGCAATAAATAGAACTAGCCACGATGGCGGTAGCGGTGGCACGAACATAAAATTCAACCTATAATAAAGCCATGAAATATAAAAATCGCCGCAACAACTTATATATCGGCGAGGCGTTTTCACCTGGATGCCGAGAGTAAAGAAATAATCGCTTCTGGCCATGGTCAGTTTGATACCATAACTTCCGAACTAACCGCATCAATGACATTTCTGTCGTCTGGAAAAATTTGACAAAGTACTGATTATTAAATCCAGAAATGACTATATCGCGCCGTTCGTATTTTTAGCAATAAGACTCCTCATCCAAGGCACCCAGAAAATGATCGCGTAGAACATCCGCGCCTATTTGCACTTAAGCGATTCATCAGCGGATAGCTTAACTATGCCTATGCGCAAATATTCAAACGCTCATATTACCATTCTCGCCCAACACGCGCCAGACAACTTAGGGTTTTCAATCGCACGCCGCAGGCGTGTCCAGCCACCTCGTCAAACGCGCCGTCTCGACGAAGTTGGATTCTTCCATTCACCGCGGCGTACGCGCGGCAATTTTTGCCGGATACGCCACTAAAATTAATTCCAGCCAAGTCCGCAATGAACTGCCCATCCAGCTCGATTCGCAGTTGCGATACAGTTTTGCTTTACCAAAAACACGCTTTTTCGTTTAATAATTTAGGCAATATTTTGCTAGCGTTTCAGCCATATTGATTAGCTTTTCGACCTCGACAGACTGCACGATTGATTCGATACAGCTGGCGATGACGTTTGCTTATATAACCAATCCTCATTTGTATGCCCCATCAACCAGTTCGCCGTCCCTATCGCTCAATCCCGCGCATTCAGTCACAGATGCACGCTGATAGCTTAGCCAAGATGGCTTACTTTTTCTGAATCCTGGTCATCATAAAAACTTTGGTTCGTCGAGTAAAATTGGACTGGACGTTCTCGCGGCTAATTGATTACCGCTTTCGCACCAGTTCCAATGCTGTACATATGAATATTACCAGTCTAATTTTCGCGTTACAAAGTTTCGCCGAAGCGGTTGCCGAACGTGAAATTCGCCGGCAAAATCGTAGCGCCAAACAGCAGACTCTTCATGACATCCAAAAAGTTTTAGCAGCAATTAAATCAATTGAGCTTTCTGAATTAGCGGACGACGTCCGCGATTTTTATTTGCGTCCAGAAAATGATATTTATAAGTTAATTGCTCGCCCGACATTTATGCAATCACCGCAAATCGCCCTGGCTAAGTTTAATATTGATGTCGCTAGCTACCAGCCAATGTTAAGATCAATCGACAGCGCCCGCCGGTAAATTGTTCACGGCGAAGGATACAGCGTCGAATTTTTACTCAATCTACTAACTTATACCATCGTCCAGATGGATTCAGGCATAGTTTTCGCTTCCAGGCGGTATTATTCGTAAAGATAGCGATGTCGATAAATTATATCAGCTACTGCGTCTTATGACGGTGCGTTATTTTTAATAGCGCGTCAAAAATATAAATAAGTTACATTATCCATGCCGCGCGCCAAACATTATTTCACCGCACCTTCAAACTCTCATCCGCCTTGGTCATCAGCGGGTCGAGGAAGAATTCAATGATGCGGCGCTGGCACAGTGGTGATTTCTGCGTGAGACGCTCATGCCCTGGCAGTAATTTGAGTTGATTTTGCTTGGAGCTTTTATCATCGTTCAGTTTAATCTTAGCTTTTATAAATGAGACCTTTCTTATCATCCTGAATAGCATCGGGGCTAATATTTTCGACTGTCCCCTCCAGGCAGCCGTAACGCTGGAATGGGTACGTAGCGACTTTTGACGACTACGCGCTGGCCAGGCTTAACAAAACCGACGTCTTGATTATCCAGCGCCGCATCAACACAGAGCGATGCTTTTTCTGGCACAATTTGCGCCAGCTGCTGCCCAGCGTTGACCACGCCGCCAATCGTTTTCACCGTTAGCGACAACACCGTGCCATCGACAGGCGCAGTGATGGTAGTCTGCTGCTAAAAATTTGTTTGGCTTTTTACTAAATTATTTTCCAGTTCGATAATTCGCTTTTCTGCCGTGATGATTTGATTACTGAAGGCACCATTGGTTTCGGCAGTTTGGGTTTGCGATTGATTTTGCGCCTGAGCGAGCGCCGATTGCGATTGCAGCAGTTGCTGATTCCGGCCATGACAGCACCATCATCAGCCAGTGATTCGCCGATCAATATTACTCAGTTCATTCTGTAGGCGCAGCTTGTCGACAGGATTGGCGTTTTGCAATTGCTTTTCAATCTCGGCTTTGCGATTTTTCAGATTCTGCGCGTTGGTTTCCAGCTGGTTTTTTCGCTTGCTGGTTAAACTGTAGTTGTTGCTGGTAGTTAGAAAAATCGTACCATTTGCAGCTTGCTGCCTGGCCGCAGAAAGTGCAGTTTGCGAGCTGGCAAATTGCCGCAACATAGCTTTGGCCTCGTCTGGCAAATCTGCATTATTAATAATATCGTCGGTATTGCCACCAACAGCTAGCCGCCGCAAAATATCGCGCCTCGACCTCGTGCCGTGCTCAGACTTTGATTGACAGTAGCAACATCTTTTTCGGCAGTGGTTTTTATCAAGCGCCAGCAAAGTTTCGCCTTTTTAACGCGCTGACCTTCATGCACATTAATATTTGTCACCACGCCAGAAATTGCCGGCTGGATAATTTTAGTGCTACCTTCAGTAGAAATTTTACCATTAGCTACCGCAACGATATCAATCCTGCCAAGTATGACCACGCTAACGCCACAATCAACAACAATGCAACCAACCAAACTACCAACGCTCCCCAACGGTGCCGCTGGCGTTTCAACGATCTCCTCCGCCGCTGGCAAAAATTCATACTGCAACCGGTCGCATTTTAGCCAACTCATGTTTCGTCTCCTGATTGTTGCCGGTGCAGATATGCATACAAACCGTTCTTTTTCAGCAGCACCGCCGGCGTGCCATATTCAACCAATTGGCCGCGATCAATTGCCATAATTTTTATCGACCGATTTGAGCGTTGACAAACGATGCGCAATGATAATAACCGTCTCTCCAGCCGTAATTTGCTTTAGATTTTTCTGAATAATATTTTTCCGATTCATAATCAAGCGCTGATGTCGCTTCGTCAAAAATAAGGATTTTAGGGTTATGTAGCAACGCCCGAGCGATAGCGATGCGCTGCTTTTGCCCGCCGCTCAAACCTTCGCCTTTTTCGCCAACCATCGTCGTAACCATTTGGCAATTCGGTGATAAACCCATGTGCGCTAGCACTCGCTCGCGCACGATATCGTCCATGCTACTACTCGGCACATGCACGGCGATATTATCACGCACGCTGGCATTGAACAAAAAGTTTTCTTGCAAAACCACACCGATTTGCCGGCGCAACCAGCTCGGATCGGTAGTAGCAATATCGACACCATCAATCAAAATCTTGCCTGATTCTGGCACGTACAATCGTTGCAATAATTTAGAAATCGTACTTTTGCCCGAACCGCTGCGACCAACCACTCCGACCACCGTGCCAGGACGAATGCCAAACGACACATCGCGGATGACTTCCGGGCTATCTGGCGCATAGCGAAAACGCACGTGTTCAAACCGCACATCGCCAGTGATACTCGGCAGGCGCGACTTGCTCGGATCGAGTGTCGGTTCAGGCTTGGTGTTAAAAATATCACCCAACCGCTTCATGGAAATACCCGTTTGCTGAAAATCCTGCCATGACTGCACGAGGCGTAGTACTGGGCCGCTAACTCGACCACTCAGCATCCGAAAAAGCAATCAGCCCGCCGATGGTCAAACTGCCCGCCATCACCATATGCGCACCGACCCACAAAATAGCGATGTCAAAAATCTTTTGAATAGAGCTGACCGAGCGCGCCAGCATTGCCTGACAGCAAATTAGTTTTATAACCAGCGCGAACATAATTACTCAGCCGACCCTCCAATTTTTCTGCACTGCGGCTCCAGCGCGAACGATTTGATAGTCTGCGCGCCAGTGATTGACTCCAACCAAATACGATTGAGATTCGGCGCAGTGTCAATTTTCATCTAAACGCTGGCGAAGCAGCGGCGTGATGACGCCAGATAAAATCGCAAACACCGGCAGACTGCCCAGTACCACCCACGTCAATGTCGCACTATAAAACAACATGACAACGATATAAACAAACATAAAACTAATGTCGATCAGCGCGGTCATCGGCGTGCCAGCAAAAGCCCGAATTCGCTCCAACTCCAATACCCGCGCCGTGGTGTCACCAACTCGACGAGTTTCAAAAATACCGCAGCGGCAGGGCAAATAAGTGCCGAAACAGCCGCGAACTCAAAAATTACATCAATCCGGCTAGTGGTATGAGTGAAAATATAATTACGAGCGATGCCGAGCATTCCTCAAACAGCGCGATAATCACCAGCCCGCCAACGATGACGTCAAGCGTCGAGACGCGACGATGCGCGAGAGCTTTATCGATGACGACCGTGTCAAAATCGGCGTGAAAATGCCAATAATCTGCACTCACCAGCGCCGCCAGCAAGACTTGCAGTAATGGCTTTTATATTTGATAATCGTCGGAATAAACCATTTGAGATTGAATTTCCTGTCCGCTTCTTTCCAGAAACGCTGCGTAAAATAACACCACGCGGCCAGTCCATTTGTCCCGGAAAATCCTCAGCCGACATCACCTGCGGCGGCCCGCCATTGGCGGTAAAATGAGGAATTACTGTTGATGATTTTTCCAGAACCTTTGACTTTGTGGCGACCGTCATCCTTAGTATCAGCAAGTTGCGCCACCACACCACCTCGGGCAATTTGCCAACACCGCAAACTTTTCGTCCTTCATACCAACGATCAGCGGTAGTGGTAACTCGCCAATTGTTTAGAATCAATAGTAGCCGCCCGCGCCTTCAATTCTAAAGCGAACGCGCGGCTCTTAGCATATCCGCTTCACTCATACCCACACGCGGATCAATCGTCAATGCGTGAGCAATCTGCTCTGGGTCAGCAGGAATACCATGAAACTGAGCAATGGCCGTGAAAGCAATACAGACCAGGATCAACTGCTGCCAGACTTTTATCTTCCAAATCATCATGTAATTTTTCATGACTCTTTGACACAGTTTTAACACTAGCATCGCTTTTTCAACCGGCGACGCCTGACTATCTTTATCTGGTTTTTCTCGCTTACTAACCACCTTTCCTCTGATTATTGACTATACTCAGGAGGTAGTTGCTAGCTCAAAGCTTAAGCGTCAGGAAAAATCACTGGCATTTACTGCAAATATACCGAAATCTTCGCTTTGGCAGCACTCACTCGATTCATCGGACGGAATCATCACGTAAAGCGGCGTACTGTTATAACTATACGTTTGTTCCATTGCGCCCGCACCGTCAACAGTAATTGATTCAACTTTCCACGGATGGATATCGTCAGGTTGTTTGCGGATGATCGCCTTAATCGACTGTTCGGATAAATCTGTCTCGACAGAGTCGCGAATAATACCTGCGATTTGCGATACTTTTACGGCATTTTCAGTCGGCGACAACTTGGCGATAATCGCCTCGATAACGTGCTGCTGGTTGCGCCCGCGCTGGCGATCGCCCTCCTGAAGCTGTAGCGCTCGCGCGAAAAACCCAGAGCCTGCTTACTGTTCAGTGTATTATACCCCTTGTGATAAGACTTAAAATCGTAGTCCGAATAAGCTTCAATTGGACCGATAGCGTCGATCAGAGTTACCAGAGAAGTGAAATTGATGCGGATATAGTGCTGAATATTAATACTATACAAATCTCTCTAATGTCTTCACCGACATATCAACGCCGTACACCCCTGGCATGCGTCAGCTTGTCACGCAAGCCAGTCGTACCGTGCAGTTGCACATACTAATCGCGCGGCGTATTTACCAGCAGAATCGAAATGTTTGGCTGGACTAACCACCATCAATATATTGACGCCGCTACTGATACGGTAGATATTTTGCCAGCCGTATCAATGCCGCTGATGTAAAGAACATATGGCTTATCGACATTAATCGCCGAAGACTGTTTAGCAGCCTCCCCTTCCACACGAATAGTCTGCAACACTACCAAATTATCGTGGAAAGTTTTATCAGCTTCTTCGATAATTGGCATATTAGCTTTGGCGAATAGTTGCCAGCTGCAGATCGCCTGACTCGAGTTTATTCTTGTTCAGCCAAACTATCCAGCGCTTGTTGATCGGCAGAAGTTTCATCCTGACTGCCTTAGTCACTTTATTATAAAGAGGATCAGCCGAAAGCATCCCGACCGATTGAGCATTAAAGCGACGTATTACGATCCTTATAAGCAGCAATCACATATCTCAACATACGACGATTTCCTCGCTTTGTATTGAAGACGTCAAACTATCAAAAGCTCGCGCCGTACTGATAACGTAAACATTCACAGCAGTAATCACCAGCCACTACACCAAGCACGATCAGCACGCCAGTATGAATATTACCAAAGCGCTTCTGACTCACCAATCCCCAGATTATAACAGCAGTCACCACCTGCAAATCGGCAAGCCAATCCACAAATAACGCTCGGGCACAATCCCGTCTGCAAAACACTAACCACCAGTGCTATGAACGATAACAACAAAATACCAGCGACTATTCTTCGCAAGCCGACGCTTTAGTTTAGTAGTTTTAGTAACTTCAGATACCATATCCTTTTATATTATACCTATTTTTACTCTTTTGCAATATTCTTACAGAAAATACTTATTATAACACCCCGACGAGTTGCGGCGCAGCTATCTATGATACTATCGCGAATTTCACCGCTTCTACCATTAATAAACAACTGATGGAATTCATCGCTGCAGCGTAAAGGCGCAAACAATAATTGACAACCCTACCAGATAGTTAAACTTGAACTTGCTTTCAAACCACCCGCCATAAAGCATTAAACATCAAAAATACCCAGCACGAAATAAGCGAAGATGTGCGCACCTTTGCGAACCAGAAAAGTCAATAACTGCTGGTCGACACCCGGCGCAATGTGGCGCAGCTGCTCGACAAACACACTCGCTCTGCCCGCTCGGATATCGAGGCCGACTGCTGCGAAAGCATGAAGATAACCGCCATCCAAAGTAGAGGAAGAAGCAGGTGGATTTTAGATATTTTCTTAGTCTGCGCCATTCTCAGAGTCCCATTCCTGTATTAGCTATCGGCTTGTTTCGCTTTAATCCGCGCGCGTCTTTTTTTAATATAGTATCCTTGGCTATTTTTAAGCGTATTCTTATTAATAAACACGACGCCCGCTCCGATTAGGCACCATATTGGCTGCGGTAGCATAGACAGAATTTGGTAGTATAAGTTTCCATACATATTATATACAACGCGGTAATTTCTATAATAGATTTCGGCTCTGTGTTATTTTAATAGACTTTTTAATGTCAAAATGGCGAAAGACCGCCATACCGAGGTAAGCGGCAATTAACGCTATAGCCGGTCCGTATAATCCAACCAACGGCGTCAAAATCACAGAAAGCACGATACTGATAGCCGCCGCCACGACGGAAGTATTTAACACCTGGCGAGTCTCTTTTCAGCGATATAAATTGCGCTATAGATGCCGACTATAGAATTAAACAACGACCCCACGATAAGCAGCGGCACATATAGCCGTGCCTCGCTATACTTTGCGTTTATTAAAATGTTGAAAAACACTGACACCCCGACGATTAAAATAGCGCCAAAACTGCCGAAGACGCGCAAACTCATGTTGGCAACTTTGGAAAAGAACGCGTCGCGATCTGCTGATTTTATATGAACCGACGCCGACTCTGCCCAAGACAGCCCGAAAAACTATAAATAGCGGTAAAAATTTGCGGAAATTTATAAGCAACAGCATAAATACCATTGGCAGTTACGCCCGTAACGCGGCGATGATCATACGGTCGGCGGCATTGACAATCCACCACGACACACCATTCGGAATTAACGGTAGCGAATATTGTAAACAATTCACGCTTTTTATCGGCGTTTATTAGTTTAATATTGATATATTTTTGTATTTTTAGTGAATATATCAGATACAACGAGGATAGTACATTACTAATCACCGTCGCTAAAAAGCATACCAGTCGAACTTCCATTTTGCATACAGTGATAAAACAATATATTTAGCAAGATTGCTGAAACTCCAGCAACAACGCTGCCAATGGCATATTTGACATTATCGCCAAAACCCGCGTGCAACCTGCAAACAGTAGTTTGAGCCAATTGACGCCAGTACTGAACAGAGAGCCAACCAGGCGTACGGTATCGCGACGAATTGCATTACGACCACATAGACCAATGAAGCCGTCAGCGCACTATAAACCACCATTTGCAACGAGTTAATGACCGAAGCTTGCCGCCTTTAACCCTCGCCCATCGATCAAGAATCGGAAAACCGCCATCTCCAGCGATAACATAATAATTGGAGCTGTTAATGAAACTATGACTGTTATCAAATCAACTACGCCGAACTCACCCGCCGCCAGATAAGCAGTGTACAGCGGCAATAATAAAAAGCTAATAAACTGCGTCGATATCTTGCCGAGCGCTATGATAATGGTGTTTTTATTAGAGACGAGGTTTTGGACATTTTATTTTTCACAAGTACCTTATCTAATTCGCTAAATTGCTTTTTCAGCCAGTATTTTAAGCTTTGATACATCAACTACCTGTATATCGTCAAAGGTCAAGCTCATTGATATTAAAATTATCAATAGTCCTGATATCGACAATCGGACCAGGATATTTCATGTCAGAAAGTATATTTATCGTTTTATCACTGTAGGCTATTGGCAAAATTTTCTTACCAAATACCATGCCTAATATATTGGCATGAAATCGCGATCCGATTATAGTCTTGGCACTCTGCCAGAACTTGCAACGCTTCGCTTATATCACCCCTATATCGATAGATTTCAACTTTGTCCTTATACCTTCTGGTAGTAACGACATAATTGTAGCGCAGGCATTTTCATCGCCTTCTTTTCTCGCAGAATGACATTAGCGTAACAGACGATTCATCATCTGCCAACAATTTTAATGATTTTAGCAATTGCTTCATTATATTTTTAGAGTGCTCGCTATCAAACTCTCTGGATGCATCAATTACAGATATTGAGTATGGATTATTTAAGCTATTGCAGTGTCGTGCATTTACATTTGGAGACATCGAAAAGTAAATACAATATTCTGTCGCAAAGTCTAACACTGTCCAAATCTTTACTAGTTCATAGGAATAACTATCGCGCAGACACACACTTCTGCTCTGCTAAAATCGAATGTACACTCGATAAATTCAGGTGAACTGTACGGCCCAATATTGGATCCTTCTAAAGCACAGTAAGGGTTTGTCTCAATCTATCGCAAAATTGTTTTCCTGCCTCCAGGCGTCCAAATTATTATTATTTTCAATAAATCAAATGAACCTCCTATGTGGCTACTAGCAGGTCGCCTTTGTTTAGACCAAAAGGTATGGAGTACTAGTAACCAAGAATATATTTAACTTTTCCTATTAACAAGCTGGATTATAATTGTCTCTGAAATAATATATTCTTATTTTGTTTTGCATGTACTGCTTTTCTCCTTGCATCCCAGGTAAAATTTTATTTTATATCTATCTAGCACACTTTTTATAAAGATATCGTCGCCCAGGTTAGCCGCCCCATAATATCGTAAATTTGCCAGGTTTTCATACTCATAGCTTACACTTCTCGCGCATTTCTTAACTTTTGATAAAGATATGGCTAATTTAATGTTTTATTATACTTAACACAGCTAGAAGCCTAAACTTTTAGGCGCTTCCTTATTTACGAGGATCACACTCAGAATCTATACTTATCACAACTCATCACAAGCTTATATTATATTGCTTGTGGTACTCTCCTTTGCCCCCGCCTGGCATGGACGACAAAGTACAAAAGCTTCTGCAAAATGACGAAAATTTAGCAGGCATTTATCATCCCATCGTTTCAGTTTTCAAGGCGCGAGATACTATCCCCTTTGTCGCTATAAATCCATCCATCCTTCTCTCGGCGAAGGGTTTTCGCCATTGCGCTACCTGGAGCTATTCTATAATAATAAAGACTACTGTTACATAAATACTTCATTATCTATGCACTATTTTATATATGTAGTCTCAAATCTGGCATTATAGTTATCTTTGGATTAAATTTATGGATTTAGCTATTTTAGAAGGGTATGAGTTTGCGTGCAAGGACCTATTATCCATGAAACATGTACACCATATCAATAATAGCTTACTTATTATTGAATCGGAGAGTATTCTCGCCACTGATGCCATTATTGTTATGGTGTTCATACTGCGCAGGTTGGCAGAGTGCAGCTATTGGTCGACACTTTGTCTAATATACACGCCACCATGTTGCGTCTACTATACCATTCCATCGACAAACATTACATTCTCCAGTGGCTGCCACAAGCCCTTATTCCTGGCAGCTGAGAGACCAGATTCTTTTGATGAAACTCACTCTGTCATCCTGATTTGCGTATGAATCGCAATACCGCTATTATCAGAAGATCCGTCATTTATTAATATCACTTCTAGGTCACAGTGTTTGTTCAAGCACTGATTCTAGGCACATTTTTATATATTCTTAGTTATATATAGGTATAATTATTGACACTGTATTTTTTTATGGCGCTATTTAATGTATAAGTAGTCTGTTTATTAATAGTGATTTGAGACTGTTATAGTGATAATCACATGCCTTATTCATTTGGTAGGGGAGCACTATGCCATTACTATTATAACAGCAGACCATAGATATATATGACAGTTTTTCTTTACAGAGTCTCTATTTTAGCTATCCTGACAGATTGGTATAATTGTTATACAGAATAGTATTTTCCCTATTGTAAAACATCTAGATGCCAAGTAGAAGTGGTATATTTACTAATCCGATAATAAAAACTGTTAAATTTAAGTGAAAAATAGTCGATAGTTTATTTTCATCTTTCCGTATTTTCTAAATAATATCAACAGTACAGTAGCTATTACAGAAAATACTCTATGCTAAGATAATAAACCATACCTAGGAGGCATGGTTGCGTATATACATCTGGTTTGTCACAAACGTGACAAAAGGTACACTAGAGCAATTCTTACATCACCGGGCTGAGGAGTGGCCGATGTAGTTGAGTTAATACCACTAAGGTATACCATAGCCAAGGTATATTTTTGAGTACAATAACAACGCGCGCAGTATAGCTACTAAGCGCCATTGAACTATGTAACAGTTGATATTATACAGAAACTATACCAAAAGGTCTTTTATGAACACTGGTCTTGAGTAAAGCTAGGATGAATACTGCTACAGCTATACTATGCTACCAATACCCAAGAATGTTGTAGCTATAGCGAATATCACGAGAAAAGATATTACAAACTTCTCGGTTGTATTATTGATACTTCCTTGTGTATAATCTGAAATTACTCCACAGAGTATATTGATAACATATATATAGGTAAAAGCTATGAATACTATGTATTTTGGACCGAAAAATTAGCGACACCAGATACTATGATCGTGTAAGATAGTGGGTCGCTATTATTCCATATATATCTTTAATCGTTGTACTAAATGAATGGTGGCGAACTCTTCCATAGCAGATATGTATCTCACACAAATCTTTTCGTTATATCTGGTCTTACGTGGTACAAAAATAACCTACAAAAAGAGCTGACACCTAAGCCAAAATAGGGTTTAGATTTTATCACATAAACCTCTACAGTGTTATCTGGCAGATAATAATGGCGATACAAAATGTTATAAAAGAAAGCACTAATAAAGTCATGAATGTCTTCTTAATTTTTATTATAAAGATATTTTCTAAAATTACTTGGAACAACAGATATGGTAGAGTTGAATCATAACAAGTTGTAGCATAGTAAATAGATTAACATATTTTAATTTGAGGGCCTTTCTTTGGAAAGTTTATAATACATACGACACATACCCTGGTCTCTGTCTCTTCTATCTGTCATTGACCGCCCTGGCTCTGACACTAACCAATCAACTCTAGCACATTGTGAAATTGTCCACTCTTTGCTTTAACATGTGATCCATAAGTAATAATCTTCAAAATATGGACAATGTAAACATCTGCTGGCTTTTATTACAGCATCTTTTCTATAAACGACAGACACATGGTTGAATGGATTTCTATGCATATTTTACTATACTGCAGCTGTCTCTTTTGGCACTTTTACGTACTGGAAAGCTTAGTTGACATATCTTCGTTGTACTCTTGGCTAGTAGCCACTATAGCTAAGCTTGCGTAGATATGTAGTAATTTGTTTTCAAAACCGCCTCAGAACTGATACATCGTCAGTAATCCATATTCTTGCTACACACATTGTACTCCACAGGCTTTGAGACCATGGATCAGAGCTACGCCAAGACCAGAGTCTTTTTAGGTCACGATCGTAGAAGCAGGGACTTTTTCTGGCATATCACTCACCGCATCCAGTCTCTTGCGTGAGAGGCCCATCTTTAACTAAGTGGACTATTTGCGATGGCGGCAAGGTTTGGCTGACTACACTGTCATTTAGCTTACGTGTGCAAGTAGGCAGGCTTTCTGCTTTCTATAAACAGACATTAACACTGAAAACTTCTATCGCACAATATCCTTATATGTAAAATACTTGGTCATCATTTTTACATCTCGTACCACGGTAATAAATAGGTCTGATGATGCTTTATTTCTTTGCGGTCAGTGAAAGCATAGCTGGATAAGTCGACATTACGCACCAGCGTACTCTATATTTTTACCGTCTCGCTACCCTTTAAAACCCCCTATGCGACGTGAATATCTGAGCGTAAAAGTATCAAATTAGGAACGCAAGGCTTCGAGTATCGATATAGAAAACCTTCGAACGAGACAGTGATATATAAACATCAGATTGCGCCATATGACTTCTGCGACGTCTCGACTGAAATCCCAACAATAGTATGCGCGATTAGAACTCGCCAACCAGTTCCATGCATCTTTCGCGTTCGTGTCGCTGCAAGTATCAGTAAAATAATCCGTCGGCTTTTGGTGCAAACTTTAAAGTCTTTTATTAGCTTTCATTATATCTGGCACTTAATCCTGTAGTATATGCAAAACACTTCCAGACCTGCATATTGAGTTTTCATGCGTACATCAATATCACCCTTTGGCCTACACCTATCGCAATACCGTTATGTATGTATGAAACTTTTGATACAAAATGTTCCAATGCCGCGTATTTTGAGTCAGCAAACAACTCTTTTGAAAGCGTTAGGTATAAAATATGCACTATAAACTATAACCCGATCCTTTATTCTGCCAAAAGTAAACACATAGGTTCCCTGCAAACAGGGTTATTATGGATTGCAGTTACGGCTTTCTCACTGCACCTCGACTCGAATAGTAGCAATATCAGATAATATTCCGTGCGAGTGCACAATATCAGGCTTCTGATTTCTTTTTAAGATTTTCTCAATCTTTTTAGCTCCAGCCAGTAGGTATTTTGACTTAGTTGTGCAGATTTATATTTTTACGCCTACTTTTCGAGTTTTATTTCTTCGTTGTCTGGGATATAAAATGACACTACAGTAATATCATGTGATTCAGCAAGCCTCAGATACCATATTTAACAGGACTCCCATTGGTCCAGATGGCTTTTGTCACTTTATCACATATACTATATTCATAGTCTTATCCCTGTTATTCTGTTTTTCTTGAAGCCCTGCAGCTCTTTCAGTATACCGCTCTTACCTAAAGTGTTTGATTCTTTATCAAAAGCGTCTTGAGAGTTACAAATATAATTTTAACATCGTTTAGCAAAGTGCAACGTTATCGACGCATTCACCGTGAGCAATTTTTGTTGAATTGATATACTATTACGCCCGTAAGCTTGCGCTCTGCCGTAAATTCCCGGACGAACGTTGTTTCGGCGGCGCTGGTTGCTATCCATATTATCGTAATAGTCAGTAAATCCATGGGCGCGACCGGATGACGACATGTCGCCTTTATTGGCGTTAGCTGCCGCGTATTTCATCCAAAGAGGTAGCGCGCGCGAATCACTTTACCCACCCTTGGTCAGAGAATCTGATTTCGAAGTGTCGCGCATCGTCATCAGCAGGTGCATACCGCGGAATTTGCATAGGGGTAAAATGGCCTGCCGCCTTACCAGTACGCTTTTCGGCCTGAATAGGATTGGGCAGCAAAGGAATCAAGTTTGATACAGCCGGCGACGAGCATGAAAATTATCGCCGTAAATGGAAGACAGATTAGTGCGCCTGATATATCCACTCAGGCGCTCCGTGGCTGCGTTACATCGTCTCGGCCTCCTTAGTATTATTTCTTTGGCTTTGTTTTGGTGGTTAGTTGCGATTTCGCAATCGTAGATAAAGAAAAGCACGATTATAGCTAGCAAGCCAGTAGAGGCTGCAGGTCATTGCCGTTGACGCTGCAGCGGCTTGATGTTTGATGCGCTGTCGGCGTGTCAGCCGAGTCGACGACGCTGATTTTAACAGAGCTATTACCGTAAAGCGACTTGGATTTCGCTTTCTTCAAATTCTTGGATGGCTGATCTCTAAAAGCGCTTTGCTAGTTTTCGGATTAGGGTGCCTGCCGATACGTTAATGAGCATCGGTGTTTTTAACGTTTTCCGCCGTAGTGGCTACTCGTGATAGGGTTTTATAATCATCTGAAGGAATCGTTATTCGTAATAACTGACTGCTGACGCGTGCGCGAGGTGTTCAATTTTACGTAGTTGTCCAATGTCACTGAACCTTGATTGTCGCCGAGTGATCGGCGCCGATCAATAAAACAGTGGCTGAGCTTATACTTCGTGGCTGCTGGATAAAGCACGTATAGCGATACTGATAATTGCGCCAATCGCTGACGTGCGATGGCAAGGTTAGCGCCACCAGTATAGTATGCGCAATAAGTCGTAGATCATCTCGTCCATGAAACCTCCTTTAATGCTGCAACATGTTATTAATTTGACTGTAGCATTAAACTTTCTCTTTGTAAATAATATACCCAATATACACTTATGCTTTTACGGTCTGGTTGTTAGGGTTTAGACAGTGGCTTTATAACGCTTTATGCTTTCGTTACGCTTTATAAAGTTTGCATGCTATCTTTTTATAAGGCATTAAGGGAGGGTGCTTATGAAGATCAGAGGCATGATATTACAGAAAAAGAGTGGCGTGGCTGCATTGGTAGCGGCCATGTGTTATTAGTAGTTTCTGCTACTATGCGGCTATTAAACGTTTTCAATGCGGTGGCAGACATTATGGCGAATTTGTTAGATAACAAAGAGTCAAAACTCTAAACCAGGACCGAACAAAACCAAAACCAAGCCCAGATAATGACTTACCCTCAACAATCGTACGCGCAAGAATAGCAATAATATCTAACACCGATACCGAGACCACTCGACACTCATACACAAAATAATAACAGTTAATGATACAGGAAAGAAAAATACAGTAGACACTAAAGATAAAAACCAGGTCACGCAGCAACCTGCAAATACACTCGAAGGCCAAACCAGATAAAGCACAGCACTTACGTCGTACAAGAGGGCGATTCTATAATTCATACCGTTCGCCGCGCTATCAGCGAACATGGCAGGTCTGAGCTTTCGAGCTCTGCGTCGAAGATTGCTGCTGAAGCCAAATGAGTAGAGCCGGTTGGCCGGAAGCTGACGCTGGGCAATCAGTGAGCGATTGATAGCGCAGCCCTTCCGCAAAGCGATTAACGCTCGGCCCAATTCAATGACGGCTGACGAACATTCAAATGTGGCAATCTTTATGCTGACGATATCGTCTGGTAGCAAACACCACTGACAAAGTCGGATAGTCACAATGAAAGTCGGCTGACTTTATGTGGAAATTCTAAAAATTCACCATATATTGATGAATCTTTCTTACGTGACTCTGTACTCGGGAATCGAACCCGGCTGCCAGTGATGAGGAACCTTGCGTCCTAAACTCCGCTAGACGATAAGGCCCTCAACGCCAGCTATTGTAGCAGAAACCTATCTCTGTGTCTATACGCGTATAACAAAATAGTCTCTTACACTCACCGATCGTCATTGACTCTTTCTGCATATATTCTGTATAATAACAATTATTAAACGTGGATTTAATAATGCGTTAATGGTGGCGAGCTGACAATAACAGGCGGGAGGAGCGTATGCATGTAATATATCAATTGGCACGTACAAACGCGCAGCAGTTTTCACACGCCGGCTATGATCGCGGCGGTGTCCGCAGCTTTGCTCTGTCGCATTGAACGCCGTAGTCCGGCAAACAATACTGACGCAGCTTTTACTATCGAGAAGAAAGTTCGAGTCGCTGGTAAGCAGCCGAGTGGAAGGATAGTACCACCGCCAAACCAGGCGATACCGTCGAAATACCAAGTGACCCACACCAACAAAAGTAAAATTTCGCTAACTCAATGTCGTCGCTTTACGCGATAAATGGGCAAAGGTTTGCGGTACTGCAGCACAATCTCGTCTGTCTTCAAACGGCACTCAAATTATCTTGACAAAGCTCATGAAAGCGGCGTAACCCGGACATCATGACTCAAGGCGGCTGCTGTGCCGTTTCATTATAAAGCCGTCATTCCTAACAAAGAGAACTTCTGTTTATAGCGGGCACGTGACGGTGCTACTACCGCCACCATTAACGCGGCATAAACACTCCTGCAAAGCGACGTGAAGCGAGAAGTTACTGTAGAAAACGAAATGCGCGCAGGCTCCAACTTTACAAGTGTAACTCGCTAACTATTGAGAAGATTTCTCAAGATGATCAGTTTCTCCGCACAATATACAGCATCAAACGGCAGGCAAGCTCCAAGAAGGTAGTGTACAAGGTTTATGATGCCAATAACAATGAAGTTTATAGCTCTGACAAAGGCAACTTCAATGGCTTTGACCGTGCAACATACCGCCAAAGCTCACGTACTGTAGACAGGATTTGCTCCAGAAAAGACCGTCACCAGCGAAACTTTCTGCGGAAAAGCACTGTTATCGACGGACAGGCTACTCCTACCAAGCGTTAAAAATCGACAAGCTGGTAGAAGACGTCAAACGAAAAAGCAGTTGGCGTTAATAAAGGAATCACTTACTAAATTAAAGTCGCAACAACCCATGAAACTAGTTTTAAAAACGTCGCTGTCACCGACAATGCGCCAACAGGCATAACCTTCACTAAGGCTAGCGCTGGCACAGCAAAGACAACAAGTGGAACTACACTATCGCTGAATTACAGCCTGGACAATCTGTAAGTTTCTCACAATTACCGCGAAAGTCTGGCTGCCGTAAATGGCGCAGTTAAAAACACCGCCTGCGCAGATATCCTGAAAACCGCGGCAATGCGCGGACAGCTGCGACAGCAGCTGTGACAGTTGGAGGCAGCAAATAATAATCAAAAACCGACAGAGCTGAATGACAATAAGAACTGCAAAGCCGTCAAAACCAACAGAGCTGTCAAAACCATCAACACCACTCAACCCTAATCCAAAGACCCCTGTCAAATCCTTCAAATCCTGTAAGCTCTTTCGACGCCGACGACGCCATCAAACCCAACACCGGCACCCTAAGCAAACCTCAGCCCCAACGCTCGCATATCCGACGACAGCCGCCATCTCCAAATATCCCTGTCCCCATCGACAACAAACACCGAATCAACAGTAAAAACCTTCAGCAGGACTGGCTGTGCACAAAAACCGCATGAATGACCCAAGAATGCGGACTTGGACTCTTTGGCGCATTGATGACAGCTGGTTCAGCTCTACGCATTAGCTGGCGTCGATATAGAGACTGACCGCTCCCAAAAATCTTTTTCGAAGGTCAGTTTCAGATAGCACACCCCTGTTTAGCAGGGACGTGTTCTGTTGTACAATAGAAAACAAGGGCCAGCAGAAGAAACGCAGTAAGAAATATTCCGGCGTAGATGCTCTCATGTCCAAGCGTTACGAAATAACCGCCGCTCAACCGCCTGAAAACATCGCAGTGGTTGTTTGATCGGAAATCACTGCTTTAAACCAGCCAGCATAGTCCTAGTTATTATATTAATAACTGTCTTAATTCTGTCGGGAATTTTCCGCCCATTTTAATGTTTTTACCTAAGGCTTTACTGCTGGAATTCTCAAACCAAACACGCTGCCCCTTCCTCTCTCTGAAGAATATTATTTCTCCGCCATGAAAGAATAACCTTCTCGCAAAAATAGAGTCTCCCTGGTTCCATCCGGTCGTTTCTCCTGGCATTTGACTATGGAAAATTTACCAAACAAATTGGCTGCTCGGCTTTTCGCACGCGATACCCGAATCTTTCACTGTAAATTCAACTAAAGCCGCCCTTTTGAGACAAGTTTTATCGCTACGTCTTTATTAGGGCTGAATAGTAGATGGCGTTATCAATCATGTTTACTATAACTTGGGCGAATCATGTCAATTTTAACCTCCCGGTATATTTTATTAATTTTACCTTCAGCTTTACCGACCGCTGGCGGCCAACTCTTCAGTAGAGCAACTTCTTCTTCACAATTTGTGCAAATGTCGGTTTTTGCTTGTCAATCACAAATTTACCAGCTCGCAGCCTCGAGACATTCAAAAATC
>BNJU01004287.1_pt1 | contig 108536 bp, 114 predicted proteins | sample 8539281 | NCBI WGS metagenome assembly BNJU01 (sample SAMD00202456, study PRJDB9452) | human saliva metagenome | isolation source: human saliva | place: Japan
TCAAATGCAATCTTTCGGTGGGTTCACGGGGTCTTGCATAATGTTTGGTGTAAAGAGGGGGCTATACTCTAACGAAGCAGGTATGGGATCTGCGCCTAATGCTGCCGCTACAGCAGACGTATCTCACCCTGTAAAGCAGGGACTTGTTCAGATGCTGTCTGTATTTATCGATACGCTACTTATCTGTTCAACAACTGCATTCCTATGCTTAATTACGGATGTAGATCCTCAGAAATATGTCGATGGAGATGCTGCAAACGCTGCGGGATACGTACAAGCTGCTATTCATTCGACGCTTGGCAATTTCGGACCTATATTTATCGCTATATCGATGTTTTTCTTTGCTTTTACTACGCTAATTGGAAACTACTCATATTGCGAAGGGTGCCTGGCATTTGTACTGAAGAGAAATCTCAAGAGACAGGAAGCACTTGTGTTTAGATGTATTGCTATTGTGCTCATATATGTGGGTGCTGTGTCGCAGGCTGACCTCGTGTGGAATATGGCTGATATGGCACAAGGATTTATGGTAATTACTAACATGCCGGTAATTTTATTCCTAGGTGGAACTGCTGTTAGATGCTTGAATGACTACAGGAAGCAGAAGCATGCTGGTCTTGATCCGCATTTTATCGCTTCGGATATCGGTATACATGACGAGACGGATTTCTGGAAATAGTTGATTCGGTAGAGTCTAGAGATAACACATATTTTAATATATTAGGGACCGCTATGTGCAGAAGCATGTAGCGGTCTCTTGATGTTGTGTGGGGTAAGTGATAACATTAAAAATATTCATGAGCAGTAGTGTTGGAGGTCTAAAACATGAGAAAGGGCAAACGTGTTCTTATAACAGACGGTGTAAATGCTGGTGGCGAGATGCTAGTGAGAAGCTTTGCATCGCACGGTGCATCTACAGCTTTCTTTTACAGCAATTCATACGATAAGGCCATTGCTCTTAGCAAAGAGGTAAGTGCGCTTAATATTAGGTGTAAAATATCTAAACTTGATTCGCTGTGGTCAGCACTTGAAGTACTAAGAGGATATTTCGATGATGAGTTTGATGTGCTTGTGTTTAATATTGATATTTCTGACAATACTAGCTTCGACAATATGGATGGTGATAAATGGCGTAAACATGGTGATTGCAGAGATTGATGGACTCTTCTATACGATTAGAGCGCTCAGACCGTTTCTGAATCGACGCTGTGGCAGTATTATAATAACTGCTGCAAAGAATGAGAACTCAGGGTTCTCATGCGATATACTCGAATCGTATATCAAGGGCTTAACCATATCACTGTCTAAATCGCTGAATGATGCAAATATTAACGTCAATGCTATTATATATGAGAACGTTGAGGGTGTGGGAACACATGTTGCAGATGCAACTAGGCAGCTTGCATCAAACAGTTCATCATTTATGACAGGGCAAATAATTCGACTGTAGAGTAGAAAAGGGGACTTATATGAGATTCAAGGCACATTATAATATCAGATCGTATGAAGTCGACCTACATGGTGCGCTTAAACCGATGCAGCTTATGCAGCTTCTTCAGGAATCTGGTGATAGACAGATGAGAGAAGAGGCGGTAGCATACGATGAGCTATATAACAAAGAGCATAAAGCTTTTGTGGTAAGCCGAATGAGTATTGAGGTGTTTAGACCAGTTGAAAAGTATTCCGACGTGGACGTAGAAACGTGGATTATTCCTGGTAAAGGTGCGAATTTTCCGCGCGGCTATGAAATGTATAAGGGTGGTCAGTTGGTTGCAAAAGCCATCTGCAACTGGGCTCTCGTTGATACCGTTACGGGAAAGCTTATAGCTAGCAAAGATTATGATATGGGTACCTACTCTATGGATGAGGCTCCAGAACTCTCGATTCCAAGGAGGTTTAGAATCCCTAAAGAGCTAAAGTTTCAAGAAGTTGAGAGTTCTAAGGTGGCGATGTCGATGATAGACATTAATATGCATATGAATAATACTGTATATGCATCTAAGCTGTACGACAATATTGATGATGCAGAAAAGTATTTCATTACATCGATTAATCTTAGGTACGTTCACGAAGCGCCGCTGAGCAGCGAGTTTAAGGTTTATCGCAGCGATGCTGTGGATCCCTGAGCGAAATGGATTATAGGGCGGAAAAAGCTAATATTTTTTTATACAGAAGCAGATGGAATGTTAAATCTTGAGGCAGCTGTGGGACTTAAAAAAAGTGACTATCTAAAAATTGTATCTTTGCTCACTTGATGAATATTATTAAATGAATTTATGATGGAAGACTGGACTTTGAACAGTCTTCTTTTTTTATGAAAAAAATCAGCGAAATTACTGAAAAATACATAAAAATACCAATAAAGTGTTGAATTGTGGAGAGAAGTGGTTTAAAATGGAGGAGCAAATATAAAAAAATAGAATTTGTGTGCAAAGAGGGAAGATATGTTTACCGGGACTTATGAAAATTCAATAGACAGCAAGAACCGGTTAATCATTCCGGCAAAGTACAGAAACCAGCTCGGCGGGGAGTGCGTTCTATCAAGAGGGTATGACCGCTGTATCTACATCTACACGATGGAAGATTGGGGGCTGTTAGTAGAAAAATTAAAGGAACTTAGGCAGTCAGACCCAGCTATACGAGAGTTTATAAGGAAGCTATTTTCGCAGGCGAGTGAATGCAAACTGGATTCGCAGGGACGCGTGATAGTACCTGCGAACCTCAAGAGTTACGCAAGGATAGATAAAGACTTGGTAACCCTTGGTGCGATGGACAAGATAGAGGTTTGGAGCAAGGAAATCTTCAATGAAAATGAGGATGATAATCTTATGGATGACGAAGATTTCATAGCGAAATTAGCTGAGTATGGGCTTTAGGAGAGATGATGACGTTTGAACATGTGCCAGTTTTATTCAATGAAGTTATCGATTCGCTCAATATAAAGGCGAATGGGACTTATATGGACGGCACGGTCGGAGGAGCTGGTCACTCTTCAGGAATTTGCGAGAGACTCAGTGATGATGGACACCTGGTGGCGGTTGACAGAGACAGTGTTGCGCTCGAAACTGCGATGGAGAGGCTGAGTAAGTTCAGTTGTAAGAAGACGTTCATTCATGCAAATTACAGTGATGTCGACAAGATAAGAACTGAAATTGGTAAAGTTGATGGAATACTTTGGATTTAGGCGTTTCCTCTTATCAACTGGATACAGCAGAGCGAGGGTTTTCGTACATGCACGATGCCCCTATGGATATGCGTATGAATGAAGACGATATGTTCACAGCAGCGACTGTTGTAAATGAATATTCAGAAGCTGAGCTTTTTCGAATTATCAAGGAGTACGGCGAAGAGCGCTGGGCGTCACGCATAGCTAAGTTCATAGTTAAGGCGAGAGATGAAAAATATATAGAGACCACGGGACAACTGGTAGATATTATAAAGGCTGCTATTCCAGCCTCAGCAAGACGAACAGGACCTCATCCGGCAAAGAGAACATTTCAAGCGATAAGGATAGAGGTAAATGGAGAGCTAGAACATCTAAAGCTAGCGATGGAGAAGCTTCCTGAGTTGTTAGCACCTGGCGGAAGAATGTCTGTTATAACATTTCATTCGCTAGAGGACAGAATAGTAAAGGATGCATTTAATAAGAGAGTGAATCCATGTACCTGTCCGCCAGAGCTACCTGTGTGTGTATGCGGTAAAGTGGCAGATGTAAGAAAGGTTACGAGAAAGCCATTAGTAGCAAGAGAACAAGAGCTGGAGTCGAATCCGAGAGCAAGAAGCGCTAAGCTAAGAGTTATTGAAAAAATTTAAGGGTATTCAGTAAGGGAGAAGAAGGAAATGCAGGTTGCGACTAACGTAGCAGGGACAATGAATGGTGGAGCTCGCGTTGAAAGAAGGAGCTATAGCAATATCAATCGTAACACAAGAGCAAAGCAGAATTCGAGGATGCTTGCTGTAGTTATTATTGCGGGGATCATGTGTCTCATGATGGTGGTTATGTCCGCATTTGCGGCAAATCTCAATCAAGAGAACAACCAGCTTCAGAAGAAAAACGACTATATCCAAGCAGAGGTTGATTCACTAAACACGAAGATAAACGATGCAAGCAATATTAATAAAATTGAGAAGACTGCAACTGAGAAATTCGGAATGGTACATTCTGAGTCGCAGAATTGTATAACTATTGGAGACTCAAAATCTTCTAGCAAGACAAACCTAGCATCGGCAATCAAGGATGAAGCTTATGAATAAATAGTTCATATTGATTATAATGCCACTGATCCCTAAATTGGATCGGTGGCTTTTTTCAAATATATGTACAGTAAATATACAAAAAACGACTAGATATGGTATATAATGTAAATTGTAGTGTTGCGGATAATTAGAAAGTAATTAGGAGAATTTGATGGCTAAGTTCCACAATCCTTTAGATAAAAAGAATAAGAAGGCTTCAGGTAAAGGCAAGGTGACCAGAACAACTACCAATACCGCTAATCGCAAGGCTGTAGGTACCGCGGTGACTGCTGAAAATAAAAGCAGACTTGGTTTTGGGTTTCTAGCAATCGTAGTATGCTTTACGATTCTTATATTTCGTCTAGCGTTTTGGCAGATTATTAAGGCTGATGATTTAAATGCAAAGGCTGCTGAAATGCAGAAGATAGATACAGAGCTTGATCCCGTAAGAGGTAATATTTATGACAGGAATAAAAAAGTTCTAGCTCAGACAGTCACAAAGTACGAACTTTACGGATATTCGCTTAACCTATACAAGAAAAAGGGTTTGGATAGTTCTGCGAAAGAGAAGAATCTACGCGATTTATCTAAGCTATCTGGCGATAGCCGTAAGGAGATGAAGAAAAAGCTTTCAGGCAAAGACAATCTAGTTTTGCTTGCAAAAAGGGCTTGATCAAAGTCAAGTCAACAAGGCTCAGAAAGAGTGGGGAGATGATATTGTAGTAAAGACAAAGGTTACTAGATCATATCCTAATGGTACATTTGCATCTACACTCCTTGGGTCAGTAGACAGTAAAAATACTGGACTTAACGGTCTAGAATACCAATATAACGAGAAACTTGCCGGAATCAAAGGGCGAGTGGTTAGAACGACTGATATATATGGCAATGCACTTTCTGTAGGTAGTAGCAAATATTATTCTCCTCAGAATGGTGATAGCCTTGTGACGTCGATAGATGAAGTAATTCAACACTATGTTGAAGACGCACTCGCTGAGGGCATGGATGACACTGGAGCAGAGTCAATTACATGCATAGTTATGGACCCGCGTACAGGAGACATACTAGCTATGGCAAGTACTCCAAGCTATGATCCTAATAACCCATACACTCCGTCAGGTGATGAAGCGAAGAAGTTTAAATCTCTCAGTACTAAGGAGAAGAGTGCGTACCTTAGTAGAATGTGGACCAATCCAGCTGTAAGTGGGCTTTATGAGCCTGGATCGACATTTAAGCTAATAACATCTTCGTCCGCTATCGAATCTGGAACTACAACCGATTCGTCTAGATACAACTGTCCTGGATATATCAATGTGGATGGAACAAAGCTGAATTGCTGGAGTCCAGTTCCACACGGAACTCAGAATATCACTGAAGCAGTTGGAAATTCATGCAACCCTGCACTAGCAAGAGTTGCCCTTGATATGGGAAAGATTAACTTCTACAAGTACATAGATATCTTCGGATTTACTCAGAAGACGAGAGTGGATTTACCTGGAGAAGCTGACCCAATAATTAAGAATAAGAATAATGTGAGCAACGTTGACCTTGCCACAATGGGATATGGACAGGGAATAGCTATTTCTCCAATCCAGCTGATGACTGCTATAAATTCACTTGGTAATGACGGGATAATGATGCAACCTAAAGTAGTAAAGGAAATCATAGGTCCTGATGGCAAGGTTAAGAAAGTAATTAAGAATAGACGTCTAAGACAGACAGTTTCTAAGTCAACTGCCGATAAGATGCGTTCTATCATGGAGTACTACGTATCGGATGGTGGCGGTACAAGCGCCTATCTGGCTGGATATAGGATCGGAGGTAAGACGGGTACTGCAAATATCGCTGAGAATTCAGGATACTCTGAACAGACCATAGCTTCGTTTATCGCTATGGCACCGATGGACGATCCACAGGTATCAATTCTCGTTATGGTAACGAGACCTAAGAAGAGTATTTACGGTGCAGCCAATGCCGGTCCTATAGTCAAGAAAATTCTCGAAAAAGACACTTGTATACAAGGGTATAGAGCGTAAATATTCAAAGAGTGAGGAGAGTGCCCTAGCCAAAGCAGAGATTTCTGTGCCCGATGTTAAAGGTCTTAATAGCAGTGAGGCGATAAGCAAGATTACTGCTGCAGGTCTCAAGGCTAAAAAGATGCCAGAAGGAACTGGCGATTCATTTGTTGTAATCGATCAGTATCCTAAGAAAGGCGATAAGATTGCTAAAGGCGGTACGGTATATATTTATAGTAAATAATTAAGGACTAGTTTAATGAAGAAAACAGGAATTAAATATATTCTTGAATCAATGCATGGTGCAAAGCTTATATCTGACACAGGGTCGAAAGAGATCACTAGTGTTGCTATCGATTCAAGACAGGTGAAATCAGGAACACTGTTTTTCGCTGTTATAGGTGAGAGAAATGATGGTCATGATTTCCTACCAGCAGTTAAGGAAAGCGGATGTCTTGCAGTGGTGGTATCCAATCCCGATTGGGCTAAAAAGATTTCAGAAACCGGTGATATGACGGTAATCCTAGTGAATAATACCAGAGATGCGCTCATGCAGCTTGCAAAACAGTATATGGCAGACTGGAAGGATTTAATCAAAGTTGCCGTTACAGGCAGTGTTGGAAAGACGAGTACGAAAGATTTTCTAGGAGCAGTTCTTTCGGCAAAGTACAAGACCGGAAAGACGCCAGGCAATCTTAACAGCGATTATGGAGTGCCGCTAACAGTGTTTGGATTCGAAGATGATATTGAAGCTGCTGTTATCGAAATGGGAGCTGGAGAATCTGTGCACATCAGCGAACTTGCTGATATTGTTAGGCCGCAGATAGGTGTGGTAACAAATGTGGGGACTTCGCACCTAGAAGTGTTCGGAACGCGTGAGAACTTGTCGATTGAAAAGCTAGGTATCACGAAATATTTCAATGACAAAGAAACTGTTATTGTTAATTCAGATTGTGGCATGCTTACTAGACAGAAAGTCAGCAAAATAGTGCCTTCTGACACGGAAAATCCTAACAGTAGGAAGTAAAGATGACGATAATTTTATATTCCGCGATATTAAAGACGGTGGGATAGATGGCGTTAGTTGTATATTAGATGTTCAAACAGGTGATGAGGATTACGACGGAACATTCGAACTCACCATACCAGTAGTTGGGTCACATAATCTCGGTAATGCCGCACTTGCAGTCGCTGCGGGTACCAGGCTTGATATTAAACCGAAAGATGCGATTTTGGCTTTGGCTAACACACATTTTTCATCAGGGCGCCTTGAGATTGATAGACGTGATAATCTAACGATTATTAACGACGCATACAATGCTAGTCCGGAATCTATGAAAGCAGGTATCAAGATGCTTATGGCATCTAAAGCAGAAAGGCATGTGGCGATACTTGGTGACATGTTTGAACTTGGTGATGATTCGGTAGAACTCCATAGAAGCGTAGGGAACATACGCTGTAGGTGCTGGCCTAGAGTTACTAATAACAATTGGATCAAATGCTGAGGCGATTGCTAGCGCAGCGGAAGACGCATTTATAGGTGCTGAGCATAATATAGCTAGTAGGACGAGAGTAATCTCGTACAAAGATAAAAATGAGGCGATTAAGGACCTTAACGCAATACTTCATAAGGGTGATTTAATTTTAGTAAAGGCATCCCGCGGTATGAAGTTAGAAGAAGTTATTTCAGCTATTATTTAGCAAGGAAGAGGTAGATGAATATTTCACTTGTAGTTGTTTTTTTATAGTATCATTACTCATTTTCGACGGTAGGGACCAAACTTCTGATTCCATTTCTTAAACAGAAGCAGTTTGGCCAATTCATTCGAGAAGAAGGACCGGAGGCACACAAAAAAAAGGCTGGGACACCAACTATGGGTGGTGTCATGATAGTTCTTGGAATTGCTGCCGGGCTTGCTACCGGGATAGTAACAAACGGAGATGCAGCTGACACCTTTGCAATAATCCTTACTATGCTTGTATTTGGTGCTATAGGGTTTCTTGATGACTTTGAGAAAATTGCCAAGAAGAATAATCTAGGACTAACAGCAAAGCAGAAGATATTGCTGCAAGTATTGCTTAGCCTTGGGATAGGGCTATACATGATACTTGGTGGAAATGGTACGGATGTGCTAATCCCGTTTGTCAATATATATGTGAATTTCGGATTGCTTTTCATGCCTTTCGTAATTTTGACAGAAGTCGCTATGTCAAACGGAGTTAATCTGTCCGATGGACTTGATGGTCTTGCGTCTTCAGTAACGCTTGTTGTAGCAATCCTTTTTGCGGTAGTAGGGTACACTCACGATGTATATATACTAACGGTCAGTGGACTAGCTATTGCAGGCTCTCTGATTGGTTTCTTATTTTTCAATAAGTATCCAGCTAAAATATTCATGGGAGACACAGGGTCAATGGCTCTAGGAGGTGTCCTTTCTGCGATTGCCATAGTAAGCAAAACTGAATTCTTGCTTCCTATTGCAGGAATTATATATGTAGTGGAATCTCTTTCAGTTATTATTCAGGTAGTATATTTCCGAAAGACTGGTGGAAAGAGGTTCTTTCGAATGGCACCTATTCACCACCATTTTGAACTCGGTGGTATGAAAGAATACAACGTAGTAAAACTATTTACACTCGTAACTGTATGCTCGAGTGTAATTGCATATTTCTCAGTTGCTTAGAACTGGTGAGGAGTGGATTATGAGTTATACAGTTGATGAATACAGAAGAGAAGTCTCCAATAAAAAAATCCTTGTTGTAGGTATGGGTCGCTCTGGAATGGCGGCTGTAAAAGAGCTCCATGCTCTTGGCTCGACAGTAACAGCACAGGACATCAATACAGTAGAAAAGATAGATCCTAAATTCATAACATTCCTAGATAGAGAGGGTATAGAATATTATTTTGGATCAACGCCAGAGTATATGGGCAGTTTTGACATCGTCGTGCTTAGTCCGGGAGTGAATCCTAATCTTACATTTCTTAATGATGGAAGAAACCATGGGGTAGAAGTAATTGGCGAACTAGAGATGGCATATAGACTATCTTATGGTAAGTTTGTAGCGATTACCGGAACTAATGGTAAGACGACGACTACAAGTTTGGTAGGTAAAATTTTTGAGGAGTCTGGCAGGAAGTACACTGTAGTTGGCAATATAGGTGTTGCTACTATTTCAAAGGTGCAGGATTCAACGGATGATGAATGGATGATAACCGAGGCAAGCAGCTTTCAACTTGAAACAGTTTCAAGGTTCAAGCCTGTAGTATCCGCAATACTTAACTTTACTCCGGATCACCTTAATAGACACGGTAGTATGGAAGCTTATGGCGCTTGTAAGGCTGCGATAGGAAGGAACCAGACTTCTGATGAGTACATGGTTATAAACTATGACGATAAGGCGTGTCTTGCTCTTGGAGATAATACGAAGGCTAGGCTAGTACCATTTAGCAGAACAGAAGAGCTTGACTTTGGGGCATATATAGACGATAGCTATATCGTAATCAGAGATGAAAATGGAATAGTTCATCAGATCTGTAGCAAGGATGAGCTTAAAATAATCGGTAACCACAACATAGAGAATGCTCTTGCTGCAGCTGCAATTTCGTTTTTTGCTGGTATTGATGCCGCTGTCATCGCTGATGCACTTAAGAAATTCCCTGGTGTTGAACATAGAATAGAATACTGCGGTATTGTCGATGGGGTAAAGTTTTATAATGATTCAAAGGGAACGAATGTAGATGCTTCAATAATCGCGTTAAAGGCCTTAGAGAGGGATATCATCTTGATTGCAGGCGGAGATGGAAAAAGCACAAGATTTTTACGGAGCTCGGCGAAAACCTGCTTGGTCGTGTAAAAGCGCTTGTTTTACTAGGAAGAGATGCAAAAGAGATTGAGAAGGCAGCAAGGGCTGCTGGATTCTCAAATATCTACCATGAAAATGATATGAATGATTGTGTAAAGAGAGCGCATAAACTCTCTGAATCAGGCGACAAAGTTCTATTATCACCTGCTTGCGCAAGTTGGGATATGTACGATAATTATGAGCAACGCGGTGACCATTTTAAAAACTGTGTAAATCAACTGCTAAGATAGTAGTTAGTGTTCATTAGAGTTTGGGATAGAGGAAGCCAAAATTGAAGAAACCAAGCAATATTAAAAAAAGTCAAAAAGAATAACAATTCTAAAGTGGAAGTTTCCACTAGGACTAGCAAGCTATCATCGAGTCGTAAGTTCTTTAAAGGCGCGATGAGCAGTTTGTATACGGAAAGCGATTTCACCATACTTTACTGGTTGCTGCGCTTACCATGTTCGGGGTGGTGATGGTATTTAGTGCAGGATATTATTCTACACTTGCGAAATCAACGGATGCATATTACTTTCTGAAGAGACAGGTTGCTTTTGCTGTTTCAGGCTTTGCTATTCTGCTTATTTTTTCAAAAATAGACTATCATTCGTATTCTAAGTATTACAAGCAGATTGCGCTGTTTAGCTTATTGATGCTATTGCTTCTTTTCACACCTCTAGGAGTAACTGTAAATTTCGCGAGGAGATGGATATTTATAGGTCCAATCAGAATTACCCCGAGTGAAATATCGAAGCTGGCCATGATAATTTTTACTGCCACATACCTTGCGGAACATCCTAATAAAGCAAAACAAGGGATTACCGGAATGTCAACTATATTAGCACTTATGGTGGTTCATGCAGCTTTGATCATTAAGCAGCCAAACTTATCTACAGCAATTGTAATCGTGGCCATTATGATCGGTATTCTATTTGTAGGTGGGCTAGCTTGGAAATATATTGTCATTGCGTTTGGTAGCTTGGGTGTTGGTATGGTCTCGATTCTGCTGTTTTTTAGGCACACGCATTGGTACTCAAGACTTACCAACTGGATGGATCCATTTAAGGATGCTCAAGGAGAGGGATATCAAGTTTCACAATCCATAATTGCACTAGGAAATGGAGGATTCAAGGGGCTAGGTCTTGGGAATAGTATCTCCAAGAACCTATATCTACCAGAGCCACAGAATGACTTTATCCTAGCGATAATAGGCGAAGAACTCGGTTTCGTAGGGATCTTTATAATGATGATTGTATATCTTGTTCTAATATGGAGATGTATTATGGTTTCATCTAAGGCCAAGGATAAGCTAGGGCTATTCATGGCTGCAGGAATTGCTATTATGCTTGGGCTGCAGGTTATTGTAAATGTGGCTGTTGTAACCGCATCTATGCCGGCAACAGGTATTACATTGCCATTCGTTAGCTATGGCGGTACATCGTTATGGGTGTTCATGGCATCTATGGGCATAATGCTAAATATATCTAAGCAAGGAAGGGCGAAGTAGAGATGAGAGTAATTTTAACTGGGGGAATCACGGGTGGACATATTTATCCTGCACTAGCGATTGCTGATCAATTCAAGGAAATCGATAGGGATGCAGAATTCCTTTACCTCGGTTCTGATGAGGGTATGGAACGCTATATCGTACCCAAATACGGATATGACCTAAAGTATATAGACTCCAGATGGTTTGATAGAAGCAGTCCCTCTTAAGCTCGCTAAGACACTTTTTCAAAAATGAACGTGGGAAAGAGACAGGCGATTAACGTAATGAAGCAGTTTAAGCCTGATCTTGTCGTAAGTACGGGCAGTTTTGTAAGTGTGCCGGTAGTGCTCGCAGCTAAAGCCCTTAAGATTCCCGTTTATATTCATGAGCAAAACGCTTATCCTGGCGTGGCAAACAAGCTACTTTCTAAGTATGCTAGAAGAGTGTTTCTAGGGTTTGAGGCAGCACGAAAGTACTTCCCTGGTGAGAAGGTAGTATATACAGGGAATCCGGTTAGAAACGAATTTGGAGAGCAAAACAGAGACCTTGCTCGTTCTGAACTAGGCATCGCACAGGATGATTTTGTTGTATTGATTTTTGGAGGCAGTTTAGGTGCCGAAACTATTAACGACATCGGACTTGCGATAATAAACAAATATGGAGATGATAGAAATGTAACTATCCTGTTCGGCACAGGAAAGGACTATTATGAACATGTCAATAATAGACTAAAAGTTGGCGGCAAGGAAGTACCTGCAAATGTCAGATTGATGCCATATATATCTGAGATGGCAAAGATGCTGTCTGCAAGCAACGTAATCATCTGTAGATCAGGTGCACTTTCAACAGCAGAAGTAACTATGGCTGGACGAGCAGCTATATTTATTCCATCACCAAATGTAACGGGTGATCATCAATATTACAATGCGAAAGCTGTGGCTGATAACGGTGGGGCCGTCCTTATAACTGAAGATGGTGATGTAGAGCTCAGGGTGCTCAATGCATTAAAAGCTCTTAGAACAGATGGCGCTCTTTTAGAGGAGATGGAAGAAGGAAGCTATAAATCAGCTCCTGTTGATGCTGCAAAAATAATTTGTGAAGAGATAATTAGTGACGTAAAAGCTGGACGAAGATAGGGGTTTCAATGAAAAAGGATAAGAGCACTAAGCCTGAACTGAGTAAAGAAGAATACCTTAAATCGCTTTTTAACGGTGCTAAAGATGAACTAGAAGCATATATAGTATCTAATGATCAGTTAGCTGCTGACGAAGAGCCAGAGCAGGCTGACAAGGAAGATGAAAAATCAGAAAATAAGAATGAAGCAGATATACAAAATGGTCTGGAAATCGATTCTGAACTAGGAACACCGAGTGTTTCTAATACCAATAATGGTACAGATACACCTGAGAACTTCGATAATGATGGAAGTGATAATAATCAATCTTTAGAGGATACTTCATTGGAAAGAGAGACATCTGACGCAGGGGTTTCACAGAATAATGGAAACGAAAAAACTGACGAAAAAGCGTCTAATGTAAATGAAGAAATAGAGAGCCCCGCTGATAGAAAAACAAAATCAGATATTGATGATATAGAGAAACGCCGGATGAAGCGCAAAAGAAAGCTTAAAATGCCAGGTTTTTTTACGAGAATCTTTATCATTCTTGGGGTCATAATTGCAGTTACAGCATTTTCTTTATCAAGCTTCTTTACAGTAGATACAATTGATGTTCAAGGCAATAAATACTTCACCGATGAAGAGATTTCAAATATGGCGCATGCTAGTACAGGGTCAGAACATCATTTACAAACTTAATAAAGGGAAATATGCTTAATTATCTCGAAAAACCCATATATAGAGGAAGCCAGAGTTTATAGAAAGTTGCCGAGTACAATTGTTATAAATGTGAAAAGAGAATTCAGATTGCTGCCCTGACTTATGGAGATCAGTTTCTGATAATAGATAATAAGGGCACGCTGCTGAGAATAACTAAAAACAAAAGCCGAAAAGCTAACAATTGTCACAGGGTTTAAGGTTAAAAAGGTTAAGCTTGGAGAGCCTGTAGAGGTTAATAGCCCAGATTTATTCAAAGAACTATTATCTCTTCTTAAGTCCATGGAGGCAGGGGATGTTTACTTCACTAAAAATAAATATCACAGAGCTATTTATAACAGCAAATGTATATGATTCACTGGTTGTGAAGAGTAAATATAAGGACCTTAAAGATAATATCGATAAAGGACGACTACATAAGGTGCTCGATGAACTATTCAAACGAAATATTAAGCGCGGTACAATTACAATTTCGTCCGATGGGTATGCATCATTTACACCCGAACTCTAAATGACAGATATTAATTATTTGTTAATCAAAAACAATAAAAAACCATGTATTTTGTGGTATGAATGCAAAAAAGAACCGTATATATAGTGCATTGTGTGATTCAATATGATATTATTAGTTAGATTTAGTCGATAATAGGAGGGGCTTTATGATGGAATTTGTTTCAGACTTCGTATCCAGCACTGATAATGCTGCGATTATCAAAGTCGTAGGTGTAGGCGGCGGCGGTTGTAACGCCATCAATAGAATGGTTGACGAGAATCTTCAAGGTGTAACCTTTATTGCGGTTAACACTGATAAGCAGGCTCTTGCAAAATGCAAAGCTGAAGTAAAGATTCAGATAGGAGAAAAGTTAACCGGAGGTCGTGGTGCAGGTGCTAATCCTGAAATTGGTCAGAGAGCAGCTGAGGAGACCCTAGAGGAGATTTCAGGTTATCTGCAGGATGCAGATATGGTATTTGTAACTGCTGGCATGGGTGGTGGAACTGGCACAGGTGCTGCGCCAATTATTGCTAAAGCTGCGATGGACTGTGGCGCGCTAACAGTTGCAGTAGTTACTAAGCCTTTCTCGTTTGAAGGTAAGAAACGTTGGAACAGAGCGACAAAGGGTATACAGTATCTGACTAATTTTGTTGATTCTCTTGTTATCATTCCTAACGATAGACTTATAGATTCAAGCGAAAAGAATACAACGATGCTTGAGGCATTCTCAATGGCTGACGATGTACTAAGACAGGGTGTACAGGGTATTTCTGATCTTATTTCTGAATACGGAATCGTTAACGTTGACTTTGCAGATGTTAAGACTATTATGGAGGGCAGAGGAGTTGCTCACATGGGAGTTGGCATCGGTACAGGGGACAACAGAATTGAAGATGCAGTTAGAAATGCTATCGAGAGTCCTCTTCTTGAGACATCAATCGATGGAGCTAGATCCATACTTCTATATGTTTGTGGTGGATATGATATGGGTATGCAGGATATCAGCAAGATTGCTAGCAAGATTCAAGACGAGGCTGATCCTGATGCTAACATCATATTTGGAGCTACAGTCAATGAGAATATGAACGATAAAGTGTCTATTACGCTTATCGCAACTGATTTTACAAGCGGTGGGCTTTCCGCTCCAATTAATGAGACTCCTGAAGTTGCATCACCTAGTGTTCGTGGAACACGTGTTAATGTCGATGGACTTGAAGGTCAGATTGTTGACATGAGCGACTTCATGAAGGAAGACCATAAGGACAATAGCGGATCATCTGACTTTGATGTTCCTGATTTCCTTAAGTAGTGGAAAGCTTATAACGAATATGGCAGGAAGACTAATGAGTCGTATCGATTCATTAGTTCACCTGACAATGATAAGATACGCCTTATTAATAAACTTGGTAGAAAAAAATACCGTGATAAGCATGGTGAATTCGTTATTGAAGGAATCAACCTTGTAAGAGCGGCACTAAGTAAAGCGCAGCATATTAAACTCGTTCTCATATCAGATGATTTTGATTACAGAGAGATTGCTGATGAGCTAGCCGAAGGCGTTGAATATCGCGATATATACCTGATTCCACGCTATCTATTTGATAAGATAAGCGATGCGGAAAATGGATCTGGGATTATTGCGGTCGTTGATAAAATCTCCTATAGGCTGGATGCCATAGACAGTCTAAAATCTATTGGCACAAGTAATATTCTCGTGCTAGATAGACTTCAGGATCCAGGCAATATAGGGACTATGATTAGGACTGCTGTTGCGACAGGTTATTCAATTGTTGCGACAATAAAGGGTACTGCAGATATCTTTTCGCCTAAGGTGCTTCGAGCATCAGCAGGAATGATATTCGGAATTTCTGTTGTGGAACTCGATGATGTTGATGAATTAAAGACTTTAACGACCGTGCTTGATAAGAAAAATTGTAGTCACAGATCCAAGAGAAGGGTGTCCTTATTATGAGTGTAACCTTGAAAAGGATATAGCACTTATTATAGGAAATGAAGGCAATGGTATCAGTGACGAGATTATGGAATGTTCCGATGTCCGTGTGACTATACCAATGCAAGGTGAAGTTGAGTCGCTTAATGCAGCGATATGTGCTTCGATACTCATGTACGAGGCGATAAGGGCTGCTGAGGGATAATACGGATACAACGTTTATAGCAGAATGGAGTATATTATGGAAAAATGCAAAGCAGACGTTACAATCTGTGGCAATGACTATGTCCTATCTGGAGATAAGAGCGAGGATAAGATTAAGGAAATTGCTAAGTACGTAGACGATGAGCTTAGACATACCAGCAAGATGCTTAATAGCAATCCAAATTACAGAAGTGCAGTTTTGACAGCTATCAACTTAGCTGAGAAACTCATGGATAATAGTGATTTGTTGCTTAAGCTGCAGACTGAGAATCATCAGCTTGATAACGATGTTAAACACTATATCTCACTCTGGGAGGATGCTAAGCTACAAGTATCTGATCTGAAGGATAAGATGACAACTGCATCAGATATGAATGTTCAGGAGAGTGAGAAGTATAAAGCTCTAGAGACTAAGTGTTCGGAGCTTGAAAGTGCTTACTTTGATCTCCAGATGGAGAATACTAATCTCAAGAACGAAATTAGAAACTTACAGAAGTTTCAGAGGCGAGAATGAATAAGAAGGTTTTAAATCTTCTGGAGTACAACAAAATAATAGACCTTCTTTCCGCTCAGGCTGGGTCAGAACTTGCGCGAGAGCGCATTAAAGGATTCGTGCCTATGTCCAATATGCGGATGGTTAAGGAAGCATTAACGGAAACTACGGAAGCAGTTTCCGTTATTCTATATAAAGGCAGTATTCCGGTTGGAGAAATTGGGGATATTAGAGGTCTGCTAGATATTGTACGCAAAGGGCGATCACTCTCGATGAGGGAGCTTTTGCTATCAATCGCAGCCTAGCTGGCGCAAGGGAAGTTAAGGACTTCCTATCTTATGATGTTCCTGAAATCTCTATGATTAGTGAGATAAATTCGCTAATTGCTCCAAATACCAAGCTGGAGAGCGAGATAAACCGCTGCATACTGTCTGAAGATGAGATGGCAGATAATGCCTCTCCTGAACTAAATAAGATTAGACGAGAAATCAGGAACAAAAATGAGAGTATACGTCGAAAAAAATTGATAGCTACACTAGTGCAGGAAACAACAATTCATACCTTCAGGATTCAATAGTAACTTTAAGGAATGGCAGATACGTAATACCTGTTAAGCGAGAATACAGTAGCAAGGTACCTGGTCTCATCCACGACCAGTCTAAAACAGGTGCTACGTTCTTTATTGAACCACAAGCTGTAGTAAGTCTTAATAATGAACTTAGAGAACTGGAATTAGCCGAGCAGCGAGAAATTGAGCGAATCCTTCAGATGCTATCAGACAGAGTAGGAGAGCATTATAACGAGCTCAAAAATAATCAAGAACTGCTAGTGAAACTGGACGTTATAAATGCAAAGGGGCGTCTTGCGGTTAAGATGGATGCGACTGCTCCAAAACTGAATCAAGATGGGTTTCTCTATATTCGTGCGGTAGACATCCACTGCTCGATACAGAGAAAGTGGTGCCGATTGATATAACTCTAGGTGATGGATATGATTCACTTCTGATTACTGGACCTAATACAGGCGGTAAGACTGTAACTCTTAAGACTATTGGATTATTCATACTTATGACAGAGTCTGGTCTACACGTTCCGTGTTATGAAGAGAGCAATATTCCGATATTCAAGGAAGTTTATGCGGAAATTGGGGATGAACAGAGCATCGAAAATAATCTGAGCACATTCTCCTCTCATATGCTCAATACTGCAAACATTATTGCAAATGCAGACAAAGAGTCGCTGGTACTACTCGACGAAGTGGGATCCGGAACTGATCCCGCTGAGGGAGCGGCGCTTGGCGTCGCTATGCTTGAAGCCTTGAAAGAAAAAGGTGCACATATCGTTGCGACCACCCATTATACGGAGCTCAAGAAATATGCACTTTCTACGGATGGCGTTGAAAATGCATCGATGGAGTTCGATATTGATGCACTTGCACCGACATATAGGATTAAAGTTGGACTTCCTGGAAAGTCTAATGCATTTGAAATTTCGAGAAAACTCGGCCTTGAACCTAGTATTATCGATAGAGCGATATCTCTGATGAATGAAAGTGATATCGAGTTTGAGGGTGCTGTATCCAGAGTAGAGGAAGATCAAAAGGAAGTTATTATAGAGCTTGAAAAAGCCCGCATCAAAGCAGCAGAAGCTGAGAAAAAACTTAAGGAAGCGGAGGAAAAGCTTGCGAAAGCAAAGGAAAGCAAACATAAGATAATTGAAGAAGCTAAGGAAGAGGCTCGTGCTATAATCAGCGATGCAAATAGGACTGTCAAGGAAGTTAGTAAGGAGCTCAGAAAGGCAGCTAAGGATGGCAGGAATAATTCTTCTGCTGTTGTTGCAGAGAGTAAGCGTAAACTCCGAGAGAAATCAATTGAAAATGCTGTTGCTCCACGCAAGATTAAGAATTTAAACGTTCCAAGGGCAGATGATTTGAAACCTGGAACTAGAATTAAGCTACTTAAGCTCGGTCAGAATGGTGAAGTTGAAACATCGCCAGATTCCTCCGGGAACCTGACAGTGAGAATCGGAGCACTCAAGATGGGTGCAAAGATTAAGGATGTTATGATTATCGAGAATAATAAACCTGGCACAAAAGAACGTAATCGTAGGAGCTACGCCAAGATGAATACATCAAAGGCAAAGACAATATCACCATCTATCAACGTGATAGGGAAAAGCCTTGACGATGCGGAACTTGAAGTTAGCAAGTATATAGACGATGCTTTTTTATCAGGTATAAATGAAGTGCAGATTGTGCACGGCAGAGGTGAGGGAATACTTCGTAATGGCATCAGGAATATGCTTAAAAGAAATGGCAACATCAAGTCTGTATCAGGCGCTTCATATGATCAAGGTGGAGAAGGCGTAACTGTGGTCACCTTTATAGACAAATAATGACCTTTGCTCCTTTTAATAGGTTACTAAAATGCTGATTTTGATATATAATTAATTGATTAAAGTTTTATTCTGGAGATTTTGTAAATGTTCGTCGTTAGCAGCTGCCTTCTAGGCAATAATTGCAAGTATAATGGTGGTAATAACTATAACGAGGAAGTTGTTGAATTCTGCCGTACCCACGAATTTGTTTTAGTATGCCCAGAGACTTCAGGCGGGCTAAAGGCGCCGAGAATGCCAGCAGAGCAACAGTACATAAAGGCTTCTGATGGGAATTTGGAAATTCGTGTAATAGATAAGGAAGGTAACGATTTAACAGATAATTTCCACAAAGGTGCAGTTGTTTCACTAGAGTTAGCCCTTAAGCAGGCTGATGAGCTAGGTGAAGAGATAGAAGGAGCTATACTCAAGGCTAATAGCCCATCGTGCGGTAGTGACCATATCTATGATGGAACATTTACAGGAACCCTGATTTCTGGGGATGGCATCTTTGCCAATCTTCTCAAGAAACGAGGGATACCAGTTATGAGTGAGAATAATTTTAAAGAGAAGGTATAAAGAGGAGAAGTCCGAGTAATGATCGACTATAAGGTACAGATTGCACAAATTATTGCTAAGCAGGAAATTGGGTTAACTGCCGAAGAAATTGCCGAAATGATTGAGGTTCCAACCGATCCTAAAAATGGTGATTTTGCATTTCCTTGCTTTAGATTAGCGAAGACGATGAGAAAAGCTCCGCAGATGATCGCTGCTGATGTTGCATCGTCAATCGAAAATGAATCTATCTTTGATAAGGTTGAACAGGTCAATGCATATGTGAATATGTTTATCTGTAAGGATGCGTTTGTGCGAAATGTCGTTTCGGAAGTTGTTTCCCTTGGATGTGAATACGGTAAATCTAATGTTGGCGAAGGGGAAAACGGTAATAGTAGAGTTCTCATCACCTAACATCGCTAAGCCATTCCATATCGGACACATCAGAAGCACGGTTATCGGAAATTCAATCTACAAGCTGTATGATGCCACTGGTTATGATGTTGTTAGAATCAACCACCTCGGAGACTACGGTACACAGTTTGGGAAGATGATTGTTGCTTATAGGCTTTGGGGAAGCGAGGAAGAACTAGAAAAGAATCCTATAAAATCACTTCTTAAATACTATACGAAGTTTCACGAAGAAGCTGAGAAGGACCCTAGCCTAGACGATAAGGCTAGAGAGACTTTTGCCAAGCTAGAGAACGGTGAACCCGAAGAGGTTGAGCTATGGAAAAGATTTAGAGAGCTAAGCCTCGAAGAGTTTAGCAGGGTTTATAAGATGCTTGACATCGAGTTTGATTCATATGCAGGTGAGAGTTTCTATTCTGACAAGATGCCAGCAGTTCTGAAGGAGTTAAAGGATAAGAACCTTATGCACGAATCGAGAGGTGCTCAGATAGTAGACCTCGAAGATTACGATATGCCTCCAGCTGTTATCACGAAGTCTGATGGTTCGAGTCTATATGCTACTAGAGATATTGCTGCTGCTATTTATAGAAAGCAGCACTACGATTTCTACAAGAACATCTACGTAGTAGCAACACAGCAGAATCTCCACTTTAAGCAGTGGAAACAGGTCCTAGCCTTGATGGGATATTCATGGGAAAAGGATTGTATCCACGTTCCATTTGGTCTAGTAAGCCTTGAAGAAGGCACGATGTCTACTCGCAAGGGAGAGTGGTATTCTTAGAGGATGTACTTAATAAAGCCGTTGAGAAGACTAGAGAGATAATCTCGGAGAAGAATACTAGTGGTATTGACATCGATGAAATTTCTAAAGAGGTAGGAATTGGCGCAGTTATATTCCAAGAACTGTCTAACAACAGGATTAAAGATTATGTATTTTTCATGGGATAAAGATTCTTAACTTTCGATGGTGAGACAGGACCTTATGTTCAATATACACATGCTAGAGCATCTAGCGTCCCTAAGAAATGCATCGCAGCAGGAACTAGACAGAATTAAAGAAATTGTGATATCAAAGATTTTTAGCTATGTAACATCAGATAGTGCTTATGAGCTAACTAAGCTGATTTATAGGGTACCAGAGGTTGTAAGAGAAGCTGCAGCTAAGTATGAACCATCAATTCTTACAAGACATCTTATAGACATCGCACAGAGCTTTTAATAGGTTCTATCATGATGAACATATTTTAGTGGATAATGAGGAAGAGAAAGTTGAAAAGCTAGCGCTAGTATATGCTACTAAAGTTACAATTGCTAACTGTTTAGCTATTTTGGGTATAAAAGCGCCAGATAAAATGTAGGGGAGACAACGATGAAGCTATTGCTCAGCACAGTCAAGACAGATTGCTTTGATTCAAAGCTAGCACTCAAGAACATGTATAATGTCGTTGGGAACGCACCGTTAGAGGTGACTCTCAAGGAATTTGAATTGAGTGAAGATGACCAGAGGATTTATGAAGAATTGCTTGATAAGAAGTACAGTATCCTGTATTTCCATGCTGATGAAATCAATGAATCCAAGATAGTGCACATTTGCGAGATGATTAAGAAGGCTATCCCAAGCTGTATTACAATTATCGGTGGCAAGGAAGTGAGTTTTGAGACTCGTGAATTCATGCTAGCACACCCAGAGGTGGACTACGTTTTCCGCGGTGAAGGCGAGAAGGTTCTGTTTGACTTCGTGCGTTCGATTATCACGTATAGTTTTAATTTTGAGAGCATAGATGGACTAGCTTATAGAGAGAATGATGAGATTCTTGTAAATAAGATTGGCGAGCCGATTCGTTATGAAGATATTCCATTTGCATATGATAAGTTTGAAGTTCAGGAAGGTGAGACGGTATATTACGAATCGTCTAGAGGTGTTCCCGATACTTGCCACTATTCTCAGTACATGCCAGGTATGTCTCTGCGTTCCTTATCACTAAACAGAATTTGTAATGAACTCAGATACTTCCTCGTCAAGAAAGCCTGCAGAGTTGAGTTTGTGGAAAAATGGTTTAACTACGATGTTTCTAGGGCTTATAGAATTTGGGAATATCTTATTAACAATGATAATGGGTTTACGTCGTTCTCGTTCGATGTGAATGGTGATTTGCTAGATGAAGAAACGGTTGAGCTACTTAGCGAGGCGCGAGAAGGTTTATTCCACTTCAATATAGATATCGAGAGCACCAATGCAGTTGCACTAGCGGCAGCCGGGCGTAAGGAAAATATATATCAGCTTATGTATAACGTATCTAAACTTTTGCAGAACAGCAAGGTTAATGTAAGGGTTATACAGCGAGTAGGGCTACCAGGTGAGACGATAGAATTATTTGAAAGATCGTTTAACAAGATATATAACCTAGGGGCTGATGAGTTTGACATTAAAGTTCTTCGCATTAAGAAAGGGACGATGTTTAGGCAGAATGCTGATGAGTTTGGCTATGAATACAGCAGAGAATACCCTAATGAAGTCATAACTAATGATTACATTTCAGCTGCTAATATAGTTAGAATCAAGCTAGTTGCTGAAACGGTGAAACGTTTCGAGCATGGCTTTGAAGATTCTATCGGCAAGATATTGTTCGATGCTGGCATGAAGCCATTCGCATTTTTCGATGGACTTACGTCATTCATAATGGAGAATGATCTTACATGCAAGCTAGGCAAAGAGGAGAATCTTTATAGGGTTCTTTATACGTATGCTGCAGAGATATATGATAAGAATGAGGATACGCTGAAGCTACAGGTGCTTCAAGAAGTGCTACACAGCGATATGAACAACAATGTTTCGCAAGATGTGATTAGAAGACTAGAACGTAAAGGTTGGGAAATACATGTCAAAGCAAAAAGCTAAACAAGATCGCATCGCAAAATACCTCCAGAATTTAAATGGGGGTATTTTGTTTGATGAACTATCAGACAAATACTTAAAAGAGGCAGGAGTGTTTGAAATACTTCACGGCATTCCTGTTCCTATTTCGGCTGGAGTGAGTGACGAGCTTACAACACTGACAATAGCTTTTGGTATGGCAATAGTAATCGGAGCAGATACCAACTTTAAATATAAGGATAGCTACATAGCCTATATTAAACATATATTCGGAGAAGAAGCGAGTAAAGCGCTTATTGCAGAGGGTGCCAAGTATGGTCAATCTGAAAACTACGATGTTGCTGCGATGTTCTTTAGAGCAGTGCTAATATTTGATCCTAAGTCGCGGGATGCACTTTACCTATACGGCAGGGCTTGTAAGGATGCATATGAACAAGAAGATGAAGATGAATCTTATATTGGAAGTTTTTAAAAGCCGAGTCACTCGAAGTATTTGAACTTCTAACTATGATCCATCCAGACTTTTGCAATGGGCTACTACTTCCTTGGTTATGGATATGCGAACATGGGACTATACACGAAGGCAAGTCTTACGTGGGAATCATTTATAGAACTGACAGCAGCCTCTGGAGATTCTGAAATTGAAGAGCTTCGTAGTGAGATTTCCGAGAGATTGGACACACTCGAAGAACCAGTGAAGATAGAGGAGGGGTAAACTGCGTACTTAGCGGAGACTATTTAGGAGGTCTTGAGATCCCTATCTAGATACAAGGATGGAAATTATCGTGATTGGTGGCCTCTATGGTACTACATGGCGGTATGTGCAGCATCTCTAGGTGAAGCAGAGTCAGCGATTGATTATTATAAGCAGGCGCTGATTTATACTCCTAGTAATACAGATATTATGGAGGAACTAGCCTCGGTTTATACTGCGATAGGAGATCAGGTAAATGCTTCTAAGTATTTAAATAAGATCGATATAGTTAAGAATAATATAGAACAAGAAAATTTCTAAGGATTGGGAATGCAACATTTTTTTAGATATACATTAGATGGTGACCCACACCTAAACATGAAACTGATATATGCGGGTCTTGTTATCGCAATAATTATTGCATATAGATTTAGAAAAAATGATAAATTGCTGAAAGTATTGCTAGCTACCAATGTGCTACTTCAGATTATACTATTTATCTGGTACCTGGGGTATAAGGAGCTTTTTATAATGGAAGGGCTGCCTTTATATCACTGCAGGATTGCTGTGCTTATGATGGCAGTGGGATATGTAGCAAAGAAACCGGTGATTTCTAGGTACTTTGCGTGGCTTGGAATAATAGGAACCATAATAGCGTTTGGCGTACCGGATCCATCTGACTATTTGTGGCCGCATCTAACTAATATTACATTCATATGCACTCATTATCTAATCGCTATGAGTTCACTTATTATTATTTCTAGGAATGAAGTAAAGCTAAATTTTTAGAGATGTAGTATTGATTACATTTATTATGAATTTAGTGATTATGATTGCAAATACGATTCTTGGAAGCAACTATAGTTACTTGATGAAATTGCCTCCAGCACTTCCTATTGAAGTCAATAAGTATATTATATTCACGATAATGACTATACTTCTAATAATTGGTGAAATGCTTCTAGATAAAAATATCTGTGGCAAAAAAACGAATAAGGGTGTAAGCGACCCTAAGTGCATAGTTACCTAGGTCGCTATAAAAGCACGATATTTACATAAAAACCGCTTGACAGCCTATTATGTGTAGTGTAAAAATAAGGAAGTCGCAAATGCGGGATGATGTTCCGAGGTAGCTCAATGGCAGAGCAACCGGCTGTTAACCGGTAGGGTTGTGGGTTCGAGCCCCACCCTCGGAGCCATTGAATTTGTGCCGGAATGGCGGAATTGGCAGACGCCCGGGACTTAAAAATCCCGTGAGAAGTGATTCTCGTACCGGTTCGACCCCGGTTTCCGGCACCAATTATAGATATCGCGGGGTAGAGCAGTTGGTAGCTCGTCGGGCTCATAACCCGGAGGTCGCAGGTTCAAGTCCTGTCCCCGCAACCAACGAAAAAGTAACGACTTTGGAGTAATCTGAAGTCGTTTTTTTATTATTAAAATAATTGTTGTTTAATATCCTGTTTTTCTGATAAGATAATCTGCCTTGCAGTTATAGCGTGCAAGCGAGGTAATCTTGGTATGAACAATAAAACTATTAATAAAACATTATGTCTATAGTAAGTATATATGGATAACAATCTGCCTGATAAGACAGTCTTAGATGTTTCAGATAAAGTTTAAAAAGCATTCTAGGATTTCAAAATAGAAAATATTACTTTTTAAAAAGAAATGACTTTAAAATCGAATCAAGAGGATATCTCAATCCTACAGTTTCATTACACCTCGAAAAAAAGAGGAAGGTAGAGTTAAGACTAAAATATAATCTCGAGTAACGATTTATTTATACAAATGTGTTAGTGAAATGCATGCTGCGGCTGTTGCTGCAGCATGCATTGTTCTATCATTAGGTGAACAAAAAAATATAACTATTAAAATACACAGTCCTTACAATTTAGTTTATGTGGGTTATACAGTTCTATACAACTGAGTGCTGATAAGAACTGAGAGCAGGTTGATCTCTCGGTTCAATTCCGAACCTTCATTTACCAGGAGCAGATAATCGTTAATAAGATTATCAGAATCCTTTAATAGGTGGGCACATTTAATTTGAGTATTATCACCAGAAGATTCCGCATCTAATAGCATTTTTTTGATATCAAGGAACTGAGAGTTTTCGTGCTTCTCGAGTGGAACTCTAATCTGATATGAGCAGTTTTCTTTGATGAATTCAGCACTAATAGATGATGCTGTTTCTGGAAAGAAATTAGCGTTTATTGCGAAATCGGTATTATCGGATAGCTTGTGCGGCGCACGGAGCTGCCTGCCCGCCACGGTCAGGCAGCCGGCGGCGAGCCTCGGTCTTGCTGTCAGCTCGCCGCCAGCAGACGGGAGCCCAGCTCCCGTCTGCGCCAGCGCCGCGTCCAAGCGGTGGTTCGAAACAATAGGCGCCATATTTACATCATGAATTCCAGCACCATTAAAGCCATCACATACATTATCGCCTTCACCGAGCACGGCGCCAAAATTGTTTCGACCGATTATATTGAACAGATGACAGAGCTGTAGGACATCCTCACGGTTATGCGTGAGGATTATCTTCTCTATTACAGAATCCTGATTAATAGCATATTCGGCAAACAGCTTGACGCTTTCTCGTCCAGATATTACATCTTTTCGGTTTGAACTGATTCCAAAGTGCTGCTCAACATTCTTTTGACTTAACGAACCAATCTGTGATTTAAGGCCGGTATTCGATCTTATGAAATTATATAAATCAAATTCATAAATATTTAAAACATAAGGGAGATTTTTCGTTGCAAGTCGCTGCTTCATAAATGGGATATCAAATGAGGCACCATTATATGTGATTAAATAATCGACACTTTCATCTTTAAGAAAATTCATAGTAGCCATAATTACACGGTCTTCCTCATATGGATTTTCAGCAAGAAATTGAGTTATGGTCACGCCTGTGCTATTAGGGTATAAGACAAGCCGTCAGAATGATTTTTATTTCCGCGCTGTGCTGAGAGGCTAGGTTGTTTCAATATCAAATATGCATGGCTTTTAGTCCGCCGTGATATAAATCGAATATTTGTCCTGAGTAAATATAAGTGTTATAAAGATCTAGTAAATTTTTTTCATGTCTTTATTTTTTAGTTATGCCCAAAAACTGGCATATAAGTGCTTATTAAGAAATATAATAATATCTAATATCTAAATCTGTCATTAATTGAAATGATATCTGCTATGTTTTATTACTATAATTCATTAGCACTAAAAAGTAAAACAGACTACAGGGGAGTAGTCTGTTTTGTAAAAAGGGTATTGGGACTAGAGATTAAGAGATTGCCAGGGAGACAATCTCTATAAATGATTATAGTCGCTCTTTGTACATTTTGCAATACTTAATGTGATAATAATTATACTAGTAACATAATTAATATTTTTAGTGAATGATTATTCGATTGATTTATGTGATGAAAAGTGGATTTTACAGGAATAAATAAAAAAGGGGACAACTTTCGGCTTGCAAGTTTAGCTGAATCACACCTACAAAAGCTAGCATGTCTAACTTTTTAGGGGTTCAAACTAAAAGCGTTAAGTAGTCCTCTTATCATAAGATGCATATAAATTATTTTTTATACATTGAACAAGAAGTGAATTACATCTCCGTCCTGTACGACATAGTCCTTACCTTCGGATCTAATTAGACCTTGCTCACGGGCTTTGCCGAGGCTGCCACCACATTCTATTAACCTGTCGTATGCAATGGTCTCAGCTCTTATAAAACCTTTCTCGAAGTCTGTATGTATCTTTCCAGCCGCCTGAGGAGCTTTTGTTCCTCTTGTAATTGTCCAAGCTCTAACCTCGGGCTCGCCTGCGGTCAGGTAAGATATTAAATTAAGCAGGGCATAGCTCGCTTTTTATTAGCTTGTCTAGACCAGATTCCTCTATGCCTAGATCTTCAAGGAACATCTCCCTTTCATCATCTTCAAGAGCAGCCATTTCAGCTTCAATTTCCGCACAAATCTTTACGCAACCTGCTCCCTCAGTAGCTGCAAATTCAGAGACTTTAGCAACATACTCATTATCTTCACTTGCAACTTCATCCTCGGAAACGTTAGCGACATAGATTACTGGCTTATAGGTAAGCAGGTCCATAGATGAAATGATTTCTTTCTCTTCGTCCTCGAGCTCCATAGCGCGAGCACACTTACCTGTTTCAAGCCACGCTTTAACTCTTTCGAGCAGTGCGACCTGCTTGCCGAGAGTTTTATCGGCCTTCATGTTTTTGTTAAGTTTTACGATGGCTCTTTCCAAGACCTCTAAATCGGCAAATATGAGCTCGGTATTAATCGTATCTATGTCATCTAGTGGATCGATGTGACCATTTACGTGGACTATATTGTCATTCTCAAAGCATCTTACAACATGAACGATAGCGGAAACCTCGCGGATATGACCGAGGAATTTATTTCCAAGACCCTCACCCTTTGAAGCACCCTTAACGAGCCCAGCTATATCACAAAATTCTATAGTCGTGTAAATGGTCTTTTTTGCCTTGTAGATATCCGTCAGCACCTCCAGTCTTTTATCTGGAACAGTTACGACCCCCACATTTGGCTCAATTGTGCAGAAAGGGTAGTTGGCAGCTTCTGCTCCAGCCTTAGTGATTGCGTTAAATAATGTGCTTTTTCCTACGTTAGGTAGACCAACAATGCCTAGTTTCATTTTTTTACCTCTTATAAATTATTCTTAATATTATAATCGTTTCTTTTCCAAAGATATACATATAATGCGATTGAAACGATAAAGATAACTATGCTTATAACTTGAGCTTGTCTCAAGAAACCAATCATCAAGCTGTCTGTTCTTAATCCTTCTACCAGGAACCTCTCTGGCGCATACAGAAGTCCATATAGACATGCAACCTGACCCAGGGAATTTTCTATGATTAAAAATAGATGAGAGGATAATAAAAATAATAAAACACCATATCGATTCATAGAGAAAAGTAGGGTGTACCGATTTCCCGTCTATTATTATTGCCCATGGAAGGGTTGTTTCAGTGCCGTACGCTTCATTGTTGAAAAAATTTCCCCAGCGGCCTATCGCTTGTGCTAAAGCAACGGAAGGGAGGATTAGATCAGCAACATCTATAAAGCTGATTTTCTTATACTTACAAATAGCGTATGCTGCAATAAAACCGAAGATTAAACCACCGTGTATTGCCAGACCTCCGCCGCGAATATCAAAAATTTCAGAAGGTGAATCGCTATAGTAATTCCAGTTGAATATAACATAGTAAATTCTTGCCCCAAGTATTCCAAGTGGGAGAATTCCTAATGCTATGTCTAATACATCTTCAGAAGCTAATCCGTATATTGGTGCACGCTTGTAACTTATATATAGCGCAAGAAGTGCGCCCGAGGCAATTAGTATGCCATACCATCTAATATCGAAGCCTGCTATTGAAATTGCAATTGGACCTGGTGATGTCACAGAAACCTCCAATACAAAGTTGATTCTTAAAAATATACTAGGATAGTATATCATAAATGAGCTAAATTAACGAGATTATCACAGAAAATGAAGATGAAGTATTGACAAGAATAATGACGTTTGGTAATATAATTTGGCGACACATTAGTGCGTATATGGCGGCGTAGCTTAGCTGGCTAGAGCGTCCGGTTCATACCCGGAAGGTCGATGGTTCGAGTCCATCCGCCGCTACCATTTGGACGCTTAGCTCAGCTGGGAGAGCATCTGCCTTACAAGCAGGGGGTCATAGGTTCGAGCCCCTATAGCGTCCACCATTTTTTTAGTCAGGGTAGTTCAGTTGGTTAGAATGCCAGCCTGTCACGCTGGAGGTCGACGGTTCGAGCCCGTTCCCGGTCGCCAATTTTTTTAAAATCGATATGGTGGGTATCGTCAAGCGGTTAAGACCCAGGGTTGTGGCTCCTGTATGCGTGGGTTCGAATCCCACTACCCACCCCATTAACTCTTACATTTTTAATATTGGGGTATCGCCAAGCGGTAAGGCAACGGACTCTGACTCCGTCATTCACAGGTTCGAATCCTGTTACCCCAGCCAATAATGGCGACATGGCTAAAGTGGTAAGGCAGAGGTCTGCAAAACCTTTATCCCCAGTTCGAATCTGGGTGTCGCCTCCATAACTGAAACAGCTGAACGATTAGTTTAGCTGTTTTATTTTGTTTTGACATGAACACCTCGTTGTGATTTAATTAATAGGTATAGATTTTACAAAATTCATTTAAATTAATAATTAAGTAAGGAATTGTAGACTTGAGAAACAAAAATGTAGTGCAAAATCTCGCTGATAAGAAAGTTGGTACTGGCAAGCGAGCTAAGATAATCATTGCGATTATTGCATTGATTTTTATATGTGTGGGTGCATTTGGAGGCTACAGGTACAGCAATGCGACAACATTCCCTAAGGGAGTAAAAATCGATGGTGTAGATGTATCTGGACTTAAGACTGAAGCGGCGGTAAAGAAGATTACAGATGCAAATAACTCATTTACAATAGAAGAAGAGGGACAAGAGCCTAAGAAGATAAACACATCCTTTACCTATGATATTAAATCAGCAGTTCGTGCCAAGATAGGAATATCGTCGGTTGATCCAAGGGTATTGATAGGTAAGGGTGTTAGCTATAATATTTCGCTTAAAAACGCAGGCGGAATCAAGGAATCTGCCAAGACTATAGGTGATGCTGTTCCGGATGCTCAGGGTATAAAATACACTGAAGATGCATATATTGATTACAATAACATGAAGATTGTTCCTGAGGTCCAAGGTGACAGTGTTGATTTCACTAAGGTGGCAAAGGACATTGCTGAAAAAAAAGCTTCTGATTATAAATTTAATAAGTATAAGATTGATCGTAAGAAACTTATATCAGAGCCTAAGGTTACTGCAGAATCGCTGAAGGATGAGTTTGAATTTGCTAAGAAGTATATTTCAAAGCCTCTTTATCTAAACACTGTTACCGGAACACCTTATGAGGTGGATCAGAACTCACTTGCAAAGGTTATCCTTTATACAAAGGAAGGACCTAAGTACAGTAAGAAGGGCGCAAAGGAAGTTGCGAAGGGAATAGCAGAAAAGTATGCAGGAAATACTTTAACTGTAAAGACTCTTGCTGGTGATAAGACGCTATATAATAATGCACTTAAGCTCAGTGTAGATGTTGATAAAACTGCGAATTCTATTCTTGAGTCGGCCAAGAATGGGAAAACTGGAACAATTGTGACAGATAGAGCAGCCTCTAGTGGAGATGGTTCTCATCTTGAGATTAATCTTGCTGCTCAAAATGTAAAATACATAAAGAATGGTAATGTGGTATTCACATCATCAGTTGTTTCTGGAGGCCCAGGACATAGGACGAGAACAGGAATATTTAAGATAAACGGCAAGATGCGTAATGTCACGCTTAAAGGTCGTAACGATGACGGTTCAGACTATGAATCACCTGTAAGCTACTGGATGCCTTTCGATGGTGGAAATGGCCTTCATGATGCAACCTGGAGAGGGTGCATTTGGTGGAGGTATTTATGTATCTAATGGTTCTCATGGCTGTGTTAATATGCCACCATCAATGGCTGCGCAGTTATTTGGGATTATTCCTGCAGGGACAATAGTATATGTGTATAATTAGCAATATGAGCAGATAGCTCAATATATAAGAGTTTAAAAAATAAATATTTAAAAAGCGCTAGTATCAATTAAAAAATGATTGCTAGCGCTTTTCTGATGCGGCTTTAAAACTTTATATTACTTATGTTCGAGAGCCTTCTTAACTCTATGCTTTCTGAGCGGTGAGTATAGAAGCCCGAGGCTGACATTATAAGCTATAAAAGCATAGACTGAATAAAATGCATGAGCATGCTTGGATTTTAGTGTTTCGCCACGAACGACACCACCACAGCTTATCGAGTTATCTCTGCTTTCGGAAGCCTTGTGAACGGCTGAAATTAAATCATCGCAGCAGTATATATCATCTGAAAACAGAGTATAACCCATGCCAACATACTCGTAATCATGTGAATCGGATCCACCAAATATAGGTTTATGGAAATCTTTAGCCAGAATCTGAGAAAAGTCATTTGCAGTTTCAGTTTCGCAAGCGTTAAAACCTTCGATGAAATCAAATTTCTTAACAAGAGCCCTGTTTCGTTTGAGCGTTTTAAAAAGCATCGCACTTGAGCTTCTGGTGCCAAACGGATGAGCAGGACCGACTATGCCTCCGACCTGGTGTACAAGATTAATAAGCTTTTCAACCTTCATTCCACGCATCGTGAGTGCTTTTAAGTGAACGCCATCTGGCAAAATTACGATAAAGTGTCCAGCGTCTCTCGTATCGTATTCGACACCTCTTATTACTCTAAATTTACTGTCAGGATTTTCTATTTTCCAGCGATTATATCCTCGGTAAGAATCATGATCAGTTACAAGCATCCCGTCATACCCTTTTGCAGAAAGCATTTTAACATATTCAGAGATTCTAACTTTGGCATCTATTGAACCATACTTTGTATGGCAGTGCATATCGAATTTTAACAAAAACAAACTTCCCTAAAAATTAAATTGTTTTTGATTATATAACCTTTTTATGTCAAAAAAATATGTAGAAATCAAAGCAAATACAAGTATATTGCATTGTTGTAGATCACTGAATATATATTATTTATATTATTCAAATGATGCTTTGATCAGATTAGCATCCTCGTCGATTGAATCAAGATATATAACTGGAAGGTAAGAGGCAATTTTTTTCTTGACAGGTTCTCTTGATGCTATTGCCACACCCGCGCCAGCTACATCTATATCGAACTCCGATAGGATTTCTGATACACCCTTCAGGCTTCCTCCTCCGCGCATGAAGTCATCTATGATTATCGCGCGCTTGTTTTGGGAAACTGCTCTTTTTGAGATAGACATTTTTTGTATTCTATCGTATGAGCCTGAGAAGTAATTGATACTTACAGTAGAACCCTCTGAATATTTTGCCTCACGCCTAACAACTACCAAAGGCAAATTCATCATAAAAGCCACATCGGCGGCTAATGATATTCCTTTAGTTTCTACTGTTACGACATAATCAGCATTTAAATTTGCAAATTTGCCTGCAAAATAAGTGCCCATGCTGCGCGTTAACTGTCCGTCGAACATGATGTCTGAGGTGTATAAAAAGCTTCCTCCGAGAATCCTTGCTGGATCGGATAATTTATTTACAAGAGTCGTTTGTAGCTGTTTCAATCTATCATCTGATAACGCTGGTACATATCTTAATCCGCCGTTTGCTCCTTGGATTGTCTCAATCCTACCGATGCCCTCTGAGGCTATAATCTCTCCGGCAGTCGTAATATCTTCGCTGAGGCTAGATTTGCAATATCGAATTTAGAGCAGAATTGATTATAAGAATACTGCTTACTTGGGTGAGAAAGAAGCTCGGTAATTAAGCTTCCAACACGCTTATTTTTCTTCATAGCAAATTCCTCCAATAACATTCATTTTACTGTTATTAGACCAAAAGTCAATTCATGTTCTTATCGTGTTTAATGTCTTTTATTCGTTGAAATCATAGGGGATATGCCGTATAATTATTCGAGGTATTAATTAGCTTGGAGGTAAATAAAGTGGCTGACATTTCAAAGTTCAAGAGAATTCATTGCCTGGGTATTGGCGGTGTAGGTCTATCAGCTGTTGCAGAGATATTACAGGATAATGGTCATGTAGTTAGCGGAACAGATATAAATAGATCTGATATTACTGATCACCTGAATAGGATTGGTATTAAAGTGTTTTATGAGCACAAAGCGGAGAATGTAGATGATGTTGATGCTATAGTGTATTCAAATGCAGTATCTGATACAATCCCTGAGATTGTTCGTGCAAAGGAAAGACGAATTCCGATATATTCCCGCGCAGAAGTACTGGGAATGATTATGAGCAACTATAAGCACAGTATTGCTGTATGTGGTACACATGGAAAAACTACTGTTACATCCATGACTTCGCTCATACTTCGTGATGCAAAGTATGAACCAACAATTCTTGTCGGCGGAAATGTTGAGGAGATTAAAGGCAATGTAGAAATTGGTGGCAACAACTATTTTGTTACTGAAGCTTGTGAATACATGGATAGCTTTTTGCATCTTAATCCAACGATAGGGGTGCTTCTCAATATAGATTCAGATCACCTAGACTATTTTAAGGATATGGACCATATTGTTAAATCGTTTAAGGAATTCGTTTCTAATATTCCTAAGAGAGGCATTATTATTGCATTTGGGGAGAATCCTTTTGTAAAAGAAGCACTAAGAGGACTTACGAATGTAATAACGTATGGATACACCGACAGCAACGACTTTTATGCTGAAAATATTTCGTTTGATGATAGAGGATTTCCAGAATATGATATTTGTCATGAAGGCAAGACTCTCTGCCATCTACATTTAGGCGTACCAGGTGAACACAACGTCCTGAACTCGATGGCTGCGTATGTTACAGCTAGATATCTTGGTGTAGACGATGATGTAATCGCTGGAACACTTAAGAAATTCAAGGGAACTCACAGACGCTTTGATTTTACTGGTGTTACCAAGAAAGGTGTTAAGATAGTTGATGACTACGCTCATCATCCGACAGAAATAAAGGCAACTCTCTCAGCTGCTAGCAAGGTTAAGCATAATAAGCTAAGAGTTGTGTTTCAGCCACATACATATACTAGAACAAAGGCACTTTTTGAAGATTTTGTAGATTCGTTTGACCATGTTGACTCACTTATCATAACGGATATCTATGCAGCTAGAGAGAAGGATGTCTACGGTGTTTCATCATACCAGCTAGTGAATGCAATTAAGGCAAAGTATCCTGATAGGGAAGTTTATTATGTTCAAGATTTTGAGGACATAGTTAAGTATCTTTCTGCTAATGCAGAGAAGGATGATATTGTGATGACGATGGGTGCCGGCGATGTCTATAAGATTGGACAGATGATGCTTGAAGTATAGTGGAGGGATTACATGACTATTGAGGAATATAGGAATTGCGAAAGCGCCAGGCTTGAAGCAAATAAACGTAGGATGGAAGATGACGGAGTTAATTTCGTAGACCTCTACTCTGCGTATATAGATGAAGAGGTTGTAATTGAAAAAGGTGCTACAATTGCTCAGAATGTCACAATCTCAGGCAAATCTATAATTAGAGCAGGTGCTTACATAGGACAATCTTCAGTTCTTAAAGATGCTGAAGTAGGTAGCGGTTCCACTGTTGAAGCATCATATATATACGAGAGTAAGGTCGGAGCGAAGACTAGCGTTGGACCATTCGCTTATATCAGGCCGGGCAGTATTATCGGTGACGAATGCAAGGTCGGTGACTTTGTTGAGGTTAAGAACTCTACCATTGGAGATGGCAGTAAGTCCTCGCATCTAACGTATATAGGTGATGCAGATATAGGTAAAAATGTAAATCTCGGATGCGGAGTAGTATTCGTAAATTACGATGGTACTAAAAAGTATCGTTCCAAGATTGCTGATGATGCATTTATCGGATGTAATTCAAACCTTGTTTCTCCGGTTGAAGTGGGTGAAGGTGCGTACGTAGCGGCAGCGACTACTGTCACGGAAAATGTTCCGGAAGACGCCCTTTGCATAGGAAGATCGCGAATGACCACAAAGGAAAATTGGGTACGTAATCGTAAAATTTTAAAGAAAGATAATAAATAAAAAAAGATTATATTTTTAAGTTCACGTATTGGAGGTAAATAATGAACAAGGTCTTTTCCGATCTAAAGCTTTTTACATGCAACGCACATCCCGAGCTCGCAAATGAGATTGCTGAATTAATGGGAATTAAAGTTGGAAAATCAACTGTTAATAAATTCAGTGATGGTGAAATTCAGGTAAGTATTTGGGAGTCTGTAAGAGATTGTGATGTATATGTTGTACAGCCGACTTGTGCACCTGTTAATGACCATTTGATGGAGCTGCTTATCATGATTGATGCCCTCAAGAGAGCATCAGCAGGAAGGATCAACGCAGTAATTCCTTACTATGGATATGCGAGACAAGATAGAAAAGCGAAGGCAAGAGATCCAATTACAGCTAAGCTTGTGGCTAACTTAATTCAGGCTGCCGGAGCAGATAGAGTTATCTCAATGGACCTTCACGCTAATCAGATTCAGGGTTACTTTGATATTCCGGTAGATCACCTTCTTGGATTACCGATACTTACAAAGTACTTCAAAGAAAAAAATCTGGATAATGTTGTCGTTGTATCACCTGACCACGGAAGTGTTACAAGAGCGAGGAACATGGCTGAAAGGCTCGATGCACCAATTGCAATTGTAGATAAGAGACGTCCAGAGCCAAATAAGAGTGAGATTATGAATATAATCGGAGATATTGATGGCAAGAATTGTATTCTGTTAGACGATATGATTGATACCGCAGGTACTATTTGCAATGCAGCAAGTGCACTAATTGAACTAGGTGCAAAAAATGTATATGCCTGCGCAACACACGGAGTTTTGTCGGGACCTGCAAAAGAGCGTCTTGAGAAGAGTCCTATACAGGAACTAGTTCTTTTAAATACGCTTCCGATCGATGATGAGAAGAAATTAGACAAGATGACATTTATATCTGTTGGACCAATCTTCTCGGAAGTTATTACAAGGGTTTATCAGGGTGGATCCGTAAGCACTTTTATTTGATTAATTGATATAACATCATGATTTATGGCAACGGAGGGAACTCCGTTGCCAATCTGTCTATTGAGTAAAAAGAGTATGTACATTATTGTAGGACTAGGGAATCCTGGGGATAAATACGCACAGACAAGGCATAATATGGGGTTTAGAGCAATTGATAAGCTTGCCGATGATCTAAATGTTGATATCACCAAAGCTAAATTTAAGTCACTTATTGGAGAATGCAGGATTGGCACACAGAAAGCGCTTCTTGTTAAGCCACAGACTTATATGAATCTTAGCGGGGATGCTTTGAGAGAGGTAGCAAACTTTTACAAGGTTCCTTCGGAAAACATAATAATTATATATGATGATATTGATATTCCTCTTGGAGCTATTAGAATTCGTAAATTTGGTGGTCCAGGTACACATAATGGTATGAGATCAATTGTTAGCCAGCTCGGAACGACAGAATTCCCAAGAATTCGAACTGGCGTTGGTAGTGGCGACGGTTCACTTGTTGATCATGTAATTGGAAAAGTTTCAAAGGATGAGAATGCAATTCTCGATGAAACAGCTGCAAAAGCAGCTAAGGCGGCAAGGGATATTATCGAGGTTGGTATCGATAAAGCCATGAATCTCAACAATACTACTAAAGAAAAAGGACTAGATATGAAAATTAATATCACCGGAGTTAGCGGAAGTAGGGTTGCCTACTATGCAGCCAAGGAGATTGTTAAGAAGAAAAAGACAATGATTATCGTTTCCAGAGCGGATGTTGCGACAAGGCTCAAGGACGATATTTCTTTTTTTGTACAGGACAGAGAAATCTTTATAATGCCTGAAGAAGATGAGCTTCAGATAGTTTATGAGGCGAAAGACAGCAATGCAACTGTACAGAGCTTAAAAGCTCTAGATGCGTTATGTTCAGATGAAGAAGCTATTGTAATTGCTCCGATTTCAGCAGCTTTAAAATCTCTTCAGCCAGCAAAAAGGTTTATAGACTCAGTTATAAACCTTAAATTAGGTATGAGGATTGATCCGAAAAAATTGAAGAGTGAGCTAGTGTCAATTGGATATACGTCATCTCCAATAGTTGAAGCAGAAGGTGAGTTTAGCACTCGTGGAGGGATAATAGATATATTTTCACCTAACCACGCAGATCCAATAAGGGTTGAGTTTTTTGACGATGAAATAGATTCGATTAGATTCTTTGACTTCGAATCACAGATGTCACTTGAAAATATTGATTCTATCCGAATATGTCCAGCTGCAGAGTTTGTGCCTACTGAACGAGAACGCCTTGATGTGCTCCCCTTGATAATTGATGAATATGATAGGCGTCTTGATGAACTGACTGCTCAAAGTGGTGATAAAAAACTAGCTGATGGCAGAATAGAGAGAATCGAAGATCTTAAGAGCCGCATTACAGAGATGTTCACGGAATGTACCAATGTACAAATATTTGCCAACTATCTAAAGTACTTCAATATAAAGTCCGAAAGGCTATGGGATTATCTGGGATTATCAGACAGTTCGAACCTAATGATATATGATCCAAATAGAATAGAAACTGAGATTCCGGAGCACGAGGAAAAAAATGATCTTAAGAAATTGTATGATAGAGATCTTATTGTTTTCACACCATTTCCAGAACCGATAAAGGAGATTGATAAATTTAATAGAGTCATAAATGTAACTAGCAGACAGATTGCGAGCTTTAACGGGCAGATGGAACTCTTTGGAAGAGAGATGAGAAGACTATCCAAAGAAGGATATGAAGTCCATATAGTTTCTAATGAGCGTGCGAGACACGAACGCATTCATGAGTATTTAGAAGATGCCAAGATTTTCGGACATTTTAGATATGATTTAGGACTTCTCGGATCGGGAATGATGCTCGATGACGAAAAGCTTTGCTATATAACGGATGCAGATATTTTTCCCAATATAAGAAAAAGTAAAAAAAGAAAGTTGCGTCGTAAGACGAAGAAACAAGATTTTTTAGATCTTCACGCTGGTGACTATGTTGTTCATGAGGAACATGGGATAGGGCGATTTGAAGGGATTAAAACTCTTGAAGCCGATGGAGAAATAAAGGACTATTTAAAAATCCATTATTCAGGTACTGATGTTCTATATATCCCAACTGAACAAATGGATATTGTACAGCGATATATTGGGAGTGAAGGAAAAGCACCCAAGTTGTCCAGGTTGTCTGGTGGAGATTGGCGCAATACTAAGGCTAGAGCACGTAAGGCAATTGAGGAAATTGCTGAGGATCTTGTTAAATTATATGCTGAGCGTGAACTTCGTGGGGGCTACGCATTTCAGCACGATACTGTATGGCAGCATGAATTTGAGGAGAGATTTCCATATCAGGAAACTGATGATCAGCTACAAGCTACAGAAGAGATAAAAGCAGATATGGAAAAACCGCTACCTATGGATAGACTTCTGTGCGGAGATGTTGGTTACGGTAAGACAGAAGTGGCTGCTAGGGCAATTTTTAAGTGCCTCTCTGAGGGAAAGCAAGCGGTATTTCTTGCTCCTACAACGCTTTTGGCCAATCAGCACTTCAATACATTAAAAGAACGTTTTGAAGATTATCCATTCAATATAGAAATGATGTCTAGGTTCGTAAATGAATCACACCAAAAGAAAGTGATTGAAGGATTATGTAAAGGTACTGTAGATTTAGTTATTGGAACTCATAGACTGCTGTCAGAGGATGTATCCTATAAAGATTTAGGATTACTAGTTATAGATGAAGAACAGCGCTTTGGTGTAAAACACAAGGAGAAGATCAAAATGGCAAGGCAAACAGTTGATGTTTTGACGCTTTCCGCAACTCCGATTCCAAGAACTTTGAACATGTCGTTAACAGGTATTAAAAATATAAGTACAATTGAGGAACCTCCTCAAGATAGGTATCCAGTACAGACATTTGTATCTGCTGAAGACGATGAGCTTATAAGAAACGTAATCAGGCGTGAACTTGATAGAGGCGGACAGGTATATGTCATATATAACCGCGTAAATGGAATTAATGATATTGCAAAACGTATAAATTCATTAGTGCCGAATGCAACAGTTGCGGTTGGCCATGGGCGTATGAACGAAACAACACTAGAAAATGTCATGCTAGACTTTGTAGAAGGTGAAATAGATATATTTGTGGCAACAACGATTATTGAAAATGGAATTGATATTCCAAACGCTAATACCATAATTATACTAAACGCAGACAAACTCGGGCTTTCGCAGCTGTATCAACTTAAAGGTAGGGTAGGAAGATCAAGTAGACTTGCCTATGCGTACTTGCTGTATAAACCAGAAAGAGTTTTGACAGAAGTCGCTACAAAAAGACTTGCGGCAATAAGAGAGTTTACCGAGTTTGGCGCGGGTTTTAAACTTGCGATGCGTGACCTAGAGCTCAGAGGAGCGGGCAATGTCTTGGGAGAGGCTCAACACGGTAACATAGCTGGAATTGGTTATGAACTATACGTTAAGGAAATTGATAAGGCTGTTAGAAGATTAAAAGGAGAGAAAATAACCGAAGGACGAGAAGACATATCTATAGAAGTTGATATCCCTGCGCGTATTCCTGCTGAATATATAAAGGATGAAACGCTTAAATTGCAGGCATATAAGAAGATTGCTCAGATTGCGAATCATGAAGAGGCTGAGGAGCTTGTAGCAGAACTGATTGATCGATACGGTGATCTACCTGATGTAACAGTGGATCTTATTAGGATTTCCGAGATTAAATGCTTTGCAGCTGAGCTAGGTGTAAGATCTATATCAGAACGTGGTGGGCGTTATGTAATTGAATTTAATGAAGAGAATAATGCAGATGCATTCACACTGATTGTAGCTAAACAAAAGTATGGAGACCAGCTGGTGATAAGTAGTGGTAACAATCCTTTCCTTAGCCTACAGAAAGGTAGAGAAAAACCAGCTGTGAGAATCTTAGATTTAATGATGACGATGGCGGAGGCTAGACTCCAAGGACTTGCACAGTCAGATTAGAGTACTGAATCAACCAATCTTAATCATGGACATATTTACGTGTTATGGTATAATCGGCGTTAGTGCTGAAATACACTTTTTGTTATAGGAGATATAAATGAGTAAAATTCAACACTCTGAACATGGTGCTAAATTCGTAAAAGGAGCGGCAATCCTGTCAATTACAGGGATAATTGCCAAAGTTTTTGGTGCGTTCTTCAGAATTCCACTTAACAATTGGATTGGCGCTGCAGGTATGTCATACTACGGTGTAGCTTATCCTATTTATTCGTTCTTTCTTATTATAGCAACTGCAGGACTACCGGTTGCTATTTCAAAGATGGTATCTGAAGGGTAGCTATTGGCGATTATATAAATGCGCACAGGGTATATAAAGTGTCTCTTCACATCATGTTTGCTATAGGTGTGTTTGGATTTATTGTATGTTACTTTGGGGCTGATATAATCGCTGCTCATAGTAAGAATCCTGGTGGTGCAGCTTCGTTAAGAGCTATAGCACCAGCATTATTGACCGCTCCAATTGTTGCATCATTCAGGGGTTATTCTCAAGGACAGCAACACATGATGCCTACTGGAGCATCGGAAGTTATTGAGCAGCTTATGAGAGTATTTGCGGGGCTTGGACTAGCTTATATGTTCCTTAGTTCAAGTAGAGATCTTACAAAAGCAGCCGCAGGTGCTACATTTGGTGCCTCTGCTGGTTCAATAGCTGCGCTTATACTTCTACTTGTTGTCTACATTGTGGGCGGTAAGGAACGAAAACTCCATTTTCAGAAATCAATTCATAAGGATGAGCCTACAAAATCTATATTCAGTCAGCTTCTTAAAATAGCAGTTCCAATTACTATTGGATCAGCTATTTTGCCGTTCATGATGATTGTAGATTTATGGTTGGTAATGAGAAGACTACAAGCAACAGGCTGGACTCATCATCAATCAAAGCAGCTATACGGATTAATAAGTGGTTTTTGTGATCCACTGATAGGATTTCCGCAAGTGTTTACTATTGCTGTGGCAGTAAGTCTTGTTCCAGCTATTTCGTCAGCATTTGTAAGGGAAGACATGGTGGGACTTCATAAAAATATACAAACGGGAATCAAAACCAGCATGATAATCAGTTTCCCCTGCATGATTGGACTGATTGCTTTAGCTAGACCTATTCTTTTCTTGCTTTATCCAGGACAACCAGAGGATTCAGCTCTTGCAGTACCTACGCTACAAGTTTTATCGTTGGGTATAGTGTGTTTATCGATACTACGTACGTTTTCTAGCGTTTTACAAGGGATAGGGAAACCTGCGATTCCTGTTGTTAACCTATCAATCGGTGTCATATGCAAATTTATAATCACATATATACTAGTGGGGATTCCAGCGTTTAACATAAATGGAGCAGCTGCAGGAAATGTTGCGGCATATGGAATAACGGCTATACTTAATTATCGTGCTATGCATAAACTCACCGGTACAAATATTAATATAGTCGGAACATTTGTTAAGCCAGCAGTCGCGGCTCTTGTTATGGGGGCGGGGGCTCATGGATCATACGTGCTAATATATAAGCTTTTGGGAAGCAATTCTCTTGCAACACTAGCTGCGATGATAATCGCTGTATTCATATATGTTGCTGCAGTATTCGTTACAAAGTGTTTAGGCCCTGAGGAAATTCTAATGATGCCTAAAGGAGAGAAACTTTTGAGGCTAACGAACAAATTTCACTTGACGAATAATAGTAAATGATGCTTATTTTTATACTTTATAGGCTTTTTACAGACTTTAAGCAAGATAAAACAATCAATTCGTTGACTTTTCAATACTTCAACAGTATAATACGTGTAGTTAAGTTACCATAAGGAGGAAAATTATGAATAAGGCTGAATTAGTAAGCAAGGTTGCTGATAAGACTGGTTTTAAGAAGAAGGATGCAGAAGCAGCTTTGGATGCTGTACTTGGAACTATTGAAGAGTCCCTAGTTGCTGGAGACAGTGTTAGACTTATCGGTTTCGGTACATTTGAGACAAGATCAAGAAAGGCTAGAAAGGGTAGAAACCCTCAGAAGCCAGAGGCAGTTATTGATATCCCAGCTTCAAAGGCACCTGTTTTCAAGGCAGGAAAGTCGCTTAAGGATGCAGTAAATAAGTAATTGAATTATACTTAGGGAGATGGGTACTATGTGCCCATCTTTTTCTTTTGCTAAATTTAATTGGCGGAGTATACGGAAAAATAGAAGTGCGTTTATAATTAAACTGAAGTTAATCTGTGTTCTTGCCGTGCTCCTCAGAAATTTGCATTGCTGATAGAAAATGAGTAATCAAAGTTATATATACGATGCGTGTACATTATATTACTTAGGATAGGTATAGTTGTTACTGCTAATGGGGTATAGGTTAAATTGAAAGGATAGAAATGGATAGAAATGGCTAGAATAGTGTTACTATGTTCACTCGTGCTTTTGGCTCTTCTTTACCTTGGAATCTGGTTTGGGGCATATAAGTACCTAAAGAACAAGAAAGTTGATGGCGTATCGCTTCTTGATAGCGCTGTAAACGAATCGAAAGATACGAGTAAGATTCCTCTGAAATGAGCTAATAGTTTATTTTCTAATGATAGCAATAGCCGTTAGTGGTGCAATTAAGTTAATGCACGGGGCAGGTTCAGGGTTTTCAATTATGGCGAGATGGATTATTGGACCGCCTGCACTAGCACTTTTTAATGCTCGAAAAAGGACGGGCAGATCGCTTATGGTTCTCGCGGCAACGGCACTTCTCTCGGTATTTCTTATGATAGCTTTTTCTATAATCGGCCTCCCGAGCAAAGCGCCGATTGTATCAATCGCTGGCATGGATATTAAGATGTCTCAGACGAAGGCTTCAGAGCTAATGGACGAAGGTTTCGATATATATGAGCGTGTGAGTGATGAAACTTGGAATGAGGATGATTATATAAATATTTCAGCTTCCCCGAGATATAGAAGATACTCACTTAACAGCAATATATTTATACCGGCAGGATACAAGCGAGCTGAATCGGGAATACTTTATTCGAAGTATTTAATAGTAAAAAACAACACAGTGGTTGGAGCAATACATTTCTTCGGCGATATGAAAAAAGACACTTTATTAAAGGATTGTAAAGTAGTTGCCATTATGATGGATGAGGATTGTATAAAAAATGCAAGAAAACAAGGCAACAAAATACATCTTAATGGACTTGATCTGCTTTCTACTTTAAAAGAACAAGACTTTAAGGAAACTTTTGGAAGTCATTTATGGTCAGTTCCGAATTATCCGACGGATGAGACAAGCCTCTACTATGGTATACAGTGGACTCCAAGGAGCGATCACTTGTTTTGGAATGAATATTATTCATATGTAAGATTCAATAGAAGTAATATGATGACAGATTTCCAAATTGTTGCAGAGATAGCTCGCAATTACGATGATAATTAGCGTGTTTTGATTTATGTAAAGTTTATGTACAACATAACAAATATAACAATGAAAAATAATAAAGCGGAGGAAAAATGAGGGTAGATAAATTTTTAAAGAATTCTAGAATAATAAAAAGGCGTACAGTTGCAAAGGAAGCTTGTGAGCAAGGAAGAGTGGAAGTGAACGGTAAAATTGCTAAGCCTGGAGTTGAGCTCAAGGAAGGGAGATGCAATTAAAAATTACATTTGGAACAAGTGTACTAGAAGTGCAGTGGAAAAAGCTTTTAGATAACGTTAAGAAGGTTGATGCAGAATCAATGTATACTGTTGTTTAAATGCGTCCAAAAACCATCATGTTAATTCTACTTGTGAATGTAGCTCGTTTGAAAGGACTGTAATTTAATATAAATATATTTGATTAGAAAACGTTCACTGAGTGCTCAATGCTAAATATATTTTGAGAACGAAAGATAAGTAGTGAAATAGTCCTGAATCTTAGAAAAAGATGAAAAATAATAAGAAGAAACAAGTTAAAAAGCGTAATTATTTCAAATAGCATAAGTTGTGGCAGCGCTCATTAATAACTTTCAATATATTGATTTTCGAGGTCGAAAAGGTCGATTTACTTTTTAGTGCTCTGTAAGGTTAATATTAAGCTCACCAGCCACCCTCGTTGTAAAATGTGTTATTTCATATCGTAAGAAGGAGCAAATTATGTATAAAGAGAACACAGACACAATATCAATTATCACTAGGTCGACATGCGCGCAAGTTGCTATTGATGACATCGAATTTATAGATAGGAAGGGAAGTCTCTTCTAATTGTATGCGTCATCACACATATACAAAAACTTTCGCAAAATTGATGATATCGCTTATCCATTGATAGGCAGGTCATTTTTAGACCTCTTGTTGACCTAATTATTACGACTTCGATAAAGTAAGAAAAATTGACGAAATACGAAATCGAATTTGAATCTGGAAGGAAGATAGGTATAGGAAGAAACAATCACTCTAAGATTAGAAGGGCATAAAGAAAATATCTATTTAGATATCCGCCATATGTAACTGTGGATTAGGGAGAGCAAGCACACGCGACAATTAACTCACTTTGGGAAGACGAAGTAAAATACAAAGGAAAAATCATTAAGTGGGTTAAGTGCATGAAAAAGTCTGGCACTATTTTAGTGTGAGTTAAAGAAGGAAAAGATAAAATAGAGTGTAAATAAATCTATAGTATCTATGTAATTGTAAGAGCGTGAATGAAAGATTGAGTGATACAGATAGTCAAAGGCCGTAAATGATATAAAACTGTGCTATTGTACCTATGAGAGCTAGTCTAGTAATATAAGAAAAAGTGTAAAAATAAATAATATAATTACGAAAATTGATACCACTTATTCATGGAAATCTTATTATAAAGGAGGTTGTCAACCCAGGGGTTGACAGGCAATAGATGCAGACTTTATAATGAAAGGGAACTTGTTTTCTACAAATAGATTGCAGTAGGCAGACAGAATGACTGGCAAGCAATAAATCTAAAAGAGATGAAAAGTGCTTCGGCAAGGTCAAATGGTGCGCTATAGTAGTTAAGCTGTCATGAGGAGGCGGGCAGCAAAAATCCGCTCAAACGCAGATCAGCGGGAGACATGACAACTTCATAGGAGTAGAGGCGGTGAGATCGAGCTGGTGAGGCAGGAGATCAGATCTCAAAGGAATCATGCAGAGCCAAACGTGCCTGCAATGCTTAATATTTTGCTCCTGTACAATTGAAGCACAAACAGCAATGATTCAAAGGCCTTGAAGTCGAGACGCGATAAAGCGTGTCCATTAACAAGTTTGGATGATCAGAAGATTTGAATAGCATTTTATTAAAGAGTTTGATCACAAAACCAGGATGAACGCCTGGCGGCGTGCCTAATGCACTTGCAAGTCAGGCGAGATGTTAGCGCATGAACCTTCGGGGGATTATGCTAACGGACAGCGGCGGACGGGTGAGTAACGCGTAGGCAACCTGCCCCTGACAGAGGGATAGCCATTGGAAACGATGATTAAAACCTCATGACACCGTAGAAGCACATGCTTCATCGGTCAAAGATTTATCGGTCAGGGGATGGGCATGCGTCTGATTAACTAGTTGGTGAGGTAACGGCTCACCAAGGTGACGATCGAGTAGCCGACCTGAGAGGGTGATCGGTACATTGGAACTGAGACACGGTCCAAAACTTCTACGGAAGGCAGCAGTAGGGAATCTTGCACAATGGGCGAAAGCCTGATGCAGCAACGCCGCGTGAAGGATGAAGGCCTTCGGGTTGTAAACTTCTGTTCTAAGGGAAGAAACAAATGACGGTACCTTAGGAGCAAGCCCCGGCTAACTACGTGCCAGCAGCCGCGGTAATACGTAGGGGGCAAGCGTTATCCGGAATTATTGGGCGTAAAGAGTGCGTAGGTGGTTACCTAAGCGCAAGGTTTAATTTAGAGGCTCAACCTCTACTTGCCTTGCGAACTGGGCTACTTGAGTGCAGGAGGGGAAAGCGGAATTCCTAGTGTAGCGGTGAAATGCGTAGATATTAGGGAGGAACACCAGCGGCGAAGGCGGCTTTCTGGACTGTAACTGACACTGAGGCACGAAAGCGTGGGTAGCAAACAGGATTAGATACCCTGGTAGTCCACGCCGTAAACGATGAGCACTAGGTGTTGGGCCCGTTAGGGCTCAGTGCCGCAGTTAACGCAATAAGTGCTCCGCCTGGGAGTACGCTCGCAAAAGTAAAACTCAAAAGGAATTGACGGGGACCCGCACAAGCAGCGGAGCATGTGGTTTAATTCGAAGCAACGCGAAGAACCTTACCAGGGCTTGACATCCTGCTGACAGGACCTTAACCGGTCCCTTCTTCGGACAGCAGAGACAGGTGGTGCATGGTTGTCGTCAGCTCGTGTCGTGAGATGTTGGGTTAAGTCCCGCAACGAGCGCAACCCTTGTCGCTAGTTACTAACATTCAGTTGAGGACTCTAGCGAGACTGCCGAGGTCAACTCGGAGGAAGGTGGGGATGACGTCAAATCATCATGCCCCTTATGTTCTGGGCTACACACGTGCTACAATGGTCGGTACAATGAGAGGCAATACTGTGAAGTGGAGCAAATCACCAAAACCGATCCCAGTTCGGATTGTAGGCTGCAACTCGCCTACATGAAGTTGGAGTTGCTAGTAATCGCAGATCAGAATGCTGCGGTGAATGCGTTCCCGGGTCTTGTACACACCGCCCGTCACACCATGGAAGTTGGGGGTGCCCAAAGTCGGTTAATTAATCTATCGCCTAAGGCAAAACCAATGACTGGGGTGAAGTCGTAACAAGGTAGCCGTTCGAGAACGAGCGGCTGGATCACCTCCTTTCTAAGGAGACCTAGTCTCTACACTATGATAGTTTATGGGGAATTAGCTCAGCTGGGAGAGCACCTGCCTTGCACGCAGGGGGTCAAGGGTTCGATCCCCCTTATTCTCCACCAGCCGAAAGGCAAATGTCACAATGTGACAGGATGTACCTTGAAAATTGAATAACACACCAAGTGTAAATGAAGACAAATAGACAACGAATCGAGATACAAGCCGAATCTTCTAGAAGGAGATTCAAATTGGGTAACGATTTCAAACAGACTATTTGTTGAGAGAAACCAGAATTCACTGAGAGAAAATACAATAGTGAATAAGACCTAGTTAACGCTAACTAGGCGAGAGAACATCTCGAAAGAGATGAATGGTCAAGTACAAAGAGCATCGGGTGGATGCCTTGGCACTGGGAGCCGAAGAAGGACGTGATAAGCTGCGATAAGCTGCGGTAAGGAGCACATATCCGATATACCCGCAGATTTCCGAATGGGGGAACCCACATACGGTAATGCGTATGTATCATTAAGTGAATACATAGCTTAATGAAGGGAACGGGGTGAACTGAAACATCTAAGTAGCCCTAGGAAGAGAAAGAAAAATCGATTTCCTGAGTAGCGGCGAGCGAAAGGGAAAGAGGCCAAACCAAATTGTTTACAGTTTGGGGTTGTGGACCACCGACATTGACGAAGTTATGCGAGCCGAATAGGGTTGGAAAGCTCAAGCAGAGAAGGTAATACTCCTGTAGGCGAAGCAGAAAGCGCATAGGGTGGCACCAGAGTAGGGACCGGACACGTGTAACCCGGTCTGAAGCAGGAGGGACCACCCTCCAAGCCTAAATACTACCCAGTGACCGATAGCGAATAGTACCGTGAGGGAAAGGTGAAAAAGAACCCCGGGAGGGAGTGAAATAGAATCTGAAACCCTGATGCTTACAAGCATAGGGAGCGCAAGTGACCTAGTACTTTTTTTGTAGAACAGGTCAACGAGGTTATGGTATGTAGCGAGGTTAAGTTGCTGGAGCAACGGAGCCGTAGAGAAATCGAGTCTGAATAGGGCGAGAGTTACATGCTGTAGACCCGAAACCGGGTGACCTATCCATGAGCAGGTTGAAGTAACCGTAAAAAGGTTATGGAGGACCGAACCTATATCTGTTGAAAAAAAGGTTAGGATGACTTGTGGATAGCGGTGAAATTCCAATCGAACTCGGATATAGCTGGTTCTCCTCAGAAATAGCTTTAGGGCTAGCCTCAAGGTAAAGATACACGGGGGTAGAGCACTGACTGTTCATGAGGGCATTCACCGGTTACCAACAACTATCAAACTCCGAATACCGTGCTATCATACTTGGGAGTCAGACTATGAGAGATAAGTTCCATGGTCGAAAGGGAAACAGCCCAGATCGACAGCTAAGGTCCCAAAAGAGTAAGTTAAGTGGAAAAGGATGTGGGATTGCACAAACAGCTAGGATGTTGGCTTAGAAGCAGCCATACATTTAAAAGAGTGCGTAATAGCTCACTAGTCGAGTGATCCTGCGCCGAAGATAAACAGGGGCTCAAACTTACCACCGAAGCTTTGGAATTAGTATAACTAATTGGTAGAGGAGCATTCTATACAGGTAGAAGGAGGCGCGTAAGCAAATCTGGACGGTATAGAAGAGAGAATGTTGGCATGAGTAGCGTAAGGCGGGTGAGAATCCCGTCCGCCGAAAATCTAAGGTTTCCTGAGGAAGGTTCGTCCTCTCAGGGTGAAGTCAGGGACCTAAGCCGAGAGCGAACGCTGTAGGGCGATGGACAACAGGTTGATATTCCTGTACCACCAAGGATTGTTTGAATGAAGTGGGGACACAGAAGGATAGATTGAGCACGCCGTTGGTTGAGCGTGTCCAAGCAGCAAGGCTTGAAAGTAGGCAAATCCGCTTTCTACAAGGCTGAGCTGTGATGGGGTGGTCGAATGACCGGTAGCAATCGATTTCACGCTGTCAAGAAAAAGCCGCTAATGAGATCCAAGGTGCCCGTACCGCAAACCGACACAGGTAGATGAGGAGAGAATCCTAAGGTGAGCGAGCGAACTATTGTTAAGGAACTCGGCAAAAATAACCCCGTAACTTCGGGAGAAGGGGTGCCTGCTTCGGCAGGCCGCAGTGAAGAGGTCCAGGCAACTGTTTACCAAAAACACAGGTCTCTGCTAAAGCGAAAGCTGATGTATAGGGGCTGACGCCTGCCCGGTGCTGGAAGGTTAAGGGGAAGTGTTAGGGCAACCGAAGCACAGAACTTAAGCCCCAGTAAACGGCGGTACGTAACTATAACAGTCCTAAGGTAGCGAAATTCCTTGTCGGGTAAGTTCCGACCCGCACGAAAGGCGTAATGATCTGGACACTGTCTCAACAATAGGCTCGGTGAAATTGTAGTACCGGTAAAGATGCCGGTTACCCGCAGCAGGACGGAAAGACCCCGTGGAGCTTCACTGTAGCTTGATATTGATTTTTCGGCATTGCATGTACAGGATAGGTGGGAGACGTTGAGTTCAGCACGCCAGTGTTGGAGGAGTCACCGTTGGGATACCACCCTTGTAATGTTGGAAATCTAACCTAGTACCGTGATCCGGTACAGGGACAGTGTCAGGTGGGCAGTTTGACTGGGGCGGTCGCCTCCTAAAGAGTAACGGAGGCGCCCAAAAGGTTCCCCTCAGCGCGGACGGAAATCGCGCGAAGAGTGCAAAAGGCAAAAGGGAGCTTGACTGCGAGACATACAGGTCGAGCAGGGACGAAAGTCGAGGCTTAGTGATCCGGTGGTTCCGAGTGGAAGGTCATCGCTCAACGGATAAAAAGCTACCCCGGGGATAACAGGCTTATACCCCCCAAGAGTTCACATCGACGGGGGTGTTTGGCACCTCGATGTCGGCTCGTCTCATCCTGGGGCTGAAGTAGGTCCCAAGGGTTGGGCTGTTCGCCCATTAAAGAGGTACGCGAGCTGGGTTCAGAACGTCGTGAGACAGTTCGGTCCCTATCCGCTGTGGGCGTTGGAAATTTGAGAGGAGCTATCCTTAGTACGAGAGGACCGGGATGGACATACCTCTGGTGTACCGGTTGTTCTGCCAAGGGCATAGCCGGGTAGCTACGTATGGAAGGGATAAGCGCTGAAAGCATCTAAGTGCGAAGCCCACCTCAAGATAAGATTTCCTCCGAAAAGGTAAGACCCGTGAGAGACTATCACGTTGATAGGGTCAGAGGTGTAAGTACGGTAACGTATTCAGCTGACTGATACTAATAGGTCGAACACTTGACCAAATGGTTTTAAGCACGAGGTGGTTATTCAATTTTGAGGGTACAGCTCTCAAAAGCGTAGAAGATGATAGAGTACATCTTACTACAAAATCATGAGTAGATTGCGAAACGCGATTTACATAATCCGGTGACAATAGCAGAGAGGTTACACCTGTTCCCATCCCGAACACAGAAGTTAAGCTCTTTAGCGCTGAAGATACTTGGTGGGAAGCTGCCTGGGAAATTAGGACGTCGCCGGTTTTTTTATGTTTTTATTTAGCTTGCCATTAAGGCAGGCTTTTTAATTTATGTAAATATTTAATATTATCTTAATCTGCATTCTAGTTTTATAAATGATAGATACTTTAAACTGTGTTTTTATTTATATTTAACTTTATTTATCGTCATCTCCTATTTCTTCTAGCAACCAATTTATGCTCGACTTATGATATTCCTTGTGTTAATCTGAACTTATCTAATATTTATCGTTTTCTGAAAGGAGAACTATTATGTTACATGAATTTAGTTTTCGATCTTATAATAGAGAGATGATGTTCAGGCTTGGATATACGTTCCTGCCTGTGAACCTAAAGGTATTGTTCAGATAATACATGGGTTTGGTGAGCATTCACGCAGATACCTTTATATGATTGTTAACCTGTTAGATGAGGGTTATATTGTTGCAGCCGATGACCATGTAGGTCATGGCAAAACTGCTATTATTAATGATAACTGGGGTGATTGGGGAGATGAAGGATTCCACACCATGATGGAAGATGAACACACTCTCATGGAGATTACTAAGGAAAAATATCCAAATCTACCATACATGCTATTTGGACATAGCATGGGTTCTTTCATCGCTAGAGATTTTATGTCGAAGTACGGTGATGAACTGACTGCTGTAACGCTATGCGGAACGTCTGGTGTATGGTCAGACCTTCAGGCTAGCATTGATAGTCTGAAAAAAATATTATCCGATGGTAAGGGTAAGGAGTCAGATCCTACTGTTGCAAGTTCGCTTATGGGATGGATGTTTGCTCGCTGCGACGAGGAAGTGACTATAGGAAATGAATGGATTTGCAAGGACCCTTATGTTCAGAGAGATCATGCGGAAGATCCGTTAGATGCTTTTACGAAGCCTACAACTAATCAAGCGTTTCTATACTTCTGCCAGATGATTGATTATATTACTGGGCCAGAATGGGCAGCTAAGGTACCTACCCATATTAAGATATACAATATTGCAGGCGATCAAGACCCTGTAGGGCAGTACGGAAGAGGTGTTTACGAGGTAACAAATTGGCTTATTGACACAGGTCATGATGTCAAGACTACGCTTTATTCGGGTTATCGTCATGAAATACATAACTATCCAGATTTAAAGACAGAAGTTGTGTGGAATCTTGCTGAGTTCTATAATAATGTGCTTGGCTGTGGATTTGAAAGCATGATGGAGAAATATAGCTCGTAAATCATTGGCGTTTTTTTACGTAATACATATCTAATATGAATTAGCCTGAGGGATAAATAGTGCGCTTGCTATATTCTTCAGGCTATTTTTTTAACTTAGTTAGTGTAATAAAGTTTGGTTTAGTGGCAAGCCTATTTCCACATTTACATATAGATTTAATCTATAGCTAGGAATAATATATACGAATTAGACGGGATTTTGTTTTCATTGTATCATTAGGACATCAAAGAGAGAGGAGATATCGCAATGACTTGTGTAACAAATTCAAGAGAGATGCGAATGTGCATGTGGACAACAGAATATTTGAATAAGCAGAACGCCATTTGCGATGTTTTATCTGCTAAGAGCTATAGATAATCAAGTCAGCTAGTTATAATAAGAGCTGAATAATGGAGATCGACTCTTAGCGAAGACAATCATCAAGACTGTAATCGAAATGAGCTGTCTGCATGAGATTGTGGGCAGTTTTTTATTGCCTAAAAGTATAATAAGCACGTTAACGCTAAATGAAAAAGAATAGCAAGTAAGCAAATAAGAAAGGAACAAACTAACATGAACATTAAGGGAAAATCAAAGATTAGAATTACAGCAGTCGCACTGCTAGTGGTAATACTCGCATCTGTAGGAGTCCTATCTGGATGTGGAAAGAAATCCGAAAAGGTAACAATCGCTATACCAAACGATGCAACAAACGAAGCAAGAGCACTTCTTCTACTTGAGAAGAATGGATACATCAAGCTAAAGAAGGGTGCTGGCATAACTGCTACTATTAAGGATGTTGAAGATGCTAATGGAATTGAGTTCAAGGAAGTGGAAGCAGCTCAGGTGCAAATACTCTAAAGGATGTAGACTTCGGTATTATCAACTCAAACTACGCAATCGAAGCTAAGCTTAACCCAGTTAAGGACTCACTCATAAAGGAAGATAGTGCTGCTGATTACGCGAATATCCTTGCAGTTAAGGAAGGAAATCAGAATAGCGATAAGATTAAAGCGCTTAAGGCTGCTTTAGAGAGCAAAGAAGTTGCTAACTTCATTAAGAAGAAATATGATGGCTCCATAGTAAGTGTTGTCAAGAACCCTACTGATGGTTACGATTCAAGCGTTAACTATGCTGCACTAAAGGGTACAACTATTACAGTTGCTGCATCTCCAACACCACATGCTGAGATTCTACAGGAAGCTAAGAAAATTCTTGCTAAGAAGGGAATTAACCTTGAGATTAAGGAGTTCACAGATTACGTACAGCCTAACAAGGTAGTTGATAGTGGAGAGATTGATGCTAACTACTTCCAGCACGTACCATATCTAGATGACTTTAACAAGAAGCAGGGTACAAAGGTAGTATCTGTAGCTGCAATCCACAATGAGCCAATGGGTCTATATGCTGGAAAGTCAGATTCTCTAGATAAGCTGAAGAAACTCAAGTAAATCAAAATTAAACTTATAATCCGGCGGCCAACGCATGCGATGAGCAAGCTGCTTCTAGCAACTAGCGCGTACAATATGCGATATGGCGCCGGATTGTTGAGTTTAGGGAGGATGATAGAGCATGATAGAGATAAAGAATTTAAACAAGACGTTCAAGACAGAGGTTGGTACTGTCGAGGCGTTAAAAATATTAATTTTACAGTAGAAGACGGTGAAATCTACGGAATTATAGGAATGAGTGGTGCGGGGAAGAGTACGCTCGTACGCTGTATAAATATGATTGAAAAACCAACGTCAGGAGAGGTTCGAATCGATGATGTCGATTTAACCAAACTTCAAGATTGGCAGCTTAGAGAAATTCGCCGTGATGTTACGATGATTTTTCAAAGCTTCAATCTACTTATGCAGAAAAACGTTAGAGATAATATTGAACTGCCATTAAAGTTTGCAGGCGTTAATAAAAAGAAGTCGAGAAAAACTGTCAATGAACTTTTGGAGCTAGTAGGCCTAGGAGATAAGGCGTCTGCATATCCAGCACAGTTATCTGGTGGACAGAGGCAGAGAGTTGCGATTGCAAGAGCGCTAGCAACTAATCCTAAGGTTCTGCTCTGTGATGAGGCGACAAGTGCACTCGATCCAAAGACTACAGGCCAGATACTAGATCTCATTCGTGATATCAATAAAAAACTTGGGATTACAGTTGTTATAATCACGCATCAGATGTCGGTTATACAGAGCATTTGCGATAAGGTTGCTATAATCGACCATGGAGAGATTGTTGAACGCGGTAAGGTTTCTGAAATTTTCGCAAATCCAAAATCTGAAGCAGCGAAGAGATTAGTATTTCCCGAGAGACAGGAAGCTATTGTGGCTTCAGAAAGCTCGGAGACAATAGAAGTTTTATTTAATGAATCTGAGACTACACACGCTCCACTGATTACTTCTCTAGCGAAAGATAAAGGGATATGTGCGAGTATTATCTATGCGTCCACAAAGTCTGTTGAAGGGAAGGCTTTTGGAAGGATTGTGCTAGAGGTCCCAAATGATCCAAAGATTGTAGATGAAGCTGTTAAATATCTCAGTGCAGCTCATGGTGTAACAGTTACTGTTGGTAGCTCAAAATATAGAGATGATAAAAAAACCATAGAAAACAATGATATAGGAGGTGAGGCGAATGTTTAGTCCTGAATCTACAAAACTTGCGCTTGATATATTGCAAAATGAAATTCCGTTCGCCATATGGGAGACTGTATATGTAACGATAATCTCGACCTTCCTCGCACTTGTTGTAGGTCTTCCGTTAGGTGTATTGCTCGTAGTCGGAGAAAAGGACGGAATACTGCCATTACCAAAGCCTATACTATCGGTACTTAATGCGGTTATAAACTTGCTTAGGTCCATTCCGTTTCTGATTCTGATGATTATGGTTTTTCCAGTTACGAGGTTTTTCGCACATACAGTTGTCGGGACAGTACCGACTATAGTACCACTTGTATTTGCAGCATTCCCATTCGTAGCTAGACTTGTTGAGAGCAGCCTCAGAGAAGTGGATGGCAATATCATAGAAACCGCAGTGAGCATGGGGGCAAGCCCTTTTCAGATTATCTTCAGGGTTTTGATTCCTGAGAGCGTTCCATCTCTGATATCGAATATAACAATTGCACTTACAACAGTACTTAGCTACTCTGCTATGTCGGGGATTATCGGTGGCGGTGGTCTCGGTAAAATTGCGATTAACTACGGTTACTACCGTTCAGAGAAGCTTGTAATGTTCATCGCTGTATTCTTACTCATTGTGCTAGTACAGATATTCCAGACTGTTGGAACGAGGCTGGCAATAAATGAAGATAAGCGGATAAGAAGATAATTTGTCTTGCGTAAAAGATGCGTAAAATAAGGTTATTGGACATATAGATTGAACTAAAAGGGGTGTTAATACTGGCAGAAGTGGCTGGTATAACGAAATTCGTAAAAAGGGATACATAAAATAATGAAAGGAGAACCAGGGTGAAGGTCAGAGTTGGTTCTCCTTTTGCTTGTTAGTATATGATTCTGAAAGATCTTTATATGTAGATTAGTCTGTGAGTGATGCCGGGTCTGGCGTTGGTGAGTTGAAGAGGTTTAGCATCTTCTGCCTAGATAAGTCATTTCCGACAAATAGGATTACATCACCTACCTGCACTCGCTCGTAAGGTCCAGGTGAGATGTTAGTTTCATCACCGCGCTTTACCGCTACTATTGTAGCACCGGTCTGCTGCCATATATCGAGTTCACCGATTGATTTTCCAATGAAATTGCAGTTTTCATCGATCTTCATGTCATGCGGGATAAGGTATGACGTGTTGTGATCTCTCGTGTTTCGAGCTACTAGCTCATCAAGGAGCTTAGCGAGATGCTCAAGATCACGGCGCTGAGTGGCTATGGCATCAACAATCTGTTCTCTGGTCTGCGCTATTGATACAGCATCGTGGAATTTCTCAAAATAAAGCTGGGCTTTCTCGCGAGAAGCAACGTAGGTACCACTTCCGTGCTTTACTGTAACTATTCCCATATCAACGAGGACTTGCATAGCTTTTCTAGCAGTCTCTGGTGATACATGAAATGTTGTGGCTATAGTTGAACGTGAGGTGATTCGGTCACCTACTTCATACCAACCTTCGGCGATTTTCTCGGCCATTTCAACGGCAATTTGCTGGTACCTTGATTCGTAAACTCTTGTATCTTCGATTGGTGACATAGGGTGACCTCCTGTAAACACAAACTATATTATTGATTATATCATAATAGTGATAGACCTAATATAATTGAGGTTTCTTTTTAAAAGAAAACAATCCCTTAAAGCGATAAAAGGGATTGTTTATAACATTCTTAGTCAAATAATTGAAAAACAAATGATGTAGTTCGTAGAATAAATTATTCGGATTCTTTGTTCTTTTCAGCTTGCTGTTTCTCAAGCTGTTCTCCCCAAAGAGATCTTTCAGGAGTGACAACTTTGCCTTTTATGTACTCAACTTTGAAGCCCCAGAACTTAGCCCACTTTTTCACCTTCACTACCCTTAGGCGTTTTTACTATTGGGCCTTTGGTATCAGGTGCAGGTAGGTAAAGATTGCTGAAATCTGTAAGTGTACCAGGAATTCTGATGTACTTAAGAGGACGATCACTACCGATTGACTGTGCAATCTGATCGTTAAGCAAAGTATAATCGTTCAGCGTGTTACCCATATGCTGCATGCTGTCTGGAATATCTAGGAACTCGATAGGAGAGTTTATAAATAATTTTTCCGCCTGTTTTTTTCCACAGAATCTCCTAGGTGAATAAATCTGAGCTTGTCATTATTAACAAAAGCACTATCACCAATTTCCTTCACAGTATTAGGAAGGACAATTGCCTCAGCCTTATCCAAATTGGAAAGCCCTGATACTGCAACTACAGTTTTCTTAACGTTCCCATCAACTGTCTTAACAGTTATAGTCTTGGGAACTACAACAACCTTAAGTTTATCGTCATCGGGTGATTTTATGCCTGTAATTTTAATGTGATTAACATCTCCATCATCGGCAAGTGTGTATTCGAAAAGCTTACTATCCGTAGTAGGGAACTTTTTGAAATTACTCTTAGTAACTTTCGAGTTGTTGTCGAGCTTCTTTGAATCTGAACTAGATCCCCCGCCACTGCCACAGCCTGTCAACATAACTGTGCAGACTATTAAAAATGCGATAAGTTTTCTTTTCATGTTTCCTCCAAAAAAATTTAATCCGTAATAGAACATCATACTTTATTAATTTAATAAAGTATATTAAAACAATTTTATTAGTTTTAAGCGAATTGTCAAGGTGATACAGAAGCGAATTTAATCAATTATCTAGATTGTAATAATAAAAAGAGTATAGATAGTAACAGATACAAAAATCTTCACACAATAAACTTTTTGACAAAGTGAACATATCAAGATACAATAATGTTGTCAGTAGATGTTGTCACTTGGAAAATCTTGCATTATAAACTAGCATTTCATGTTATTTCATCAATATAATACGTCTATCAATTAATGGGTTTTATAGATTTGATTATATATCAAAGTATACGAAAGAAACATAACATCGATTATAAACATTTGAAAGGGATGTGTCTTAAATGACGAAAAAAATCCGAATTCGACAAGGTATTATCATCGAAAGATATATTAGTGATAGCTTTTTGGCGCGATGATTGGTTGGGGATGGGTAATCTCAACTGGTGATTGGATAAATAGAGGCGGTGCTCTAGGAGCAGCAATTGGATTCGCACTTGGTGGCATAATGATTTTTCTTTGTTGGACTAACTATGCAGAGCTTACTGCTGCGATGCCACAGTGTGGCGGAGAGCATGTGTTCAGTTATAAGGCGATGGGAGCAACTGGGTCATTTGTCTGCACATGGGGAATTATACTTGGGTACGTCTGGGGTTGTTTGCTTTGAGGCATGTGCATTTCCAACGATTATCTCGTACATCTTTCCTGGATTCTTGAAGGGGTACCTATATACTGTTGCAGGCTTCGATATCTACGCATCGTGGCTTGCTCTGGCTTCTGTCACAGCTGCCTTGATGACTTTTGTCAATATCATGGGAGCTAAGACTGCGGCGATATTTCAGACAATACTTACGGCTATAATCTTTGGCGTAGGCGTGCTTCTCATCGGAACATCAACGGTTAGGGGCGATATGGGTAACCTTATGCCACAACTTTTTGCAGGAAAGGGAAACCAGTCGACTCTAAGTCATGTGATGCATGTAGCGGTAATGACACCTTTCTTCTTCATAGGTTTTGACGTAATACCACAGGCTGCTGAGGAGATTCAAGGCTCGCTCAAGAAGATTGGCAAAATTCTAATCATGTCAATTGTTATGGCGGTTGCATTTTACTCGCTCGTAATACTTGCAGTTGGATATCTGATGAGTTCTTCGGAGATTAATGCATCGATGAGTGGAGCAGGGCTGGTAACGGCTGATGCCATGGCAAAAGCTTATGGAACGAAGAAGATGGCGGATGTAGTTATCATCGGTGGTCTGTGCGGAATCGTAACTAGCTGGAACTCGTTTATGATCGGCGGAAGCCGTGCGATGTACTCGATGGCTGATTCGAACATGATACCAAAGTTGTTCGCAAAGCTACATCATAAGTATAAGACACCTGTAAATGCACTGCTATTAATCGGAGTTATATCGATGCTCGCCCCTCTTGCGGGTAGACAGATGCTCGTGTGGATATGTGATGCAGGCAATCTCGGATGCTGTCTAGCTTACTGCATGGTGTCAATTTCTTTTCTAATACTAAGACGGAAAGCGCCAGATATGCCAAGACCTTACCGAGTAAAGCACTATAAGTTTGTAGGTATTATGGCGACTGTCCTATCTGGAGGAATGGTCTCGATGTACCTGATTCCAGGATCGGGAAGTACGCTTAAGGTACAGGAGTGGCTGATGGCCGGCGGATGGGCCCTGATGGGAGCAATATTCTTTACACTAAACAAGAGGAAGTACGGAGAGCAGTTTGGTAAACATCTAGATATCGCGGTAGAGTATTCTGTAGAAGATCTGGAAGCGCTGAGAGCTCATAGAGAAGTGCTCTCGGTAAATGATGTAAGAGTTTCGTAAATAGGAACAGAAGCAAGTAGATAAATCAAAAGAGATAGGTTGCTGTCAAGAGAAATACTTGACAGCAGTTTTTAGCTTGTGTTATATTCATACAGTATGAAAGAAAATATAAGCAATGTTGAATATGCGAGCTTGATGTACGACTTTTATGGCAATCTTCTAGATGAGAACAAGCGCGAGATTATGGATCTCTATCATGAGGATAATCTGTCGCTGACAGAGATCGCAGAAGAACTCGGGCTCAGTAGGCAAGGAGTTCACTACGCGCTCAAGAAAGCAGAGAGTAGCCTTGAGAAGTACGAAGCTGCGCTAGGGCTCGTTGCGGAGTGGAAGGCTAATAATGCTCTGATCTTTGAAGCTGATAACCTGCTGGAAAGCATGAGTTCGGTGGATGATGCAGAGGAGCTTCGCGGAGCACTTTCAAAGATGAATGAATTTATGCACAAGGCTCTTGGTCTATAAGAGCCTTCATATATGGAGAGATAAGATAAGATATGGCATTCGAAGGTTTATCGGAAAAATTACAAGAAACATTTCGAAATCTACGAGGCAAAGGTGTTGTAAGCGAGAAGGACATCGATGCAGCGATGCGCGAGGTAAAGCTGGCTCTGCTCGAGGCCGATGTCAACTTCAAGGTCGTAAAGCAATTTGTTGCTACTATCAAGGAGAAGGCGATGGGTGCAGATGTACTCAAGAGTCTTACCCCTGGACAGCAAGTGCTCAAAATCGTGAAGGAAGAGCTTGTAGACATGATGGGTGGAGCGAACAGCAAGCTCACCTATTCGCCAAGTGGATTTACTGTTTATATGATGGTTGGTCTCCAGGGTACTGGTAAGACAACAACCTGCGGAAAGCTGGCAGCTTGGCTAAAGCAGAATGGCAAAGAAGCCGATGCTATGCGCATGTGACGTGTATAGACCAGCGGCTATAGATCAGCTAGAGGTAGTTGGTAAGGCTGTAAATACTCCAGTGTTTACCATGAGGGAGTCGAATGAGCCGCTAGTTATCGCTAAGGCTGCTTTAGAAGAAGCTCAGCGTAAGGGATGTAACGTTCTGATTGTCGATACAGCAGGACGTTTGCAGATAGATGAAGCACTGATGGATGAGTTGGTTCAGCTGAAGAAGGGCATTAGACCTCACGAGATTCTACTCGCGGTTGACGCACTCACAGGTCAGGATGCGGTTAACATCGCAGAGGGGTTCAATGAGAAGCTCGGCATAGATGGCATAATCATGACCAAGATGGATGGAGATTCCCGCGGAGGTGCTGCACTATCAACAAAGATGGTGACTGGCAAGCCTATTAAGTTCATGGGTACTGGTGAGAAGTATAATGCTCTCGAGCCATTCCACCCAGACAGAATAGCTTCGAGAATTCTCGGAATGGGCGATGTCATGAGCCTCATCGAACAGGCTGAAAATGCTTATACCGAAGAAGAAGCTGCAAGAATGGAAGCGAAGTTTAGGAAGAATCAATTCGACCTCAATGATTTCCTAGAGCAGATGGGTCAGATCAGCAAGATGGGAGGAATCGCTAAGCTTATCGATATGATTCCCGGAATCTCAGCAGCTGATAAGAAGCAGATAGATTTCGAGAAGGGGAAGAAAGACCTCGATAGAATGAAGGCGATTATCCAATCGATGACTAATGCAGAGCGTGAGAATCCAAATATTTTGAACGCTAGTAGGAGAAAACGTATCGCGGCTGGAAGCGGCCAGACGGTACAGAGCATCAACCAACTTATCAAGCAGTTTGATGAGATGAAGTCGATGATGAAAAAGTTTAATAATCCGGCGGCACTTAAGAAGAATAAGCTTTTTAGAGGACTAATGGGTTAGCTTATAACAAATTTATTTGTTAAGCATAAATATTATATTTTTAAGATAATCAGGAGGAACAAATGGTTAAGATCAGATTAAAGAGAATGGGAGCTCACAAGAAGCCTTTCTACAGAGTAGTAGTTGCAGATTCAAGAACTCCAAGAAACGGAAGATTTATCGAGGAGATTGGTACATACAATCCTCTTAAGGATCCAGCAGAGATCAATATCGATAACGAGGCTGCACAGAAGTGGCTTGCTAACGGAGCACAGCCTACCGACACTGTAAGAGCGCTGCTCAAGAAGTCGGGTTGCTTGAAGTAGGAAGGAAGAGATAATGGCCGGCTTAGTTGAATCAATTGCCAAAGCACTAGTATCAAGGCCTGCCGATGTTGTCGTGACTGAAGAAGTGAACGGCAACGAGATAGTGATTAAACTCAGCGTTGCAAAAGAAGACATGGGTAAGATCATAGGCAAACAGGGACGCATTGCCAAAGCAATTAGAACTGTTGTGAAGGCAGCCGCAATCAAAGAGAACAAGAGAGTCACTGTTGATATCGTTGAAGAATAGCGCGACTCGGGCAATTATCATTATCAAGGCATGCGTGGCTCACGCATGCTTATTTTCTATAATGAGGAAAATGGATTTTTTTAGTGTGGATAGAGGGTGTGAGTGCATCCAAGGAGGAGAATATGTCACTAGCAAAAAGACAATACAATGGTTAGTGTTGGAAAAGTGGGAGCTGCAGTTGGTCTAAAGGGGGAGACCAAGGTGCGTCTCTATGCGGAGGAATCCGAAAATCTCTATGAAGGGGCGGTTCTGCTTGTAGATGGCAAGAAATACAGAGAGCTTGGAGGAGATAATGCAGTTTATGGAGTAGATGGGTCAATAGAGCTCGAGGTTAAGAGTATAAGGTACCAAAAGGGAAGGCCTGTAGTGAAGTTCTATAATGTTGCAGATAGGACTGCAGCGGAGAAGCTAACAGGTGCAGAACTTTACATACCAGAAAGTGAACTTGCTGAACTTGAGCCAGGACACTACTATTACCGTGATTTAATCGGGCTACGTGCTCGCGATTCTGAGAGTGGGGAAATCATCGGGGATGTAAATGACATGATTGATAATCCATCTCAGACGTTACTAGAGGTGGTTCTAGCTGAGGATAGCAGAAAGGTGTTAATTCCGTATGTTGATGCTTTTATAAAGGAAGTTTCGCTGGAAGATGGCACTATTGATATCACACTGATTCCAGGGTTGATTTAATAATAGATAGAGAATACAGTAGATGAAAATTAATATTATGACCCTCTTTCCAGAGATGTTTGAACCGATTAGGTCAAGCATGATTGGAAGGGCTGCCGATAATGGAATTATCGAGTTAAATATTGTTAATATAAGGGATTATACTGAGGATAAACACTGCCGCGTCGACGACACGCCTTTTGGAGGCGGCGCAGGCATGCTTATGCAGGTTCAGCCTATCATTTCTTGTTATAGGCAGAATGAGTTCGCAGGCAGAACTATCTACATGTCGCCTCGCGGGCGCAAGCTCTCTCAGGAGACTGCTGAAGAGCTTGCTGGTGAGGGCGAGCTCACAATCCTATGCGGGCACTATGAGGGTGTTGATGAGCGAGCCCTCACCGAGCTCTCCGCCGAGGAGATTTCGATTGGTGACTATGTGCTGACGGGCGGAGAGCTGCCCGCGATGGTGCTAGTCGATGCGGTTGCTAGATTTATTCCGGGCGTGCTGGCATCAGATGAGTCAGTGCTAGAGGAATCAATATATTCAGGACTTCTAGAATACCCTCAGTACACAAGACCTAGGACCATGGAAGAGGGTGAAGTTCCAGAGGTTCTGCTCAGCGGCGACCACAAGAAAATCGAGCTCTGGAGATTTGAACAAGCCATGAGATTGACGAAAGAAAGAAGACCGGATATGTGGCAGAAGTTTGTTGAGAAATTTAGAGCGGATGAAAAGGCTTACTCTAAGAAAGAACGACTCTTAATAGAGTCTGTGATTAGGGATTAGCTGCTGATAAAGCATTGTTATAGCACGCTGTTTCGTGTAAAATCATTCTGTAGAGGTGCGAATGATGAAGAAAAAAAAAGACTATGTTCTGGGGAGCGATATATGTGATTGCATTGATTACCGTTTTGGTAATCGTATATGTGCTGCCTTCAGTTGCAGGTCTTTTTGATAGATCTTATGTAGCTAAGTACGGAAACGTTGAAGTTAAAGACGAGACAGAAGGCTACATAGTGAGAAATGAGACTGTTTACACAGCTGGAAAAGCAGGGACTGTTAAGCGCACAGTTACTGAAGGTGAGCTTGTAAAAGGGAAACTCTAAAGTTGTCAAGATTTCTGGAGAAGGAGCTAGTAGTTCTAGCGATAAGTATGATTCTCTTCTGAAGAAGATGAAGAAGGAAGATGCGGCTATAAGCACTGATAGTGGAAATACCGAACATCCAGGGTATATAACCTATAAGCTGGATGGACTTGAATACCTTAACTCAGATAATATTTTTAATATGTCAGAGAGCGAATTTGAAAAGCTGGGAAAGTCAAAAATTAATGAGCTACCTGACGGGAAAGTAGCTAAGGGAGATCCTGTTTTCAAGGTAATCGAAAATGGTAGCTGGTGGTATGTTTTTTATGCGGATTCAGAGACGGCCAACCACTACGCTAAGGGGCAAAATGTCAAGATTTCCGTTGCTAATAAGAATATGAATGCGGTTGTCGTTGGTCTCCACAAGGGAAAAGGTAAGAGTACACGCATAATCCTTAGATGCAGACAATATTTTGACGGTTTTACTACAGGTAGATTTGAGAAAGCTAATGTTACGGCAGCAAGTTCAGACGGCGTCGTGATTTTGACTAAGAGCATTGTCAAGAAAGATGGCAGAAAAGGTGTTATCACCAAGGATAAAATCGGCAGGCTGAAGTTCAAGGCAATCAGCATAAAAGCTGATAATGGTGAAAAAGCTGCCGTGTATGAAGATATATTCATGGATAGCAAAGGTAATTATGTCAAGACGATTAGCACTTATGATGAAGTTGTTAAATCGCCTAGCAGACGCGATATAAAAAATGCAAAGGATGTTAGCAAATAATGAGTATTCGGGATAATTACTTAGAAATATTGAAACGCAAGGATGCGGCTGCAAAGCGCTCGGGGCGTAATCCGGAGGATGTAATGCTCATGGCTGTAACGAAGAAACATGAGCCAGATGAACTCAAGGAAGCAATCGATGCTGGAGCTACTGACTTTGGTGAGAACAAGGTTCAGGAATTACTGAGCAAATATGATGAAGTCCATCCGGAGAGGTGGCATCTAATTGGTCATCTACAGACTAATAAGGTTAGGCAGATAATCGATAAGGTGACCATGATTCATTCTGTTGACTCTCTGAAGCTTGCAAGAGAAATCAACAAGAGAGCAAGTGCAGCAGGAATTGTAATGGATGTTCTGATTGAGATTAATCTTGCTGAAGAGGAGTCTAAAACAGGAATCTCCAAAGGAGAAGTCCAGGAGCTCATAGAGAGTATTGTGTCTGAATGCGAGTCTGTGCGAGTTCGCGGTATTATGTGCATTCCACCTAGGGCAGATGACCCAGAGGATTCTCGTAAATACTTTAGGGAGACGAAAAGGGATTTTTGAGAAAACTCAAGGAACTAGATTTTCCGAAGGACCGAGCAGATATCGACACACTGTCGATGGGAATGTCTGCAGACTTTGAAATCGCAATTGAGGAAGGCTCTACTATTGTAAGAGTAGGAAGTTCAATTTTTGGACAGCGCGATTACCGTTAATGTGGTAAAATAAGATGATATAGGTGAGAAAATCTCACGCAATTTTCATTGAACGATGAAAATTAAGCATATAATAGTATGGATATTAAATTGACGTAAATGGAGGAAAGAGTCATGGGTTTTTAAGGATGCTCTTAAAGCGGCAATCGGAATGGAGTCAGAGGACGAAATCGAAGTTTCAGAAGATGAAATCGCTGAAGAAATGGACAAGATGAGAGGTGACGAGAAACCAGTCGCTCCAATGAGCCAATCTCGTCCAGAGACCGGTATTCACAAGTCAGATGCGGCTTATGATAAGATTGAGCCACTAATCTCAAAGGGACCACAGAATAAGCTTATTCGATGAATGGTTCTGGTCCTTTCAAGATGCTCGTAATCGAGCCTAAGAACTTCGACGAGTGTACCAAGCTCGTGGATAATCTTAAGTCGAGAAAGCCTGTGATTATTAACCTGGAACATGTTGAGACTGAGCTAGCTCGCAAGATGTTTGATTTCCTTAGTGGTGCAACATACGCACTTAATGGAAATGTTCAGAGAGTGACATCTAACATATTTATATTTGCACCTGCTAATGTTGATATAGCAGCTAAGGTTAATCGCGAGAGCGCTGAAGGCGGACAGCTTGGTGAGAAAAGCAGCCCTTGGAGGTAGTTGATGGATTTAGTTCTGATAAGGGCCATCACGTGGTTTTGCTCAATACTACAGATGATGCTTGTAGTGACGGCGGTATTAAGCTGGTTTGCAGGAACTAGTGAGTTCATGAGAGGCTTATATCAGATGGGAACCCAGCTTACAAGTCCGCTTGTCGATCCGATTAGAAAGATCTTATATAAGAATGGCCACGCGCAGATGGGACTAGACTGGGCACCGATGATTGCATTTTTGCTAATCAGAGTTTTCCAGGTGCTAGCTACAAGGCTGATAACGAATGTTTTTTAGGCGAAAGCCATGATCATATTTGATTAAGAGAGAAATAGAAGGGAAGGTACCGATACTATGATAATGCCAATAGATATCGATAAGAAAGATTTTACTCGTGACAAAAAAGGATATAACTCAAGAGAGGTTGACGAATTTCTAGATCTTATCATTGTCGACTACGAGAAGGTTCTTAACGACAATAGAAATATGGCTCATAAGATTAAGTTCCTCGAGAAGCAGCTTGAGGAGTCACAGAAGTCTGATACAGCAATGCTCGATACTCTTGAGACAGCTAAGAGACTTATGGCTGATATTTCCGCAAGTGCTGAGAGAAGAGCTGAGCTCATGATGAGAGATGCCGAGCTAGAGGCTGAGAGTATGCTTCTAGAAGCGAAGACTACTGTGAAGAAGCTCAATGATGAGCACCTCGTGCTTAAGCAGAAGGTCGAGAGACTTAGAGGAAATTACAGAGCTATGCTTAAGCTAGAGATGGAGAAGCTTGACAACGACGAGTATGGTCTTCTTCCTGACCTAGATAGAAGCGACATTCCTGATATTGATAAGGAGCTCAAGACTCCATTTGGCGGAGACGAGGCTGCAGTTACTCAGGATACTCTCGTTATCAAGAAGAAAGAGGAGAAGGCTGAGGAGAAGACTGAAAAGGCTACAGTTTCAGATCTCAGTGAGAGCCTCAAGAACCTCGCTAAAGAGCAGGGTTCAATCGACGACACTATTATCCTTAAGTAGAATAGAGAAGATTCATGATGCTGGTAATTATAGCGAGTGGGCTGCTGATTATAGATCAGATTACTAAATTCGCTGTGAGAAGCCGCATGGAGATTGGAGAAACGCTCCCCGTTTTCCGTGGCGTATTAGACTTTACATACGTCCAGAATCGGGGAGCTGCTTTTAGCTTATTCCAGAACTCGCAGCTCATCACAGTAATTTTGCCTGTAATAACAATGATAGCAGGGGTGCTATTCTTATTGCACCTACGAAAGAAAAAAGAGAAGCTCGCAGAGCTTGGTGTGCTTCTGATAATGTCTGGAGGTATTGGGAATCTCATTGATAGAACTGTCATGGGTTTTGTGACGGATATGATTTCAGTGGGAAGCTTCCCTGTGTTTAATGTTGCTGATATCTGCGTGACGGTTGGATGTGCAGTTTTGATACTGTGGGTAATAATTGGAGACAGAAAAGATGCTTAAGCCAAGACAGGACACACCAGATAATATGCTGCGTGCTGGAGAAGATAAGCTAGAAAAACTTGTATATAAAGAGGATAAAGCCGAAGCTTTTACTCAAGCTGAGATGGATTATACCGAAGATGGTGATATCGAAAGCGATGACGATATTGGTGAAGGTTTCGGAGCGCAAGCTGGTGAAATTCAGAGGTGCGAACTGCAGAGGTCAAGACTCTTACCCCGTCAGAAGCCGACAAGGGTAAGAGACTTGATGCCTATATAGGCGAAGCGACCGACCTCTCGAGGAGCTACGCTCAGAACCTCATCGAGGACGGTCTGGTCAGCGTCTCTGGAAGGAAAGTTGCCAAGAAGTACAAAAATCAAGGCGGGCGAAACCATCATGATATCCATTCCAGAGGCGAAGCCTATAGACGCTGCCCCTGAAGATATTCCAATAGATATAATTTATGAAGATGAGGATGTAATAGTGGTTGAAAAAGCCACGCGGCATGGTTGTGCATCCGGCTATCGGAAATCCCAGTGGCACGCTCGTCAATGCTATAATGTATCACTGTGGAGATTCACTCTCGTCCATTAATGGAGCAATAAGACCAGGAATCGTCCACAGAATAGATAAGGATACGAGCGGGCTTCTTATGATAGCCAAGAATGACAGTGCCCATGAGTCGCTCGCCGCGCAGCTCAAGGCGCATTCAGTCACTAGAGAATACGTAGCGCTAGTCTTTGATAATATAAAGAAGGATAAGCTGACCATAGATGCACCAATCGGTCGTGATGATATCAATAGACTCAGAAAGGCTGTCAATGGAATAGGCTCAAGAGATGCGGTCACGCACATTAGAGTCCTGAAGCGTTACGGTAAATACACTCTTGTAGCTGCACGGCTTGAGACAGGGCGCACACACCAGATTAGAGTTCATATGGCTTCTATCAAGCACCCGCTTGTTGGGGATCCACTATATGGACCAAAGAAACAGCCATTTGGACTGAATGGGCAGCTTCTTCACGCTAGACTGCTTGGGTTCATACACCCTAGGACTGGAGAGTATATGGAGTTTTCTAGTGAGATACCTGAGTATTTTCAAGAAGTGCTTGATAAACTAGATTATACGGAGAACAAATGAGCAATAACGAGAAAATCAAGATAAAGCCAGGAACCCTGCTTTATCCGTTACCAGCTGTTATGGTGACTGCTGGTAATGCAGAGAAGAATAATATCATTACGATTGCTTGGACTGGAATTATCAATTCTGACCCTGCGATTCTGTACATTTCTGTAAGAAAATCAAGGTACAGTTATGCGATGATTTCAGAAAATGGAGAGTTTGTAATAAACCTTACCACTGAGAAGCTCGCAAGAGCAACTGATTTTGCTGGGGTGAGATCTGGACGTAATATCGACAAGGCAGGCGAACTCGGTCTTACCTTGATCCCTGGAGTGACCAATGATACTCCGATGATCGCAGAATCACCAATCAACCTTGAGTGCAAGGTTCTAGAAGTTAGAGAGTACCCCACTCACGACATGTTCATAGCTGAAGTCGTGGACGCGCATATAAGTGCTGAATTTGTGGATGAGAACGGTAGCTATGACTTCGGACGCATGAATCTTATCGCTTTCACCATGGCGGCTACTATGGACTTGATGATCAGGATATGGGGAGATTCGGCTTTTCTGTCATGAAGGAGAAGACTAAGCGCCGCAAGGAGAAGGAAGCAAGGGGCATTAGAAGGCAACAATCAAGGAGTCGTAGGGGTTCTAGTAAGAAACATAATAATGCTATCAAAGCTACTAGTGATATAAATAAAAGAAAAAACTATAAGTGATTAAGCATGGCAGCATAATCACTTTATAGCTATTGCTAAACAGAACGCCTTATGATATGATGACATCGAAGAATAGTTAGATATATCTAACTAAAAGGGTTTAAATATAAAGGGGGTTCAAAATGTTAGAAAGAGATTTTAATAATTACATTGCTAACCTAGGTGTTATGATATTTAAACTTCATAACATTCATTGGAATGTGGAAGGACCACAGTTTGTAGCAGTGCATGAGTTCACTGAAAGCCTCTATGATGAGATATTTGAATACTACGATGCCGTTGCTGAGCATCTAAAAATTTACTCGGCATCTCCAGATGTTAAGATGTCTGATTACCTTAAAAATGCCTCGATTAAGGAAATTGATGCCAAGAAATTTGAAATAAAGGAAGCTCTCGGAATCGTAAAGGAAGACCTTGAAGAGCTCCGTAAGCAAGCAACAGAGCTTAGGAATGCTTGTGACAATGAAGGCTGGTTCTCTGGGGTAACCATGTTCGAAGATCAGGTGAATTATTACAATAAGCAGATTTGGTTTATAAGAGCACTCCTAGGTTAAAAATCTCATGAAAGAAATTCCGCCATTCAATTGATCTTTCCAAATGCCGCGATAATTAGCGGCATTTTTTCATGCTTTTAAAACCCGAAGAGAAAGAGATAAATCCAAGAAAGTATTTAATTCAAAATCTCAGTCCAGTGAAAAATATGAAATAAAACCAATTAAAGCTTAAAGATATTTAAAAAAAGATTTTTATTATTCTATTTTTTTGATAAAATAGAAAAGTAGTTTTTTAACAGTAATTATAGGAGGCGACTATGTTAATTATTGGAGTATTTATAGGTCTGTGGGTGGTGCTATTTGCTGCATTTATGGCTTTTTACAGCAAGAAAAAGAAGAATAATGCAAGTTTTGTAAGCGAAAATAGCAATAAGGCTATAGTTCATCTGCACTGCAAGAAGATTAGAATCAATGGACAGGATATTTCCACTTATAATCCTATAACAGGAGAGTATCTTGAAAAAGTGGTTGCACTTGAGCCAGGAAGGTACACAATCTCCGGTATATATCAGACTACAGATAATAGATTAAACAAAACTATAAATGTTAAGTCAGATGATGTTGAGTTTGAACTTGATTTAGAGGGAGGCTGCACTTATTCGGCAGCTATGTATATGTATTCTCCTGAAGAGAGGGAGCAGTACTATAACGGCGATACAGATGAAGCTGTAGCAAGTGTTCCTCTAAGCATTGTTGAAGGAAGCGACTTCATAAAGGCATATGTTATCTGCTACAAAGAAAAATAATAAACAAAAGGGAGCTATCACTGTGATGAAGTGCTTAGCTCCTTTTCGGTTTTAGTTTGTAATGCATTATCAGGATGATAATGCATTTTGTATTTTCTGCATTGAAAAAATTTAGATATGAAAAGCTAGTCCTTGGCACTACCAGGCAGCTTCGGCGTGACATAAACCGTAGAATTATGCGTGAAAATCACCATTCCTGGCTTTGCGCCGCTTGGCTTCTTGACATACTTTACTAGCGTGTAGTCGACCGGTACGTTGTCGCTGTCCTTACCCTTGCTGTGATAGGCGGCTATGGAAGCAGCCTCGTATATGGTCTCGGCTGTAATATCCTGAAGTGACTCACCTGACTCAGTTACGAGAATCACGTGCGAACCAGGAATTTCTTTGGTATGAAACCATATATCGGTACGACTAGCGGTTTTGGTGGTCAGCTGGTCGTTTTTCCTTGTTGTTTCTACCGACGAATACATGGTGTCCATCAGACAGTCTATATTCGAGTGGTGCCTGCTTTTGTTTATTTCGTTTATGCCCCGGCTTACTTCGATACCTGATGTAACCAGTCTCTACTAATTCTTCTTTAATCTGATCAAGCTCACCTTCAGTGCTCGCTGCCTCAAGGCTCTGCATTACGCTATCAAGATATGTTATGTCAGCCTCAACCTCTTCAAGCTGAACCGCCTTCTCCTTGATGGCTGTTCTAGCCTTCGAATACTTCTTGAAGTATTGCTGTGCATTCTTAGCTCCAGAAAGTTTCTCTGAAAGCGGAATAGTTATATTAGAACCATCGTAGTAATTTACAACCTCTACAGAGCGGGCGCCAGCCTGAATCAGATGGATGTTAGCTGTCAGGAGCTCGCCGTACAGTCGATACTTATCCGAATTCTCGGCCTTCAGCAGGTCCTCGGATAGTCTTTTTTTCTTGAGTAATGCCTTGTCCAGCGCCGATTTCACAATCTTGTGTAAAGGTACTGATTTCTGCTTGATTATATTAGTGCTTGCGCGGTGTTGATAGTAAAATTCAATGCAGCTACTTAGGCTGTCAAATGTCTTTTGCCTAAGCCCGCAATATTCCGACAAATCCGTTATGTGAAATTCGCGAGGTGTATCATCCTCGTCAAAATAGATAGTAGGTGTAAATGAACCAGTCTCCGCAGATTCAACAATCTCAGCTAGACGAGCTGCAGGCTCTTTAGAAGAAAGGAGCTCTCTAGCGATGGCTGGAGAAATTCCCGATATGCGGTTCATGATTAGCTTTTCACTAAGAAACACACCTTCGCTGTTGACAAAGTCTTTTGTTGATGCTGATTTAAATGGCGTCTTGTCTTGCTTAGGCGGATACACGTATATAACGCCTGGAAGCAGCTGCCTATATCTATTTACATCTATGGAAATCCTCTTGATAGAATCTATGATTTTGCCGGATTCGATATCGATGAGAATTATGTTGCTGTGCTTGCCCATAATCTCAACTATGAGTCTCTTGGATGTGGTGAAACCGAGCTCTGTCTGAGCTTCGATGTCTATCTCTATGATTCGTTCAGAATCTTGCTGCCTAATCGCTGTTATGCGCCCACCTTGAATGTGCTTTCGCATTAACATGCAAAAGTTAGGAGGCTGCATCGGGTTGCTATACTTGTCCTCAGTGAGGCATATGCGCGCCGACTGGCTGCCGCAAGATGCGAGGAGCTTTACATTGCCTTCTCTTGTATGAATCTGTATTAATAAATCTTCGCCAGTTGGCTGGTAGATTTTCTCAATCTTACCTAGCATAATGGTGTTCGACAGCTCTGTGGCTATCGCAGATGTGATGATGCCGTCAAATGCCAATTCGTATTCCTTTCTGGCATCAGAATAATCAGCCCTGATGCCGACACGATGCTAAATAGCATATCACGGAGGTTCGCATTTTTCAAGCTACGTAGACTTTGAGTGCAGAGAAGTTGATGCTGTTTTCATATTAAAGATAGGGCAGTGGTTAAATGTTTTTTAACACAATCCCTGATCTTGTGACATGAGCAACTGAATTGCTATTGTTTACTTTAAAGTGCGTAAAGGATATAATAAATTGGTTAAACACAAGGAGGTGGACACATGGTAAGAAGCATGACAGGCTACGGTAGAGGCATATATAGTGATAACCAGAGAAGTATAACTGTAGAGGTTAAAGCTGTAAATCACAGATACTGCGATATAACCGTAAAGATGCCTAGAAAATACTCTTTTGCAGAAGAGAAAATAAAAGCGGCAGCAAAGGAAGTCATGAGGCGTGGGAAAATTGAAATCGGTGTGTCCATAGATAATTTTGGCAAGAGTGAAACAGATGTAAACCTCAATCTAGAAGTGGCAAAGCGCTATTACGATGCGCTCACTGAACTGAGTCAGAGCTTTGAACTTTCTGGTGATGGACAGGTGCCACTAAGCCTTCTCGCTGGGATGACAGACGTGCTGACCACCGTACCTGCTGCAGATGATGAAGAGGAATTTACAAGAGAGTTGATGGCGGCTCTCAAGGAAGCTCTTGAAGGCATTAGCGCGATGAGAACGGTTGAGGGAGAAAAATTGGCTCTAGATATACTCAAAAGAGCTGATATCATTGAAAATACCAAGAATCTTATAGCAGAGCGAGCGCCTAAGATTGAAAGGGAATATAAGGAGAAGCTAAAAGCGAGAATTACCGAGCTTCTAGACGGAAGTGTGGAGGTTCCAGAGGACAGACTTGCGCTCGAGGCGGCTATTTCGCAGATAAGGCGAATATAACAGAAGAAATCGTGAGGCTCGGCAGTCACATAGACCAGCTCAGGACTTTCATAAATGGCGATGAAGAGACTGTGGGCAAGAAGATTGACTTCCTCGTTCAGGAGATGAATAGAGAGGCTAATACTATAGGATCCAAGTCAAATGATATGGATATCACATCATGGATGCTAGAGCTCAAAGCTGAGATAGAGAAAATCCGCGAGCAGGTTCAGAATATCGAATAAAGGGAACGACCTCGGAAAAGATATTATGGCATCTAGAGCGATAAGTGTTTTTATGGTATAATATTAGCCAAATATTCAGTACAGGAGACAATGATGGGAAAGTCGAGTCACAATGACGGCAGACTCTTTGTTATATCGGGACCGTCGGGTGCAGGCAAGGGCACTATTTGTAAGAAATTGCTTGAGTCGGTGGATATTTCGATTTCAACTTCGATGACAACTAGGGCGCCAAGGCCAGGTGAAATAGACGGTAAAGACTATTACTTCGTTACAGTAGATGAGTTCGAAGAGAAAATTGCTAATGGCGGGATGCTCGAGTATGCGAGGGTGTTTGATAATATTTATGGAACGCCTAAGGACATGGTCATTAAACAGCTCGAAAGAGGCAGAGACGTCATACTAGAGATTGATGTTCAAGGTGGACTGCAGATAAAGAAGAAGATGCCGGAGCAAGCTGTGCTTGTGTTCGTTTTACCACCAGACCTCACAACGCTTCGCCAGCGGATTATAGATCGAGGCACCGAAACTGAAGAAGTAATCGATAAGAGATTTAACGAGGCAATTAATGAGATAAAATTGATTGGTGAGTATGACTACTATGTGGTCAACGATGAGCTTGACGATGCAGTGTATGATCTCAAGGCTATAATTATGGCAGAGAGAAGACGTGTACCGAACAAGATAATGCCAATCGTTAGAGAATACGAGAAGGAAATCTAGGAGGAAATTCATCATGATGTTATATCCAGCAATTAACGAGCTCAACAAGCTAACAGATAGCAGATACACACTGGTTGTGCTGACAGCAAAGAGAGCTAGAGATATCATTGACGGCAAGCCGGTTCTTACAGATGTTGAAGCAGAGAGACCTGTGAGCCTTGCGACTAACGAGATTGCAGAAGGGCTCATCACTTACAAGAGAAGCGATGAACACGATGAAGAGGCACCAACATTTGAAAACTTTGAACTAGACATTAACTGTGAGGCTGCTGTGGCTTCCGAGGCAGCGCAGGAAGAGACGAGCGATGAGGTTCAGAGTGACGCTGAAGCAGAGGAACCAGCTGTGGATGAGACAGGTTTGGATGCGTAAGCTTGTGGATGTAATATGGTAACTGAAATGGAAGTCGCTTAGATTTCCATTTTTTATATATAGAATGTATCAGGCGGTACGATGGAGAATTACATTACAAATATTCCATTTAAATTGGCAAGCAGGGAGAATCACCCTGAGAATACCATAATAAGAGTCGGGGACGTCAATATCGGAGAGGGGTTGACGCTTATCGCGGGACCTTGTGCAGTTGAATCGGAGACTGCGCTTTTTGAGCTTGCACAGAAAGTCAAAGCATCTGGGGCGAGCATTCTTCGAGGAGGCGCATTTAAGCCTAGAACCTCACCGTATGATTTTCAGGGTATTGGTAAAGAGGGCATAGAGATTCTAGTCAAGGTAAAGGAACTCACTGGTATGCCTGTTGTTAGCGAGATTGTGGATGCCACGGATATAGAACTGTTCAGAGACATAGATATCCTGCAGATTGGATCGCGTAATATGCAGAATTTTAGTCTGCTTAAAGCAGTTGGACGCACAGATAAGGCGGTTCTTCTGAAAGCGCGGATATGCTTCGACCTATGAGGACTTTCTTCTTGCGGCAGAGTATATACTTGCAGAGGGCAACAGCAAGGTTATCCTCTGCGAGCGTGGAATAAGAAGCTTTGAGAACTATACGAGAAATACACTGGATATAAACGCTATTCCCTGCACTTCATGAACTGACGCATCTCCCAGTGATTGCGGACCCGAGCCACTCGACCGGGAGATCCTCGCTCGTTAGACCGGCCTCTCTAGCAGCTGTAGCAGCAGGTGCTGATGGACTGATAATAGAGGTTCATCAGGATCCGCAGAATGCGTTATCGGATGGTGCACAGGCAGTTACACCAGAACAGTTTGATGAGATAGCAAGCACCGCAAAGAATATCAGAGAGATTGCTTATGAGAAATAGTGTAGAAGCAGACCTTATGAAGCTACTTGCCGCGCTCGGTGAGAAGCAGGCGAGTGGTCAAGGTGTATTCATAGAAGAGAAGAAATATGGGCTTATTGGAGGCAGTGTAAGCCACAGCTTGTCAAAGAAGCTACATGGATTAATAGGCGGCTACGAATATAAACTAATTGAACTGCGAGATAGTTCAAGGCTAGGAGAAGTCCTACATATGGCGGGCTTTTACGGCTTCAATATAACTAATCCGTATAAGGAAATCGTGATTGAACATCTTGATGAGCTATCTGAAGAGGCCCTGGATATACAGGCTGTAAATACAGTAAAGGTGATGCCAGATGGAAAACTCAAGGGCTTTAATACTGATTATCTTGGCCTGATGAAGCTGTTTAAAACAGAGGCTGTAACAGGGAAAAAGGTTGCGATACTGGGAACTGGTGGAGCATCTTTATCTGCTGTATATGCTATGAAAAAGTTAGGTGCTGATGAAATTATAAGAGTTTCTAGAAACCGAGATAAAGCAGATAGTTTAGTACAGGTAGAGGAGATTGATAACTCGCAAAAGCTAAGTGAAATATATAATTACGAAGACAGCGATTGGCGAGATGCTGAGATTATAATCAATGCTACACCGGTTGGTATGTTCCCAGATAATGGCAAGTCTCCGCTAGATACTTATGATATAAACTGGGAATGCCTAAGCAAACTGAGATGGCAGTTGATCTCATATACAATCCTCATAGAACTAAGTTTATGCAGGATGCAGAATTAGCAGGGGTAAAAACTATTGGCGGGCTCGGAATGCTCATATGGCAGGGCATATATGCAAGAGACATCTGGGAAGGCAGAAACATGGAGCCGGATTATTCGCTCGCAGCATCTGTCATGGAGAGGCTTCTTAGAGAACAGCTTAATCTGGTGACAGTTGGAATGCCCGGAAGTGGTAAGTCATCTATATCAAGACAAGTTGCGCTTGCTATGAAACGTAAATTTATTGATATAGATAGAGCGGTTGCGCATGAGGAAGGGTGTGCGATAAATCAGATAATTGAGAAATCTGGAGTCGAAGCATTTAGAAACCTAGAGAGCAAGAAGCTTCGGGAAGTGTGCGCTAGAAATCACCAGGTGATTGCGACTGGCGGAGGATCTATCTTAAAGGAAACTAATCGAGAAATAATTCGCGAGAACAGCCTCGTTATATACATTGATAGGCCGACAAAACTTCTTGCTACTAAGAACAGACCGCTAAGCCAGGGGAAAGGAGTCTACAACCTGTACAGGGAAAGGGCGAATTTATACCATGGGATTGCGGATATAAAGGTTAACAACAAGTATAGATTTGGACGCGAAAGCGCATGGCAGATGAACATGTAGCCTTTAACAAAAAGCGAGAAGTGGATTCGAAGCAATCACAATATATGCGAGATATAAGAAGGTTTGCTAGAAGTGTAGCTAAAAGATATAAGCTGCATATAAGGCATATAGTTGAAAGAGATATATATGGAATTGGCAGATAACAGGCAATTCGGTAATTAAGGGTTATATGACAAAATTATTGGCACTAGCGAACAACACGTTTTGTCCTATAACCCTAAAAAACGACCCTCAGCTCATGCTGAAGGTCGTTTTATATTATTCATTTAATTTACCGAAACGGATGTCTAAAATTCATTTAAAATATGTAGCTTAGAATAGCTTTAATCCGAAGAATGTATTAAGCTGACCGATTAGTATGAAGAATGTGAATACAGGTGCAACCCACTTTAGGCAGAATCTGTAGAACTTCTCAGACTTAAACTCAGAGCCGATATGTACTTCTTCAGGAAGCATATCTGGGTGAATCCAGCCAAATATGATAGTAGTTATGAATGCACCTATTGGCATCAGCACACCTTCTGCAAGGAGGTCGAAACCATCTAACCAGCTGAATTTTCCGAACATAGGAGGAAGATACTTTCCAAGACCATCGTATGCAACGAGTAATCCCATGCAGAGGCAAACTAGTCCGAAGCCCCAAGCGAGCTTCTTACGCTGATTTCCATAGCCCTTCTTGAGACCGTAGTCGATGAACGAACCGATGATCGCTTCGAGTACTGACATAGACGATGTGATAGCTGCTGATTACTACGAGTCCATAGAACAGAACGCCAAATATAGGACCAAGCTTACCCATGCCATTAAATACTGTCTGCAGAGTCATATACAGAAGACCTGCACCACCCTGAGGGCTCTGTCCGCTTGCGAATACTGCAGGCATGATAGCGAGACCAGCCATAAGTGCGATTACTGTGTCGGCAAAAGGTATAACCAAGCTGCTCTTCTCTATGTTCTGATCCTTCTTCATGTATGATCCGTATGTTACAAGGATACCCATACCTAGTGATAGCGAGAAGAATACCTGACCGCCTGCTGCGGCAAGAACTGTTATCCAGCCTGTACCCTTAAACACTTCGAAGTTAGGCTTAAACAGGAATGAGAGACCTGCAGAAGCACCAGGAAGTGTTACACTTCTGATGATGATAACAAGTAGCATTACGAAAAGTGCGGGCATAGCTACTTTGTTGAACTTTTCAATTCCTTCAGATAGACCACGTGCAACAACTATTATTGTTAAAACAAGGAAAATAGCTGTATAAATTGCTGACTGGGTCTGGTCTGCTGATAGTCTTGCAAAGTACTCAGGACCAGATACACCGTTTACACCCCAGCTTGCGCCGAATAAATCTCCGAGATTCGCTATGGTGTACTTTTAGACAATATCCACCGAGATATGAATAGAATCCGAGTATGAAGAATGGAGCGAGTGCACCGAACCATCCTACAATCGTGTACTTCTTGCTCACCTCTCTATAAGCGAGGATGATGGAGCTGTGTGTCTTTCTTCCAAGAGAAAGCTCAGTCATAATGAGTACATATCCTGCGAATACCGCTAGCAATAAATAAAGTATCAAGAAGGCGAAGCCTCCGTTCATTCCCAGCTTATACGGGAATCCCCACATGTTTCCTAGTCCTACGGCAGAACCGATCGCGGCTAGCATAAAGCCCATCGAGCTACCCCAAGACTCTCTTTTTACTTCCTTTTTAGGCATTTTTGTTCCTCCAATTAAATTTCTCTTTTTCGAATGTTGGTATTATACAAGAAAATTTGATACGTTGTCAACATAAACAAAAAAAGAAACTCAAATTATTGATAAAAAAATACAAATTTATTTTTTTATTACGTATAAAAAAATTATCATCAATAAAAAAATTATGTAACTGTATAAAATAATGTTTTGATTTTTCCCGTTGACATGAATTATAAGAGGTGCTAATATTACATCATCACATTACTACTTCACTGTGCTAAATTACAAAAGCGAGTGATTTGTAAGGCTTCACAATTAACTAAGAGAGTTTATCTTACTACATATTATATATAGAGGAAAAATGGCGGAGATTAAACCTTATGCGAACAAGTAGTGACATATATATGGTAAACAATTTAGTGATTCATTTAAAATCAGAGATGTAATGGAGAGAAACTATGAAAAGTAAAATAATGAAAAAGAACATGATCAAATGCGCAGCCCTTGTGTTAACTATTATGACAGCAATAGGGCTTGCGGGATGTGGCAAGAATTCTAAATCTGACCTTGAGTATGTCAAGGATAAAGGGACTCTTGTTGTTGGTCTTGATGATACATTTGCGCCTATGGGATTTAGAGATAAGGATGACAAGCTTGTCGGATTTGATATTGACCTGGCTAGGGCTGTCACTAAGAAGATGGGTGTTAAGGTTAAGTTCCAGCCTATCGATTGGTCTGCTAAGGAAGGTGAACTTAAGGCTAAGAACATTGACTGCGTATGGAACGGCATGTCGGCAACTCCTGATAGACAGAAAGCATGTCTTTATCAAATAAATACCTTAAGAATCGAATACTAATCATGTCGCTCGATCCAAATGTGAAGGTTAATAGTGCCGATGATCTTAAGAATATTAAAATCGGCACACAGGCTGATTCGTCCGCACTAGAGGCGATCAAGAAGAGTGACAAATACAAAGAATTTAAGAACAATATTTCTGAATATAAGACTTATGACGAAGCTATTCTAGATATGAAGGCTGGCCGCATTAAGGCAGTTGCAATCGACGAGGTTTATGCGATTTATAACAATAAGAACAAGGATAAGCTATATGAGTCGCCGTTTAACTTCGGTGCTGACTACTATGCTGTAGGTTTCCGAAAGGGAGATACAAAACTCACTAAAGAATTTAATAAGGCGTTTAAAGAAGTTATTGACAGCGGTGAAGCTCAGAAAATTAGTGAGAAGTGGTTCGGCAAAAACTTGGTTGTATTTGAGGGATACGATAAATAGGAATATTGTTAGTATTTGGAGTTTGAATAGCCAATGCCTAGCTGGCATTGGCTATAGATATTGAAGGAGATTATGATGGCTTACGTAAAGGAGATTTTGCCTGTATTGATGAGTGGAGCGATGATATCGCTTAAGCTATTTGCACTTACATTGATTTTGTCACTACCGCTTGGACTACCTATATGCCTCGGAGAACAAAGTAAGATTGCACCAGTAAGGTGGATCTGCAAGACCTTCGTATTCATATTTAGAGGAACACCGCTTATGCTCCAATTGTTCTTCTTTTATTTCTTCTTTCCTATCCAGCTCGGGATTCGTATGGATGCGTTTCCGACAGCTGTGCTGACGTTCGCGATAAACTATGCCGCGTATTTTGCAGAGATTTACAGAGGCGGATTTAACAGCATAGATAAAGGACAGTATGAGGCTGCATATTCTCTAGGGTTCACACAGAGACAGACTCTGACTAAGGTAGTGATACCGCAAATGTTCCGCATAGTAATTCCACCGATTTCAAATGAGGTAATCACGCTTATAAAGGATACCGCCCTCGCTTCAACGATCACGTTAGCTGAGATGATGAAGGTGTCTCAAGGAATTGTTAACCGTGATGGCACACTCATCCCATATGTAATGGCAGCGGGCATATATCTATTATTTACATTTGTCATGACTATTGGACTAGGAAGGGCGGAAGCAAAGTATTCACAGTACTAAACAGGTATTTGTTTTTTTAATCAGCACGATAATTAAATTAAAAGTTATTGATTGCATTCAAATGAGTACAAAGCAATTAAGTTGTGCTACAATATAAATAATTAAGAAAATAATTATTTATTTACAGAAAGAGATTCGGAGTATGAAATTAAGCAGAAATTCACAGGCGATGGAGTTTTCGCCCATTAGGAAATTTAACCCTATTGCAACTGAAGTTCAAGAGTCCGGTGTTAAGATATATCATTTAAACATCGGGCAGCCTGATATAAAGACTCCTAGATGTTTTATGGATGCTGTTCGTGCATTTGATGAAGATGTGCTTATGTATGAGCAGTCTCAGGGAGACATCAAGTTTCTAGAATCAATCTGTGACTATTATAAGAGAGAGTACGGTGTTGGATATAAGCCTACGGATATCGTTGTTACCATGGGCGCTTCAGAGGCTCTCACTATGACATTTACCACTATTATAGATCCTGGTGATGAAATACTTATTGCTGAACCGTTCTACAGTAATTATCAGACCTTTGCACTTGTTAGAGGTGGAGATATAAGACCGATTCCAACAAGCTCAAAGGAGGGATATCGATACGCAGCCAAAGATAAGCTAGAGGCTGCTCTCACAGATAAAACTAAGGCTATAGTCTGTATCAATCCAGGAAACCCAACAGGACTTGCACTTACGGCTGAAGAGATGGACGTAATAGCAGATTTTGTTATAGAAAACGACCTATGGCTGATTGCAGATGAGGCATATAGAGAATATGTGTATGATGGGATAAAGCCACGAAGCTTTGCTAATATAGATAGGCTTAAAGAAAATTTAATCGTTATCGACTCTGTTTCGAAGAGATTTTCTGCATGTGGAGCGAGAATCGGATTTGTAGCGTCGAAGAATGAAGAATTCATGACAGGAATAATCAAGCTTGCACAATCAAGACTTTGTGTATCTACACTAGAGCAGATCGGATCGACTGAACTATTTAAGCTTCCTAGTTCATATTATGAAGAGATGAAAGAGGAATATTGCAAGAGAAGAGATGCCGCTTATGAGGAGATTATGCAAATTCCTGATGTAATCTGCCATAAGCCAGGTGGAGCATTCTATATGATGGTTGATCTTCCGATAGATGATGCTGAAGATTTTCTTATGTTCCTGCTTACTGAGTATAGGGATAATAATGAAACGGTTATGTTTGCACCTGCCGCTGGTTTCTACTCAACACCTGGCAAAGGTAGGAGCGAGATCGCATTGCTTACGTTCTAGAGAGTGGCTATATTAAGAGAGCTTGTCAATTGATTCGAACTGGTACTCGAGGCTTATAAGACTAAGATGTCCAAGTAACTTAGTTTATAAATGATATATGATAGACTTACATATATACTATTCAGCCGAGACCGCTTCCGTGAGGGAGCGGTCTTTTATTGCTTTTTATATGATTAATAATTATATAAACTCGATTAAGAGTGTATAATAAAACGATATATTTAAATAAAAAATGATTTAAGACTTAGAAAATATAGGGAGACTCATAGAGTAGGTAGATGGCGAAGGGTAACAGTAAACGGAAAAACATAAATGGTAATGATATAGAGCTCTTGGTTCCAGCTGGAGGTACAGAGCAATTTCTGGCTGCGGTAGAGAATGGGGCAGATGCGATATATGTTGGCGGTCAGCTCTTTAATGCGCGTGCTGGTGCTCAGAATTTCAACGACGATGAATTAGTGCTAGCACTAGATTATGCTCATAAGCGAGGTGTAAAGGTTTACGTTACTATGAATACCTTGCTAAGTGATGATGAGCTTGAACCAGCGCTTAGATACGCTTCATTTCTGCATGATTCTGGAGTCGATGCTATTATCGTTCAGGACCTTGGGCTCGGGGAACTGGTGCATAGAGCGCTTCCAGACCTTGAACTGCATATGTCTACACAAGCGACTATTACTGATGTGAGGAGCGCAAAGGTAGCTCACGAGCTCGGTTATAAGCGAATTGTGGTAGCTCGTGAGCTGGCCCTGCCAGAAATCGCTGACATATGCAGGGCCGGATCAGATGGCGCATCAGACTTTGAAGTCGAGGTGTTCGTACACGGCGCCATCTGCATATGCTACTCGGCCAGTGCCAGTTCAGCAGATACTACGGCGGCCGGGTGGCAATCGGGGAAGCTGCGCGCAGCCCTGCCGCCTCGCTTATACGAGTTATGGCGAGGGGAGGCAGGGCGGCTCGCGGCGGCGAGCCACCCGATGAGCCCGCGCGACATGTGCCTGCTCGATCAGCTAGGCGGGCTCATCGATGCTGGCGCAGCTTCCTTCAAGATCGAGGGTAGGCTGAAATCAGCTGAGTACGTAGCGATTGTAACTTCTATATATCGAAAATACATAGATATGTACCTAGAGGAAGGATATATAGAAGTTTCAGATGAAGACCGAGATGCGCTGCTGCAGATATTTAATAGAGGAGAGTTCACTGATGCCTATCTGAAGGGTGAAAGTGGAGACTCTCTCATGTCTGGAGACATAGTTAAGAACCAAGGTTTAGAGATAGGCAGAGTCGTTGCCACCAAGAAGGGTTCTACACTAGTGGATATAGAGGCTACTAGTGAACCATCAATCGGAGATGGAGCTGAGATATATGGCAGAGGCGATGCTCCGCTATCTAGTACAGTGCTGAGCTATGTGAAGGAACTGGGACCTAATAGATATAGAGTTGGAGATTTTAGAGGCAGTATAACAGTTGGTGATACAGTGCGAAGGACCTCTAAGAAGTCTCAGCTTGAAGCTGCGCGGCAGTCATATAGAGGGGCGACCTTCTTTGAAGATGAGGATGCTAGAAAGGTGAAACGCCGCCGCAAGATCGATATGGTACTGCAGATAGAGGGCAATGCACTGGTACTCAAAGCACGCACAGTAAGGCTTGCTGACGGTGACAGATGGCCGAGCTGCATAGAGAAGAGTGTAAGCGTTGAGGCTGGTCCTTTTGATTTCGATTACGAGAGCCCAACACCTCTTGAAAGATATGAATCAGCGCTCACCAAGACGGGCAATACGCCATTTGAACTTAGAGAGCTTAGGATAATAGGTGATTCTCAGATAAGGGTAAAGACTTCAGAGTTAAATTCGCTTCGCAGATACTGTCTATCTGAACTCAGTAAGGTACTGGAGTTTAGAAGAGATAGCCGTGATATAGGAGGGGTTTTTTCTGAACTTCATGATTTAATAGAAAAATCTCGTGAAACAAATGAAGACCAACATAGAGAGAAGTGCAAAGAATCAATGCCTTTTGAACTCTATTTCAGCAGCATGGAAGATTGGCGCACCTTCGAGGCGGATGGTGGAGCTACGAGTCTTAGGTCGATAAATGGCGATGTTACGGGATTATCCTATAAGGTGCTACTACCGATGGCAGGGATAGTGACTGAACTGAATATAGATGGTGATTCTTTGCCACCAGAAATAGTCCCTTATATAGGAAGCGTGACAAAGGGGCGCGAGGAACAGATTTTGCAGGAGAACTATGAACTGGTTGCAAAGCTTGCGCTTATGCGAGGGATATTTGTGTCAAATCTCAATTGGCTTCATAAAATGGTAGAAATAGGAGCTGATGTTACCGCTGATTTTGGGCTGAATGCTTATAATCATATGAGCGTACAAGTGCTTAAGGCACTTGGGGCAAGTGATGTCCGCTGGAGCCTAGAGAAGGCTAGCACTTCGGAAGGGAACTACCCGCTGATGCAGACTGAACACAGATTCCCTGCTGCTAGGCTAAAGAGTAGGCGCGAACATGATGTTAGAATTCTTAATAATGAGTTCAGTAGTCAGTCGGTCGTGCTACCTCATGGAGATGATAGCGATATAGGAGAACGAGTGATTAACTGCTTGCATGAAGGTCATTTTAGGCTATATGTTTAGAACAATATCATAGTATCACTTCGTGCACTTAATTTTATAATTCGTTTGAAGGATACTGGGCACAAGCATATAATAACAGTTTGGAGAATAGAGATGGATACTGGAATTAAAGGTTTTAAGGAAATTATCGTGACAAAAGAGCTTACAGCGATGAGCATGGGGAGTGGAGATTTAGACGTGTATGCGACGCCCTCGATGATCGCGCTCATGGAAGGAACTGCTTCCGAATCTGTAAAGTCAGAACTAGATGAAGGGCAGGGCTCTGTAGGAACGAGTATATCAGTCAAACATTTAGCGGCGACACCTATCGGAATGCGCGTGAGATGTGAATCTGAGCTAGTCGAGGTGGATGGTAGACGATTGGTGTTTAATATCACCGCATATGATGAAAAGGATAAAATCGGCGAAGGAACTCACGAGAGGTTTATAATAACGAACGAAAAGTTCCAAAGCAAGGCTGATAGCAAGTTAAGGGAATAGATATATTGATAAAGTGTGACTGCAGGCAGAGAGTTTGCCGGTGGGTAGGAATATATGAATGAACAGACCAATAGAAATAGAATAATAATCAAAACGAGCATAATCGGTATAGTAGCTAATGCGATTCTGGCAGGATTCAAGGCGGTTATAGGGACTGCCACGAACTCCATAGCTATCGTCATGGATGCTTTAAATAATCTGAGTGATGCATTATCCTCTATTATTACGATTGTGGGAACTAGGCTTGCTGGTAAGGCTCCAGATAGGCACCACCCGCTGGGGCATGGAAGATATGAAGACCTTACAGCTATGGTGATTGCGGTAATCGTCTTGTATGCCGGTATTACAGCTTTCAAGAGTCGATGAAGAATATTTTAAGCCCAGAGACACCGTCATATTCGAATGTCTCGCTGATAATAGTCGGAGCGGCTGTTGCTGTAAAGCTACTGCTCGGTAGATATGTAAAATCCGTTGGAACCAAGATTAATTCGGAATCACTTATCGCATCGGGAAGTGATGCATTATTTGATTCTATTATCTCGATTTCAACGCTGGTAGCTGCAGGCATATACATTGTGTCTGGTGTAAGTCTCGAGGCGTATCTAGGTGCGCTTATCGCTGTATTTATCATTAAAGCCGGAATAGATATGCTTCGCGAGAACATAAGCAAGATTCTAGGCGAGAGAGCCGATAGCAGGCTTACAAAAGAGATCAAAGATACAATCCTAGAGATAGATGGGATAAGCGGAGCTTATGATTTACTACTGCACAGCTACGGACCTAATACCGTAATCGGAGAGGTGCACATTGAGGTGCCAGATACATTTACTGCTGCTACGATTGATGACATGACGAGGCAGATTCAGGAAAAGGTATATAATAAATACGGCATTGCCATTGCTACAGTCGGGGTATATTCGATGAATACGACTGATGATAAGGCGCTCAGAATCAAGAGCGATATCACGAGGCTTGTGATGTCGGAGGAGTTTGTGCTGCAGATGCACGGTTTTTATCTTGATGAAGAGAAGATGCTGATGCTATTCGATATAATTGTGGACTTCGACGCCCCAGACAGGATGCAGGTTCGCGATAATATACTAAACAAGATTAAGTCTAAATACCCAGAATACGAAGTGAAAATCACAATCGATTTGGATGTTAGCGACTGATCAAAGTGCAAGGGAGGTAAGGAATGGAAGTTATTGCTATTATAGTATTCGTTGTTGTAATCGGACTTATAATCAGCGAAAAGGTGAACAGCGCTGCAGCCGCACTAGCAGGCGCTATGGCTCTGGTTGTCACCGGTGTCATGAGTGCACATAGGGCGCTCTCGTACATAGATTTCAATACTATCGGTCTGCTAGTGGGCATGATGGTGCTCGTTGCCATAATAAGGCAGTCAGGGTTATTCGAGTATGTCGCAATTAAGGCGGCCAAGATGGTTCATGGAGATCCGTGGAAGATAATGATCGCATTTATACTGCTTACTGCGGTGCTTTCTGGAATACTCGATAACGTTACGACGGTGCTACTTGTCGGACCGATGACTATCGCTATCGCTAAGATGCTAGAGATTAATCCAGTGCCATTTCTGATGACACAGATTCTCGCATCTAATGCCGGAGGTACGGCGACACTCATCGGTGACCCTCCAAATATCATGATTGGTAGCGCTGCAAATCTATCGTTCATGGACTTCCTCAAAAACACGGGAATAGCTGTTGTACTTGTAATAATATTCATGATTGTGATGATGCGTTTCGTTTACAAAAAGGAAATTGAAGTCGAAGGACTCGATACCTCTAAAATTATGAACCTAGATCCAGATAAATCGATTACTGATAAACCACTGCTTATCAAGGGTGTAGTTGTTATCGTGCTGGTAATTCTAGGCTTTATATTCCATGATCAGATTGGTATGGAGACATCGGTTATCGCGCTCACAGCCGCTGCAGTTATGCTTATCATAGGTGGCGTAAATGTGGATAATGCGATTCAGGACGTAGAGTGGACGACGATTGCATTCTTCATGGCGCTGTTCGTTGTCGTTGGAGGACTTACAGAAACCGGAGTTATAAAGCAGGTAGCTGCTGTCATAATCGAGAGGACTGCTGGTCATCCGGTTATGATGATGCTAATACTGCTATGGGCATCAGCGCTGCTGTCGTCATTCCTAAACAATATACCGTTTATAGCGACACTGATTCCGTTGGTTCTAGCTCTCAAAGCAGACGGTATGGACGCAGAGCCTCTATGGTGGGCTATCTCACTAGGCGCTTGCCTTGGTGGAAATGGAACGATGATAGGAGCTTCGGCAAATGTTGTTCTATCAGATATTAGTACTAAGCACGGATATCCGATTACATTTAAGAGCTATCTGCGCGTCGGAATGCCATTTATGCTGGGATCGGTGTTTATCTCGATGGTATTCCTGCTAGTTAAATATGCAATTTAGCGTTGATTGGGGGTAAATATGATAAATACAATTACTGCTGATAAAGTCGCAAGCGACATGATCGATATGATGATGAAACAGCTTGGAGCGACAAGCATCAAGAACATGCCGGCCCATATCAATGTATATGAGTTTGAGATAAGCGGTCAGCTGGCTATAAAATACATGCTTGATTTGAGGCGTGACCACGCTATGTATCTGCGTAGGGTAACACCTTATCCGATGCTTCTCGGAGTTTTCTATGGGGAAACCGATGTAGTAGATTTTATAAAGCGCGATATAGCTAAATTTAGAAATGCTAGCAAAACTGACAAGTTCAACAAGTTCTTAGAGCTTGCAGATGGGCTCACTCAATTCAACAGAGAGATAGAACAGCTATTCCTAAATAGAAAGGTTCCAACCGCAGCCTTTGAAGAATTTTCAGAAGAGATGGAGCATATTAGAGCTACTATAGAGCAAATAGCTCGTGACTGCCCAATGCTCTACGATGACGAAAGATTGATAGAAGACGGTATAAGAAAGTAATTAAACACGTGACAGTGAGCTGATTGTGTGGAAGAAGTTCCTCGCATGAAGAGAAAGTCGAGGTTAAAATGCCTGAATTCAAGGTTCATTCTGAATTTGAGATGATGGGTGATCAGCCCCAGGCTGTTGAGAAAATCGCTGAAAGCATAGAGTCTGGAAATCGTTTCCAGACTCTGCTTGGCGTTACTGGATCTGGCAAGACTTATACGATGGCAAAGATTATCGAGAAGGTGCAGAAACCGACACTGATAATTTCGCACAATAAGACCTTGGCGGCACAGCTCCACGGTGAGATGAAGGAGTTTTTCCTGATAATGCCGTAGAGTACTTCGTATCATACTATGACTTCTACCAACCAGAGGCGTACGTTGCTTCGACTGACACATATATTGAAAAAGATGCCGATATAAACGACGAAATAGATAAGCTCAGACACTCTGCGACAGCGGCAGTCCTCGAACGTAGAGATGTTATCATCGTTGCCAGCGTTTCCTGCATCTACGGTCTCGGTAGTCCTGATTCATATAGAAATCAGCTCCTATCCTTGAGACCGGGAATGGAAATGGACAGGACGATGATGATGCGCAAGCTTATCGACATGCAGTATGAGAGAAATGATATTGACTTCCATCGCGGGACATTCCGTGTGCGTGGTGACATCATCGACATATATCCTGCTGGAGGTGAAGAGGCTGTCCGAGTTGAGATGTTTGGCGATGAGATAGAGGAAATTAAGGAGATGAACGCTCTGACTGGTGAAATCACTGGTGTTCGTAGCCACATTTCTATCTTCCCAGCATCTCACTATGTCACCAGCAAAGGAAGATATGGAGCTCGCCGTAGGCACTATCAAAGGAAGAACTCGATGAACGAGTAAAGTGGTTTTAAGGAGAATGGCAAACTGCTCGAAGCTGAACGAATCTCTCAGCGTACAAACTACGATATGGAGATGATGATGGAAGTCGGAACCTGCAAGGGCGTCGAGAACTACTCTAGGCATCTGAACTTTCTGAAGCCTGGAGAAAGACCTTATGTTCTTCTCGATTATTTTCCAGACGATTTTCTGACTATCATCGATGAGTCTCACGTAATGCTGCCACAGCTTCGTGCGATGTATAATGGTGACAGGGCTAGAAAGAGTTCGCTTGTTGACTTCGGCTTTAGACTTCCTTCGGCACTAGATAACAGACCGCTCAAGTTTGAGGAGTTCAACGAGGTTACGAACGACCTACTATTTGTAAGTGCGACGCCAGGCAAGTACGAGCTAGAAAATTCACACGGTGTAACGGCAGAGCAGGTTATCAGACCGACTGGATTACTCGACCCGATAATAGAGGTTAGACCGATTGAGGGTCAGATTGATGATATAATCAGCGAGATATATAAAACTGTGGATAAGGGAGAGCGAGTGCTCATCACGACGCTCACCAAGAGGATGGCAGAAGACCTGACGGGATTTCTCAGAAATGAAGGAATCAAAGTCAGATATCTGCATTCTGAAATAGATAATTTTGAGAGACTGGAGATAATTAGGGATCTCCGCCTCGGTAAATTCGACGTGCTCGTCGGCATTAACCTGCTTCGAGAAGGCCTCGACCTACCGGAAGTATCGCTTGTTGCCATCCTTGATGCTGACAAAGAGGGATTTCTTCGTACAGAGACCTCGCTTGTTCAGACTGTAGGCAGAGCTGCACGTAACCAGAACGGCAGGGTTATCATGTATGCAGATCGCATCAGCAAGGCGATGAAGTACACAATTGATGAAACTGCAAGAAGGCGTGAAATACAGGAACGATATAATGAAGAACACGGTATTACGCCACGGACCATCATAAAGCCTATACGCGATGTAATCGAGGCTACGAAGGCGTACACTGGAGACACAGAGCTCAAAAATCCAAAGGAGATGACGACAAAGGAGCTACAGCGTACGATTAAGAATCTCGAGAAGGAGATGAAGCAGGCTGCCAAGGACCTCCAGTTCGAAAGAGCAGCAGAGCTCAGGGACCTATTGTTTGACCTACGGAGCAGCAAGAGAGCATAGATATTTTGAAAGGGTATTTCTATGGAGAAAAACATAGTTATTAAAGGTGCAAAGGAGAATAATCTTAAAGGCGTAGATCTTACGATTCCTCGCGATAAGATGATTGTATTTACCGGGCTCTCGGGCTCTGGCAAATCTTCGCTTGCATTCGACACGATATATGCGGAGGGACAGAAGAAGTACGTTGAGTCACTTTCTTCGTATGCGAGACAGTTCCTCGGCCTCATGAAGAAGCCAGATGTGCAGCTAATAGAGGGGCTTTCACCGGCGATTTCAATTGACCAGAAGACCACTAACAAGAATCCGAGGTCGACTGTCGGAACTGTTACGGAGATATACGACTACCTGAGACTCTTGTATGCAAGAGTCGGGATTCCTCACTGTCCAGTGTGCGGTAGGGAGATTTCCAGCCAGTCCGTAGACACTATTGTTGACCATATCATGGCTCATGATGAAGGTACCAGACTAACCATCATGGCACCGATTATAAAGGGCCGTAAAGGAGAGCATAAGAATGTAATCTCCCGTATCAAGAGGGATGGATTTATCAGAATCAGACTCGATGGCGAGATGGTTAGGGTGGATGAGCAGGAGGAGTTTAGTCTCAATAAAAATATGAAGCACACCATCGATATAGTTATCGATAGAATTGTTCTCAGACCTGAAAATAGAAGCCGTATCGCTGAAGCGGTGGAACTCGCTGTACGAGAGGGTGAAGGTGCTACCAACGTTCTGTTTCAGTCTAAAGCTGAAGATGGCAAGACGAAGGACGCTGAGGAGACATTCAGCACTCAGCTTGCCTGCCCAGAGCACGGTGTGGGAATCGATGAGATGGAGCCTAGAATGTTTTCGTTCAACGCTACCATATGGATCTTGTGAGACGTGTACGGGTCTAGGGTTTACGCTGAAGATTGATGATGATAACGTCGTGACTGAACCAAGCAAGAGCATCTTAGATGGTGCGATGGGACAGGTGTTCTCGACGATGGATGCTATGGGATTCTACCGTCAGATGCTAAACCAGCTAGCAGTAGACCATAAGACCGACCTCAGTGTCCCTTACAAGGATCTGCCGATAGATTTTAAAGATGAGCTACTACATGGAACTGGTAGTCGCAAGCTCAAGTACACATATACCAGCAAGTCTGGACGTGTATCTCATATGAATCATACTTTCGAAGGTGTTATTCCAAGTCTTGAGCGAAGATACGGCGAGACCAAATTCAGACTATATAAAGGAAAAAGATTGCTGGCATGATGACAGAGGCGATATGCCCGACTTGTCATGGTAAGAAACTGAAGGATACGGTGCTAGCCGTTACAGTTGGTGGTAAAGAATATCATCGAGCTGACTGACCTCATCGGTAGAGCAGGCGATTCTATTCTTTGAGAATCTCGAACTGACTCCAAGGGAGCAACAGATATCGAGGCTCATCACCAAGGAAATTAGAGAGAGGCTGAGATTTCTAAAGCAGGTAGGGCTCGGGTACCTGACGCTGTCACGTGCCGCAGGTACGCTCTCGGGCGGGGAATCCCAGCGAATTAGGCTGGCTACACAGATAGGATCGGGGCTCGTCGGTGTGCTGTATATCCTGGACGAGCCTTCAATTGGACTCCACCAGCGCGATAACGACAAGCTGCTCGGAGCTCTAAGAAACTTGACCGATATGGGTAATACATTAGTCATTGTTGAGCACGATGAGGATACGATGTATGCGGCCGACCATATCGTGGATATCGGACCTGGAGCTGGAATCTACGGTGGAGAGCTGGTTGCTCAGGGAACTGTAGACGATATCAAGGTATGCAAGGAATCCATAACTGGACAGTTCCTATCCGGTGCGCGCAAGATCGAAGTTCCTAATACCAGAAGACTTGGGAACGGTAAATACCTCGAGATTATCGGAGCTAAGCAGAATAATCTTCGCAATATAGATGTTAAGATTCCAGCAGGCAAGCTCGTATGTGTAACTGGTGTATCTGGTTCTGGCAAGTCATCGCTTGTAAATGAAATCCTTTACAAAGGTGTAGCAAGTGTTACAAACAAATTGCAGGAAAAGCCTGGTGCGCATAAGGAGATACGTGGTGTTGAGAACTTCGATAAAGTTATAGATATTGACCAATCACCTATCGGACGCACGCCGAGATCAAACCCTGCGACTTACACGGGAATGTTCGACCCTATTAGAGACCTCTTTGCACAGATGCCAGAGGCTAAGATGAGAGGATATCAGAAGGGACGCTTCAGCTTCAATGTAAAGGGTGGAAGGTGTGAGGCCTGCCGCGGAGACGGTATCACCAAGGTAGAAATGCACTTTCCTGCCAGATGTGTATGTACCGTGTGAGGTGTGCGGTGGTGCTAGATACAATCATGAGACACTAGAGGTAAAGTACAAAGGCAAGAATATCTCAGAAGTTCTCGAGATGAGTGTGACAGAGGCACTGCCGTTCTTTGAGAATCACAGGTCTATCGAGAAATATCTGCAGACGCTCGATGATGTAGGTCTCGGATATATCAAACTCGGACAGCCGTCGACTCAGCTATCTGGCGGTGAGGCACAGAGAATCAAGCTAGCGACGGAGCTATCCAAGAAGAGCACCGGCAAGACTCTATACATATTAGATGAGCCGACGACGGGACTTCACTTTGCAGATGTTGAGAAGCTGATGTATGTGCTCAATAGGTTGACTGATGAGGGCAACACCGTGGTGGTAATTGAGCATAATCTTGATGTAATCAAGTGTGCGGATCATATTATCGACCTAGGTCCAGAGGGCGGCAGCGGTGGTGGAACCATTGTGGCTACAGGAACACCTGAAGAGGTTGCTAAGTGCGAGAAGTCGTTTACTGGACAGTATCTAAAAAAGATGCTTAGATAGAATAAAGAGCTAGTGAAAAAGGACGAAGACCGTAATGCTTCGTCCTTTTATGTTGTGTACTTTAATAGCTTATAGCCCTAGAGAGCAATAAAAGTCTACAGGGTATGAGATACTAAGACTATAGAGCTATATAATATCCTCTCTTCTGTTTTCCAGATCAACCTGGATGCTTGCATTAGTTCCTGCTACTTCCTTGGTAACCTTGGAAGAGGTGTTCTTAAGGCAACTATCATTGTAGCTTCCTTTGCCAGGGATAGGTGACTTGTCAATCTCCGTGTAGTCTCCTATTCCTAGAGCTTCAGAAGCTACGCCGAGATTTGATACGATACTTGCTAAATCTGTAGGCATGAATATCTTGGTTGCACGACCATCTGCGATATCCCTCAGAGCCTCGAGCCCTTTTAGCTTCAGAACTCCCTCGTTGATATTAGCTTCCTTGAGCTTCTCAAGACCTTGAGCCTGCGCTTCGTATACGAGTCTGATTGATTCAGCTTCACCGGCAGCGAGAGCGATTCTAGCTTCTTTCTCAGCTTCGGCAGCGAGAACCTTTGCTTCCTTATCTCCCTCTGCACGAGATACTACAGATTCCTTGTGAGCCTGAGCTTCGAGTACAGTCTGACGTCTTTCTCTTTCTGCTCTCATCTGCTTTGTCATTACTTCTTCGATTTCTTCAGGTGGGATGATATTCTTTAGCTCTACTCGGTTGACCTTGAGTCCCCACGAATCCGTAGCTTTATCTAAAATTACCTCCATATCCTCGTTGATCTGCTCTCTTGAGGATAGGGTGGTGTCGAGCTCCATTCCGCCGATGATGCTTCTGAGTGAAGTTGCAGACAGGTTCTGTAGACCGGCGATTGGATTCTCCACTCCGTATGTATAAAGTTTAGGGTCAAATACCTTTGCAAATACAACTGAGTCCACGCGAACAGATACGTTATCCTTCGTGATTACTGGTTGAGGAGGGAAATCCAAAACCTGCTCCTTGAGTGAAATCTTGTTGATTACGTTGTCGATGATAGGAAACTTTAAAATGAAGACCTGCGTGCCATGTGCATAAATATTTACCAAGCCTCTCAATAACGTATGCATGCTCTTGAGGAACTATTTTTATACAGGAAACGAACAAAAATAGTATAAGCAGAACTACTATTATAGAAATAATTGTAGTGATCATGGAAAACCTCCTTGTAGGTAATTGATTTAGCATCTAGTGATATTCTCTATTAACTTCATAATATGAGCATCATATAGAAAAGTCAATGCGAATAGAGTTTAAATTATGTAAGCAATTTATCCATTTTTGCACTAAAAATAAATAGATAAAATAACCAATCGTAGGGTGGCGAAAATGGTGAAATATTGCTTACGGATTAACCGATTTTTAATATATTGACATTGTTATACATGACAATATCAATAAAAAAATACTGATATTATCAATAAGATTGTTTAATTTCACAATGAAATCTTTATTATTTTATTAACTTTTACTAAAGACTATTGCAGAATAAACCTTGATGCTTTAGAATCAGAACATGTATTTTATATTACTATAAGGAGTTTTTTATGCTTAAAACGATTGTTTCTTACAACGACATGATTAATGCATTCATTTGGGGTGTGCCCTCGATGATCTGCATTATGGGAGTCGGAATTTGGCTGACGCTCAACACGCGTTTTATTCAGTTCAGAAAATTCGGATATACACTGAAGCACACTTTCGGTGCTATGTTCGATAAGAAGGAAGCTGGAGATGGAGCTCTTACTTCATTCCAGTCCGTATGTACCGCGCTGGCGGGAACCGTTGGAACTGGTAATATCGCGGGCGTCGCGGGAGCTATCGCTTTAGGCGGACCAGGAGCAGTTTTCTGGATGTGGCTTTCTGCACTTCTAGGCATGTGTACAAAGTTCGCGGAAGTTACGCTAGCGGTACATTTTAGAGAGCGTAATGACCATGGAGACTGGGTTGGCGGTCCTATGTATTACATAAAGAATGGTCTGAGCAAGAAATGGAGCTGGCTAGCTATACTATACTCGACATTCGGAGTGCTTACGGTATTCGGTACAGGTAACGCAACTCAGGTTAACACTATTACGACAGCTATCGATTCAGCATTAACATCGACAGGTGCATTTAAGCACGGTCTTCCATCCGGGGTTAACCTCGGTATTGGCATAGCTATTACACTGCTTGTTCTGGTTATACTAATCGGAGGAATAAAGCGTATCGGGCGTGTAGCGGAAAAGCTAGTTCCATTCATGGCACTGTACTATATAATCTTTGGACTTCTAGTAGTTATTCTGAATTACAAGAATGTTCCAGGCGTTTTCAGAGATATATTTGAAGGTGCATTTGCTCCAAGGGCTATAACAGGCGGTGTTGTAGGTTCTATGTTTATAGCTATGAGGAGAGGTGTTTCGAGAGGTATATTCTCAAATGAAGCAGGTCTTGGTACTGGTTCAATCGCTCACTCTTCGGCTGAAGTGGATCACCCTGTGCAGCAGGGATTATGGGGAATCTTCGAGGTATTTGCAGATACGATTGTAATCTGCACGATTACGGCCCTCGTAATTCTCTGTAGTGGCGTGAAGATCAATTACGGTAAGACAGCAGGTGCCGAGCTCACCATCTCGGGGTTCACAGCTACATTCGGAGGCTGGGTTTCGGTAATGCTAGCCGTAGCACTTTGCTGCTTTGCCTTCTCGACAATATTAGGTTGGGGATTATACGGGTCTAGATGTATCGAATTCTTGTTAGGAAAAGGTGCCATTAAGCCATTTGTTGTTGCTTATTCGCTAGTTGCAATTGTCGGAGCAACGATGGACCTCGGACTGATTTGGAACATCGCCGACACGTTTAACGGACTGATGGTAATTCCAAACTTAATCGCAGTCCTACTCTTATCAGGTACGGTCATCAGGCTTACAAAGGACTATTTCAGTAAAGAAAAGTCTGCTAAATAGATTTGATTTTACAAGTACATAAGAACATTATAAAGACTCTCGTCCGAAAGGACGAGAGTCTTTAATCATATAACGAAATCTCTCAAAAATACGGATTTTAGTGTATAATACAGTGAAGTAACCGCTGGTTGCAACCGTGAGTTGACAAATTTCCAAGCATAGTTGGTGGTGAAGGTTATATCGCTACCATAAAATTAGACCATAGAACGCAGCGCTCTATGAAATGAAAATTAAAAACGAGAAAGAAACTCGAAAAGAAGTTCTAATGGATTTGGAAATTTAAAAGGCTTCATATCTACAATATAGTATGGAGTCAATAGGAGGGTGTTATGATAATTTCAGAAAAGATAATGAGCCTACGCAAGCAGTATGGTTGGAGCCAAGAAGAGCTGGCTGATCTAGTAGGTGTATCGAGGCAGTCCGTATCTAAATGGGAATCTGCAGCCTCGATGCCAGATATACAGAAGATAATCAAGCTGAGCGAAGTGTTCGGAGTGTCGGTAGACTATCTGCTTAAGGATGAGATGGATTTGCCTGAAAGCTCAAAAGTCACGAGCACTACAGATATAGGAGCAGATAATGACAATCACATTAGGACGGTATCGCTTGAAGAAGCCAATGATTATATGGCTAATACAGAAAAGCATGCAGCAAGAATTGCCGGTGCTGTGTCGCTGTTTATTCTGTCTCCGGTACCAAACCTCATAGTTGAAGCGATGGGAAGAGCAAATGATGGCGATATACTTGAGCGTCTATCTATAGCTGTATTATGTTTGATGATCGGTGCAGGAGTTGCACTATGCGTGATATCGGGCTTCGGTATGTCGAAATATGAATATCTGTCAAAAGAACATATAAAGCTTGGATACGGAGTTGAGGCAGCTTTTAAACGTAAATATGAGCCGTTTAGACAGTTTATGGGACAGCGAATAGCAGGAGGCGTATTCCTTTGTATAGTCGGAGCTCTGCCAGGCATTCTCTTTGATGATGGCGATAAATATGCTTCTGGGCTAGCGAAAATTTCTGCACCGATTATGCTGGTTCTGGTTGCAGCTGCAGTATATATGTTCGTAAAAGTGGGAATAATAAGCAGTGGCTATAGTAAGCTTTCCAAGAAGGTGATTATACACCGGAGCACAAGCGTGTTGAGCAGAAGATGGAGCCATTTGCTGGCATTTACTGGATTGCTGTAGCATTCATATACCTAATACCAGGATTTTTGCTAGGTTATTGGAACAAGACATGGGTTATATGGCCAGTTGCAGGAGTGATTTACGGAATTATCTATAAGCTATATGAGATGCATCTAAAGAGAAAGTGCGATAAGTAAGCCTCTGGCAATAAAACAATTAGTTAAGTGAACTAGATATAAAAACTCCCTTTGAAGGATAACCTCAAAGGGAGTTTTGTTTTACTGTTATGTTAATGCGAATTAGATTAAGCTGCTGCCTGACCCTTATCTGACTTAAGCGCATATAGCACAAGTCCTACTACGAATCCAACTACTGCAGGTACAACCCAGTCCATTCCGATATCAGACAGTGGTAGGAAACCACCAACTGACTTTATGAATCCTTCTAGGTGAAGTGCTGAAACGGTTGCTGGAGGTAAACTCTTTATACCGTCAAATAAAGCAGGTACCATAGTGAATCCGATAGACCATCTGTAAACTGTTGAATGATAGTTGAACAGTCCACCGATGAGGCTGACTAGTATGATAACGATAGTTAGCGGATATAAGAACATCAGTACTGGTACCGAGTAAGCGATTATCTTAACTAGTCCAAAGTTTGCAAATGTGAACGAGATGAGTGTGAATACTACCGCCCAAGCCTTGTACGAAAGCTTGTTAGGGAACATCTCGCCAAATGTCTCTGCGCATGCAGTTACAAGTCCGATAGCGGTCTTTAGACAAGCAAGTGTGATCATTAGAGCTAGGAATACTCCGCCTACACCGCCAAAGTAGTGGCTAGCGAGCTTGTTGAGAAGTGTTCCGCCATCTGGCTGCACTTCGAAGATACCTCTTGACTGAGCTCCTGCAACAACTAGAGCGAGTATATAACAGCCATAAGCACTGCACATCCAACACCAGCAAGAGCAGTGGATTTAGCTATGTTCTTAGGCTCTTTTACACCGAGGTTTCTAACTGCATTGATTATGATGATTCCAAATGCGAGTGATGCAAGAGCATCCATTGTGTTATATCCTTCGAGGAATCCTCTGAAGAATGGGTGAGCAACGTACTCTCCTGTTGGAGCAGAGCTTGAAACAGAACCCATCGGCTTAACGAAGCACATAACAACTAGAACCGCAAGGAATGCGAGGAATAGCGGATTGATGATCTTACCAACGTTAGTAAGGATGTTCGACGGTCTTAGCGCGAAGAACAGCACTGCTGCGAAGAAGCACAGGGAGAAAACTCCAAGTACAACTGGAGAATCCTTGCCGACAGCAGGAACTACTCCGACAGAGTAAGGTACAGTTGCGGTTCTAGGAAGCGCGAAGAACGGTCCTATAGTAAGGTATAGTAGACACGTAAAGAACAAGCTGTACGGTCTCGACACCTTGCATCCTAGGTCATAGAGACCCTCACTACGTGATAAGGAAATCGCAATAATACCGAGCAATGGCAAACCTACTCCCGTAATGATGAACCCGAAAGTTGCCGCTGCTGTGTGACTGCCTGCCATCTGTCCCATGAGTGCTGGGAATATCAGATTACCTGCTCCGAAGAATAGTCCGAAGAGGAGTGAGGCTAGAACTACATATTCCTTCATAGTGAATTTCTTATCCATTTTTTGTCCCCTTTTTCAAATAATTTGTATAAATTTAATAAAAGAGCATAGCATGTTTTATTAAAAAAATCACAACATATTTTTTTGGTATTTTTTTAAAAATTTAAACAATGCAAAAATATCGTTAAAAAAAAGCTCAGATGCATTGAAAATTAAACGTTTATAGAGAGTGTACAAATTTTTCGAAATTAGCTAGCAAACAATTAAACGACATAAGATAGATTGATATCGTTTGATTATAAATCTAAATGGTAAACTTAATTCGAATAATATTGCATTATTATCCGAAAAAGAATATACTTACACTGTAGTTAGTCTCATCTAACTTACTGCAAATCAAAACTCGTGCATGTTACTTTTGTTTCAGTACCAACATGCATTTAAGTTAGAATATACTAACTTAATTTCTACAGTATTCTTTCCTACTATATATAGAGAGAATATTAATGTTTCAGGAGATAATGATGGCTGAGCTTGCTTTATCAGAACAGGTGAATAATGAGGATGTGAGACATCTTAACCGAAGAAAGATTAACCCGCTTACATTAATTATCATCAATGCGGTTCTTCCAGTTGTAACTATGTTCTTCCCCACTGATAAAAGCATAATCATCGGACTATGTCTAGGGTATACGGCGTTACTCATCGCTCGCAGATATAAGACTGCTCTTAAGACTCTTATATGGGTAGCTGTGGGGATAATGCTTATCCTTTTAAATAGCTTCTATATTAAGAGTAGCGTCTTGGGAATGATGATCAATATGACAGTCTACTTTACGCCGTGCATACTAATCGCAGTGTTGATAGTCACAGATTATAATTCGTCAGAAATACTGTCTGCTCTACAGAGGCTACATCTGCCAAAGATATTTATAATCGGACTCACCATCACTATCAGATACATCCCGACATTTAGAAGAGAGTTTCGCATAATAAAGCAGGCTATGCACATCAGGGGTGTCGAGTTTTCAATGAAGCACCCACTAAGAACCTTCGAGTACTTGCTCGTACCACAGCTTTTTAGATGCGTGAGCTTAAGCGCAGAGCTGACAGCAGCAGGACTCACGAAAGGGATTGCAACAAAAGAGAAGAGGACGAGCTATTTTGATAATCGGTTTCATGGAGTGGATTACGTGATGTTTGCAATCGGAGGAGTAGGAATGGTCTTAATCATCGGGGGTTTAATATGAAGGATGTCATGGAGGCGAGAAATCTGACATTCGCTTATGAAGGTGAGCATACTCCCGTACTTGAAGATGTTAACTTTTCAATTGCAGAAGGCAGTATAGTTTTTATATCCGGACTTAGTGGCTCTGGAAAATCTACACTCCTTAATGTAATAAACGGCCTGATCCCAGAGGTTATAGACGGGAAGCTGCGCGGAGAACTGCTTATAGGCGGGAAAAGTAGAGTGACGATGACTGAGAGAAGCGTGCTTATCGGAAATGTATTTCAAAATCCGAGAAGTCAGTTCTTTACAACCAATACAACTGCGGAGCTCGTATTTGCGATGGAGAATTTCGGCGTATCGAAGCCGGAGATGGAGATGCGGCTTAAAGCTTTGGTTAAGAAATATAAGCTAGAGTACCTTCTCGATAGAGACATCTATGAACTTTCCTCTGGAGAAAGGCAGATGCTCGCACTGATGTCAGCTCTGATTATGAATCCTCGTATAGTGATATTCGATGAACCGTCTGCAAATCTCGACTACGGAAACGCTATGAGGTTAAGAAGGCAGATTGAAGAATTGAAGAGCGAGGGGGTTACCGTGCTAGTAGCGGACCATCGATGTTTCTATCTGCGTGGGCTTATAGACAAGGTGCTGCTTCTTAACGATAATACTGTGACGGAGTATGAAAGTGAAGAGGCTTACTTCAGTAGTGATTACGCGGCGAGAGCTGTAAATCTCTTTGATGAGAAATATGAAAGCAGACTAATCGCAAGGGCAGGTCCTGTAGATGTAAGAATAGAGAACGTTTCTTACAAGGGAATCCTGCAAGGTGTGAGTGCTGAGTTTAGGCGCGGTGAAATCTCAACCATCGTAGGGGTAAATGGTGCAGGTAAGACCACACTGGCGAGACTCATCTCTGGCGTTATCAACCCAGATAGCGGCAACGTAGAGATTGAAGGTCAGGCTCTGTATATAATGCAGGATGCAGATTATCAGCTATTTGGAGCATCTTGCATAAAGGAGCTTGAGATCAGCAACATAGATGAAGAACTCAATACTGAAGCACTGAAAGCTCTAAATCTATATGAATTTAGAGACACTCATCCGCACAGCCTTAGCGGCGGTCAGAAGCAGCGATTACAGATGGCGATAAGCAGGGTGAGTCAAAACAAGGTAATAATCCTAGATGAGCCGACTAGTGGTCTCGACAAAAGGTCGATGCATCGTGTTGTAGTCAACTTGAATCGATGAAGCGAAACCACACTATCATAATCATCTCTCATGATTATGAGTTTATAAGGAACGTTGCAGATAGAATTTTCTATCTCGAGGATGGGCGTATAAGGGAAAACTTTTATTTGGACGAGGATAACGTAAGCCAGTTAAATAAAACTTTTGAAGAAATGGAGGCTTTTTATGAATAACAAGCTTAAGACCAAGGATTTTATACTCATTGCGCTGCTGACAGCCGTGTACATGATCATTTACATGGTATCGATGCTCGTAATCACTCCGCTCGGAGCACTCGGACACTCGGTAAGTCCGGGGATATGCGCTATTTTCTCTGGAACCGTCATATATTTTATGGCAAAGAAGCTCGGTAAGATGTGGCAGTACACGATTATGACGGTGCTCGTTATGGCGTGCTTTACGCTTATGGGTGGCGGTTATATACCGTGGTATATAACATCAATTGGTATGGCTATAATTGCCGATTTTATCGCTTCAAGGAAAGGCAAAGAGGTTAGTACTTGTAGGGTTGCTATCGCATCTGGAGTTCTGCACGTAGGACAGGCTTGGGGTGCAATTATTCCTGCAAGCTTCTTTGTCAGCAGATACAAAAGCTATTGGATGCAGAAAGGGCAAACTGAAGCTGAGATGAACAACTACATCAAGTATACCGCAGGCACATGGGGCGTGATATCGACAGCTATTGTATTCGTAATGGCGGTGATCGGTGCTTACCTTGGATATCTAATACTCAGAAAGCACTTCAAGGAGGCATAGAATGGGTGTATTTAAAAAACTATTTAGCTATGCGGAAGACCGTAAAGGGATGCATGGTAGCAGCGATGCTATTATCTGCCGTAGCGACGATTCTGTCGTTCGTTCCGTATTATTTTCTGTGGAAAAATGCTTCATGAGATAACAGGAGATGCAGACTACTCGAGGATTAGCAAGCTGTCGTATCTGATATTTGCAACTACAATTATATACATGTTCACGTATATCGCAGCACTCATGTGTAGCCATCTATTTGCTTTTCAGACTGGAAACGAACATGAAGAAGAAGGGGCTAAATGCTCTTCTCGACGGATCGTTTTCGTTCTTCGACATGAACTCATCTGGAAAGACTAGAAAAATTATAGATGACAATTCAGGAAATACGCACACAATAGTAGCGCATATACTGCCTGATTCCGTAAATGCAGTGCTGTTCCCTATATGCCTGCTGGTGCTATCGTTCATGGTGAGTAAGTACGTAGGTATCCTGATTGTTGCGGCGGTAATTGCGGCGAGCATCTGTTTTAAATTCATGTATTCTGACTCAGATATGATGAAAGAGTACATGAGCGCACTAGACGACATTAACTCGGAAACGGTCGAGTATGTGCGAGGGATACAGGTGATTAAGATATTTAATATGGTGATTGAATCATTTGAGCGTCTGTACAAGTCAATAATCAGATACTCTGAGGTTGTTAACAAGGAATGCCAGATGTGTAGAAGACCATACGTTATATTTCAGGTGTGTATGCTTTCTCTATCAGCACTAATTGTACCGGTTGCATATATCGCGATGCCAAAATCACCACAAGCTAGTGAGACAATCAGCCTGGTTGTGTTCTTCGCAGCTTTTTCGGGGCTTCTGATGAGTGCATTTATGAAGGTCATGTTTTTTTCAGTAAGAATTTTTGAGATGGCTAACGATGCGATCAGCAAGCTGGAGTCGCTATTTGATGAGATGGACAAGAACAAGCTAGCACATGGGGAATGTCTCAGATATGACTAGTCATGATATAGATTTTTCAGGAGTTACATTTAGATATGAAGAAGGGGTAGATGTTCTAACAGACTTCAGTCTTAAACTTGAGAGCGGTAAGAAATACGCCCTTGTGGGATCATCGGGCAGTGGAAAATCCACTATTGCCAAGCTAATCTCTGGATTTCTACCCAGTATCGAGTGGGGAACTAAAAAAATCGGTGGAGTGGACATCTCAAAGTATAAAGAGAGACACTGGAGCATGAAATTGCCTTCGTATTCCAAAAACGCAAAGCTGTTTAAAGACCAGCATATATGAAAATGTAAAAAAATTGGAAGACCTGATGCATCACGCGAAGAGGTGATAAAAGCACTTGACCTTGCGATGTGCGGAAGTATTCTCGATAAGTTTGAAACGCGCGAGGATACGATAATAGGAGCAAAAGGTGTTCACCTATCTGGCGGTGAGACACAGAGGATTGCAATAGCTAGGGCAATTCTCAAGGATGCTCCGATAATAATCCTCGATGAGGCGAGTGCTGCCAGCGACCCGGAAAATGAGTATGAGATGCAGCAGGCCTTTTCGAAGTTAATGGAAGGCAAGACAGTAATCATGATAGCGCACAGGCTTTCAAGTATCAGGAATGTAGATGAGATATTGGTTGTAGAGGACGGAAAAGTCACTGAACGTGGTTCCCATGATGAACTTATCGCAAAAGGATAGCAAGTACAAGAATCTGCAGAATCTATACAACCAGGCTAACGAATGGAGGCTATCATAATGAAACGAAAATTACAGAGACATTTTTTTCGCTTACAGACAAAGGGATTGACAACATGATGAGAGCATCGGTTTCATCGTTTTTTTCAAGTATGTGACCTTTATGCTTCCACCTATGATTGTGTTCATTTTTTTCTGAATGATATGATAAATAGCAACCCTAAAACCAATAGCGCACTATATCGGGATCATAGTTATCATAGCTATCCTTATGTACCTTGCAACAGCTAGGGAATACAAGCTCACTTACGATGTCACTTACGAAGAGAGCGTAAATCTCCGAATCGAGCTCGCGAAGAAAAATCAAGGAGCTGCCGCTCTCGTACTTCTCGACACATAACTTGTCCGATCTCTCGCAGACGATTATGATGGATGTAAGCAATATAGAGATGGCTATATCCCATGCTGTGCCGGAATTTATAGGATTCGTGGTGTTCTTTGCGATTATAAGCATCATGATGTGTATCGGGAATCTTGCTTTAGGGCTTGCAGTGGTCATGCCTATCTGGATGGGGATAGCGCTTATGTTTGTATTCAAGAATTTCCAGACCAGGAAAGTCAAGGTGTATTACAAGCAGCTTCTCGACAATGCCAATGCGTTCCAAGATGCATTCGAAATGCAGCAGGAAATTAAGAGCTATTCCATGCAGGATGAAGTGAGACGCGATGTAACTTCTAAGATAGAAAGCACTGAGAAAATACATACTGCCGCAGAATTTACAATGGCAATAAGTGCTACAGTTTTGCGTGTAGTTCCACTGCTTGGACCAGTGCTAGTAGCTGTAATCGGAGCAACTCTTTACGCAAAAGGTTCTGTAAGCCTTCTGTACTACGTGGGATATCTCATGGCAGTAACCACCATATCTCATCAATATGCGTCACTCTCCGAGTTCATCGCAGCGATATTTTTCTTTGAGGATAGCTATGACAGAATTCGAGATCTCATGGATGAGGAAGTGCAGCCTGGTATAGATAAGGAAGTGCAGAAGTTTGACATCTGCTTTAATGACGTAGAATTTCAATATGGTGATAATAAGGTTATAAATGGGGTTAGCTTTACAGCAAATCAGAATGCTGTTACGGCTATAGTAGGTCCTTCAGGGTGCGGTAAGACTACCGTGCTTAGGTTGCTCTCGCGTCTATATGATTACGATAAAGGCGAAGTCACTGTCGGCGGAGAGGATATAAAATCTATAAGTACAGCATCGCTGTTCAGCAAGATATCTATCGTATTTCAGAACGTAGAGCTCTTTAATACGAGCGTAATGGAGAATATCAGGCTAGGGCGTAAGGATGCTACTGATGAAGAGGTTTTTGCAGCTGCGAAGCTCGCTAATGTCGATGAGATAGTAGCGAAAATGCCAGATGGTTACGAAACCCAGATTGGCGAAAACGGATCCAAACTCTCGGGTGGGGAGAGGCAGCGTATATCTATAGCGAGGGCATTTCTGAAGGATGCGCCGATAATACTTCTCGATGAGATATCAGCATCACTCGATGTAGAAAATGAGATGGAGATTCAAAATAGCATCAACAAATTAATCGAAAACAAGACTGTAATAATCGTATCTCACAGGATGAAATCGATTGAGAAGGCTGACAAGATTGTGGTCATGGATGACGGCAAAGTTGTTAGTGCTGGAAAGCACGAGGAGCTTATTAAGAGCTCGAAACTCTATGGCGATATGGTTAGAAAATCGCAGTTAACCGAGGAGTACATCTATTAGATAATATCTCTACTCAGAATCAGTAATGGCTGCCGCATATGCTTTAATATTCTATAGAAATGCATATGACAAAGTTCATACAGAATCAACGAAAAGAGGCTGAACCAGCTAATTAAGCTAAGGTTCAGCCTCTTCAAATTTTTAATTATGCAGCCTAGAAGTTACTTTTCTGCAGGAAGCTCGTTGTATTTACTGAGTAGCTCATGCTTCATGTTCCACAGCTTCTTGGATAGGTCAACGTAGTATGTCTGAGGATTTTCAAATCTCAGCATCTCGCTCCACAGAGTCTCAATCTGCTCCATGCAATATGAACGTATGCTCTCGAGGTCTGGGGACTCGTATACGCACTCACCCTTGTCGAAAACCTTTACCATCAGCTCCTTAACCGTGAAGTTTGTCAGCCTCTTGCGCTTCCAGATAGCATTAGGGTCAAATATCTCAACGCCATCTCTCGTTGGAGCCTCTTCATCGTGGAGCGCGATGAGGTCGCCCATGACCTTGCCAGTCTCGTTGTCGAAAAACCTGTAGACTTTCTTGAAACCTGGGTTTGTAATCTTCTCGACGTTCTCTGATATCTTCATCTTAGGAATCATCACGCCGTTACGCTCTATGGCAGCGAGCTTGTACACTCCGCCAAATACAGGTTCAGACTTAGCCGTGATTAGGCGCTCACCAACACCAAATGAGTTAACCTTAGCCCCCTCGAGGATGATATCTCTGATTAGCCACTCGTCAAGAGAATTGGAAACTACTATAGCACAGTCCTCGAGACCGTTAGCATCGAGTATCTCCCTAGTCTTCTTGGTGAGGTAGGAGATATCGCCGCTGTCGATTCTAACGCCCATCTTGGCAGGCTTCATCTCTTTAAATACCTTGATGGCATTAGGAAGACCTGACTTAAGAACGTTGTATGTATCTATCAGCAGAACTGCGTTGTCAGGATAGATTCTCGCATATTCCTTAAATGCTTCATACTCACTGTCAAATGTCTGCACCCAGCTATGTGCCATAGTTCCGAGCGCCGCCACGCCGTAGTCTCTATCAGCAATCGCACACGCAGTGCCTGCGCAGCCACCTATATAAGCAGCTCTCGCTCCGTATATAGCACCGGACGCACCCTGTGCTCTTCTAGAACCAAACTCCATGACAGGCCTGCCCTGAGCTGCCCTTACGACTCTGCTCGCTTTGGTAGCAACTAGACTCTGATGGTTGATAGTTAGAAGTATAAATGTCTCAACAAACTGCGCCTGAATCAGCGGACCAGTCACCGTGATAATCGGTTCGTGAGGGAATATCGGGAGTACCCTCGGGAACAGCCCATACATCACAAGTGAATTTGAAGTCGCGCAGGTAGTCTAGAAACTCTTCGCTAAAAATCCCCTTTGAACGCAGATACTCAACATCTTCCTCTGTGAAATGCAGATTCTTGAGATACTCGATGACCTGCTCGAGTCCCGCCATAATCGCATATCCGCCCTGATCAGGAACTCTGCGGAAGAACATGTCGAAACAAGCCTCGTAGTCGCGAACATCAGAATGGAAATAGCCGTTAGCCATAGTGATTTCGTAGAAATCAGTCAGCATCGTTAGATTGTAATTATCAAGCATTGATTCTCTCCTATATTATTAGCCTACCAAGTCTGAAATTACAGACTCGACAGACGCCCCTTTCTTAAATGAGTAAGTACCCGCATCGATGTCTGACACATCGTGTCCCTGCGCCTTCACATCCGCAGCAAATTGCTTATAATCCGCGAAAAGATTCTTGTCGATAAGATCGGATACATCAGCCTCGCCGCCACCGTTTATAGTAACACTCACGTCCTTCTTGAGAGCACCGTTCTTAAACGCACTTCCATACTTGAGAGTGGAAGCGGAGTTCAAGGTTTCCTCGGACTGCTTGCGGTTTGACTGGCTTGCAAGAACCTGTGGGTATTTCATAATTACGTTGAAGCGCCACACTATAACTCCTGCTGCCATCATGACGATTACAAGTGCAATTATAATGTCATTGGTGTTATGAAATAGATCCTTAAAATTCTTCATTCTAAATTCTCCTTCATGCTGCGCCACCAGACGCAACTTTACAGAAATTATACATTTTTTTGCTAACGATTGCAAACAATAGAAGAGGTGCGACACCTTGTTAATAAGCCGTTTGCATGGTACAATATACGGTACGATTTAGATAGAAAGCAGATATAAATGAAGCAAATTGAGATAAATTCCAACGACGCGGGTAGACGCCTCGACAAATTCATGCGCAGATACCTTCCGAAGGCAACTCTGAGCACCATTTACAAAATCATTCGCAAGGATGTAAAGGTTAATGGCAAGCGCAAGGGCAATAATTATATGCTCGCTGAGGGAGATGTTCTTACGCTATATATCAGCGATGGACTTATTGAAGAGTGGAGTGCCCCAACTAGGAATGATAATAGGCCTAAGGTGCGACGCAATTTCAAAATCGTATACGAAGATGAGGATATCTTAGTTGCCGACAAGCCGTTTGGGCTACTGACTCACGGGGACCAAAGAGAGAAGAAGAATCATTTGGCTAACCAAGTTAAGGATTACCTTATAGAGACGGGAGCTTACAATCCTAGGGAGAAGGTGTTTACACCAGCCCCAGCAAATCGCCTCGACCGAAATACCACAGGTGCGGTGCTGTTCGGCAAGAATAGCGCTTCGCTGAAAGCCCTAGGTGAGATGATTCGTGAGGATAAGGTCGACAAGTTCTATATGACCATCGTGTATGGGCATCTCGAAAAGGAAATCGACATAAAAGGCAGGCTTATCAAGGATCAGAACACCAATACCGTAAAGATTCTGGATGCAGGTGACAGCAGAGGTCGAGAGATAGAGACTATCGCAAGACCTGTGCGCAAGATAGGCGATTTTACGCTCGTTGAGATCAGGCTCGTGACAGGAAGGACTCACCAGATTAGAGCGCATATGGCGTCGGTCGGACATCCTGTAATAGGGGACGTAAAGTACGCTAGAGGTAGAGCTGCTGATGTGAATCGTAGGCTGAAGCAGAGATTCGGTCTCAGCACGCAGCTTCTACACAGCTGCCGGATAACCTTCAAGGAGGGCGTAGGTCCTCTGGAGAGACTCACAGGGCAGTCGATAAAGGTGGATTTGCCAGAGGAATTTGAGAGAATAATAAACGGACTAGAGCTAGTGGCGAGAAGGAAAGGTGCTAACAATGAGTGATTTGTAAAAAGTTTAATCAAGGATATCATCGTTGCGGCTATACTCGCGGCAGTAGTTATATCGTTCGTCAGACCGACAATAGTGAAGCAGACCTCGATGCAGGATACGCTTAATCCAAATGATTATATCATCATGTATAGGAGGGCCTACTCAGGTGACAAGGAGCCAAAGCGCGGTGACATCGTCATCTTTAAGTCTGAGCTACAGGATGAGAATGGCAAGAATAAGCTCCTGATAAAGCGCGTAATTGGACTCCCTGGCGATAAGATAACTATCAATGATGGTAAGGTCTATATAAATGACAAGGAATACGATGAAAGTTACCTCAAGGACGGATATACAACAGGTTCTGTGAATAACTTCAAGGTGCCAAAAGGCGAGTATTTCGTAATGGGTGATAACAGGGTAGTCAGCATCGACAGCAGATATAGCGAGGTTGGCTGCATCAAGAAGGATGCGATTAAGGGACGGGCTGTTTTGAGGCTGTTCCCATTTACCAAGATAAAGAAACTATAATAAAAAACTATAAGAGGAAGGCATGGCAAGAAGCAGGAAGGTAGTAGCTAATAATAAAAAGGCAAGGCATGATTACTTTGTCGAGGAGACCTACGAGGCAGGGATCGCACTCACGGGAACCGAGATTAAGTCTGTTCGTGCTGGGCGCGTTAGCATCAAGGAGAGCTATGCGCACATTTATAACGGCGAAATCACCATCCTGGGCATGCACATCTCACCGTATGAGCAGGGCAACCGCTTCAACGTAGAGCCTCTTCGCGAACGCAAGCTGCTGATGCATAAGCGGGAGATTTTCAAGCTGGCAGGCCAGATTAAGACGGACGGTCTGACACTCATTCCTCTTAATGTCTATATTAATGAAGCAGGTTACTG